>Ga0058691_1000183_pt1 | contig 54400 bp, 38 predicted proteins | sample AgamicAtPrz_FD_55051 | JGI IMG/M metagenome (GOLD analysis project Ga0058691, IMG submission 55051) | Agave microbial communities from Guanajuato, Mexico - At.P.rz | ecosystem: Host-associated > Plants > Phyllosphere > Phylloplane/Leaf | place: Guanajuato, Mexico | collected 2012-05-28
CGCTCAGGGTGGCGTACCCCCGACTGATTACACGCTTTACCCTCTATCTTTCATGATAGTGCGTACTTTGGCCTCGTTCGCGTGATAAGCGGTGATCGGGGCCAAGTCTTTTATAGACACCTCCACAATCAATGCCCCTCGGTATTTTTCTTTTGTTCGCCCAACTCTCAAGACATCAACAGAATTCAGCACGATAACTTGCTGATTATAATCGCGTTTTAGTAAAACAGTGCTTCGTGAATTAAGCGCCGCGCTGATGATTTCAACTACCTCTGACCACGTAAGACAGTCCTTGCCTGTCCTGGAATTAAGAATGTGTTTAATTACATGGGGGTAGAAGGTGATTCCTCGATTAGTTTGAGGTGGCCATCCGTTTCGTCTACATATCACGTTAAGCTCATTAAACTGCTTATTTGTCATGATATATGTGAATAATGGTGCCTGCCATTCTTCCACCGCCACGCCCGGCCCAATCACTGAAACGTTATATACCCACTCCGTATAGAACGCGATAGCATCGCGCAGCCCATCATCACCTACAGACATTTGACCAGATCCCTGAACCAAGAGACCGAAGATTATACAGTGGAGGGAATGACCTGCAATCTTCAATAACGAACCCATGCATAGCACAGCAGGTGCTGGAGTGAAAGCACGTAACAGTGATGATGACCGGTATCGTAAGCTGATCGTGCCGCATTTCCCTTTTATTTTGCTATATCGTTATGATGACAACGAGATTCAAATTTTAAGGATATTACATACCTCCAGGCGAGTAACTTCACTATTTTGAGATAAGCTTCCTTCTGAGCGTCAAATGAGCTGCTGCAGCGATTCATGGTTAGGAATCACTGTTCGAAATCATCGGAATACACAAGTATCGTCCGTATGCAGTTTGCAGCAGTCCATCACGTAGTGGTAAAGGGCTTCATCCAGCGGTGCCATTAACCGGCTACAGGCATCCACCCAGTTGGAGAGCCGTGCACGACTCAGATCCGCACCCTGACGGGCAAAGATTTCAGTCTGACGATACAGCGGCAGATGTTCGCAGTATTTCGCAGTCAACACCCGTGCCAGCAGACCCGGCTCGGCGACACCGCGATCGATGGGACGTGATGGCGCAGCCGCTTCAACGATGCAGTCGCATCGGGTGCAGGCCTTTTTCACCCTGGCCGTGCGGATCACTTTCAGGGCACTGGAGGCCAATTCCAGCTGCTACGCGCTGACTTCACTTTGGTATTTCATATCACTGCCGCAACCAGGACAGCAGATTTCGGCTGGCCCCAACCTGTTTATTTCGCGGGGAAGGTGTTCAGGTAGAGGACGGCTGTGGTGCGACTGACGAAGCTGACGCGGAACCTACTGATCGTTATCCCGGCCGTTGTAACGATCGCTTTGCTGCTCCTGCTGTTTTAGCAGGGCTTCTACGTCTGCAACCTGTCGGCGAAGTTGTTAGTCGGCATCACTGCGTGATGCATTTATCAACATGATTGGACTGACCCCACCGCCAGTAGACGATTCTGCTCTATAGTTGGACTCTGAGGTGTCCGTTAAGCTTGTAGCGATTCAAAAGTATGCCCAGACATAAGCTATATACATCAGGATGACAACCGTCGTCCCGATCATAACCGTTGCGCCAAGTTCGTTACGTCTGTTCATAGCGTGAGTACGCCTTCAATGGTCATGCGTGCAGCGCCGTACAGTTCAACGCGTCCATCTTCACGCAGTACACAACGCAATGTGCCTTTGCGTGCTCCGCCCTGCTGCGCGGTCAATTCAGTTTTATCCAGGCGCTCCGCCCAGAGTGGTGCCAGCCAGGTGTGAGCAGAACCGGTAACCGGATCCTCATTCACGCCGACTTGCGGCCCGAACCAACGGGATACGAAATCAAAGTGGTCATCTGCCGCCGTAACAATAACGCCGCGAGTGTCGAAAACGTTCAGCGCGTTAAAATCAGGTGAAAGTTCCTCAATGATGGCCTTATCATCCACCATTACGATCAGGTCATCCGACTCCCACACACCGACAATGTCGCCGGTGATGCCCAGAGCCTCAAGCAAGCCAGCTGGTGTGTCAATCGATGCGGCGGTTTTCTTCGGGAAGTCCATTCCATACTCGTCGCCGCTCTTCGACACAACCAGCAGCCCGCTACGGGTATGGAAACGGATTTTCTCCTCGGTGTAACCCAGCTTATTAAACAGTACCCATGATGCCGCCAGTGTCGCATGACCGCACAAATCTACTTCCACACCGGGCGTGAACCAGCGCAGATGATAGCCTTCTTCAGTCGGCACGAAAAAAGCCGTCTCAGAAAGATTATTTTCAATCGCGATGGCCTGCAATACATCATCAGCCAGCCACTCAGTCAAAGGGCATACGCCTGCCGGGTTGCCTTCAAACAATTTCGTCGTAAAAGCATCAACCTGATAAAAAGGAATTTTTGTACCGTTATTCTTTCTCATTTATTTTTTCCAGATAGTTATAAATGGTATATCGCGTTACACCCAGAGCCTTCGCTACGTGATTGACGCTGCCCTTAATCTTAAAGAAACCCATCGCATGGATTTCAGAAACGACGCGCTTTCTGAAATCCATGTTATTTTCCGCGCCCGTTTGCCGGTATTGAGCCAGCACCTCATCAAGTGGCTGTTCAGGAATGTTGGCGGGATTGTCTTCATTGCTGATCGCGGGCGTGCTGGCTTGGATTAAATAGTCCAGCTCACGCTTCAGACGGTTAACCGCATTAAAGTCAACGTTGATACAAAACGCACACAGCGGCACGCCATCTTTGCTGTAATAAATTGTCGAAGCACTGTTTAACACTTTCCCGGCAGAGGTAGTCGTTGTGTAGCCGTTAAATACGCGTGAAGGCTCACGTTTTGACGCGTCCATTAGCCCTAAGAAACCTGCGTCGTCATCCGGCCCCGTTAAAAGTCCGTCACTGAGTTTCCGGCCACTAACGTGGCCATTCACGATACTAATTACGGATGATTCAGGTTGAGTGAGGTTATGTAAGACCACTTCTGTATTTGCCGGAACAGTCGTTCTTAACGCCTCAATGGAGGCGCTCAGGACATGAATCAGTTCGTCGAGTTTTTTATTCATAGTTCTCTCTTTGGAGCTAAAGCCTGGACCTCAATTTCAATATCTAAATCAAAAACAAGGCGGCTGGCGGTAACGGATCTTGCTGGGTAACCGTCCGAGAAATAGGTTCTGTACACGGAATTGAATTCACAAAAATGTTTCATGTTACTCAGCCATACCGTCACTTTGACGACGTGGTTAAGCGTGGCGCCAGCACGCGCAAGCGTTTTCTCAATCGACTTCATAATGCGGTGTGCCTGAGCAGATATGGTTCCAGTTAACGGCTCCCCTTCTGCACTCATTGATACCTGCCCGGAAAGGAAGATAAAGCCGCCAGCCTCTACAGCATCCGCAAACGGAAATGGCATTGATGTCGGATAGTGTTCGATACTCAATGGAACATCCTTATCTATGGATAATGAGTCGTCACATTAGCATTTTACACACGTTAATTAAACATTATTTCATAATTAAACATTTGTTTTCTTCTCGCTCAAAGCCCGTCGTTTTCACCTCCAGAAACCCTAAAAAACAAATTACTTAAAAAAATTAACAAGTACTTAATGGTTATGCTTTTAAGTTATCTAATTGAATATGTTAAGTTAATTTGTTTTCGGTATGGCCCGACCTTGAATTCAACAAGTGTTTAATGTTGAATTAATGCATTGAATATTGTAGTTTGACTTCAACGGAAACAAAGCGGGCACGCCATGAAGAACGAAAATAACACAGGAACACCAAGCAGCGAGTCGGGGTGAAAGGAAAAAGTGAATGGCACGGAAGCACCAGACCGATGACGCCGACGTGCTTGAACGGATCCATGGCGTTTCGGTGAAGTGCCAACCTATGGTTACCGTCGCGTCTGGGCATTACTGCGCCACGAATCTGAGACGCTGGCAGTGGCGGTCGTCAACGCCAAACGGGTGTACCGGATCATGTGCCAGCATGCGTTGTTGCTGGGACGAAAACCTAGAATGCAGCCGGTAGGTCGGGCGCATACCGGAAAAGTGACCGTCAGTGAAAGTAACCGGCGGTGGTGTTCAGGTGGGTTCGAGTTCCGCTGTGATAACGGTGAAAAACTCCGCGTCACCTTCGCTCTGGACTGCTGTGACCGCGAGGTGTTGCACTGGGCCGCCGGTACCGGTGGCTTCGACAGTGATACCGTTCAGGACGTAATGCTGGGCGCGGTGGAGCGTCTCTTCGGGCACAGCCTTCCGCCAGCCCCCATGGAGTGGCTGACAGATAACGGTTCGGTCTACAGAGCGCATGATACCCGGCGGTTCGCCCGGTTGCTGGGGCTGGAGTCGAAAAGAACTGCGGTACGAAGTCCGGAGAGTAATGGCATGGCAGAAAGTTTCGTGAAGACGATGAAACGCGACTACATCAGCGTTATGCCACGTCCGGATGCCCGAACGGCAGTGCAGAACCTGGCGATGGCGTTCGAGCATTACAACGAATGGCATCCGCACAGTGCGTTAGGCTACCGTTCGCCGCGGGAATATCTGCGACGCCCGCCGGCAGGCCTAAATAAGAGAGTCGATGGGCCTGGTGTTATAGGGGCAAATCCAAGCGAATAAACAATTTCGAAACTTAAATTTTGAGACAGTAAAAATGCAAGCTGTCGCCGTCGATTTCTCTGCCCGAGTCAACGGCAGCGTAGTGGTTAAGTCCTCCATTGGCACAGATACCCAGCAGGCATCTCAATCGGCTGGTAATGAGTGTTAAAAAATAGATCCGGACAACCTGACCACCATCTATCACCACGTTGCCCTCCCAGTGAAGGCTTTTTTGGTGAAACGTTATATAACCAAAGAGGAATTGTTTGTGAAAAAATTAATGATGATTGCAGTAATTGGCGCGGGTGCCCTGCTGCTGGCAGGTTGTTATTCACTCGCACAACAAACCGCCTATGTGAACGCTGCCGTTAAAGATAACTCAGGACATAAGTACTCTCTCCACGGCGCTGACCAGCATGGACAGGCTGCTCACTGTTCTACAGACACAAAGGCCATCCACATTAATAAGCTTGGCATTGATTTCAAGCGCGGTAATGATAATATCGCCTACATCAACGGGAAGCCTGCCAGCAACGACGAAGACAACGCAGATGCCTCTGTGTATAGAGTCGGACTTGTGCAAGTGATCGTATATAAGAAGACGGGAAAAATTAATGCGATGGAAAACGGGAAGTATCTTGGTCGCCTGAAGTAACAAATAACCTCACTTCAGCGCTGAGAGTTCTCCATCAATCAACGCTAATAACCCAGAACCATATTTAGGTGGCCCCCCCATTTTCCCTTCTAATACATGAGTTTCAACTAGCAATCTGTCTTCCGGGGGCGTCGTGGCAATATGATTAAAGAACTGTGGGCTGACGCCTATGGTCTGTGTCTGTTCACCAAATGCCCGGAGCGCGCGGTCACTTCGTCTGACCGGTGGCGAGAAATGGTAAAATCCATCTGACACTGGCACAACCGGCGCGTATCTATCTCAAAACTGGCGCTGGAGAACGGTATCAACGCCAATCTGTTGTTTAAATGGCGCCAGCACTGGCGACAGGGAAAGCTCCAGTTGCCTGCATCACCTGGAGTGGATATACCCCAGCTACTTCCGATAACGCTGGATGCTGAAACCGAACCTGCCAATCAACCGCCCGCGGCAGCTCATGAGCCGGAAGCCTTCAATCTGTCCTGCGAGGTAGCCTTCCGGCACGGGACTCTCCGCCTTGATGGCGCCATCAACGAACTACTGTTGACAAGGTTGATACGGGAGCTCAAACGATGATCTCACTGCCGACCGGCACAAAAATCTGGTTGGTGGCAGGTATCACCGACATGAGAAATAGCTTCAATGGCCTGGCGGCCAAAGTACAAACCACGCTGAAAGATGATCCGATGTCCGGCCACATCTTCATCTTCCGGGGACGCAGCGGCTGCCAGGTCAAACTGCTGTGGTCTACCGGTGACGGACTGTGTCTGCTGACAAAACGGCTGGAACGTGCCCCCTTCGCCAGACTCGCACACGGAAACCGTTCCCTGAATCACTTCCTCGTGATGAAAAACGTCTGTTGCCGGCAGAAACCTGCTGCCCGGGCTGTGGCGGCGTACTGTCATATCTGGGAGAGGATGCGGTTGAACAACTGGAGCTGATGCGCAGTGCCTTCCGGGTAATCCGCACAGTGCGGAAAACATGCCTGTAGGTGGTGCGATCGCATCGTCCAGGTCGCGGCACCTTCACGCCCAATAGAGCGAGGTATCGTCGGGCCGGGTCTGCTGGCGCGGGTGCTGGCGTCAAAATATGCGGAGCATACGCCGCTGTATCGCCAGTCAGAAATCTATGCCCGACAAGGCGTGGAGCTGAGTCGTTCGGTGCTGCCTGGCTGGGTGGATGCATGCTGCTGGTTGCTGTCACCGCTGGAAGAAGCCCTGTAGCACTATGTGCTGACTGATGGCAAGCTTCATGCCGATGATACGCCGGTCCCTGTGTTACTGCCGGGTAATAAAAGACGAAAACAGGCCGGCTGTGGACGTATATTCGTGACGATCGCAATGCTGGGTCAATGCAGCCACCGGCCGTGTGATTTTCATACTCACCCGACCGCAAAGGTATCCACCCACAGCGATATCTGACGGACTACAGCGGTGTGCTACAGGCTGATGCTTACGCCGGGTTCAACGAGTTGTACCGCACCGGCGATATAACGGAAGCGGCCTGTTGGGCCCATGCCCGCCGAAAAACCCACGATATCCATATCCGCACCCCCTCGGCAATCACAGAGGAAGCCCTGAAACGGATAGGCCAGCTGTATACCATCGAAACAGAGCTGCGTGGGTTATCGGCAGAGCAGCGCCTGGCTCAACGTCAGATGAGAACGGTTCCCTTGCTGAACGGGCTGGAAGGATGGCTGCGGGAAAAAATGAAGACATTATCGCGCCACTCGGAGCTGGCAAAGGCGTTTGCCTATGTCCTGAATCAGTGGTCGGCCCTGACGTACTATGCACAAGAGGGTTGGGCGGAAGTGGGCAATAACCTCGCCGAGAATGCGCTGCGGATGGTAAGCCTGGGGCGAAAAAACTTCCTGTTCTTCGGTTCCGATCACGGTGGATAACGGGGGCGTTGTTGTATGGGCTGATAGGGACATGCCGGCTGAATGGTATAGATCCTGAAGGTTATCTGCGTCATATACTGAATGTGATCGCCGACTGGCCGGTGAGCCAAGTTGGCGATCTCCTTCCGTGGCGAGTAAGCCAGCCAACTGAATAAGCTATCTGCTCGCAGTCAATACTGTCGTCGCTGTACGCTCACAACGTATATGTGACAGGTGTAAAATATTAATTGGTTATATGCGGGTATCAAAAGCAGATGGTTCTCAGGCGAATGATTTACAGCGTGATGCGCTGATCGCTGCTGGCGGTGACGCTGCCCATTTTTATGAAGACCGGGCATCGGGCAAGCGAGAAGATCGCCCAGAACTTATTGCCTGTATGAAGGCCCTACGGCCAGATCACCCTGATTGTATGGAAACTGGATCGACTCGGTCGCGACCTTCGTCATCTCATTAATACGGTGCATGGCCTTACCGGACGCGGGATCGGCCTGAAGGTACTGACCGGTCACAGAGCGACTATCAATGCCACGACAGCTGCCGGCAAGCTTGTTTTTGGGATCTTTGCCGCACTGGCCGAGTTTGAACGCGAACTGATTGCCGAGCGAACGGCTGCAGACCTTGCCTCAGCAAGAGCCCGCGGGAGGAACGGCGGACGGCCTTATAAAAAAATTGCGACAGGCAATGGCATCAATGGGGCGGCCAGAGACGAAAGTCAGTACGTTATGCCAGGAGCTGGGGATAACCCGACAAACGCTGTACCGCCACATATCCCCGGATGGTCAACTGCGCGCTGACGGCATAAAGCTGCTCAACCAGGGATAATTTTGGCGGACGGAAAAATCTGGGGTTCCGGCGTAGGTGTGCCACGAATGCACCCTGTGGCAAATAAGGGTGCAATGCTGTGCGAGAGATGAGGGGCGGCCTCTCGGAGGCGGTGTCCAGACGCAGCCTTCAAACTATCCTGAGCTGCTGCCGTTAAGAGCGGTGGTGGTGAGCGTCAGGGAAAAGGCGCAGTCAGATGCGTCATGTATGTGTTGTGAAGATGAACGAGAGTGAACTGTAGATGCAGTGTCGAAAGGAACAAGATGATGTCAAAAACGCGCTTTCTAAGCGGTGCGTGATAAGTCCAGCGGTTATCTGGTTACTGGCTGGTCGGCATCCGGCATATAGACAGCATGAGCACAACACAGGCTCTGGCATGGAACGTGGGAACCTGTCGTCCCGATGCGAAGGGAGCGGCGTCGAGCAGAAACCCTGCGAGCGCCTGAGTACCAATGCGGGGCACAGGGGCAGATGGTTCCGTAGTAGTGATGAAGCGCCTGTAATGGGCGTGGAGCGAAGGGGGCCAGTCGTTGGGGCTGTATTACCGGTCAACCGCACAAGCGGGAGGAGCCTGTGAGCCAGTCCAAACCGTTTGCGTTATCCAGACAGGCTGTCTGGAGCGCGTACAAGAAGGTAAAAGCCAACAAAGGCTGTGCCGGAATCGATGGCCAGTCGATTGAAGAATTTGATAAGAACCTCGTGGGGAACCTATACAAAATCTGGAATCGAATGGCCTCGGGCAGCTATATGCCGCCAGCAGTTCGGCGTGTTGAGATACCAAAGGCGACGGGTGGAACGAGACCGCTGGGGATACCTACGGTCGCGGATCGCATCGCGCAGATGGTGGTCAAAAACATGCTGGAGCCGATTATGGAGCCACTATTCCACGATGACTCCTATGGCTACCGCCCGCACAAATCTGCGCACGATGCCCTGAAGCTGGCCCGGCAACGATGCTCGCGCACTGACTGGGTGCTGGATGTAGACATCAAAGGGTTCTTCGATAACATCGATCATGAACTCCTGATGAAAGCGGTGCGCAAGCACACGGACTGCAAGTGGGTGTTGCTCTACATTGAGCGATGGCTGACCGCTTCGGTACACATGCCGGATGGGACGGTGCAGATAAGGGATAAAGGTACGCCGCAAGGGGGCGTCATTAGCCCGTTGTTGGCAAATCTGTTCCTGCACTATGCATTCGACATGTGGATGAAACGGGAATTTCCTGTCGTCCAGTTTGAGCGATACGCTGATGATATTGTCATCCACTGCAAGAGCCATGCGCAGGCAATGATGTTGCGCGGCAGGCTCAGAGCGCGCCTGGGTGAATGTAAGCTGGAAATGAGTCCGGGCAAGACGAAAGTCGTCTACTGCAAGGACAGGGAAAGAACGGAGGCATACCCTGAAATCAGCTTCGACTTTCTAGGCTATACATTCAGGCCAAGAAAGTCATTCTCGAAAGAGGGGGAGCTATCGGTGAATTTCCTGCCAGCGATAAGCGCCAGAGCTGCGAAGGCAATCCGGCAGACGGTTCGGGGCTGGGATCTGAGTCACAAAACCCCGTTGTCTCTGGAAGTAATGGCACGCTGGCTCAATCCCATGTTACGGGGCTGGATTAATTACTATGGGCGCTTTTATCGGTCAGCGATGGACTGTATAGCCAGTCATATAGATCTGCACCTTGCGAAATGGGTCGCCCGCAAATCGCAAATATAAGCGGGTACACGGTAGCCTGGCTCAGGCATATGAATGGTTGAGAAGGATACAGAGCGCTAAGCCCTGCCTGTTTGCACACTGGGAAATTTGTACGCGGCGTGAACGGTCAACGACAAGAGCCGGATGACGGGAGACTGTCACGTCCGGTTCCGTGGGAGCGCAGGGGGGAAGTTCCCTTGCGCGACCCGATAACCCCGAAATGTACTTTCCGGGAACGACAGTATTACACGCAGGTAAAACGCCTCGCCACCGCTGAAGGTGCCGTGTCGGTGGCGAGCAATGTGATTTGACGGGCCTAATCACTTAGCCTACCATTGTGTTAATATATAACACATATGGGGCTGATTATGGCGAGAACAACCAGTGTTACCCTCGGGGAGCAACTTGAGGTTTTTATTTATCGGCTGATTAGTAGCGGTCGTTATGGCTCAACAAGCGAAGTTATGCGTTCAGCATTGCGATTGTTGGAGCAACAAGAAACCCATGATGAAGTTGTCAGACGGGCTGTTACTGCTGGGTTGGAGAGTGGGGTAAGTCCCTTATCATTAAAGGATATTGCAGCCCAGAGGAAACAAAAACTTCGTGTGTAAACTCACAAAGCTCGCGGTTGAGGATTTTTCCAGCATTTATGATTATACCTTCCAACGTTTTGGAGAAAGACAAGCTGATGCTTATACCGAATCACTGGAGCCATTTTTGAACTCAGTCGCGGATATGCCAAGTCTGGGACGGAACCACCCTGCTATCCCTGATATCATGCGAATCGAATTTCAAAAACACTCTATTTTCTATAAAAAGAAACACACTGATATTCTAGTGATACGAATTCTTCATCAACAAATGAATCATATACATCATTTAACCTGATGACACTGACGGCGTTACGCCAGATTTGCTAGACCTCTTTCTTTTAAAAAAAACAGCAGTCGCCAAACGTGGTGTTTGGCGTCAAGGTCGCCGCGGGTAGCTCAGTGGAACAGGTCGTTGAGCAGGGGTCTGTTGTTATTGAAGAACGGCCGTAACAAGTGAGGCATGGTGGAGGTGATGTGTTGCCAGTCACAGTCGGGGAGGATGTGCTGCTGCTCGACAATCCATTGCTCGGTGGCCTTGAGACCACAACTGCTGCAGGCTTTGGACTTGTAACTCTGGCAGAAGAAGCAGGCATGGGGGCAATCCGGTGAGGCGCAGCAGTAGCGGCGAACACCCATGACACAGGTGCCGCAGGCGAGCATGTGCTTGACGGCAAGTTTGGTCCAGACGCTGAGTGTGTGGCCGTGTTTGTCGATATAGCGGCTCCAGCCATCGTCATGCTGGAACAGCAGCTTTGTGGGTCGCGGAATATACATGGTGCAGAGTCTACAATGTGGCAGCGGGCAGGAAAAGGGCGTCGGCGCCAGCCGGTTCACGCCACAGGCGTGCTCATTTTATGCGGGATTGTCAACGCAGTGGGGGCATGCGCCACCGCGCGAGCGGCCGGACTGTCAGACGGCGCTGGCGTTGAGGTGAGGCAGGATCTTAAAGACGGTTGAGGCTGCTCGCCCCGCAGGGGCGGGGCGCCCCATGTTTTTTTGTTAATAACAATGATTTTTGTTATGTTTTTGTTTGTTTATTTCGATTGCTATTTACTTTTGATAGGGTTTATCTATTGTTTGGAGGGGTAACGATCGATCCTAACGGTTTCTATTTCTTATGTTTTATTCTTCTAGTCTATCAGACGAGTAAGAAAGCGAACCAGAAAACAGCGCTGTAGTCCTGTTGCTAACAGGCTGATTAATAGCCGCCAGACGTATTGTGTAAATACGTCCTATTACATCAGTTACATCGGAAATGAGGAAGGTTCTGCTTTTATGTAAATCATCTGAAATTTCTTAATGAGCTAGGTGATTGACTGCTCGAACATGCACTTTTTCTGATGGTATTGTGTATTGCATGATTAACTTGGCCATCGCCACCTGGGCGTTAAACAAACTGACACCCAGTCAGCAGATTGTTGCGTTACAAAAATGTCATATAGATATTCGCGTCTGGCGCGAGGCAAAGGAGCTGGTATTGCCGGGGTTAGCGAGTCAGCTGCTGGCACGGGAGAATATTGCGCTGGTGCTGCCGCAGGGCCATCCACTGACTCAGGCGGAAAGTCTGCTGCTCGCCGCGCTGCGGCATAAACAATTCATTGTACTGCCGCCGCCCGAAGTCAGTTTGGGTCTCTATCTGCACAATTTGTGTCTGCAACAAGGTTTCAAGCCGGATATCGTCTATCAGGTCAACGAGCCGCAAATGCTGATAGCACTGGTGGCCGAAGTATGGCATCACGCTGCTGCCCGGAAAGTTACGGCCGTATTCCTTGGCCCGGTGTGTGTTTTTGCCCGTTGCAGCAGGCGCCGTTAGTGGATCTATACGCCATTTATCATGCCGACAGCGCAACGACGGTGGTACTGGCATTTCTGGAGATGCTGAGTGCTTAGCGGTTGTTTCACACTACCGGGTCGAACTTAGACTACAGGTTGCATTTCCGATAAGAACAAACGCTGCTCTTCCTTGCGGCGTCGCAACAATCCAGGTAAACGCTGACCTCCGGCATATATCCACAGAGGGAATTGTGCCGCCGCCTCTTGATAACGTCCGGCGTTCAACAGGAGCAACAGGGTCGAAGGGGAACCGGATTTCAAATATCGCAGCCCACTTTTTACACCAGGCTTACCCGGCCCGATATTGAACAGAAAAGACACCAACGCATCAAATTGTCCTTGATTCAATGGGACTTCAACTATCTTGTACAACAGTGTTTCACAATCCATCACATCGGCTTGCAGTAAAGTCAGTGCGGTCAATTTACTGATGGTTTTCCCCGCCCGCACATCACCGGTATGCCCATAACCAATAGTCCAAATACCACCGCTATCACGATATGACGAAAGCCGAAGCCCCTCAAAACTTTTAATTAATGTTAATCCGCGCGCTGACAATACTTTATACATGCAGACTCCTTTCAATAATAAGATTAATAATTCCTCTAACTTGAATAGTCAGGCAGTATAGAGTCGCTCTGAAAGAAGACAATAACAAATCACTATAAATAATCAAAAAGGACATATTAAATAAACTCCACTTTCCCTTTCGAACATCCACCTGCTGATTTTGACGATATTCAGAGTTGGTCACTCTGCGGTAGGTTTACCTCACCGATAAATAGTCAAGAAGAAGAACGCAGAGATCACCTATTATTATAAAATTTATCTAATAATCAATTGTATAGAGAGTTTGTTATGAAAGAACTGATGAGTATTGATTTAAGTCCACAGGAGTTGCTAGCATTACATATCTCAATTTCCTCTCATGCATTGCTTGATCAAAGTTACAGTAATTTGTTGTTGAACCAACAATTGTTAACTTCATTGAGCATGGATCCGGGATTGACGGTGAAAATAAAGGCCTATCAGAATCAATTAAGACAGCAGGCTCACACATTCAAGCAAAGTACCATATCTGAGTTAATCGGGTTGTTTAGCAAAGCATCAAATTTTTCCAGTCTGGTCAACGCCGTCAATGGCATCTTTACTGTTGAGGATGCGCAATCATCTCAGAAAGGCGCTGAAATGGTCGCGGCACTTGCGACTGTGGCTCAAAGCTACCAGGCCGCGGCGCAAACTGTTCATACGCAGTTCAGCGTTACGAGGGAAACTCTAGAACCACTGATGAACAATTTCAGTGAGACAGTCAGCGCTATCGAACTGGGGCTTGGCGCTGAAGCCAAACAGCAGGCACAAACCATCACTGCGCTTAATGAAGCGATTGCCAAGAATATTCAAGATATCGTTGATGCAGGAATCAAGGCGGGCTCAGGGGTGGTACAACTGGGTCAAGTAATTGTCGCTGCAGTACCACTGGGCAACACTGGCAATAAACCGAAGGACCCGCAACCCACTAAACTCAACTCTGCCGATGAACAAACCGAATATATGATCTCCGGCATTCAGGCAATCTCCGCGGGGGCCTCCGGTGCTAATCAGGCGGTTAGCGATCTGAAAGCCAATTATGTCAAATTGGCAACAGCATACCAGGCTTTGGCCACTGCCAATGCGTTGCTTTCCGTTGCCAAGTCAGTTCACGCTCAGGCTCAGCTATTTGTCGAAACCTATGCGCTTATTGCACAACGCATGGCGCTATTGCACACCGAGTGGAATAAGGTAGCCAACGCCTATCTGGCTGCAGTTCCCGTTATACGCGATATCAGTGATATTTCTGATATGAAACAAACCAAGCAGGTTATTTCACTCAGTGCCGAGAAATGGCAACAGATCTCGAATGTCATCGATAAAGCCAAGGCTAACTACGCAGGAAACAACATCTTACCAGAACTGTAATCTCAACTTATTAAACTAGAGGATCAGCTCATGACGACCCCAACAATTTCTATTAATGATGGTATGAACAACCAATCTTCACAGGCTCTACATATCCAGACTTATTGCAATAGTGTCAGACAACAAATCCCGGTAGATTTTCAACGGTTCCCAAATCTGCGGGAACATCAACGTCAAATCAATGAGAGTCTGACCACGGCAAAAGGTCATGCAAATCATTATTTAAACGACATTCAACCTTTAATTATCCGTAATGTTACTAATATCCAGGATTATTTTGAAACGCAAAACCTTATTTCATCCGTAATGCCTTCCGGCGCAACAAAAGAAGAATGGTTAAGCACCTTGGGAATGATCCGCGATAAGGCGAAGGAGTACCAGGAAGTTTCGATAAATACACGCAATACCATCGGTATCTTGAATAATAACCTGATTACCGATTCAACTAACTATCAATTGATTGTAGTCAACCTTAACAACGTAGTGGGTGGCAACAATGGGGTTTTGGAGCAGCTAAATCGAGATATCGATGACATCAATGCGGCCATTGATGGGGCGATTGCCGGTATTGTGGTCGGCGGTCTGCTAATCATTGGTGGTGCCATTTTGACGGCCATTGGCGCGGTTGCTGGGCTGGTGACGGCGGGAACATCCACTCCGGTAGTGATCGGTGGTATTGCAATGATGACCGCAGGGGCCGGTGGTGTGGTCGGTGGGGCTATCGTACTGAGCAAATCACTGGAGGCCCGTGAAAAACTCTACCGCGATCGTAGCCAACTCAACAGTGAAGTGATGGTAGCAACCCAGATTGGGTCAGGATACAAGGGGTTGCAGACTCAGGCACAGAGTGCTGTCACTGCCGCTACCCAGATGAGTAACGCCTGGGACTCACTCACTTCAGAGCTTGATACCCTGAACACCAACCTGCGCAAAGGTATTATTGATGACGGCTTCCTGCGCCAACTGTTCCTGGAAGCGTCAAAATCTTCTGTTGGCAAAGTGTTGGATGGAACAAAGATCATCAAACACCAGATGGCCGGCGTACAGGTTCGCGAAGTACCGCAAGATCAAACCATTGCCGATTTTGTAAAACGCCTGGCGGCGTAACCCACTGTAACCCAAAGGGTCAGGCGATCCTGGCCCCTATTTTGGAGAAAATCCTATGAGTGATGGAATGCTCACGCAAGTCATCAATAATTTATCGCGCACCGGTGAGGCTATTCAAAAGTTCAGTGGTTTGCCCACCAATGCGATCCCAATTCAACATAATATCCAAAATGCCATTAGCACATTGTTACCGGGTATCAAGCAAATGCAGCTCGATGTGACGACCTGGGGTCTGAAACTCGAAGCACAGCTTGATGAAAAGCTGACAGTGCTGGAGAGCTTATCGCCCTCTCAGCTGATCCTGTTCATTCGTCAAAGCGAGGAGGACATTACCAGGGTAATGAATCAGGTGAAAAAAGTTAAAGATCACACAAAAAGTACCGATAGTATCGTTATCGATAATAATATGACCCTGGAACGCATTATTATCGATTTGCAGGCGGCCATTGCCGGCCTGCAATCCAACTTGCAAGGTAGCCAACAAGAGCTCGATGAGTTAAACGAGAAAAAGGACTATTTTATTGCACTGGGTATTTTAGGCATCCCCGGGCTCATCGCCATGGCAGTAATGCTGAGTGATGCACAAGACAAAGTGAGCAGTCTTGAACGGCAGATTGCATCACAGCAATCTGATATTCGTCAGCAACAGAGCTTCGCTACACAAACTGCTGCCTTTTCGCAAGACCTGCTTGAGCTGAGTAATCATATGCTAAAGATCGGTAATGCTATCGTATTTGTCAATAATGATATTCGGAACGCGCAAAAAAATATCTCAGGTGGCGAAGCAGCGCAATTAACTAAATTGTTCTTTACTGCAGCAAAAATGAATGTGAAAGCGTTGCTGGTAGACGTGTCTTAAACGGCTAAAAATCAGCACCATTTTATATCCAAAATTATCCTCCCCTACTAAAGGTGATATTTTCCGGTTGTTGGGGAGTGATTAGTCGATCGACCAAAGGCGCGGTTGGCGTACCTATGCCATTTTTAACCACGGAGATTGCTCCATTCCGTCTTATACTCTCAGGTACTGACATTATAAAATATCTAAACACGCTTTACATTTTTGCATGTGCCTCATCGGTAAGGAATACCATGAAAAAAGAGCCTGCTCTTTCGTTATACGCGATCTCGCTCAGCAATGCTTCCAGAGTCTTCTGGGCCATAACCTGGGGAATATGCACACTCAAAATGGCCGTTCCAGGTTTAAATCGTTTAAACGAATGTTTTGACTTTCGAATAACCAAAATACATATTCTGTCGACATAGATCAAAAAAATATTCCGATTCATATTTATCATGAAAAATATCATTCTATAGAGGGAATGTAACTCAATCAAAAAAAGAGATCATCAGGTAGTGCTGTTCTTCATCCACATAGCAAGCATTGAACCACAACGTAATACCATGTTACTCAATGTAAGTTCATGATTATATAAGGAAATGAGGATTAACTCCTTACTCTAAAATTAAATCCAATGACAGTTTTCAGATTATAAAAAGGAATAGTTATGGAATTTATGTCAAAACGTATTAATTATTTCATCGCCGTTGCACAGGAAGGATCAATCACCAAGGCGGCTGATCGCCTTTGTATCACTCCATCGCCATTAAGCAAAAGAATTAAAGAGTTAGAGGAAAATTTAAAAATAACACTTTTCGAGCGGACCAACCAAGGGTTATCCCTAACCAAGGAAGGTCAGCATCTCTATAGCGATATTATTGAGCATTATGAAGAGCTAAACCGAATTAAAGATAACCATAAAGACAAAAGACACATTCAGGTCGGCGTTTACGGACCGGTTCCTCCCCACGTCAATGCAGTGATTGATTACCTATTGTTAAAAAACCCGACATTGACTATCAACCTGGTGCGGCTGACGCTAACGGATGGAGTCAACCGCAATGAACTAAACCGACTTAATTTGTTATTCAGCATTGAGCCCTTATCTACTCCACCCTTTTCGCAGCATCTGTATACTGAGGAACGGCTGCTATTGCTCCATCCTTCAGGGAAAAAACCAGAACAGTACCGCTCATTGCCCTGGGTGCAAAGTATGCACTTCTCCGAAACTGCAATATTCAAACACTGTCATGAACAACTGCAACAACGGGGATTTTCACGGGAGATGATGAATATCGATAACCGCCATCTGCGGCTCAACCTGATCCGTCAGGGCAAAGCCATAGCACTGGCTCCCGAATCGATGCGACCCATCCTGAATGCCGATGAAAGTGAATGCAGCACCCTGTTGTTGTCTAATGCACGGGTGACGCATCATATCTACAGCAATGTGGCGCAATTAAATGACAGTCAACAGGTGATAGCTCATCTGACCCATCAAGGGACGCAACAGTGGAAAGCAGTCTGCGCCCCGACATACGCAAATTTATAAATTGATCTATTTCTGAGTCAACTCAGCTTTGGTTTTTTTATTATATTCATATAGTTTCCCTGCGCACAACACCAGTTTTTGTCATACCGCTAACCATAACATTCTAAACTCCACAACAATATTCTTCAGCCATAATTAAATAGCAAACGATTAACCGCTGTCGACGAATACGCCGCCCCCTAATGCCTTACGCCCTTTTCTTCGCTGCGGAACCGTCAATGGCAACGAAAAGGCCTGGATCCCGTGGAACACAGAACCCAAGCCTTGAGGGTTTGTTGATTTTAAACGCGACATACTCTTGGCATCAGACAATTTCACACTGATACGCAAAGACAGTCACTACTTCAGTATGTGCTGTTCTTTCAAGAAATTAGCAACATGCTCTGCCAACAGGTGGTGAATATGGGTCGTCGGATGCAAAAGATCCCAAAACACAAAGAGGTCAGAATTAGTGCAAGCGGCACGCACCGGGATCGCATTAAAATAATTCAACGACGAGGGGGCTCGGATATCGAGGCAAGCCTTTTTGACCTCAGTGACCTGATAACGTGCAGGATTATCCAGCATGTCCGTAAACAACGCTGCCAAGTCAAAAATGATCACCGGTGAATCAGGGTAGTTCTGGTTTATATCATCCACTACCTGCTTAATACGGCTATTGTAATCATCGATCTGACGCTTGATCTTTTCCCCATCCTGACGAAAACTGAACTCCGGGGCCCTCGTAATATTCGGTAAATTGAGCACTAACACTTTTTTCGCTCCGGCGCTGACCAATCGATTAAGCGCCTTGGCTTGATTAGCAATCAGACCATCAACTCCTTGATTGTAGGTAACCAAATCATTAGCGCCGATCCAAACGGTAAACAGCGAGTTTTCCGGCCGATAGTTTTTAGCCTTTTTCATATAAACCAGCCATGAGTCGACCTGATCAAGCAATCCGGGAATGACCCGTTTTTGCTGATTGGACGCCGCGCCCCCTACTGCCCAGTTATAGACCGGCAAATGGTTCTGTTTCGCCAGGTATTCAACCCAGGTAGGACCATTGCTGAATCGTCCTAAAAACCAGCTTTTAGGATTGGGGAAACGCCATAAGGTCGCATTAAATACGTTATTCGTATCACTTAGGCTGTCCCCAAAGGCAATTACCTTATTGATACCTATCCCTTGTTCCGGCGGATCATTGTTCCAAACACTGTAGTTGAATGACAGCTTATTGTTAGCCGCAGCGATCATCGCCAAAGGCTGATTAATACCGGCCCGACTCAAAGTGTTTTCACATACCTGATTTATCGCAGTTAATGGTGTGTCGCTGTAAAACATGTTCTTCCAAGACATTGCTAACGATGACCACCAACTGCCTTGCAATCGATAATAGGTTGTTGCATCTATATTCTTTGCCCAGAGATAAGCTGTTTGTGGAGATATCCTGCTCGGATTTATCCGGTAATAACACCGCAAATACGTGTGGGTATTATTAACTTTACCTAACATGAAAGGAGAACCTTTATCAATAGCGTTAGAACCTTTGGGTGAAATGGTATTGTTAACTCCACCCTGAGCAAGGGGGTTTAAATTATCATTGGCGAAAACAGCGGAAGAAATAGCCAGTAATGCATAAAGTGATTTTTTCATAAAAAACTCTCTTTTTATCGCACCAGACGATGCGATAAAAATATTACATCGACGGAATGTCATATACAGGTCCTTTTAGGTCGCTAAAGAAGACTATTTGACAACGTGTTTTTTTAATTTAAATGATTATTAAAAAGGAAATGTGCTTTTATATATAAAATGCAGGGTTTTATTTTACTCTTTTAATAAGATAAATCGCCCCATATCACATTACGCAAAATAACGTAATGTGATCTTGTAAGTATCCCTGTAATCCGAACCATTCACTTTTAGAGATCTTCCGACATACTGATTATGTCCCCTGAGGAGATCGCCATGCGCAAAGCCCTATTCACCGAGCACCAGATCATTACCGTACTGAAGTCCGTCGAAGCAGGCCGGACCGTCAAAGATGTCTGTCGCGAAGCGGGAATATCGGAGGCCTCGTACTACAACTGGAAAGCAAAGTACGGCGGTATGGAAGCCTCTGATATTAAAATGATGAAAAACCTTGAGGACGAAAATCGTCGTCTCAAACAGATGTTTGCCGATCTCAGCCTTGAATGTCGGGCCCTGAAAGACGTTATCGAAAAAAAACTTTAAAACCAGCGATAAAGCGGGAGCTCGTCAGCTATCTGACGGCACAATTTGCCATGAGCATCCGCCAGGCGTGCAGGACATTATCGCTGAGCAGGACGGTGTATTTTTATCAGCCCGATACCCGGCGCGACGAACCGGTGATCCTGGCGTTGACTGAACTGGCAGAGCACTATCCGCGATACGGTTTTAAGAAGCTGTTCCAGCTGCTGCGCAGGCAGGGTAACACCTGGAACCATAAGCGTATTCACCGGATATACTGCCTGCTGAAACTGAATTTTCGTCGCAAGGGAAAGCAGCGTCTGTCCGTGCGTAACCCGGCGCCACTGGTAACGCCGGAAGCGTTAAACCAAAGCTGGTCCATCGATTTTATGCATGATGCACTGGTCTGTGGAAGGCGTTTTCGGACCTTCAATGTGGTGGATGATTTTAACCGGGAAGTACTGGCGATAGAAATCGACCTGAATATCCCGGCTCAACGTGTTGTCCGGGTACTGGAGCGGATCGTGGCAAGCCGTGGCTACCCGCTGAAAATGCGGATGGACAACGGACCAGAGCTGGTCTCACTGACGCTGGCACAGTGGGCTGAAGAACATGGTGTGTTACTGGAATTTATCAAGCCTGGCAAGCCGACACAGAATGCCTTCATCGAACGGTTTAACCGGACGTACCGGACAGAAATCCTGGATTTTTACCTGTTCAGAACACTGAATGAGGCCCGGGAAATCACAGAGCGCTGGCTGAGGGAATATAACAGCGAACGCCCTCACGAATCGCTGAACAACCTGACGCCGGAAGAGTACCGGCTGATGGCTGAAAACACGGAAGTCTCAAAAAGTGCGTGGAACTAAAACGGGTATGCTTACACGCTGACCTGGTGTGAAACACAAAAAGTCAACTTAAGCTAATTTTTCGGAATTTATTATTATTGTTTAATAAATAAAAAACAATTAACCTAGTAAATAAAGATACACTTACCCTAAAGATAGTGTATTCTACCCTAGAACTTAGAGCTAACTACGCCATTGTTTGCTATATAAAGTTTAGGTAGAGTCAACCGCTACCTTAAAAAACCGCCTACGGGCGGTTTTTTTAATGAAAAAAATTTAAAGTTGTCCCCGAAGCTGCCGATAAATAAGTTGCTGAACATAAAAAGTGTTCAAAAATCGATTATCAAGGAACAACTAATGGCACAAGTAATCAATACTAACAGTCTGTCTCTGATGGCGCAGAACAACCTGAACAAATCTCAGTCTTCTTTGGGCACTGCGATTGAACGTCTGTCTTCCGGTCTGCGTATCAACAGCGCGAAAGACGATGCTGCGGGTCAGGCGATCTCCAACCGTTTTACCGCGAACATCAAAGGTCTGACTCAGGCTTCCCGCAACGCCAACGACGGTATCTCCCTGGCGCAGACCACCGAAGGCGCACTGAACGAAGTTAACGACAACCTGCAGAACATCCGTCGTCTGACCGTACAGTCTCAGAACGGCTCTAACTCTGCCAGCGACCTGCAGTCCATCCAGGACGAGATATCTCAGCGTCTGTCTGAAATCAACCGTATCTCCGAACAGACCGATTTCAACGGCGTGAAGGTACTGAGCGCAGATCAGAAACTGACCATCCAGGTTGGTGCTAACGATGGTGAAACCATTGATATCGAATTGAAAGACATCAATGCTAAAACCCTAGGCCTGGAAAAATTCAGCGTAGCCGACGGTGTCGATATTACCAAAGTTGGCGCAAAAGCAACGACCGTACAAACAGGTAAAGATTTCACCATCACCAACACCACGAATAAACAAGCCAACGGTGCAGCACCGGCTAGCTTCCTCAAGGACAATGCTACTGGTGATATCTACGCTGTTGGTACAGATGGTAAGCACTATAAAGCAACTATCGACAAAACCTCCGGTGACATCACAGCAATTGCTGCTGCTGCAACCGCCGGTCTGACCGGTACGAGCGCTACAACAACTGTGAAAGAAGAAATTCCTGCAAGCGGTCCTGATGCAGTTAACCTGCATTCTTATGACAACGGCAAATCTTACGTTATCCAGGAAGGCACCGGCACTAATGCTAAATATTTCAAGGCGAGCGTAGACGCTGCCGGTAAAGTGACCAAGGGCGCTGAACAGTCCACCGATCCAAAAACTACCGATGCATTGTCAACCCTAGACATAGCGCTGTCTCAGGTTGACGGTCTGCGTTCTTCCCTGGGAGCGGTACAGAACCGTTTTGATTCTGTTATCAACAACCTGAACAGCACCGTTAATAACTTGGCTGCTTCTCAGTCCCGTATCCAGGACGCTGACTACGCGACTGAAGTATCCAACATGAGCCGAGCAAACATCCTGCAACAGGCTGGCACCTCTGTTCTAGCACAGGCTAACCAGTCAACTCAGAACGTACTGTCCCTGTTGCGTTAATCGTTTCTCCCGATTAACAGCCTCACCACCTCCTACGGAGGTGGTTTTGCACGACGCCTTCTAAAGGGCACTGTTGCAAAGTTCATGGTTAGGAAACTCAATCGCCTTTTTTTGATTTACCTACCCATAAACAACAGTGATAAATACCCGCATATAGTGAGGCCTGCCGCGCGGTAATGCGTAAAAATTCCAGTTTTGCTCTATTTTTAAGCTAAAAACCATTTTTCAGGCGCATTTATCCAGCAATAAGGTCTGAAGCTATCGCTTTTTTGCCATTCGATACAGCCTTTCATCAGCATCGCGAACCCGGGTCGCTTCGGTTTTTCCCGTACCGTCATCTCCGGCGTGACGTAGACCTTCAGCAGCAGCGAGCCCCGCTTGCGGCTGGCCATAAAACCGTAGTACCGCACCATTTTAAAATGCCGAGCCGGAATATGACTGACGTAACGGCGCAGCATCTCCTCTAGGCTAAATTTCTGGCGCTTGTGCTGCTGCGTCGCGTGGTCATAGTACTGGTGACTGCCACGGTAATGGCGGAGCTGCGACTCCGTGTTTGGTATCAAGACCGCCGCGCATGCCTGAGCATGGCGCGGGTGGTGCAGCGAAAGAGGTCGTTGAGCAGCGGCCAGTTGTTATTGAAGAACGGCCACAGCAAGTGCGGCATGGTGAAGGTGATATGTTGCCAGTCGCAATCGGGCAGGAGTGCTACTGCTCGGCAATCCACCGCTCGGTGCATTTGAGGTCACCGCTGCTACAGGCTTTGGACTTGCAGCTCTGGCAGAAAAAGCGGGCATGGGGGCAGTCCGACGAGGCACAACAGTAGCGGCGCACGCCCATGGCGCAATACGCAAAGGACAATATCAGTACCCAGCCGGAGAGCGTTTATCACCGGCAGAACAATTTTATTGGTTGACTGCCTAAAATATCGACAGAGCCATTTTTGTTGACTTGTCGTCGCTAACGCGACAGAGCCTGCAGTGTGCCTTCTGACGAAGGCGGTGAACAACTTTGTGCTCGGGGAAGGGCATCAGATCAGTAACAGAAAGCGCGGAAAAAATGGATCAAACAGTGCATCTTTCTTTAACCGGTGGTGTATTCAGCCATTCAAGACTGTGCGTAAGCTGTCCTCATGGATTTAAATCCCAGTGTGGCACCTATTATCCTCTTCAGTTTGCCATGCTCACATTCAATGACGTTATTCCGGTACTTAATCTGTCAGTGTTCAACGTCAGGCGGGCATCAACCTTCGCGTTTGAGCAGGGCAAGCACACGGCCATAGGTGGGTACTTTATCCGTGTTGATAAACCGAGGGAGTTGTCACTTCTTCACGTTGTTGAATATTTTACCCAGGAACCGGTATGCGACTTTGCTGTTACGTCGCGGGGAGAGGTAAAAGTCAACAGTGAGGCCCCTGCTGTCGGCGGCCCGGTAAAGATAAGCCCAGTGGTCATTGACCTTCACGTACGTTTCATCAATGTGCCACGGGCAAAAATCGTAAGGGTTACGCCAGTACCAGCGCAGTCGTTTTTCTATTTCAGGCGCGTAATGCTGAACCCAGCGGTAAATCTTGGTGTGATCGACATTCACACCACGTTCAGCCAGCATCTCCTGCAGTTCACGGTAGCTGATACCGTATTTGCAGTACCAGCGTACCGCCCACAGGATGATGTCACGCTGAAAATGCCGACCTTTGAATGGGGTCATATGCTAATTCGTCAGCAAAAGGGGGCGATAAGTTTATCACCTCCATATTTTTGCAACAGAGCCTTAATAGTTAATGGTTAAAAAGTTGATTGTGTTATTGGCCGAAAGCGCCGATTGCAAAATGGTCAGACCGATTCTGCAGATGAGGTTCTCTTTTTGATTGATTTGGTAACTTGTTGATTTTTAATCATAAAAAACAATTGAATAGATTTAAATTTCTATTTTTTTTGTTTTTTTCGCGTTTTATCCTTTTTTTATACTGTTTGGTTATTCTAAATTATTATTTTGGATTTTTAAACTGCTGAGTTAAGCAATACTTATTATCTATTGAACTAAATAAAATGGTAAAATGTTGTTTTTTGTTCTTTATTTTTGTTGTGATATAGAATATTGTTCTGAATTATCTTTTTTCCAAACTCCTTTATCCGTATTGATTGTTGTTTGTAATGCTTTATCCTGTGAATGTAGGCGTAACTTCTCCTCCTCCACGATGTGTTTGTGGCGGAGCTTTGCCCAAAAAAATTATATTAACTTATCTTTTTTGGTGATGCACGATGAAGAAAAAGTGGTATTTGATAAGATCTGATTATAGCAAGGTTGATTTGTCGCAAAAAACTGGAAGCCCTTGGTATGGAGGATTTTGGCCAAAAGCTCAGCCCTTCAGAACTAAACTTTTTGTTCGATAACAAGAAGCGTTTTTCGAGGGGAGCCACCTTTTTCCGCCTTATGCTTTATCCGATTTAATATCGATAACATTTCGATCTCTAAAATCCAACATACCGTTGGGGTCAAAGGATTTGTGCGATTTGGTATCGGCATAAATACCATACCGGACGCTGTAGTTGATAAAATTATCAACAAAGATTATCTCTCCGGGTTCGACAAGGAAATTCTTAAGTTATTGCGGTGCAATGATGAGTATCTACGAGGGGATGCGTTATTTCCCCTGATTGGCCACGTAATAAAAAATGAACCCTATACTATGATCAGTTCTCGGTAAGTTAATTGAATAATTAACTCTGGTAGTGTGTTAATTAATAACTTTATGGGTTGTTCCGTTAATTAACCCATTGTTTAGGATGGGCTAAATAAAAATGTGACGCGGAGTGTAGTGCGAGCCTCAGTCAGGGGTTTTATTTATATGTTCATTGACTGACTGCAAATATATCCTCTCTGTGTATTTTGCATTAAGTGCATTAAGTGCATTAAGTGCATTAAGTGCATTAAGTGCATTAAGTGCATTAAGTGCATTAAGTGCATTAAGTGCATTAAGTGCGTTAAGTATTTCTGTCTTAATGAGCATAAAAACAATAAGACAATGAAAGAGGTCATTACTTCTATGTTGACCTGTTGCATTCTGGCTCTGTCATTTTACGGCATGCTGGAATATTTTGGCCTGCTCCCCCGAACAATGCCAGCACTGTCGGTGGGGTGCTCGGTTTATTGGGTGTTGATGAGTTAAGAACCCTCTTCTCGAAGGGCTATGACAATGAAAAACCCTAACACACTGCCCACACGGTCTCTGCCGATGCGAATACGGGGTGGTATCTCATATTCCAAGCCGCCATTTTGATAATAAACAGTTAAAAAGGTGAGGGTATGAATGCAGTTCAATTAGCTGTGCGTTGGGCTTTGGTATTACGTCCCCCCTCAGATACTGCTATGTTTATTGCACAAACCGGGCTCGAGCCCCCCGGCTTTCAGCAGATTGTGGAATCGCTCAACTATACGGTTGAAGCGTGACTGTCGGTTTACGACGCCCGTATTACACGCGAACAAGCGGCATTTTTCGGGCGCTCGGCGTCACACCCTGCTAATGTCTACCACAAGCGCCAGCATGGATGATGCAGACAGCCCCAGGCTTACTGACGTCGCTCAACAGGGTTATTTCAGTCTCCTAAAACTGATTGAACTCAGTAATAGACAAATCATGGGGCTGCAAAATTATATTCGTCAGCAATGTATCCGGTCTGACAATGACCGTCCGTAGTTTATATTCCGGGCGTTTAATGTGCGGGAGTGTATTTTTGCATGGTTTCTGAGAACCCCTAATATTCATATGATTATATGGATGCTAAGCATTTATAACGAGACTGCGTGGAAACAACTTCTGTTATGCCTGGAGGGCCGCCCGGTTAAATAAAGACCGGAGTAGTCTTCATGTGCAGGAAGTATTACAGATAATCTGTAATAAATTATCATCATCAATTTAAATAAGGGAACGTTATGAGTAATGACAAAATTGCCGATTTGAAAGCGAAATTCGTCGCCGGCGCTATCCCACGGGAAGCGGATTACGCAACACTCTTGAACATGCTTGAAGAAACACGAGCAGCCACAGGCACGTCACCGGACGCACCGAAGTCCACCTCGCTGAGATTAACAAATGGTGGTTATCTGGATGTAGCAGTTGCGGCTGTTGGCGGGTTGGTAACTGGAGCCAGTGGGCTAAGTACAGACGCAAGGTTGCTGTGGGCGAGAAACCATGCAATATCAACGGGTGCGACCCAGTACGGCTATTGGGACGGAGGGTATGCGTTTATTTACACAAAAACGGGAACAACGGACAAGAGGAAAATGCAAGTATGTATGCCCAGTGGTCATGGGGTTATTGATAACGTGAACGCGTTCGGTTTGTTCAATGCCGCGGGAGTCAAAGTCGTCGACTGTTACGTAAATGGGACTTATGAAGACATCCCAGGATGGACAGCGCGGGCCGGCACCTGGCCAAACACGTGGGAGTTTGTTCATGCCGACACCATCTATAATAAACTGGTTTTTATATATACCCCCCACGACAACGCACCGACTTATTGGGCCAACATCACATTCGCAACCGTGTAGTCGCACTGAAGAACGGGGATAGTTCGTACTGTTTTATCAGGGAAGATGCTGCGAACCAGGCTTGCGGGCGCATCTGTTACATTGCCTTTTAATCCCCAACAAACTTTCAGCCCTGCGGTTCCATCGGACAAGGTACTGCTCCACCCGCATCTGCTGTTGTAATTGCGGCAGATGACGGGTTTGCTCATAAAGCCGGTGCAAAACGTTGTGATGGTTACTCACCGCCCGTGGTGCGATCTTTTCAATACCCGATGCTGAAATCCAGGCACCCATCCAGTCGAAACCTTTGCTGACGCGCCCGATAAAAGTTTTATCCGGGTGGACCTGAAAACTGTACCTGCATGAGCCATGCTTTCAGTGTCTTTACTGCTTTGCGCAGGTGCCAGCGGCCGGTTGAAAGGATAACAATATCCTCCATGTACCTGACATACCAGAGTGATGGATATTTATCCCAGAGTTTATCTAGCTCGTATAAATACAGAGCGGAAAGACATGGACTGAGTGCATTTGCCGGGATATTCCCCGGTATGGAGTATGGATATTTCCACCATATTCCACGCTGTAGTGAATAAACTGGTAAAGCGGATGAGCGTGGTTTTTATTACATTGTTCATATCCACAATAACACCGTAATGTATTTATTCTGCTGCGTTTATAATATTACGGTGTTTAAATGGCTCGGTGGCATTTTTATGTGCACTAAAATGTCGCGGCTTCTGTTTTTTTCAAATGGAGGTTGTTTTTTCATTGCTTCACTTGAAGAATGGTGTTAGTGTGAAATCAAAAAAACAGATTTTCTTATTGAGGAATTAAACGACCTGTCTCTTTCATTATTACCTGATGTTGCAAAGTTGTCCTGCCAAACATTTTTACGCCGGTTAGGAAATAAACTCAGCCTGACAGATAGCCATTATCTCTGTCAACAGGCTATTCACAGCGGACATTGACAGGCGATACAGAGCGTGCCGACAATAGGTAATCCTCAGTTACGCCAAATCATCCAATTGAAAGAAAAGAGTACATCCGGCACGGTGCAACCTGTTGTTTCTGGTGTCACTCACAGGTTGCAGCTCTCCGTAACCTGCTACCCGATGCATAAGTCCACCACAACCGCCAGCATGGATGATGCAGACAGCCCCAGACTTACTGACGTCGCTCAACAGTATTATTTCAGTCTTCGAAAAATGATTGAGCTCAGTAATAAACAAATCACGGGGCTGCAAAGTTATATTCGTCAGCAATGTATCCGGTCTGACAATGACCGTCCGTAGTTTATTCCCGGGCGTTTAATATGCGGAAGTGTATTTTTCACATGACTTCTGATACACCCTAAGATTCATATGATTATATAGAGGCTCAGCATTTATAACGAGACTGCGTGAAAACAACTTCTGTTATGCATAGATGGTCTCCCGGTTAAATAAAGACTGGAGTAGTATTCATGTGCAGGAAGTATTACAGATAATCTGTAATAAATTATCATCATCAATTTAAATAAGGAAACGTTATGAGTAATGACAAAATTGCCGATTTGAAAGCGAAATTCGTCGCCGGCGCTATCCCACATGAATCGGATTACGCAAAACTTCTCGACATGTTGGAGGAGACACGCGTTGCCGTAGGGACGTCACCGGAGGCAGTATCGGGTAGTGCTGGACTAAAAATAGATAGCTCGACGAATAGCCTGTCGATCAAATTGTCGAGTGATGGACTGTTGAAGGTAGACGCGAACGGCTTGACTATCCCACTCGAAACCCGTTTGCGTCAAGCATGTGGGTTGGCGAGTAATCAGAACGCGCTGTATGGCTTCGATGGTGATACGTATGTCGTAGCTGTGCCGCGGGCGGGATACACCATCGTATTTTATTTCCAACCTACGGGCTGCATCACCCCCCATACCGAACATAACTCACACTATGATGGTACCATAAACCCAGTGTACACCAATTATGAGTTTAAATACGGCCCAGGCCTCAACGACGGACTTAATGTGTTAAGTAATGTTTTCCCTGTTGTTATGGTTGCAGGGAAGCGGCTTTTCGTCCCATCATCTCCCAAATATACAACATTCCCGTCGGACCCCTCACAGATGGAAACCGCCCGTACAGCGATCGATGGCGTGGGTTGGGTCGACCTGGTAGCGCTGCCATAATTGTCATAGCCGCTTACGGATCAGTGGATGTGCGGGGTTAGGTGCTGCGAACCAGGCTGACGGGCTTGTGGTCGCAGCTGTTACATAGCCTTTTAATCCCCAACAAACTTTCAGCCCAGCGGTTCCATCGGACAAGGTACTGCTCCACCCGCATCTGCTGTTGTAATTGCGGCAGATGACGGGTTTGCTCATAAAGCCGGTGCAAAACGTTGTGATGGTTACTCACCGCCCGTGGCGCGATCTTTTCAATACCCGTTGCTGAAATCCAGGCACCCATCCAGTCGAAACCTTTGCTGACGCGCCCGATAAAGGTTTTATCCGGATGGACCTGAAAACTGTACCTGCTGAGCCATGCTTTCAGTGTCTTTACTGCTTTGCGCAGGTGCCAGTGACCGGTTGAAAGGATAACAATATCGTCCATGTACCTGACATACCAGAGGGACGGATGTTTATCCCAGAGTTTATCCAGCTCGTATAAATGCAGAGCGGCAAGACATGGACTCAGCGCATTTGCCCGGGATATTCCCCGGTATGGAGTATGGATATTTCCACCATATTCCACGCTGTAGTGAATAAACTGGTAAAGCAGATGACGCAGGCAGGGAGAGCTAACATACCGGCAGCATTGGTCGTACAGACATGCTTTATCGATCGTGGCGTAATAACGCCTTATATCGGTACGACAGACATACCTGAAATCCCGCTCCTGGATCAGTCGCCTCATTCTGTGGGCGCTGCGTGGCCCACTACCATGGCCACGCAGGTGTTCACAACGGGGATGTGAGGGGAGCAATGGATCAATCATTGTGGCAATGCAACGGATAACCAGCGCATCGGCTGCCGACCAGATGGCATGACATTCCCCTTTCCGATTACATGTGAGTTGAACGGGGGAGAAGTCATACCGGTCAGTATTCACTTCCCGGAGGATGCGCCACTTCTCTTCCGGCCAGTGGCGCCACAAATGCCAGATATCGGCGTTAGCCGGGAAATATTTACGTTGTTTCTTCAGCCAGATAAACGCGGTATCAAGTAATGCTTCGCTGAGAACCGTGCGGGAGTCTGTGAGGATCCATTCTGAGGTCATCTAAAGTTGCTCTTGCAGGAATGTCCTTCTTTATTATAGGACATTAGCTACCCAGATTCGGGGGGGATAAAATCATACATATTTTATTGCTTAAAGGCTGAATGCTATTTTTACGTAAATAAATTCAGCTGCTTGATAGTAAACGCCTCATCAGCGCCAGACGGTTTAGACACTGGCCCCGCATTATCAAGATCGACGGAGTGCTGCCGGGTTTCCCCCGCAGAACCCTGAGACAGATGTCAGACCGGATGCGGGGCTGAGCATTGATACCAACGGGCGGGCCGTTGATGCTAAGTACTCATGGACACAGCTGTATCGCACTGTGGAACCCCTGACTGATTTCGTGGTAACCCACACAGGATTTTCCTTTTCGGCGCAGATCCCTCACATATTTCATCAGACTCTTAGTGATCCGGCGGGTATCGCCCTGCTTTCCTGTTTAACCCGTGGCGCAGATTTGTTGATCCGATGTCGTGCAGCACCCGCGGCAGTGAAATAGTTGCATTGCTTCATGTGAATACACCACCTCAGCAAGCCGCTGAGACACGTTATTTTTCTGTAATCATTCCTACAACATACCGTCCACTGCACCACCGGTCAGTGCGTGACGGATATCACCTTAAACTTATATAAAAGGTATCATCATGACAGATAAAGCATTGTTCAGTAACGCTGTGCTTAAGGATTTCAACGATAAAATCAAACATGACATGACGCTCTGTGCGAAGAACATGGTGCAGGGTAAGACGGATGCCGGAATCACTGCTGACGGTTCAAAAATTATTGATTACCTGACACAGTCTATGCAGGCCAATCATATTGATGCAGGGATTATTACCGCGATCGCCTCGTTAAAAGATGATCCTGAGGTCGTACAGCAGATGAGTAAGCTGGACCAGGTTCTCTCGCTGAGTGAGCCTCCAGCGGCTCCCATTTTAAACCTGACTGTGGATGAAAAACTCAAAGCCGCCATCCTGCCGCAAGTGAGTAATACAATCGACTGGTCCAATGCCATTAATGGCTCCGGAACCACGCTGGCAGCCTTTACCATTCCCATGCCCGCAAAAGTAATCAGTACCGCTGACAGCCTGTTTCGCTTTACCCGTCGTCACGAACTGAAAATCATTGAAACCTACGATAACATGTTAAATAACGGTATTCGTGGCCCCGATCCGGTTGAAACAGTTATCGAGAATATCCTCAAGGGTAGGAAAAAGGGACATTTCATTACGGACTATGAGTATAATTCGAATAAAGCCAGCTATGACCAGATTAAGACTGAAATAGCCGCCTATAACCAGGGAAATGCGAAACCACTTCACAACACCAGAACCAGGTTGAAAAACACCAGACGAAGCCGGAATATTCTGGAAAAACTTGGTACAGTTTCTGAACAAGGTATGGGGCTGTATAAAATGGGGCAGGGGATACTCGATCTGGCTGTCATTGCGGAGCTTCCTACCGAAAATATGTCGGAACTGCACACCAGTAATCTCCGCATTGCCCAGGGGACACTGGCTCTGGTGGAAGGGACCAATACCGTAGGCACCTTTATCGCCAACAAACTGATGCAAAAACTGCCGCAGACAGCCGGGGGGGCTGTCAGCAAGTATGCGACAAAATATGCACCGGTAATTGGCGGCATTTTATCTTCTGCGCAGGGTTTTGCGTCCGTGGCCAAGAATGCTGTAGCAGCAGAAGTGGCAGGTAAAACCGGTAATATCGGCCGACAGAGCATGTTTGGTGTGATGGCGGCTCTGGATGCTGTCGGAGCGGTGTTTGATTTGACGGGAGCCATCTGTCATTTGATCCCGGGTGTGGGGTCGATTGCCGGTTTTATCTTTTCCATTGGGAGTACCATCGCCTCTCTGATTTCTGATTTAATCGGTTTCTTTACCGAGCTGGTTGATACGCGTTCCGATGACGAAAAACTCACCCAGGCCTTCGATAGCTATGTCAATAGTGCGGAATTCAATAATTACCTGGAAGAGAAAGCAAATTATTACAGAGAACAGGGTTACGATATTTATGAGATGTATGTTGACGCCGATGGGATAGGTATCACTGACGGCACCGATCAGGCCCGTAGGGCTAAATTCCGCCATTACCATAAGCGGCTCAAAGAGGAACGCAAGGAGACGGCCGACTACGTTTCGCGTTATGCCATTGAAGATATGACGGGCCGGGCCTGGACGTTGACGGGCCGCTCCGGTGATGATCTTATCAAAGTTTTAACCACCCAACCGTACCGGGGGGTAAAATATCTTATGGGTGGTGCCGGGAATGATATTCTCTACAGCGCCCCGGCAGGCTCAAGCCAACTTGAAGGGGGCGAAGGGGATGATACTCTGGTGATTACATCTTCTGCCGGTGTGAAAGTTCTCGCGTACGGCGGGAGCGGGAATGACATTATCACCACCGTAGCTCAAAGACATTCTCTTTATAATCCGGCGACGCGTGAACGTGAAGAACAATACAAAAACGCAGCGTTTTTCGGCGGAAGCGGCAATGATACCATCGACTTTATCCCCGGTGCATCCATCCATGGCGGACCGGACAAGGATATTCTTAAAATTCCCGATATTGATCTTTATAAGAAGGACCTCGTCAGTAATGAGACGGCCTTATCCGTCGGTATAGGTCACTATGCTGTCGATCTCCGGTTCTTGCCTGTTTTTCGTCCTGATGGAGCATTGACTTACCATGAAAAACTGGCTGGATTTGAAGGGGTGCACATCAATAATGTCCGAGATTATCCTTTCGGGGTAATAACCTCCACAGATGATCAAGACAAGACCGTGCGCATGGCTGTTAACAACCTTTCGGATGTACCACCAGTCTCGGCTGGCTATGACGCGCATACGGACTACTGGAATCGATCGCATACCCGATTTATTTACACTTTATTGCTTGAAAACTGTAACAGTACAGTATACCTGAGTGGCACGATTGGAAATCAAAAAGAGGATTTCTCGTTGACTATTTATGGTGCCGGTAATATAAAATCAGGGAACAGTTCCTACTATGATCGTTCCGATGATAAATTTATCCTACAGTCACTCCCGGAGGCGACAAAACAACAGTTGTCCCTTGATCTGGATAATTATTATAACAACCAGGGATCTAACGCTGGGAAAAACACCACCTTTATTTTTTCTCCCTCCACATCTCCAAAAGCTAATGATGTATCAAATATTGGGTTCCGTGATGCTGACGATACCAGTCCGATGCCTTTGGGTACTGGTTTTAACTATATTAATACCGCCAATATCGCCAATTTCGTTCTGTTACCTCCGAATCACGGAGATAAATACGACTTTAGTAGTAAATCTGAAGTGATGCCGATGATTACCGTGAAAGTGGTCACCTGTACCATCACTGCTCCGCGGAAGGGGACAACATTCCGCCCTTTGCTGGATAACACCCTTACTGATACTTCTGCAATTCTGACATTGAATGATGCAGGCACTCCCTGCACGCTGGATTTGTCCGGTACAGAGACGGCTGCCTTAACGTACAGTAGTGCTGACAGCAAAAATATTACTGCCGTAAGTACTGGTCATGGCACTATTAATCTGAAGAACATTTCAACCTTTATTCTGAATAAAGGAACCAGTGTCTTCCCGCCACTAGACCGCGGGGCGACGATAATCTGTCCTGGAGGAAGTCATACGGTCAGTGGTGGCCCTGCTGAAAATGATTTTATTTCCCTTGAGGGGACGCATACTTTCATTGGCGGAACAGGTAAAAATAATTTTCTGATCCGCAGCCCTCACAGCATGAAAGAATTCCAGGCCGGCACCAGTTGGAAAACGAAAGTCTCTGCGCAGGGTGATCAGAATATCCTCATCTTTTATGATGTCCGTTCTCTGGATGAGTTTACGGTCCGTGAGACAACAGAGGGGTTAGAGTTCTGTATCACTACAGAAGATAAGCTTGTGCTCCCTATCTTTGTCGATACGAAATGGCACGCAGCGGCCAGCCCACCGAATAATGACTCTAAGGCGCTAATACAGAAACTGGAGAGCCTGGAAAGACGGTACTTAGATATACAGTTTCCTTTCGCTAAAAAGCGCAACCGAATTTCTGGCTCGCTGTTTATGGAGTTTGTTAAAAACAGGCTCACCAACTCCGCAGACAGAATCGATTCAGACATTTTTTATTCATATTTTAAACCGTCACATCTTACCACTGGGGTCAACATTCTTAATCTTGACGGGGCATGGGGGCGTGATGTACATGAGAGTCAATATTTATTCGATACCATCGAGACACTGGACTTGTCAGCGACTACCAACTTTATATTAACCGCCGGGCTCGATGCTTCACCAGGCACTGAAGAGTGGTCTGTCCCTGCGAGTTATAAAACCGGTAAATTCAGAACCGACCTGATCAGTGTCAATGCCATGGGCGTCCTGAAAATGACCGTGACGTTCAATAATGGTCAGAATACCGGGGCAAATATGGTTGTCATACATAACGATGGTGTACCCGTTGATCTCCTAAAGGGCGAGATACTGAGTGATGGTAGCGCTGTCATCAAGATCCCGAAAGGCGATACTATTATCACGTTTAAAAATGGCCTGCCAGACTGGCTATATTTCAGCCGCGAAAAACGAATGCTGTCAGGAGACCGTTTATCGAGATTTTTCCGACAGTCACTGCCCGTATCGGTAACCAGGCGGATATTCTACCTCATCGGAGCTATCCATCAGTCGCCACAGGGTAGGGCGGCTCGTGATCTGGCAAATGTATCCGGGAACCCGCACTTCATCGCTAGCCGTTTCGATCTGCATAATACCTTCCCTGAAACGGGTTTCTCCGGCGCCCGGTTCAGCCTTGTTCCGGAGGGAGAGGGGCCGAAGTATGACTGGACAGTGAGTGATAACTGGTTGTCCGTGGATGATACCGGTATCATCACTTTCAATAAGAAACCGCTTACCACCAATGATGTGACGGTCACCGGCACGCCCAAAGATGCAGCAGCAGACCATCTGATCGAATATACGTTTTCCGTGTACCGCTGGTTTGAAAAAGTGGCGCTGAGTACGACTGAAATGGCCAGTAAAGAGACCATCCAGGCCGCCGCAGGCATGCAGGGTAAACAGATTGCAGACACCCGCCTTATCGTGGCTGACGCAGAAAATAGCACGCTCTGCGCCGAATGGGGTCCAAGTCTTGCGGATTCTCTCCTGAAGACAACTCCCGGTAAGTTACTGCTGGTACAGTCTGCCGGGGGAACGCTTCAGCTCATTCGTGTCGATCCGAACAATAATAGCGACGTGCAGTTTTCTCCATATACGGGTTCACAGGGAGATGCAGAGGTTATTGCCGTATCAAATATTGAAACATTCCGGTCAATTAGCTTCCTGGAAGGGATCTACGATGTAACGTGGGATGCGCCGGTGACGGCCTTTAAACACAGTCAGTTCACGCTGGGCACTCCGGATGAGCCCGAAAACTACGAGTGGAGCTGTTCTGACAGTCGGCTGGAAGTCAATCAGAAAGGGCGCGTGTTCTTTACTCAGGCCCTTCCTCCCGACGTTACACCGGTCATCACAGCACGGGATAAAAGGAACGGTTTGACTCTGTCCTACCGGGTGCCGTCGACCACGTGGTTTGGTATTGGCTCCTGTGAGATAGCGCAGGCTTCTGATACTTTCAGCACGGGTAATGCCAGTTCGATGCTGTATCAGTACCAGCCCGGGGGAAAGAAGTTTATGATGGTTCCTCAGAAACCGGCGCTGATGGGTATTGGAAGACTATCCGTGAGCACTGATGCGCAGCTGAGTAAGCTTTCGGCTACTGACAGTCTGTACCGTAAGCGTCTGGAAGGCATCTATTTAATCGAGTCTGAGGAGAGTATTACCGAGACCTATTTTTACGAGGTGTTCAACCAGTAACGGCCAGCACTGTCCGGGGCTAACGGCAGAAGAGCATATTCATCACTGACAGGGAAATTTTCAGTTCTGCCATGGATGGCAACACTTTCTGACGGATTTTCCTGAGGATCTCATTCACAATATTGGAGAAATGTCTTGTGACAGCGTGTGCAACGGTATACACGTATATCCCCATTCTTTCGCAATAATCGATATTGAACCCCCTCTGCGTTTACACATTCCCGCAGGGGGGTTAATACACGGAAACCATATTACAAATTACCCGTGAGCGGCTCATTTAGACTGTCTGTTCGGGAGCCTGGATCGGAAAATAGTGCCCATCATTTTGTGTGATGAGTCTCTGTTGCTTGACCAGGCCCAGATGGAGGAAGTCTGGTATGACTGGGACAAACGTACACTGGAGGTCATGCGTACCGTCTCGCTGGCCAGTGTGCTTAAGAACAGCAAATTAACAGCCACGCCGACCGTCTCCGGCCTGGCTGGGATCCTGACGTGCGATATCAACCTGGCGGAGTTGAATATTCCTGACGATTACCCGCCAAACTTGGGATATATACGCCGCATCAAAAACATCAGCGTGTTCTTGCCGGCCCTGGTGGGGCCGTACCAGAATATTCAGGCGGTGCTGAGTTACATCTGCCGGCCGGGTGCGAGGTGATTGCGGTTTCGCACGGCATGGATGACAACGGTCAGTTCCTGCTGGATTTCAACGACCCGCGTTATCTGCCGTTTGAAGGGGGGCCTCGTTTAAGGGGAATTCGCGCGGGACGCTGAGCTTGTCGTTCCCGAACGCTTTCGGGAAACAGCAGGACCTGCTGAAATCCCTGAACGATATTATTCTGCATATCCGTTGCACCACTCGCGATTAATCCTTTCTTTGTTTCTGAACACTGGTTCCCCTTACGGGAGCCAGTCGGGAGTTTTATTATGGAAAAACAAAATAATGCCACCGTGACGGTGGGTAAGCGTATGCCGAGAACCATATTGACGAAGATAAGTTATTCAGCGGGCAGTACTTGTAACGGCTCGCAATTGCATATTCCGACCCAAACCGATGGTTAGTAATTTTACGGTTCCGGCCCTCAGTGAAAAATTCATGCGACAACTATCCTGCCACTGGGGGTTCCGATTTAATTCGACCGCTGATTCCGGTTTGTCCCGACCAAATTAGGTCATCCATCGAAATCGGTGAGACTGGCCCCGGAATCCGTGGTCGGATTGAACCGCACCGAGTTTGTGGGAGAGATTTTAGTCCTGGAATTCAGACTGCTAGAGCCTCGTCTCCAATGCAGGCTATCAGGGCTGAATGCGCTCCCGACAACCGTCGGGCAGCGTCGGCGTCCATCCCTTCCTAAGGAGATCTCCCATGTCCAGTAACAAATCGGCATTACACCAAAATACCCCGTCGGTCACGGTTTTTGATAACCGTGGCCTGAGCGTGCGCGATATCGTCTACCATCGCCACCCCGACTCACCCGACGTCACCGGTGTACGCATCACCCACCACGGCTACGACGCCCACGGCTTTCTGATGCAAAGCTCCGACCCGCGTCAGTACGACGCTGGGCTGACGAACTTCATGACTATTACGGACCTGGCTGGCAGCGTCCTGCGCGCGCAGGGAGTGGATAACGGGACCACAGTCATTCTGAACGACATTGCCGGGCGACCGGTCATCGCGGTCAGTAATATCCGCACCGCTGATAACGGCACACAGGACCAGAGCCAGGCCGTGACCCGCACCTGGCAGTACGAGGACGCAATGCTGCCGGGTCGCCCGCTGAGCATCACTGAACGGGTCACCGGCGAAGCCCCCCGCATCAGCGAGCGCTATGTGTATGCCGGTAATACGAATGCAGAGAAGGCTTTGAACCTCGCTGGCCAGTGCGTCAGCCATTATGACACTGCCGGCCTGATGCAGACCGAGCGCGTGGCGCTGACCGGCGTCCCGCTCTCGGTTACCCGCCGCCTGCTGAAGGACGCGGATAATCCGGATACCTTGACCAACTGGCAGGGCGCAGATGCGTCGGCCTGGAATGACCTACTGGAGACAGAGGCCTTTGGCACTCTGACCACCTCAGACGCCACCGGGACCGTGCTTACCACGACTGATGCTGTCGGGAACCTGCAGCGTGTGGCGTACGATGTATCGGGCCTGCTGTCGGGCAGTTGGCTGACAGTGAAGGAGGGTACGGAGCAGATTATCGTGAAGTCCCTGACGTACTCCGCCGCTGGGCAGAAACTGCGTGAGGAGCACGGTAACGGCGTGGTGACCACGTATACGTACGAACCGCAGACGCAGCGCCTGACCGGGATAAAAACCGAACGCCCGGCCACACACACCTCTGGTGCGAAGCTACTGCAGGACCTACGCTATGAGTATGACCTCGTGGGCAATGTGCTGAAAGTCAGCAATGGCGCGGAAGATACGCGCTTCTGGCGCAATCAGCAAGTGGTGCCGGAGAATACGTACGCTTACGACAGCCTGTACCAACTGGTCCGTGCCACCGGGCGCGAGTTGGCAAATGCAGCCCAATCGGGGGACGTTCTCTCGCTGGCCGAGGCGATATTGCCTGCCGACAGCGCCGCGTACACGAATTATACCCGAACTTATAGCTATGATGCTGGAGGCAACCTGACCAGGATCCAGCACAGCGCCCCGGCGGCCCACAGTTACACCACTACGTTCACCGTGAGTGACCGCAGCAACCGGGCGGTACTGGGCACAACGCCGGCGGATGTGGATAGCCTGTTCACGGCCGGTGGGCTGCAAAAGCAGCTGTTGCCGGGCCAGACTCTGGTCTGGTCGGCGCGTAACGAGCTGCTGCAGGTGACCTCGGTGGTGCGAACCGGAGGCGTGAACGACACGGAAAGTTATCGCTATGCCGGCGGCAGTGAGCGAGTGCTGAAAGTCAGCGTGCAGAAAACGGGTAACGGCATGCAGACGCAGCGGACGCTGTATCTGCCGGGGCTGGAGCTGCGGACTACAAAATCCGGAGAAACAGAAACGGAAAGTTTGCAGGTCATCACGGTGGGTGAGGCAGGCCGGGCGCAGGTGAGGGTACTGTACTGGGTGGCGGGGACACCGTCGGGTATCACCAATGACCAGGTGCGTTACAGCTACGGTGACCTGATACAGAGCAGCTGCCTGGAAGTGGACTGTGACGGCAACGTCATCAGCATGGAGGAGTACTATCCGTACGGAGGCACGGCGACGCTGACGGCCCGCAGCCAGGTGGAGGTGAAATACAAAACGGTGCGTTACTCGGGCAAGGAGCGGGACGCGACGGGGTTGTATTACTACGGTTACCGGTACTACCAGCCGTGGGCGGGCAGATGGTTGAGTGCGGACCCTGCGGGCACGGTGGATGGGCTTAATCTGTTTAGGATGGCTAGGAATAACCCAGTTACATTATACGATCCAGACGGCTTGCTCCCGAGTAGGGCGGAAACTCAATTACGTAATCAGATTGCCAAAGAATTTATATCGGCATCGCATATGGCAGCCATTGAGCGTGCGTCAGTCAAAATGAACTTTGCTGTTAGCTTCCGTGCCGCTGGGATTGCTACCATTAACGCTCTGGAAAAGGGAGCTGCTGCAAAAGGGCACGATATTCTGGAAAAAACGATAAAAGAATCCTCGCTGAGAAACTTTTATCCAGAGACGTTTGACAGTGTCTACGAAGCTGTTGCTGCAGCAGGTATTTTAGGATATGTCGGGCACTGGGAAAAAGGTAAGGGACTTACCGGCATTTATATGAGTAGTGATCACGGACTGGGTGAACAAGTAAGAGATAAGATTTTTCCTATCAACATGAGCAATCTTGAAGAAAGTTTGGCACCATTAAAAGCACGGCAAGGCTGGGAATCACTCCCATTTACTGGTGATTATGACACCCATGACATGATCACATTTAGAGGTGCCGGTCGTCCAAGGACGGTACTTTCCGATTCAGCAGAAGAGCAGGGCATCATCGACAGTATTAACCATGCTGTTGCCGGTATAGATGCACACCGACCTTTTGAAGATATTGAGCATAATGTCATCAGGCATGGCGCTCAGGTGAATTTTGTTTCCCACATGGCGGCCCATGAGGCCGATGTTGTTAAGCGGACTGACGGTGTAATTGGGGCAGTTGCTAACCCGGGGGAGTTCCCTCTGGCTATGGTGAATAAGGGGGAATGGTCAATCATTAACAATATTTCGGAACTATCTGGGTTTTATAATAAAGTGGGGGCTAGGATCAAAGAAGCTTGGTTACCGGGTGGAAAACGTGAATACACCCACCTAAATCCAGCGAAAAGGTCTGCTGGTATTGTGAAACCAAGAAGCATTCCACATAACTCAGCGTATTGAGTTGGTTGTGTCGCGTCAACAGCGGCAAGTTAGCAAAAGTGGTGTTGTCGGTTATTTAGAGGCAGGAGCCTGTCAATAATTCTGTGTAACTGCCCATACGTTAAAGGTGATCGCTCAGGCGGTCACCGAACTTGATAATAAAACGACTCTTGCCAGCCGCCAGTTCTGGATTGGCATACTCCATTTTTTCGACGCATCCTTGATCGCCAGATAAATAACCTTCCGCACCGAGTCGTCAGTCGGGAACACCTTGCGTTTCTTAATTGCAGCCGGGATCTCGCTGTTCAGCGATTCGATAGCGTTCTTGGTGTAGATAGCCTTGCGGATATCCGGGAAGCCCTAAAGACCGTCCACACAGACGATCAGGATGTCCTGCAGGCCACGGTTTCACACTCAACCAGAACTTTGCGCCTTCATTTTCGGCCAGCCACATACCCAGCAACTCTTTCTGGTCTTCGGTATTTATACCCTGCGCCAGGAACACGGCTTTGTTTATCACGCTGCCATTCTGACGGACTTTCACAACAATGCAGTCCATATAAACAATGGGATACAGTGCATCCAGTTGCCGGTTTTGCCACTCGGTGGCCTGCTCTTTTACGGCGTCAGTGACCTTAGATATCAGCGTGGGCGACACATCGGGGTCATACATCTGCGACGATTTCGCGGGTGGTCATGCCTTTGGCGTAGAGGGACAAAATCTGGCTGTCCATCTGCGTGACGCACATCTGATGCTTTTTAAAACCTGCAATACCTCCCTTTAAACGGGCACATACAGGGAAAGTGGCGGTTGGGGAAAGTAACCAGCGGTGCTGCTCTGACGGCTTCGAGTTCAACTGTGATAATTGGGAAAAACTGCGTGTAACGTTCGCTCTGGACTGCTGCGATCGTGAAGCACTGCACTGGGCGGCCAGTAGCGGTGGATATGACAGCGAGACCGTGCAGGACGTCATGCTGGGTGCGGTGGAACGACGCTTCGGCAGCAACCTGCCGTCATCCCCCGTTGAGTGGCTGACAGACAACGGTCCAGCTTACCGTTCTCATCAGACACGTCAGTTCGCCAGAATGGCAGGACTGGAGCCTAAAGGTACGGCGGTACGCAGTCCGGAGAGCAACGGGATGGCAGAGAGCTTCGTGAAAACGATGAAGTGCAACTACATCGCATCATGCCGAAACCTGACGGGTTAACAGCGATAAAGAATCTTGCGGCGGCCTTAGAACATTACAACGAATGGCATCCGCACAGTGCGCTGGAATATCGTTCACCACGGGAATATCTGCGGCTGCGAACCAGTAATGGGTTAAGTGATAAAAAGTGTATGGAAATATAGGGGCCAATCCACTTTTCGGATCAACGACATGGCCAGGTAATATCATAACAAAAACAGCATATTACCCGCCGATATCTTAATGCGACAGGACCGTAACTATCTATTTATCCAACAACTAAAGATTATTTACTAAACGTTAGGAGGATTATTTTAATAACTGTTAAAACTAATAACTTAAGTTTCTGCCTAGTTGATTAAATTCAAAAAACAACGCTCCACCAAATAATTTGGACCATTCATTTTTACGAGGAAAATAAATAATGAGCAAATATGTCATTCAAAATGATTTAGGTAACAACGTTGTTGTAAGAGAAGGCTCTGTTAATTCAATTTATTCTCCAGGATGTTATCTTAAAACTTTATGGGACCATGCTGTAACATTGCATCCTGCAGATAGCATTTATAATATAAAAAAACGACTTCCAATTTTGGAAAAAATCGCCTTGAATCAAGAAAATATGGACGCGAAGGTAAGTTTATTGTCTTTGGTTAATGACTCATTAATATCACTCTGTCTGGGTGGTGGTGATGTAGATGTTGTTGGATCGAGAAATAAATTTATGCAGAATTTAACCAGTACGAAAGAGTCTGGTTATTATAATGGCGCACTTAATTCTATAAGGTACGTACTCAAAGGGCTATCCGAGCATTATTTTCCCAATGTTGACCCAGATGTGGAAAATAAAATTTACTCTGGCATCGGGTATTTACCTAATGTAGATACTGATAGCAAGCAAGCTCGCATCTGGCAATTAACTGAACTTTACGGTGTAAAAAAAGAACAAGCAAAAGTAATGTGCGGTGATAGTATTTCTGATAAATCAGAAACAAATGAATCAACAGGAGATGAAATTCCTAGTCAGATTAACCGGCTTTTTAATGTTAATGATGATAAGCTTCCTATTTTTGCAAGTGATGATGATTTCAAAAATGGTTTAATGAAGGCTTTCAGAATTAATGGCACAGAGCTTAATTTACTGACCTCACTCTCAAAAAAAACATTATCAAAAGATATGAAGTTGGATGATGTTTCAAAACTGTATAGTTGGGTCCTAATGGCTCGCACATTAGGTTGTACAATTTCGGAATTGGTTATTCTTAAGGCAATTGCACCTGATAGTGATGAGTATTTGCGCTATAAAATATTTAAAGACGTTCTTGACTGGCTTGAAGATAATAAATTGACAGTGTCGGGCTTACTACTGCTGACCGGAAGCCTGCCAACCTACCTCACTCCTGCAATGGAAAATTTATTAGAGGAACTGACGCGCGAGGCTAAATCTCTAAACGGCCTGAAGAAAACCATGGTAGCTGAAGCAATCACTCCAGTGTTCGGGCTGGCTTCTCCAAGTCTGGCTCTGGCGATGATGGACTGGATGGATACAGATATTCTGGCAGATAATGCCAAGAGTGATGGGTTTATATCATCCATTTCAGATAGCAAAAAAATTCAATATATTCTATATAAAACCCCAGCAGGGTTTTATCCACAAATTAATGAAATGAAAGTGATTTCTAATGGAGAGAATATACTTGCTGAAACTTTAACTGCAAGTACAAATAGTATTTTTAACTTGAAGGATATAAACAATATAGTTGATGGCGACATTTCCAGTTATTTTGCACTTGCTACGCAAGATTGGACTGACGCAACTTGGTTGCAGATTGATCTTGGCGATTTATATCCAGTAGAAAAAATTAGTTTGACCGTTGGTTATGCCTCTAAACATGATACGGTTCCAGCCTTGATGGAAGGAGTCCTGTTTGTATCTGATCAAGACATGTCTACTTTTGCAAAAAACCTTAGACCAGACAATGTTGCTGATCATAGTAATGTGGATTATATGGGAGTGGTTAAAGTTGAAAAGCAAAATACATTAGTAACACAATCTTTCGACTTGACTAATAAAAAAGAGCAAGCCATTTATCTGACCAGTTTGTTCCAACGATCCCTCGTCATCAATGCCTTGGGATTGACGTCCAATATCGTAGACGCGCTGTCGAAGACAAAGGATCTGTTTGAGGATAAAGAAAATGGGAAAGATAATGTTATTTTCCCCCTGGAGCGTTTGCGAGCGCTGAGTAGGCTGAAAACCTTTACGGACAATTGTGGAAACAATGCTCCAGATTTTTTGAAGCAGTTTTCGGATGCTACTCTCACAGTGTTAAATATTTCGCAATATCTGAGTATAAATGCAGAATCCCTAACAAATATTAAACGGGAAAGCAGTCTCGACTTTAATCAAGCTGCCGACATTTACGAAAAATATCTTTTCAGTCACCGTACTGGGGTTTCACTGAGTAATCTGGATGCTCTCTCAGATATTGCAAACGATGCTAGCTATGATGACTGGGTGAAGATTGCCAATGCTATGATGGCAGAAATGCCCGTCGACCGTCTTAACATTCTGCAGCAAAATCTGAATGAGGGGCTCAGAAATGCTTTAAGCATGCTACTTATTAGCAAAAAAGACCCTAATTACTCGACTATTGATGATATTTCCAGCTATTTGTTGACTGATATTAATACCAGCGCACAGGCGCAAGCCAGTAAAGTATCTTGGGCAATTTCCTGTCTCCAGCTATACATCGAACGTTGTTTGACTGGTGAAGAAGTTAATATAGTTTCACCTGAGATTGGGTCTGAATGTGCTAACTTCCTGGCAAACTGGGATGCCTATAACAAACGCTACAGTCAGTGGGCTTCTCTTGCGGAATTGTTGAATGAGCCGGAAAACTACTTAGACCCATCACTTCGTTTAACACAGTCTGAATCATTTGAAAATCTGTTGCAGCTCTTGAATAGTGGGTCAATTAATCAGGATTCTGCAGAAGAAGCATTTGCGAGCTATCTCACTGATTTTGAAAAGATGACGGAAATTGTTACTATTAACGCGTTTCATGATAATTCCTCTGAAGATATCGGTAAGACTTGGTTTATCGGATATTCGAAGGAATCCCCGACAGAATGGTACTGGCGGAGTGTCGATCATGCATGTTTATCCAACAATACTGCACCAATTCGGGCGTGGACAACCTGGAAAAAAATCGATGTTCCGCTTATGCCGCTGAAAGGTAGTGCGTCCCTGCTTGCTAGACCTGTCCTATACCATAATCGTCTCAATGTCGCGTGGGTGGAGTCCAGAAAATCACAAGTTCCTGATGCAGATCAGTCTACTAAGCCTGTGACAAAAACGGATTATATTATTAAACTGACTTATCAGCGACACGATGGTAGCTGGACAACGCCAGTGGAATCCGTTCTGCAAGGAGATAATGCCCAAGACATGCAGTTGACTATTGATCCCCATACTAAAGATATGGTGCTCTTTTTCGGCAATGAGTGGTATATTCTTGATAGTTCTGCCGGAACTAAATTAAGTGAAATAAAATATAATTCATCTGGTCAGGTTTCATCGGAAAATAAGATTCCAGTACTACTCCCCGCAACTCAAGTTGCGATGAAAATAGGAAAGATTACATCAGTTAATGGAATAAAGAACGTAGGGCCTTTTAGTATTCCAGACCTTACTTTTGTAAGTGGTAGCTATTATTCCTCTGTTGACGATAAAACCTTTTTATCTATCACACTACACAATAGTTCAAGTGATTCTTATATTAATTTATCGGGCGAAATGGAGAATGATAACAGCGCCAAATTCACTCTTGATTCTATACCTGCATTCCAATTCCTGGATTCACTTATGGGTCGTCAGGAAGAAATTATGTTGACAGGAATTACTCTTCATCAAACAGACACGCCAAGCTCTATTAATATAACCAATACAAAAGATGAACCAGAACGTTGGTCTCTTAGTTGGGGGAGTAAAAGTATCGCACTCTCAAGCGAGTATCCCACGAAGTTGCTTAACTTAATTTCTCAGGGGGTTGATGCTGTATTTTCGATGAATAATCTGAGAAAACAACCAGATATTGATAAACTATTGGATTTTAATGGAGCGCTAGGGGTTTATTACTGGGAGTTATTCTATCATGTCCCTTTGTTAATCAGTATCCGGTTGCAGGATATGCAGGAGTATGATCTGGCGAATCGCTGGATTTCTTATATATTTACTCCATATAAGCAAGATGCTAATTATTGGAAAACGCTCCCACTTTCGCTCCCTGACACGACATGGAAAGTTTATCCAAATAATACCGACCCGGATGCTGTCGCTGTAACCCACCCTCGTCATTATCGGCTGGCTACCGCTATGCGGCTTTTGGATTTGTTGATTGCCCGGGGTGATACTGCTTATCGTCAGCTCGAGCGGGATACTTTGGTGGAAGCTCAGATGTGGTATATGCGGGCGCTTAGTATCCTTGGTGATAGGGATAAAAATCTGGAAATTACCTCCAATGGTCTTGGGATGTTGAAGGATCTCAAAGCAGATGATTTTAAAGCTCAGGAAAATAAAAAGCTTTACGGCTACTGGCAGCTTCTTACACAGAGACTGTATAATCTTCGCCACAATCTTACACTGGATGGCCAGGCTCTGAATCTTCCACTGTTCGCCCCATCAGGTAATCCGGCTGGCCTCTTATCTGCTGCACAAAGTGCAGATAGTAATTTGTCGCTCCTGAACCACAATGATAGTGTCGGACTACTACGATTTAAGCCTGCTCTCGAGCTAGCGCGCGGTCTTGCCGGACAACTGGTACAATTTGGCAGTTCTTTACAGGGGATTGCGGAACGGCAGGATGCTGAGGCGATGAGTATTTTGCTTCAAACTCAGGGCCGTCAGCTTATGAGCATTTCCTGTGATATTCAGAACAACGCACTGGCTGCACTGGATGCGGATTTGGCTGCATTACAGATTCGCTATGATGGCATAACGCAGCGTGTGACTTACTATCAAAATCTTTATGATGAAAATATTAGCCTGAACGAGCAGAGCGCTCTGGGACTGAACGCTAATGCTGCGGCGTTGCTGGTTAGTGGCGGTGTTGCGAGTGTTGCGGCAGGCGCTCTGGATACGGCACTTCCTAATGTGTACGGATTAGCTGATGGTGGCAACCGTTGGGGGAGTGCTTTACATGGTGTTGGTACTCTATTATCAAATACGGCATTCTCCCTCACCAATATTGCCAGTTCTTTGACACAGCTCGACAACTATCGTCGACGCCGGGATGAGTGGAAATTGGAGATAGGCAGTGCCAGCAATCAGCTTGTGGAACTGGATAAGCAGCGAGCTGCTTTACAGGCCCGACGTGAAGCAGCCAGTAAGCAGAGAACCTATCTGTTTACACAGCAATCTCAGTTGAGTGATCAGCTTCAGTTCCTGAAAAGTAAATTTGCCAACCAGCAGCTTTATGGATGGATGAAGAGCCGTATTTCTATGATTTTCTGGCAGTTTTACGATATTGTGGTTAATTCATCTCTTCGGGCGGAGCAGGCATTTATTTTTGAAACGGGAATGCTTACTCAAAAATTCATTCGTCCGGGGGCCTGGCAGAACGCTGTATCTGGACTATTGTGTGGTGAGTCCCTGTTGCTTGACTTGGCGCAGATGGAACAAGCGTGGCTTAGTGGTTCTAGGCGTGCTCTTGAAGTGGTGCGTACAGTGTCTGTTGCTGATTTATTGAAGGGTAAGGCAGATAATAGCACAATTGCCGGGCTCCCAAGTGCAATACAAGAGTTAATGAAAAAGTCCCCCTCCGTCACCAATTTTAAATGGAGCAAGGATAATCTCAATCACCAGTTAACATTAAATGACAATATTTTGGAATGCGAAATTAATCTGTGCGCACTAGATATCCCCGCAGATTATCCACCTTCACTTGGCCTGGGTTCTAAGCGAAAAATTAAAAACATCAATGTATCTCTACCAGCTCTTGTTGGCCCTTATCAGAATATTCAGGCTGTGCTGAGTTATAAAGACGACACTTTTTCTTTGCCTCCGGGATGTGGTTCTATTGCCGTGTCACATGGCATCAATGACAGTGGTCAGTTCCAGCTTGATTTTAATGACCAACGATATCTGCCTTTTGAAGGTGTGATGTTAAGGGGGGCGGATGATATTGAAAATACTGGTTGCTTATTATTGCAGTTCCCTAGCGAGAAGGATTCACAGACGAAGTTCCTTAGTTCATTGAACGATATCATCTTGCATATCCGCTATACCATTCAAGATTAATTTTTTCTTTGTCTCTGAACACAGGCTCCCCTAAGGGGAGCCTGTCGGGAGTTTTATTATGGAAAAACAAAATAATGCCACCGTGGCGGTGGCCCCGTTAAGCTTGCCGAAAGGCAATGGCACTGTCGCTGGCATGGGGGAAACGCTGAGTGGTATCGGTCCGGATGGCATGATGTCGCTGTCCCTGCCGTTGCCAGTATCAGCAGGACGGGGCTACGCGCCGGCATTGTCACTGAATTACAACAGTGGCTCAGGTAACGGGCCGTTTGGCATGGGCTGGAGTTGCCCGGTGATGTCCATTGCACGGCGCACCTCTCGTGGAGTTCCTAGCTGGCAGAACGGCGATGAATTTATTGGTCCGGATGGTGAAGTGTTACTGCCGGACCCTGTGCCAGTGACGCGTACCGACTTGCGCGGGCAGGCATTGCCTGATTGTACTGTTACCCGATATCGTCCCCGGATTGAGCATACCCAGTTCCGCATTGAGCATTGGGTGCCGGTAAAGACACCGGCGGAAAGTTTTTGGGTGGTATATATTCCTGATGGTGGGCTGCACTGCTTGGGGAAAACTGCACAGGCACGCATTACCCACCCGCAGGTTACGGGGGGCACGGCGGTCTGGTTGCTGGAAGAATCCGTCAATGTTCTCGGGGAGCATCAATACTGGCAATATAAGGCTGAAGACAGCGAGGGCTGTGATACTCAGGAAGCTGCTCGTCACCCACAGGCGGCACAGCGCTACCTGAGCCAAGTTTTTTACGGCAATATCACCGCTTCCGATATCCCCTTTGTGCTCACCCAAACACCAACAATGGCAGATTGGTTGTTTTGCCTGACGTTTGACTACGGTGAATATGGCAACGGGGACGCGGTATCCTTTGCACCGGCAGGTCGGTGGGCGATACGCGAAGATTGTTTTTCAGACTACCGTTATGGTTTTGATCTGCGAACCCGCCGCCTGTGCCGCCAAGTGCTGATGTTTCATCGTCTTAAAGCGCTGGCTGGCCAGGCGGAAAATGCTCCGGAGATGACGCTGTGTGGGCAGATGAGTCTGTCGTATGATGAGAGTGCGGTCGTGACCACCCTGGTTTCCGTCACCCGACATGCCCCCGGTTCAGATACGCAAGCATCTCTGCCCCCGTTGGAGTTTGACTGGCAGGAGCCTGTCGTTACAGGTATCACATGGTCACTGGTCACCGATATGACGAATCTGAATCATCTGCAGTCGTGGCAGCTGGTTGATTTATACGGCGAGGGGGTACCAGGTATTTTGTATCAGGATAATCAGTCTTGGTGGTACTGTGAGCCGTTGCGTAAAGAGGGCGGGGGTATCACTTGGTCCGTCCCGAAAACGCTCCCAACAGCGCCAGTTTCCGCTGAACATAATATGTTGATGGACATTACCCGCGACGGCCGGCCAGACTGGGTAGTGGCTCAGCCTGGAATACAGGGCTATTTCACGCTGGATGAAGAGAAGCGCTGGTCATCGTTTATTACCCTTGCCGCTCTGCCCACCGAATTTTTCCATCCCTCAGCGCAACTGCAGGATTTAACCGGCAAAGGTAATCCGGATTTGGTAATGATTGGGCCGGAAAGTGTTCGGTTATGGGGCGCAAATGATACCTGTTGGGAAGATGCCCTGGATGTGATTTATACCGGCACATCATCCCTGCCCACAGCGGGTCATGACGCCCGCTCGGCAGTGGTGTTCAGTGATTTGCTCGGTTCAGGCCAACAACACCTCGCGAAAATTCAGTCAGACAGTGTCACCGTTTGGCCGTCGCTGGGAAACGGACAGTTTGGCGAGGCCTTTATCATCCCGGGTTTCAGTGTGCCGCCTGAGCAGTTTAATCCATCCCGCCTGTATCTGGCCGATACGGATGGTTCTGGCAGCACGGACATTCTGTATGTCTTATCAGATCGCATTTTGGTGTTCCTGAACCAGAGCGGTAATCGGTTCGTTGTGGCCTCCCCGGTGATGTTACCAGATGGTGTGCGGTTTGATGACAGCTGTCAAATTCAGGTGGCTGATTTACAGGGGCAGGGGGTGGCGAGTGTGTTGCTGACGGTGCCTTATCCACAGATACAACACTGGTGCTGCCACCTGAATACGGCCAAACCCTGGTTACTGAGCGCCATGAACAACAATATGGGCACTCACCACACGTTTACCTATCGGAGTTCTGCTCAGTTCTGGCTTGATGAGAAACAAAAAAATATTGATGCAGTATGCCGACTCCCCTTCCCGGTGCATACATTGTGGCAACAGACCACGGAAGATGAAATTACCGGCAGCAAGCTGAGCAGTGAAGCCCGCTATTATCAGGGCGTATGGGATGCCCGTGAGCGTGAAATGCGGGGGTTTGCCTGTGTAGAGCAACAGGACACGACGCTGAGTGTTTCTGTTGAAACAGACACACCGCCGTTACTCATCCGTACCTGGTATGCCACGGGCGTGGAGGCAGTGGACAGTACGCTGTCGTCACAGTTCTGGCGGGATGATGCAGCGATGTTTACATCAGAAGCTCCGCGCATGACTGTCTGGCAGAATAACCAGGATATCCCTTTACCAGCAGCGGAGGCGCGGTGGTGGCTTGAACGGGCACTGAAGGGGTGTCTGTTACGCAGTGAAGTTTATGGTCTGGACGGTAGTCCTCACGAAGCGACCCCGTTCAGTGTCAGCGAGTCCCGCTGGCAGGTTCGTCGCCTTAGTGACCCTTCTGTCATTGTCCCTGTGGTCATGCCATTACAACTTGAATCACGCAGTTATCAGTATGAGCGAATTGCGGCTGATCCACGGATTAGTCAGACCGTGAATCTGGTGTCTGATGCGGAAGGTATTCCTGTCGACACACTGACCATCTGTTATCCACGGCGAAAAGGGGTTACTGTAGCACACTATCCGGACTCGCTGATGCCGGACAGTATTGTGGCTGACTCCCATGACGACCAGCAGCAGATCATTTATCTTACCCGCGTTCGCTCACGGGTATTTTCGTTCCACAAAAATGACGTCTGGCGAGTGGGGCTGGCGGATAAACAACGTACCGATGTCTGTAGTCTGCTGGCCACACAGTGCCCGGTCGGGGGATTCAGTCTGGAAAACCTGACGGCAGACGGCGGTGTCATGTCAACGCTTGAGGCGAAAGGGGATATTGATACCTGGTTTGAACAAGGGCCGTGGATTCTTGCAGGCCTGCAGCAGGTTCGGTATACCGCATCGCTGGGAGACACTCCACTGACTGATGGGCCGGGGAGGCTGGCACTGGTTGCCTTTACTGAATCAGCCGTACTGGATAAATCGGTCTTCGGTCTGATATCTGCTTATGCCGTTACAGACCCAGACGCGATGCTCACCCAGTGGGGGTACGTGAAAACGGTAGATACAACTACGCAGGACAGCAAGACACCGTGGGTCATCTGGGGAGCCCGGGTGGGTTATACAGATTATGGCGGCGCTGCGCAGTTCTGGCGACCGGAGGCACAACGCACCTCCCAGCTGACCGGAAAGACACTCATCGGCTGGGATACCCACTTCTGTTCTCCCGTTAGCCAGACTGATGCAGCTGGCCTGACCACATCCATTAAGATGGATTATCGCTTTATGCTTGCAGTACAGATGACGGACATCAATGACAACCAGCATCAGGTTATACCTGATGATTTTGGTCGCCCGGTTGCCAGCCGCTTTAACGGAACGGAAGAAGGCAAACCTGTGGGTTACAGCGCCTGGAGCAGTAGTCTGTTTCCACTCAGTATCAGCGTGACGGATGCCCTGGCGATTACCGCGAAAGTGCCACTGGCCAGCTTCAGCATTATTGCGGCTGACAGCTGGATGCAGGATGTTTCCACCGCCCCGGCAGGAACGTTAGCAGCAGACTTAAAAAGCAGCCTGATGGTCTGCGGTGCACTGGGGCAGGGAGAACTGTTACGCACCCTGGCATGGCAACGTTATTTGCGCAGACACCCGGCAGATACGAATGCAGAGGTTAAGGCCCTGAAAACCTGGCTTGACGCGCAACATTCACGGCTTCCGCCACATCAGTTGGATGTGGCCACTGACCGCTACGATACAGATAGTGAGCCTCAGAAATTGCGACAAACCCTCCATTTTAGCGATGGTATGGGGCGCGTTTTGCAGACATCAGTGCGCCATGAGGATGGTATTCCTGAGTGGCTGTGGACGCAGAATGGCCTGACAAAAAGTGACGGTAAAACTGTCAGCATACGCTGGGCAGTCAGCGGACGAACGGAATACAACAACAAGGGGTTGCCGGTACGCACTTACCAGCCTTTCTTCCTGAATGACTGGCGATATGTCAGCGATGATAGTGCCCGGCAGGATTTGCATACTGATACGCTCTTTTATGATGCTGAGGGCAGAAACACCTGCACCAGAACGGCGAAAGGCTACTTCAGACGCTCACAGTATTACCCGTGGTTTACGGTGAATGAGGATGAGAATGACACCGCGGCGGAAGCGTCACCACCGCCGCTGAACTGATAGTTGTCTGTGACAGGGGCTTGCGCCCCTGTTATTTTTTCGCCAGAGGATTAATAACGTAAGCGTAAACCCCGCGCCGTATGGTTGAACTGCGGCACAACTCATACAAAGTCTTGTCAGATGGTCGTATGTGGAGTAAAACTTTACTTTGGCCCTCATTATTAAATGAAAGTTATAGTCATGACTTTCTGGCGGAGCTATTGATATGCTTCATTGTAATTGTTTGTAATATAAAAACCACCTATTACCATTGTAAATGGTACTGCATAAAACTTTATTTAAAATAACAGTGTTGTAATTGTTATAAACCATATTGCTATACGATTACTTACCTTCATGTGCCGGGTAAGGTTTGTAATATAATATGCTACCCCCTCTTCATTAAATACGCAATCAAACCCCTGTAAATGCTATTTATAATGATCGGCGTTGCTTGTTAATTATTTTGGGTGTCGGAAAATTTTTTACATGTAAAAGAGTGTGCGCTATGAAAACACTAAAAAATATAATTTACTTTTAAAGAGAATGTAAGCATGCCAAAAAATATAAAAAATCCAGATTTAGTTATGGTTGGCAATGCAGGTTCTTGTCTGTATCTTACAAATCCTTTGCCCATGTTAACCGCAGAGGAAGAAAATTTCCTCGCAGAAAGGCTATATTATCAGGGTGATCTGAAAGCAGCAAAAAAGCTAATTTTGTTTCATCTGCGTTTTGTTGTACATATCGCCCGTAACTATTCAAGCTATGGCCTGCCACAGGCTGACCTTATTCAGGAGGGATATATCGGCTTGATGAAAGCCGTTCGACGTTTTAATCCGGATGTTGGCGTGCGTCTGGTGACCTTTGCCGTACGCTGGATCAAGGCTGAAATTCACGAATACGTTCTGTGTAACTGGCGAATCGTGAAAGTGGTCACCACAAAAGCACAGCGTAAGCTGTTTTTTTAATCTGCGTAAAATCAAACAGCGTCTGGGGTGGTTTAATCAGGACGAAGTGGAAATGGTTGCCAGAGAACTGGGGGTTTACAGTAAAGACGTGCGAGAAATGGAATTCAGGATGGCGACGCAAGATATGCCCTTTAACATGGGTAACGATAGCGACCTCGACAGCATACCAATACCCCCATTGTTCCTGCAGGATAAATCCTCCAACTTTGCCGACGGCATTGAAGATGACAACTGGTGCTTTCACGTGATTAACAAACTCAGAGATGTTATGTCAGAGCTTGATGAGCGTAGTCAGAATATTATCCGAACCCGCTGGCTTGATGGAGACAACAAAAGCACACTGCAGCAGCTGGCAGAGCGTTACAACGTGTCTGCGGAACGTGTTCGTCAGATAGAAAAACAGGCAATGGAACAACTGCGCACTGCTATCCAATCGATGGGTTCTGTCGAGTTAACATATCAGGAGAACAATACTATGAGCACATCACTGTTCAGCAACACCCCTTCGGCCATTGTCTCCGACAACCGTGGCCTGACCGTGCGCGACATCGTGTTCCACCGCCACCCCAACTCGCCGGACGTTACCACTGAGCGCATCACCCGCCATCAGTACGACGTCCGCGGTTTTCTGACGCAAAGCGTTGACCCGCGTCTGCATGAAACGGCGGTGGCAAATTTCAGCTACCTGACGAACCTGGCCGGCAGCGTCCTGCGCACCGTCAGCGTTGATGCCGGAACCACCGTCAGCCTGAACGACGCCGCAGGGCGGCCGGTCATTGTGGTCAGCAATATCAGCACTACCGACGACGGTATGGAGGACAGAAGCCAGGCGGTGACCCGCACCTGGCAATACGAGAACGCCAAACAGCCCGGTCGCCCGGTGAGTGTCACGGAGCAGATGACCGGTGGTGTCGTTCGCATCAGCGAGCGATTCGTGTATGCGAGAAATACAGATGCAGAAAAAGCACTGAACCTCGCAGGGCAGTGCATCAGCCACTGTGACACATCAGGGCTGGTGCAGGTCGGTGGTGTCGCGCTGACCGGCGTGCCGCTTTCTGTCACTCGCCGTCTGCTGAAAAATGCAGACAACCCTGACGTCTTAGCCGACTGGCAGGGCGAGGATGTGTCTGCCTGGAACAACCTGCTGGCTACTGATACGTTCACCACCCTGACGACCGCCGACGCCACCGGGGCGGTACTGAC
>Ga0058691_1000184_pt1 | contig 54082 bp, 40 predicted proteins | sample AgamicAtPrz_FD_55051 | JGI IMG/M metagenome (GOLD analysis project Ga0058691, IMG submission 55051) | Agave microbial communities from Guanajuato, Mexico - At.P.rz | ecosystem: Host-associated > Plants > Phyllosphere > Phylloplane/Leaf | place: Guanajuato, Mexico | collected 2012-05-28
GGTGCGGCGGGTGACGACCTCGCGGCGGTGCTCCAGGAAGACCGTGATCAGGTCCTTCAGGTTGCACAGCTTGGGCTGGCCGTCGACCAGCGCCACCATGTTCATGCCGAAGCTGTCCTGCAGCTGGGTCTGCTTGTACAGGTTGTTCAGGACGACTTCCGGGACCTCGCCGCGCTTGAGCTCGATCACCACGCGCATCCCGGACTTGTCGGACTCGTCCTGGATGTGGCTGATGCCCTCGATCTTCTTTTCCTGGACCAGCTCGGCGATGCGCTCGAGCAGGGTCTTCTTGTTCACCTGATAGGGGATCTCGTCGACGATGATCGCCTGGCGCTGGCCGCGNTCGATGTCCTCGAAATGNACCTTGGCGCGCATCACGACCTTGCCGCGGCCGGTGCGGTAGCCCTCGCGCACGCCGGACAGGCCGTAGATGATCCCGGAGGTGGGGAAGTCCGGCGCGGGGATGATCTCCATCAGCTCGTCGATCGAGCAGTCGGGATTCTTCAGCGCGTGCAGGCAGGCGTCGACGACCTCGTTGAGGTTGTGCGGCGGGATATTCGTGGCCATGCCGACCGCGATACCGGCCGCGCCGTTGATCAGCAGATTCGGAAGGCGCGCCGGCAAAACCAGCGGTTCCTTTTCGCTGCCGTCGTAGTTCGGGCCGTAGTCGACGGTTTCCTTGTCGATATCGGCCAGCATTTCGTGGGCGATTTTCGACAAGCGGATTTCGGTGTATCGCATGGCCGCGGCGTTGTCGCCGTCGACCGAGCCGAAATTCCCCTGACCGTCCACCAGCATGTGGCGCAGCGAGAAGTCCTGCGCCATCCGGACGATGGTGTCGTACACGGCGCTGTCGCCGTGCGGGTGGTATTTACCGATGACGTCGCCGACGATACGGGCCGACTTCTTGTAGGGCCGGTTCCAGTCGTTGTTCAGTTCGTGCATCGCGAAGAGCACGCGCCGATGCACCGGCTTGAGGCCGTCGCGGGCGTCGGGCAGCGCACGGCCGACGATCACGCTCATCGCGTAATCCAAGTAGGAGCGGCGCATCTCCTCTTCGAGGCTGATCGGCAGGGTTTCCTTGGCGAACTGGGTCATGCGCTGGGGGCCGCGCGCACGCGTGCGCAGCCTCTGGAGAGATCGGAAGTCGGTGATTCTAATTGCGCGCGCTTGTCGTGCTTGCGCAACACGTTCATGAACAGTTGCAGCGCGTGCCGCGAGAATGGGGGCGTCCTGTTGCCCTATGGCACAATCGGTTCGTCCCTAGGAGAAACCCTTGGTCAGGGAACTCCTGAGGTTTTAGTTCCGACATTGGACGTTTCGCAGGGCAACTGCGGCTTTCCTTGAGAGGAGAATCATGAAGAAACTGAACCGCGTGGCAGCGCTCTTTGCTGTCGCCGCTGTGGCCACCTCGGGCGTCATGGCCCAAACCGTGGACAACTGGCGCGCAACGGATGGCACCGTTTGGAAGAACGGCACCAACGAGCTGTGCTGGCGCGATGCATTCTGGACCCCGGCCACGGCCGCCAAGGACTGCGACGGCGCCCTGAAGCCGGTGGCTGCTCCTGTGGCCGCTCCGGCCGCTCCGGCTCCCGCCCCGGCGGTGACCCCGGCCCCGGCGCCCAAGCCGGTGGTGGCTCCGACCAGCGAAAAGGTCACCTACGCCGCTGACGCCTTCTTCGACTTCGACAAGTCGGTCCTGAAGCCGGAAGCCAAGGCCAAGCTGGATGACCTGGTCTCGAAGACCGGCGGCATCAACCTGGAAGTGATCATCGCCGTCGGCCATACCGACAGCGTCGGCACGGACGCCTACAACCAGAAGCTGTCGGTTCGCCGCGCTGAAGCCGTGAAGGCCTATCTGGTGTCGAAGGGTCTGGAAAAGAACCGCGTCTACACCGAAGGCAAGGGCAAGAAGCAGCCCATCGCCGACAACAAGACCGCGGAAGGCCGCGCCAAGAACCGCCGCGTCGAAATCGAAGTGGTCGGTACCCGCGCCGTCAAGTAAACGGTACGGTGGCGACTTCGGTCGCCATCCCGCAAACCCCGCCAGCCATCAGGCTCGCGGGGTTTTTTCATTGATGCGTCATTGGCGCGGCGCGCGCGGAGTCGAGCCTCCCGCCGGTGGGCTCGGCTACCATTGCACCCCATGGCGAATGTCGATGCAAAAGAGCTCGAGAAGTTCAGCGAGCTGGCCCACCGCTGGTGGGATACCGAAAGTGAATTCAAGCCGCTTCACCAGATCAATCCCTTGCGATTGAACTGGATCGACGGCCTCTGCGGCTTGCAAGGCAAGACGACGCTGGACGTCGGTTGCGGCGGCGGCATCCTGGCCGATGCGATGGCGCGCAAGGGAGCGAACGTGCTGGGTATCGACCTGGCGACGAAATCGCTGCGCGTGGCCGAATTGCATGCGATGGAGGCGGGTACCGAGAACGTCGCCTACCAAGAGATCGCCGTTGAGGACCTGGCGCGGGAGCGCCCCGCCTCCTTCGATGTGGTGACCTGCATGGAGATGCTTGAGCACGTGCCGGACCCTGCGTCGGTGGTCACCGCGCTGGGTCAACTCGTGAAGCCCGGCGGGTGGGTGTTCCTGTCGACGCTGAATCGCAACGCCAAGTCCTTTCTCTTCGCGATCGTCGGAGCGGAGTACGTCCTGCGCATGCTGCCCGCCGGCACCCACGAATACGCGCGCTTCATCCGCCCGTCGGAGCTGGCGCAGATGTGCCGAGACGCCGGCTTGGAAGTGCAAGGCGCGAAGGGCCTGACCTTCAACCCGCTCACCCAGCGCTATGCCTTGAACGCGGATACCGACGTCAACTACCTGCTGGCTTGCCGCCGTCCCGCATGATCGCGGCGATGCTGAATTCGCCTCCCGGCGTGGCCACGCGCGCTGCGATCAGAACCGTGCTGTTCGATCTGGATGGCACGCTGGTGGACAGCGCCCCGGATCTGGCCGGCGCGACCAACGAAATGCTCATCGCGCGCGGCCTGCCCGAAGTGCCGTTCGAGCGCCTGCGTCCGATGGTGGGCGCGGGCGCGCGCGGAATGATGGGCGTGGCCTTTGGCGTGTCGCCGAAGGAGATGACGTTCCCAGCGCTCCGCGACGAGTTCTTCGACCGCTACGAGCGTCGCCTGCTTCGCGCGACACGCCCGTTCGACGGTGTCGCTGCGATGCTGCAGGCGCTGTCCGACGACGGCTTGAGCTGGGGCATCGTGACCAACAAGTCGGAGCGCTTCGCGCTGCCGTTGGCGCGGGGGCTCGGTTGGTCCGAACGCGCGGCGGCGGTGGTTGGAGGCGACACGACGCCGCACAGCAAGCCGCACCCGGAGCCGCTCCTGGAGGCGGCCCGTCGGGCCGGCGTCGCGCCGGGTGAGTGCGTGTATGTCGGCGATGACGCGCGCGACGTGCTGGCGGGACGAGCGGCTGGCATGCCGACGATCGCCGTGCGCTGGGGCTATCTGGGGGATGGTGAGCCGATCGAGGCCTGGGGCGCGGACGTGGTTCTCGACACCCCATCGCAGCTCGTCGAGTGGCTGAGAGCCGCGCGCTGAGCCTGTGGCTCAAGCGTTCAGGGCCGCTGCGAATCGAACTTCAGAAAGATTACCGCCGCCCGGGGCTTGAAGTCCGCGCGACTGGCATAATCTGCGACTTCTCTCTCTGGGGCCGACCTGGTTTCGACGTGGGTACGGATTCGGAGTAGGGCATGCCGAGGGCCAGGCACCTCGTAAATCCATCTGGAAAAAACCAACTGCGAACGATAACACGTACGCTCTCGCGGCTTAAACCCCGCGGACCTCTCACCGGTTGGCCGATGGGCCGGGTGAAGGGACGCAAGTCCTGACACAGAGAGGTTATTCACATTGGCTGGCTGTCATTCGTGCACCTTGGGTGACGGCGAGATTTAGGGTGCTGGCTGATCCAGTAGCGTGCTCCTGCGCGACGGGGTTGGCGAGAACCAAATCAGAGAGCTAAGCATGTAGAACTGCCCGATGAAGGCTTGCGGACGCGGGTTCAATTCCCGCCGGCTCCACCATATTCGAGTGTCATGACCGCTCATGACCTCCCAAGCGCCTAAGTGAACCAAGCACTTAGGCGCTTTTTGTTTTTGGGCTCGGTGCCCGAATTCCTTCATGGCGTCGCGCACCCTGGCCCCATCCGTCGCAGCCGACGGACAGTCCCGGGACTTTTTGCTGCCTGCTCGCGCAGGCGTGTACCGGACCGCGCGGCGGTTGACGATACTTCCGCGCGTCGCGCCTCGAGGGAGCTGCCGCACGGTGCGGCGGAGCGAGGCCACAGTGCGTCCACCATGCTTGCATCCGTCATTGACCATCGCCGCCGTGGCGCTTCGCCGCTGCGTTCCTCCAGGCCCTGGCACCTCGTGGCCATCGCCGTCGCCGCCGCGGCGCTGACAGCCTGCGGCGGCGGCTCGTCGGACGACGACCTCGCGCCCGAGGCCACGCCCCGGACCGCGGCGACCCTGGTGCGCGTCGCTGCGGAGGCGGCGGGAAGCCACTGCGCCGCGGGCGGCACGCGCGTGGAGTCCGGCGCGGATGCCGACGGCAACGGACAGCTCGCCGACGGCGAGGTGTCTAGCACGCAGTACGTCTGCAACGGTCTGAACGGCGGCGCGGGTGCCGAGGGCCGGTCGATGCTGGTTCGAGTCCGAGCCGAAGCCGTCGGCGCCAATTGCGCGCAAGGCGGCTCGGCGGTGATGGCGGGACTGGATGCCGACGGCAACGGCGCGCTGGACTCGGGTGAGGTCAGCAGCGTGGCCTATGTCTGCAATGGCGCGAACGGCTCCAACGGCTCGAACGGCACGAATGGCTCAAACGGCGCGCCAGGCTCCGCCGGCCCCACGGGACCCACAGGACCCACAGGCGCATCGGGCCTCGACGCCCTCGTCGCGGTCACCGCGGAGTCGGCCGGTGCGAATTGCACCTATGGCGGCCAGCGCGTGCAATCCGGCCAGGACGCCAACCGCAACGGCGTGCTGGATGCCGGCGAGGTGACGTCCACGGCCTATGCCTGCAGTGCCGCGCCGGCGGACACGCGCTGGGTGAATGTGACGTCCGCCACCGCGCAGGCCGAGTCGAACACCGGCTATCTCGCCAATGCGAGCGGGCCCGTGGTCCTCACGCTACCCGCTTCACCGGCCGTGGGCGACTGGATCAAGGTCACCGGAGTGGGCGCCGGCGGTTGGACGATCGCGCAGAACGCCGGCCAGCGGATCACGACGACCGGGCTGCCCGGCGGCAACACCGTGACCTGGACGGCCCAGGCACCGACCGGCACCTGGGTCGCGGTGGCGATGTCGGCTGATGGCGCACGCCAGGTCGCCGCGTCGGCATCCGGCGAGCTCTACACCTCCGAGGACGCCGGTGCGCACTGGACGGTGCGTCTCACCGGCCAGACGTGGTCCAGCGTCGCGATGTCTTCCGATGGACAGACGATCCTGGCGGCGGTCGATGGCGGGGCGCTCTACCTGTCGACGGACGGAGGGAACAACTGGTCCAACGACGGCAGCAGCAGGGCGTGGACCGCCGTCGCCAGTTCGGCCGACGGCACGCGCCTGGTGGCCACGGCCTACCTCGGACAGATCTGGACCTCGGCCGACAGCGGCGGCAGCTGGACGGCGCGCGACAGCAATCGCGCCTGGCGCACCGTGAGCGCCTCGGCGGACGGCCGCGTGCAGGTCGCGGGTACCAACGGCTCGCAGCTGTACGTGTCGACGGACTACGGCGTCAACTGGACCGCGCGGGCCTCCGCCCAGTTCTGGTGGGGGTCGGCGGCATCGGCCGATGGACGGCGCCTGTACGCCACGGTCGACACGGGCGCGATCTGGCGCTCCGATGATTTCGGCACCTCGTGGGAAGCCGTGACGATGAGCCGGGACTGGCGCGACATCGCCACTTCGGCGGATGGGCGTCATGTGGTGGCCGCCACGAATGGCGGCGCGCTCTACGAATCGTCGGACGGTGGCCAGACCTGGCGGTCCACGGCCGATGCGGGCGCCTGGACGACGGTCGCCAGCAGCGCGAACGGCCTGGCCCTGCTGGCCGGCAAGTCCGGCGCGGCGCTGTACGCCGGTACGCGGCGGACATCCACCACCACGGGGGTGAGCGGCTCGCTGTCCGGGGGGCAGGGCGACACGCTGCAACTGCAGTACGTCGGCGGCGGCGTGTTCATGCCGATCAGCTATGTCCTGGCGAACCTGACGTTCACGCCGCAGTGACCCCGCCCGTTCGAGCGACCGAATCCCCCTGCGGGGGGCTTCGCGTCCTTGGGACGCGTGTCAGGCCGCCGGCACGCACGCCATCGCGATGCTGACCCACACGCCCACGCTGAAATACGGCGTCAACCACAGCGCATCGGCCTTCCAAGCCTCCCAGGAGCCGCTGGGCACGCGCCGATGCCAGGCATCGCGGGCGCCCGCGTCCAGGCGCAGGTAGACCTGCCCGCTGGCGCGCCCGTGCCGGTAGCGGCGCCAGTACATCGGCATGTCGACGGTCACGACATAAGCGACGAAGGACATCGCGCCCACGATGCCCGCGACCGACAGCGCCTGCACCCAGCCTCCGCTGCCGAGGGCGATCACGCCCAGCAGCACGGCCATCCAGGTGAAGCCGCCGGCCCACAGCGCCGATTCCACGGCCTGCGTGATGTGGTTGAGCGTGAGCACGCTGTGCCAGCAGAAGGCCTGCGCCACCACCATGAACATCGGAACGGCCCAGGCGGCCGCCTGCACGGCCGGCAGGCCGGCATGGGCGGCCAGTTGATGGACGAACAGGCCCAGCTGCAACGCGAAGCAGATCTCCGCCACCGTGGCCGCGGTGCGGCCCAGGAAGATGCTGGACAGGTGGCTGTCCACCACCACGAGCCGCTCCAGATCCACCCGCGGCAGCAAGGAGCGATAGGCACACACCAGCACGTAGACGCCGGACAGCCCCAGCTGCACTCGCCCATGAACGCCGGCGACGGGACCGGCGAGCGCGACGGCGAGCCACAGGCCCAGGTTCAGCACGGCCAGCGCGCGCAGCGCCCGGCACCATGAACGCACCTGCGTATCCATCGCTACTCGACCACGATGTCGCCGTCGACCGTGCCCGACAGCGCGGTGAGGTAGCCCAGCTCCAGGCTGCGCGTGAAGGCCGGCGTGTCGAACAGCGGCGCGGTGTCGCGTTGCGCGCGCAGCCGGTCACGCAGTGCCGCGAGCGGCTCCGGCGCGGCCGCGAGCGCGACGGCCCGCTCGACGTAGTCCTCGGTGGTCTCGACGATCAACTCCGGCAGGCCGACCGCGTGCAGCAGGCTGGCCGCCATGCGGCCGGCGAAGGCGCGCCCCCGCTGCGTGAGCACCGGCAGCCCCATCCAGAGCGCATCGCTGGCCGTCGTGCCGGCGTTGTAGGGCAGGGTGTCCAGGAACAGGTCGGCCGCGGCGAGCCGGGCGAGGTAGTCCTCGCGCGCGCAGCGCCGCGCGAAGACCAGCCGCTCCGGCGCAAGGCCGATCGCGGCGGCTTCAAGACGCAGGCGGTCGATGGCCTCGTCTTCCTCGGCCAGCAGCCACAGCACGGCGTGCGGCACGCGCGACAGGATCCGGCCCCAGGTGCGGAACATGGCCGGGGTCAGCTTGGCCGGGTTGTTGAAGCAGCACAGCACGACCGCGTCCGGCGGCAGGCCGAGCGCGCGCCGGTCGGCCGCGGCGGGCCGCGGTCGCTGGCGATCGTTGGCCTGGTAGCTCGGCAGCACCAGCAGGCGTTCGTCGAAGCAGGCGCGGGTGTCGGCGTCGATGAGGCGCGGGTCCGCGACGAGGTAGTCGTAGGCGCCCGAGCCTGAAGTGCCGAGATAGCCCAGGTAGAGCATCTGCACCGGTGCGACGCGGCCGGCGAACAGCGCGACGCGGCCGCCCTCGGTGTGGCCGGTGAGGTCGATCGCGATGTCGATGGACAGCTCGCGGCACAGCGCCGCCACCCGTTCATCGCTCCAACCGCCGACGTCGAGGAAAGCATCGGCGGCGGCGCGCAGCCGCTGCTGCATCGGGTCGTCCCTCGCCTCGCCATGGTTGATCAGCGCGACGTCGAAGACCTCGCGGTCGTGCAGCTCCAGCGTTTCCGCCAGCAGGAAGGCCACCGGATGGGCATGGAAGTCGCGGGAGATGTAGGCGATGCGGATCTTGCGTCCGGCCGGGAAGCCCGGCCGCATCGGCGGCGTCGCGGCATGGGGCGACACGTGCCGGGTCCAGGTCCTTGCCGCCGCCTGCTGCAGCGCCGGGTCGTCCGTCAGGTTCTGGACGACCAGCGGCTGCGCGACCGCCTCGCCCCGAGCCACCTGGGTGAGCAGCGCATCGCGACGCACGTCGAAGTCGCGCCAGTCGTAGGCATGCATCGCCGCGTAGAGCCTCAGTCCGGCGAGCCAAGGGGCGTGCGGCGTGAGCCGCAAAGCCGCGTCGAAATCGTCCACCGCCAGCGTGAACCGGCGCGCGCGCAGATGGAGATTGGCCCGGTTCTGCAGCGGCGCGGCGAAGGCCGGGTCGTGGCGGATCGCGGTGCTGAAGGCGTCGAGCGCCTCGGCCTCCCGGCCGCCTTGGCGCAGCGCCATGCCCATCAGGTTGCGCGCGATCGCGTGGCCTGGCGCCTCGGGACCGATGGCCGCCAGCGCCGGCAGCGCGTCGCGCCAGCGGCCCGCGTCGATCAGCTGCTCCGCGCGCTCGAAGCGGAAGTCGTCGCAGGCGGGATCGGCGTCGATGGCCAGCTCGATTGCCATCAGCGCTGCGTCGCGTGCGCCGAGGTCCCGGTAGCTCAGGCTCAGGCCATGGAAGGCACGGGCGTAGGCGGGGTCCCGCGAGGCGGCCTGCTCGAACGCCGCGATCGCGTCCTCGATCCGGCCGGTCTCGCGCAGCGCGATGCCCCAGTTGTAGAGCAGTGCGGCGCCAGCGCCGGCCGCCTGCGCCAGCGCGCGGTACTCGGCCTCGGCGGCGATCCAGTCGCCGCGGTCGGCGAGGGCATGGGCGCGTGCCAGCGTGGCGGGTCCGCGTGGCTGTTCCAGCTGTCCCTTCGAAGCGCTCAATCACCACCTCCCGTGGCTCAACGCGGCGGATCATAGCGAGGCGACGTTGGCGCGAGCAGCCGAGCCTTCGCTGGTGCACTGCAGCATGCGTGGCGGCTCGCGTTCCCAGTGGACGGGCGCTATCCCATCGATAGCCACATCGCGTGGCGCGCCGGGAGTCGCGGGCGTAGCATCGCTTCACCCCGGCTCCAGGTCCCCGTCATGGCCGTCTGGCAGTTCGATCTGGCCTTCGCGCATGGCAGCGCCAAGGCCTCCTGGCATCCCTCCTCGCGCAGCGACGTCATGCACTACCTCGCGTCGCGCGTCGGCCCGAGCACGCCGATGCTGGAGGGCTGGCGCTACTTCGGCGACGAGGCGCACAACTGCATCGACATGGTGTCCGATCCCGACGGCCACTACGAGCTGCATGCGCGGCTCGATGCCTGCGCCACCGAGACCGACCACTTCATCGACGTCGTCTGCGACGTGGCCCATGCGCTCGGCTGCGAGTTCTTCAGCGCTGAACTGGCGGCCTTGTTGCCGCCGCGCTCGCGCGCCCTCAAGGACGCGCTGCAGCGGTCGACGGCCTGGCGCTTCGCGCTGGACCCCGAGGGCTTTGACACCGACGCCTGACCGGCCGCGGACGTCATCGCAGCAGCGCGCTGAACCGCAGCGCATCGTCGGCCGCCGCGCCCGACGCGGTGTTGTCGAAGACGCACCAGATCGAGGTGCCGGCCGGCCAGCGCGCGAGCGCCTGGGCCCGCGCCTGGAGGAAGGCGTCCTCGTAGCGCGACCAGTACATGCGCGGCGAGCCATGCCAGCGGTAGTAGACGACGGCGCCGCGGCCGTCGCCGTGCTCGCCCAGCCAGCCGCCCGGTTCGGCCGCGCCGGCGGGGCGGGCGGGGTCGGCGGCCACGCGGCCGATGCGTTCGTCCACCAGCAGGCGATCCGCCGCCGCGCTGAACCACGAGGCGTGCCGCGGCTCGCAGACGATGGCGCCGTCGAAGCTCGCGTGCAGCGAGCGGAAGAAGGCGCGCGCGGTGCGTGTCTCCAGCGGCAGGGACGGCGGCAGCTGCACCAGCAGCACGGCCAGCCGTTCGTCCAGCCCGGCCAGCGAGTCGACGAAGGCGCGCACCTCGGCCCGCGGCACCTTCAGTCGCGCGTCGTGCGTCATCGCCCGCGGCAGCTTGACCGAGAAGCGGAAGCGCGCTGGCGTCTGCGCGGCCCAGCGCGCGAAGGTGTCCGCTCGGTGCGTGCGGCTGAAGGTGGTGTTGATCTCGGTCGCGTTCAGCACGGCGGCGTAGCGGCTGAGCTGGCTGCCCTCCGGCGGGAAGGCGGCGGCGACGGCGCGGGGCACGCTCCAGCCCGCGGTGCCGATGTGCAAGGGCGTTGATTGCGACATGGACGCCTGCCGGCAAGCGGCTTGCCCTGGTCGAGGATCGACGCCCGCGTCGCCGACAACGCTCCCGACCGATGGACGCCTTCCTCGATGCACTGCAATGGCCCGCGATGGCCGTGACCCTGCTGGCCGCCTGGCTGGTGGCGGCGCGAAGCGCCGCGCGCCGCCGCTGGGGCTTCGGCGTCTTCGTCGCCAGCAACCTGCTGTGGAGCGCCTGGGGCCTGCACACCCAGGCCTACGCGCTCATCGTGCTGCAGGTCGGGCTGTTCCTCCTCAACCTGCGCGGCGTGCGGAAGAACCGGCAGGCCGGCGATGGCGCTCAGGGTGACGATGGCGGCGATCGCTCCGCCACCCGAGTCCCCGACGACGCGACGGGCGGGCGGGCCGCTCGCGCGCAGGCCCGGGAGCGAGGCTTGCTGTGAGGAGGCACATTGCAAGGAGCACGACATGAGCGATCAAGCGCTGAGCGAGACCGAACGACGCGAAAAACTCTGGCACCTCATCAAGGACATGCGCTTCGGCATGCTGACGACGCAGCATCCGAACGGCCACCTGCATGCGCGTCCGATGACGCTGCAGAACCGCGGCGTCGACGAGGGCGATTCGCTGTGGTTCTTCATGTCCCGGGGCGGCGAAGCCTACGAGGACATCGTCGGCGCTGCGCAGGTGAACGTGGCCTTCGCCGATGCCGATGACGACACCTATGTCTCGGTGTCCGGCACCGCCGAACTCGACGAGGACAGGGCGCGCAAGCAGGCCCTCTGGAATCCGGCCGCCGAGGCCTGGTTCCCCAAGGGCGTGGACGACCCCGACCTCGCGCTGCTGCGGGTGCGCATCAACCACGCCAGCTACTGGGACGTGAAGGCCTCGAAGCTGATGCAGCTGTATGCGATGGCGAAGTCGGCGGTGACCGGCCAGCCGCCGAAGGACCTGGGCGAGACGGGGCAGGTCCGGATGCGGTGAGGGCTTCCCCCGGGGTCGCAGGGCTCGACGCGCCGGATTCGCCTCCGATAGGATGGCCCGATGATGAGCCCCCTGGTCCTTCGCGGTCGTTGCGCCTGCGGGCGAGCCGAGTACGCCGTGCATGCCGCCCAGCTCGACGCCGCAGTGTGCTACTGCGCCACCTGCCGACGATCCTCGGGGGGCGCCGGGATGGCCTGGCTGACCGCCGACCGCGCCACCTTGCGGGTCAACGGCGCGCTGCAGACCTGGCGGTCCTCGGACCATGCCTTGCGCCAGTTCTGCCCGCATTGCGCGACGCAGCTGTTCTGTCTGGAGGACGACGCGCCGCCGGAGATCAAGGTCGCCGCCGGCACGCTGGACGACCAGAAGCTGGTCAAGAGCACCCGCAGCGCCTTCGTGAACGAGCGGCCGCTGTGGGATGCGCGGCATACGCTGACGCAGCACGAGGCCGACGCTCCCTCGCCGGCGGCGGGACCGGCGCCCGGCGACGCGCCGACCGGGCGCTCGCGGGCCGAAGCCGACGCGGCCTTCCAGAGCGCGCTGGCCAGCAGTCCGGACGCCTTCATCAGCATCGATCCCGACGGCCTCATCACCGAATGGAATCCGCAGGCGACGGCGGCGCTGGGCTGGAGCTACGCCGAGGCCATCCGCCGCCCGCTGCATGAGCTGATCATTCCGCCGGAGATGCGCAGCGCGCACCTGCGCGGCATGTCGCGGCTGCAGCGCACCGGCGACGGCCCGGTGCTGGGGCGGCGATTCGAGGTCGATGCGATCCACAAGCGCGGCCACCGGGTGCCGATCGAGCTGTTCGTCGCGCCGCTGCGCATGGCCGGCGGCACCGGCGCGACGGCCTTCGTGCGCGATGTCAGCGTCCGGCGCGCGGCCGAGGCCTCGATCGAGCGCGCGATCGGTGGCGAGCCGGTGAGCTTCGAGGTGGACCTGCGCCTGGGCGGCCAGCACCGCGCCATGACGGTCCGCGTCACGCCGCGTCGCGACGAGCACGGCACGCCGGATGGTTTCCTCATTCATCTTGAGGATGCAGCGGCGGGCGATCCCTGAGGCCCCGCGGCGGGCCGCCCACGCCTGTAGTCCTTCGCCCGACGGCCGATCGGCGCGCGGACTCACCCGCACTCGCGTCGCGCCGGCCTCGCCAGGCCGTGACCGATCTCCCATGATTCGTTCAAACAGGGAGATCACCATGAAAGTCGCACTGATCGAAGACAACGCGCTGCTGCGCCGGCTGATGGTGACCCGCCTGCAGGCGGAGGCGTCGATCACCGTGGTGGGCCAGGCCTGCAGCGAGAACGCCGCGCTCAGCACCATCGCGCTGTGCGCTCCCGATGTGGTGCTGGTGGACCTGGGCATCGACGGCGGCTCGGGCCTGGGCGTGATCGAGCGCCTGCGCGCGGCGCGCTTCCGCGGCCGCATCCTGGTGCTGAGCGCGCAGGACCGGGCCGCCTACGAGCCGCGGGTGCTGTCCTGCGGCGCCGACGGCTTCTACGACAAGGCCAGCGACTTCGACCGCCTCGTCGACGAGCTCGGCACGCTGGCCAACAGCGCCTGGATGGCGGAGTGAGCGCGGCGCGCGGGTAGGCCCAGCGGAGGGATCCGGACTCGGCCACCTGGGGGATGACAGGGGGAGGCGGCACCCGCATCGTGACGACTTCGTCCGCGCCCGCGGACCGTCACGCCAGGGAGTCCCCGCTCATGAACCGACCGATCAGCCATGCCCACGGCGCGCCCGTGGTCGACAACCTCAACATCCAGACCGCCGGCCCGCGCGGCCCCGCGCTGCTGCAGGACGTCTGGCTGCTGGAGAAGCTCGCCCACTTCGACCGCGAGGTCATCCCCGAGCGCCGCATGCACGCCAAGGGCTCCGGCGCCTATGGCCGCTTCACCGTCACCCACGACATCAGCCGCTACACGCGCGCCAAGCTGTTCTCGCGCATCGGCAAGACGACCGACGTCTTCCTGCGCTTCTCCACCGTCGCCGGCGAGCGCGGCGCCGCTGACGCCGAGCGCGACATCCGCGGTTTCGCCGTCAAGTTCTATACCGAGGAAGGCAACTGGGACCTGGTGGGCAACAACACGCCGGTGTTCTTCATGCGCGACCCGCTGCGCTTCCCCGACCTCAACCACGCCGTCAAGCGCGATCCCCGCAGCAACCTGCGCAGCGCGCAGAACAACTGGGACTTCTGGACGCTGCTGCCCGAGGCGCTGCACCAGGTCACCATCGTGATGAGCGACCGCGGCCTGCCCGACGGCTATCGCCACATGCATGGCTTCGGCAGCCACACCTTCAGCTTCATCAACGCCGACAACGAGCGCCACTGGGTCAAGTTCACCTTCAAGTCGCGGCAGGGCATCCGCAACCTGACCGACGAGGCGGCCGGCCAGCTCATCGCCGGCGACCGCGAGAGCGCGCAGCGCGATCTCTTCGAGGCCATCGAGCGCGGCGAGTTCCCGCGCTGGACGCTCTACGTGCAGGTGCTGAGCGAGGCCGCCGCGCGCGCGCTGCCCTACAACCCGTTCGACCTGACCAAGGTCTGGCTGCATGCGGACGCGCCGCTGATCGAGGTGGGCGAGCTCGAGCTCAACCGCAACCCCGAGAACTACTTCGCCGAGGTGGAGCAGGCCGCCTTCTCGCCGGCCAACGTGGTGCCGGGCATCGGCTTCTCGCCCGACAAGATGCTGCAGGCGCGGCTGTTCAGCTACGGCGACGCGCATCGCTACCGGCTGGGGGTGAATCACCATCAGATCCCGGTCAACGCGCCGAAGTGCCCCTACCACCTGTACCACCGTGACGGCGCGATGCGGGTGGACGGCAACGCCGGCGCGGCGCCGGCCATCGTGCCCAACAGCCGTGGCGACTGGGCCGACCATCCGCAGCTGCAGGAGCCGCCGCTGGCCATCGACGGGGCCGCCGCGCACTGGGACCACCGGCTGGACGACGACTACTTCACCCAGCCGGGCCTGCTGTTCCGCCTGATGGACCCGGCGCAGCGGCAGGCGCTGTTCGACAACACCGCCCGCGCCATCAACGGCGCCAGCCCGGACGTGCAGCAGCGCCACATCGACCACTGCACCCTGGCCGACCCGGCCTATGGCGAGGGCGTGCGCAACGCCTTGCTGGCGCTGCGCGGCTGAGAGTCCCTGGCCCCGAGCCCTGAGCCCCGAGCGCGCTCGTGCGCGCCGGCGCACGGGGCGTTCGGCCGGAGCCTGGGGCTCGCGCCGCGCGTGCGACGCGCGGCGCCGGTCGATCAGCCGCGGCGCAGCTTCACCGACGGGAAGTCGACCGGCACGGCGAAGGCCACGTTCACGTAGTTCGTGAACAGGTTCAGCGCGACGTGAGCGAGGATCTCCACGATGGCGCCGTCATCGAAGCCCGCCTCGCGCAGCGACTGGACGTCGGCGTCGGTGACCTGCGCGCGGTCGTTGACGACCTTCAGCGCGAAACGCAGCGCCGCGGCGGTCTTGGGATCGGCGGACTCGCCGGCCTGCGCCGCGGCCATCTCCTCGGCGCTGGCGCCGGCCTTGCGGCCCAGCATCGTGTGCGCGGCCAGGCAGTACTCGCAGGCGTTGCGGTCGGCCACGGCCACGGCGATCTGCTCGCCGAGCCGGGCCGGGATCACGCCGCCGCCCAGCGCGCCGAAGCTGCCCCACAGGCTCTTGAGGGCGGCCGAGGAATTGGCGACCGCGCGGAACATCGCCGGCGTCGCGCCGAAGGCACCCTGGATCTGGTCGAGCACGACCTTGACATCGCCCTGGGCCTGCTTGGGATCGACGAGCGCGACGCGGGAAACGGTGGAGGTGGCGGTGGNGGTGGCAGTCATGGAAAGTCCTTTCAGAAGTAGGAGAAGAGGTCGTTGGCGAGACCGGTCCGGCCCTTCCGGNGATCTCGCAGCGTGTGCCGCTGGACGTCAGTGTGGGTGAGGATGTCGTAGCATTGGCCGCGTTTCATCCGATAAACATACCCAAACGTCCATGAGCGCCCCGATCCGAACCCCGAGCCCGGCCCCTGCGACCGCCGCCGTCGTCGCCAGTCCCGCTGCCGCGCCGGTCGACCGGCTGTCGTCGCTGCTGGAGCACTTCCGGGTGCGCGCGCGGCTGTTCCATGTGGGACCGCTGTGCGGCATCAGCCCCTTCGATCCCTTGCCGGGGCGAGGCTTCCTGCATGTGATGCAGCGCGGCGAGATGGAACTGCGCCACCCGGCCGGCGCCGGCCTGCCGCGCAAGCTGCGGGTGGACGAGCCCTCGCTGCTCTTCTATCCGCGGCCAGTCGCGCATGAGTTCCGCAATCCGCCGCGCGATGGCTCGGACTTCACCTGCGCCGAGCTCGAGTTCGACGGCGGCGCGCTCAATCCGCTGGTGCGCGCCTTGCCGCCGCTGGTGCTGCTGCCGCTGGCGAAGGTGCAGGGCCTGGAGCTGTCGCTGCAGCTGCTGTTTTCCGAGACGGAGCGCGCGCGCTGCGGTCAGCGCCTGCTGGCGGACCGGCTCTTCGAGGTGGTGCTGATCCAGCTGCTGCGCTGGCTCATCGACCATCCCGCCGAGGCGGGCGTGCAGCCCGGGCTGGTGTCGGGCCTGTCGGATCCCCGCATCGCGCTGGCGCTGGCCGCGGTGCATGAGGCGCCGGGGCAGGCCTGGTCGCTGGCGCGCATGGCCGAACGGGCGGGCATGTCGCGCAGCGCCTTCGCGGCGCGCTTCCGCGACCTGGTGGGGCAGGCGCCGGCGGCTTACCTCGCCGATTGGCGCTTGAGCCTGGCGCAGGAGCAACTGCGGCTGGGACGGCCGATCAAGCAGATCGCCGACCAGCTGGGCTACGCCAATGCGTCGGCGCTGTCGCGCGTGTTCACGCAGCGCGTCGGGTGCTCGCCGCGTGAATGGAAGCAGGCACTGGGCGCCAGCGATCCGGCGTCGACCTGAGGCCGGCGCGCCGAGGCCTCGCGCCTCAGGAGACCGCGCGCGGCGCGCCCAGCAACTGCTGCATCACCCGCTCGAGTTCGTTGAACTCCACCGGCTTGACCAGGTGGGCGTCGAAGCCCGCGGCCGCCGTCGCCTCGCGNTCGGAGCGCTGGCCCCAGCCGGTGATGGCGATCAGCGCCAGTTCGTCCCTGGGCGCCATCGCGCGCAGGCGCCGCGCGACCTCGGTGCCGGAGATGCCCGGCAGGCCGATGTCCAGCAGCATCACCCGCGGGCGCAGGCGCTCGAAGTGCCGCAGCGCGTCCTCGCCGCTGTAGGCCACCGAGGCGCGGTAGTGCGCGCCGCGCAGCACCTCGGCCAGCGTGTTGGCGCCGTCCACGTTGTCATCGACCACCATCACGCAGGGCGCCTCGGCGGCCGCGGTCTCCGCGCCCACCGCCGTCTCCGCGACCGCCGTGGGCGCCGCCGGGTCCTCGGCGCGCACCGTCCCGCCCGGCGCGAGGGGCAGCTCGACGATGAAGCGGCTGCCGTAGCCGACGCCTTCACTCTCCACGGCGATGCTGCCGTCGTGCAGCTGCACCAGCTGCTTGGACACGGCCAGCCCGATGCCCAGTCCCGAGGGCGCGGCGCCGCGCGCATCGATCCGCGTGAACAGCTCGAAGACGCGCGGCTGCATCTCCATCGCGATGCCGATGCCGCGGTCGGTGACGGTGATGCGGGCCCGGTCGGCCTCGGCGGACACGTGCACCGTCACCTCGCCGGGCTCGGGGCTGTACTTGGCGGCGTTGTCCAGCAGGTTGCCCAGCACCTGCTGCAGCCGCGTCGGATCGCCGTCCACCAGCACCGGCCGCGGCGGCAGCGAGAGCGAGACCCGGTGCTTCATCTCGCTGTACAGCGGCTCCACCGCTTCCAGCGCCTGCCGCACCACGGTGCGCAGGTCGATGAGCTGGCGCTTGAGCTCGACCACGTTGCGGGTGATGCGGCTCATGTCGAGCAGGTCGTCCAGCAGCCGGGCCATGTGGGCGGACTGGCGCGCGATGATGTCGGTCGCGTGGGCGCGGGTGGCCTCGGTGCCGGACTGCCGCAGCATCGCCACCGCGTAGCGGATCGGCGCCATCGGGTTGCGCAGCTCGTGCGCGAGCGTGGCCAGGAAGGCGTCCTTGCGCTGGCTNTCGCGGCGCAGTTCCTCCTGCGCGGCGGANAGCTCGGAGACATCGACCGTCGCGCCGATCACGCGCTGCACCTGGCCGTCGTGGGCCTGGACGGGGCGCAGCGAGGTCAGCAGCTGGTAGGTCCGGCCGCCATGCGACACCTGCTGCGCCAGGTTCATCGGCCGGGCCGTCGCCACCGCCTCGCGGACGATCTCGGCGAACTGCGGCTCGCCCACCAGGCTGCCGACCTCGGCCCCGATCAGCGCCTCGCGCGAGAAGCCCATCGGCGTGTTGAAGGCCCAGGTGTAACGCCCCTGCAGGTCGCATTCCCAGGCCATCACCTTGCCGCTGTGCAGTGCCAGGTGGAAACGCTCCTCGGCCGCCTGGCTGGCGCGCAGCGCTTCCTGCTGGGCCGTCACGTCGACCGCGACGCCGTAGGCATGCGCCGCGCGGCCTTTCGCGTCCAGGCTGACGTAACCGTCGAACTGCGTCCAGACCACCTCGGCGTTGTCCGGCCGCGTGATCGGGCAGGCCAGGCTGAAGCGGCCGCCGCTTTCGGTCGCGTAGCGGTAACGCTCGCGGAAACGCCCGGCGTCCTCGGCCGACATGTCGGCCAGCATGTCCTCCATCGTCGACCAATGGCGGCCGAAGAGCTGCTTCGCGCCGCCCGCGGTGTTGGCGAAGCCGGTCACCATGTCCCAGTCCCAGGTGACCATGCGGCCGGCGGCCAGCGCGAGGTTGAGGCGGCGCCGGCTGTTGCGCTCCTTCTGCATCAGCCGCCCGGCCCAGGCGGAGACCGAGGCGATCAGCGCGCCGGCGGCCAGATACAGCACGACCAGCGTGGCGTCGGGCGGCGAGTTGACCGGGAAGATCTGGCCGATGGGCTCGACCCAGAAATAGAGGACGGCCAGCGCGGAGGCGGCGAGGAAGGCCAGCGCCGGCCCGAGGCCGCAGGCCAGGCCCACCAGGACCAGGGAAGGGAAATAGGGCAGCAGCGGTCCGCGGCCGTTGAGATAGGGCTGCAACTGCAGGTTGAGCCACGTCGCCGCGACGAAGACGAGCGCGGCGGCGGGCCAGCGCAACCAGTGCCTCTCGATGACCATGGAACCGACTCCGGGCTGGAACCTCCGGCGACGGCCGGCACGGGCGAGGCCTCCCGCCTCGGGCGGCGACGCGGTCCGCAGCATAACGGTCGCTGGGGCAACTTCCGTGCCCCGTACATCAGCGGGCCGGGTCGGGCGCCGTACCGTCGCAGTCGCGAAAGGGGGAGTGGCTCGACCGACGCGTTGCCGCGCTCGCGGCGGCTTCCCTGACGCCGTGCGGAGGAAGGCCCAGCCGGGCGGGCCTCGCACGGGGTGACATTTTTTGTCCCCCCCGCCTGACAAAACCTGACCCTCATTTCGGCGGCAAGCGCTGGCGGCTACCTCTTTCGAATTAACGTTTTCGTTGTTGGATGGTGATGAATGTGTTTTTCGACGTCGGTTGTGACCGTCTGCAACCGGCACGTTCTCTGCATGAACGAGGCGAAAGTCCACCGGAGTTCCGCGCTCCGGTGTTTCGTTTTCCGGATCTGCAGGAGCGTCATGCGCCACCCCGTTTCAGAGGCTGACCCGAAGTTGGCTTGCCCGTCCCCCCCGCGCCCGTGGGGCCTCGTGTTCACCGCCGTGGTCGCGCTCAGCGCCGCCGGCACGCTGGCGGGCTGCGGCGGCGGAGGCGGCTCCTCCGGGGATTCGACCGGCACGCCGCCGGTGTCGGGCACGCCCGCCGCACCGCCACCGGCGGCGCCCGCGCCGCCGGCCTCCGCGCCCGTCGGCAGCGATGAACCGGAGCTGCCGCCCGCCGCGCCGGCCCCGCCGACGCTGCCGACCGGCACCGACAACGCCGCGCCCGCGCTGCCGCCGGCGCTGCAGCTGCCCGCCGGCCTGGACCTGAGCCAGCCCGGCGCCGCGGTCGCGGTCGTCAAGGCGAGCTCCAGCGCGACCGAGAACGACGCCAACGGCCCGGACAAGGCGATCGACGGCAACCTCGCCAGCCGCTGGTCCAGCAAGCCCGACGACAAGGCCTGGATCCAGTTCGACTTCGGCGCCAAGAAGCCGCTCGGCTACCTGAAGCTGGTGTGGGAGAACGCCTATGGCAAGGAGTACGCGCTGCAGGTGTCCGACGACGGCGAGACCTGGTACCAGCTGCGCTACGTGGCCGGCGGCAAGGGCGGCACCGAGGAGTTCTTCAACCTGAATGCCAACGCGCGCTACCTGCGGCTGCAGGGCGTCGCGCGGGCCACGCAGTACGGCTACTCGCTGTTCGAGGTCAGCTTCGCCGCGCCCGGCAGCGACAACACGCTGCCGACGCTGAGCACCTCGGCCTTCCCGGTGCCGCCCGCGGGCGCGACGCCGGTGACGCCCGCCACGCCGGCGCTGCTGGAGCAGGTGCAGTTCACGCTGCCGGACGGCACGCTGGTGACCCGCTTCGGCTTCGTCGGCCGCTCGCGCCATGCGCGCGAGCGCGGCGAGGACTGGAACGAGGTCGGCTTCGGTCCCAACGACACCGTGGACGCCAACGGCAAGCCGCAGGACAAGGGGCCGGGCGCCTACCTGAACTTCATCTCCAACTACTTCAAGAACCGCACCTGGGGCGTCGAGTTCATCGACAACAGCCGCGTGGCCGGCGTCACCAAGCCCCGCATCATCGTCAACCAGTACTACCAGCAGGCGCAGCGCGGCGGCGGCCATTCCTTCTTCCGCCGCTTCGACGACGCCGGCGTCACCGGCTACGGCTGGATGTCGCCGGGCCGGCTGCTGGACAACACCACCTACACCGACGGCTTCAAGGACCTGACCTCCTGCCCGGTGGTGCCCAAGCCGCCCGAGGGCGCGCTGCTCAAGCCGACCTCCGGCTTCGCCGGCGTCATCGGCGCGAATGACGGCTGCTCGGTGGTGCTGGACAACGTGCCGGGCCACCAGGACGTGGCCGCCAACGCCAATGGCGTGCTGGTGCCCAACGGCGTCAACGTGCCCTCGCGCGACCTGAAGATCGGCGACGCGATCGAGTTCACCGGCTCCTTCTTCGCGAGCCGCGCGTCGATGGACGCGATCGGGGACAACGGCAACTTCCGCTACTACACCAACGAAGTGACCTATGTCGTGGGCACCGGCCTGCGCCCCTGGTACGGCGTGCAGCCGCGGCTGCTGAACGCGCCGCTGCCGGCCGAGACGCTGCTCGGCGGCACCGGCTCGATCTCCTACGACTACGCCGACAACGCGACCTTCATGTTCCAGCAGCCCAACACGCAGATCGGGATGCAGAACATGCAGCGCTTCGTCGAGGGCCGGCGCTGGTTCCACACCAACATGTGGACCGGCGACCACAACGAGGCGGGCAACGACCGCAACACCGCCGCGGTGAAGCTGCAGGGGCCGCGCTTCAACCAGACCAACTGCTTCGGCTGCCACATCAACAACGGCCGCAGCCTGGCGCCGCAGGTGATCAACCAGCGCCTGGACACGATGGCGGTGCGCACCGCCGCGATCGGCGCGGACGGCAAGCAGCAGGCGCATCCGGTCTACGGGCTGGCGGTCCAGATGAACGCGCGCTCCCTCACCACGGGCGCGGCGCAGGACTGGGGCAACGCGGTGCGCGTGGCCGGCTTCGACACCCGGACCGTCACGCTGGCCGACGGCACGGTGGTGACGCTGAGCAAGCCGCGGATCCGCTTCGACGGCCCGACCCCGGCGGCCTATTCGCTGCGCAGCGCGCAGCCGGTGATCGGCCTCGGGCTGCTGGAAGCGGTCTCCGACGCCGACATCCTGGCGCGCGTGCGCAGCACGCCGGACGAGGACGGCGTGAAGGGCCAGGCCAACCTGGTCTACGACCCGGAGACCGGCCAGGTGCGGGTGGGCCGCTACGGCTGGAAGGCGACCAAGGTCAGCCTGCGCCACCAGACGGCCAATGCGGCGCTGCTCGACATGTCGGTGACCTCGCCGATCTATCCGAACCGCGACTGTCTGGCCGGCCCGGCGCAGTGCGACAAGAAGAAGGTGGAGAAGGGCCTGAGCGAGGATGAGCTGCAGCTGATCTCGCGCTACGTCGCCCAGCTCGGCGTGCCGGCGCAGCGCAGCCTGGTCAGCGGCTTCCCGAAGGGCGTGACGCCGCTGTCCTACCTGGCGGTGGATCCGGTCAAGGTCGCGGCGGGCGCGCAGGTGTTCGCGAGCATCCGCTGCACCGCCTGCCACGTCGCCGAGATGAAGACCGGCCTGGCCAGCGAGCTCGCGGAGATGCGCAACCAGACCATCAAGCCCTACACCGACCTGCTGCTGCACGACATGGGCAGCGATCTGGCCGACAACCTGTCGGAAGACCAGGCCAGCGGCAGCCAGTGGCGCACCTCGCCGCTGTGGGGCATCGGCTACACCGAGGCGGTGGCCGGTCCCGCGGTGAAGGTGGGCTACCTGCACGACGGCCGCGCCCGCACGCTGACCGAGGCCATCGTCTGGCACGGCGGCGAGGCCGCGGCCAGCCGCCAGCGTTTCGTCAAGCTCAGCACCGCGGACCGGGAAGCCTTGCTGGCCTTCCTCAATTCGCTCTGAGGCGGGGCGGAGAATGGGCCTCCGGATCAAGTTCCGTGGAACAGGAGACCCTGATGACGCCTTTCCGATTGACGCTGATGGCGCTGGCGCTGGCAGCGGCGCCGGCGGCCTGGGCCGCCGGCCCGAGCTTCTCGTGCGCGAAGCCGGCCGGCCAGGCCGAGCGCCTGGTGTGTGAGGACGCCGAACTCGCCCAGCTCGACCGGGAGGTCGCGCGGCTGTACGGCCTGGCGAGCACCGGCCCCGAGGCCCGGCGGCATCCGGAGTTGAAGGCGATGCAGCGCGGCTGGCTCAAGGGCCGCGATGACTGCTGGAAGCGCGANGANCCGCGGCGCTGCGTCCGCGATGAATANGCGCTGCGCATCGCCGAGCTGCGCNCGCTGCCGGACGCGCGGCGCGAGGACCGGCGCGGCATCGCGGTCGGGCCCGTGCCGCTGCGCTGCCCCACTGTCGACGGTGAGGTCACTGTCACTTTCGTCAACAGCAATCCGGGCGCCGCGGTGCTCAAGACCGCGCAGGGCCGCGTGGTGCTCGACCACGAGGTCAGCGCCTCGGGCGCGCGCTACGGCGGCCGGCTCGCGGACGGCGACTACCTCTTGTGGAACAAGGGCCGGGAGTTCCGCCTGGAACGGCCCGGCCTGCCCGCCGCGGACTGCACCGACGCTGCGGCGCGCTGAGCGCCCGCCCGTGGGCGCGCGCGAAGGCCGATCAAGCCGGCTTGACCAGCAGCGAGCGCGCCCAGGCGTCCGCCTCGCGGGCCGGCGTCTGGCCGCTGGCCTTGACGCGGTCCAGCAACTCGGCGACGCGGCCGCGGATCTGGCCGACCTCGGCCATCACCGCCGATTCCTCGCCTTCGTTGCGGAACTCGCGCGCGACGCTGATGATGCCGCCGGCATTCACCAGGTAGTCCGGCAGGTAGGTGATGCCGCGGGCCTGCAGCGCATCGCCGTCGACGGCGGTGGCCAGCTGGTTGTTGGCGGCGCCGGCGATCAGCCGGGCCTTCAGCGCCGGGATCGACTGCGCGTTCAGCGTCGCGCCCAGCGCGCAGGGCGCGACCACGTCGACGTCCGCCGCCAGGATCTCGGTCACGCTCACCGCCGTCGCGCCCAGCTCGGCCTGCGCGCGCGCGACCTTCTCGGCATTGACGTCGGCGACGACCAGCTTCGCGCCGGCCCGGTGCAGGTACTCGGCCAGGTGCCAACCCACCGCGCCCAGGCCCTGCAGCGCCACGCGCACGCCCTCGAGCGAGTCGCGGCCCAGCACGCGCTTGACGCCTTCGTCGATGGACACGAACACGCCGTAGGCGGTCTTGGGGCTGGGGTCGCCGCCGAAGGCGCCGTCACGCGGGATGCCCGACACATACGAGGTGTGGGCCATCATGCCCTTCATGTCGGCCGTCGTCGTGCCGACGTCCTCGGCCGTGATGTAGGCGCCTTGCAGCGACTGCACCGCGCGGCCGAAGGCCGCGAACAGCGCCGCGCGGTCGAAGTCGCCCTGCGGCTTCAGGATCACCGCCTTGCCGCCGCCGAAGGGCAGGTTGGCCAGCGCGTTCTTCAGGCTCATGCCCTGCGACAGGCGCAGCGCGTCGTTCAGCGCGGCCAGTTCGTTGTCGTAGCTCCAGAAGCGGCAGCCGCCGAAGGCCGGGCCGCGCGCGGTGCTGTGCACCGCCAGGATCGCCTTCAGGCCGGTCACCGGGTCGGCGGCCAGCAGCACGCGTTCGTGCGGGGCCTGGTCGGGCAGGCCGAAGAGCGAGGAGGGGAGGGAATCGGACGAGCCGGCGGCCAGCGCGCGGGCGATGTCGGTCAGGGCGTTCATGGGTGAACCTGCACTTGTGATGCTTGAAGGAAACCGGCGCCGCGGAGGGCGCCGTGCGGCCCGCAGGCGCTTGTGGCGCATGGGGGCCGCCAGTGTAAGCGGTGCCCCCGCCGGGACCGACGTCGCGCCCCATCGCCCCCTCCTGGGGACGGGCACCCCCTTGGCGGGTCCCCCGGGCCCGTGATACACCTGCGCGGACAACTTGTGCGCAAGACGCACGCCCAGGGAGGGCACCGTGTCAGACAACCCCGCCGACGACCGGTTCCGGTCGATCGTCGAGGCGATCCCGAACGCCATCGTCCTGGTGGACCGGGATCGCCGGATCCGGCTGGTCAACCGCAAGGCCGAGGAGCTGTTCGGCTACGCGCGCGAGGACCTGCTGGGCGCGACGGTCGAGACGCTGATACCGACCCGTTTCCGCGACGGCCATCCCCGCCAGGTGGACGATTTCTTCTCGCGACCCGAGACGCGCGCCATGGGCGCGGGCCGCGACCTCTTCGGCCGGCGCAAGAACGGCGAGGAAGTGCCGATCGAGATCGGCCTGAGTCCCATCGACACCGCCGAGGGCCTGTGCACGCTGGCCGCCATCATCGACATCACCGAGCGCAAGCGCGCCCAGGAGCGCTTCGAGCTGGTGGTGGAGGCCTCGCCCAGCGCNATGATCATGATCGACGCGGCGCGCCGCATCCGGCTGGTCAACCGGCGGGCCGAGGAGATGTTCGGCTACGCGCGGGCGGAATTCCTCGGGCAGCCGATCGAGATGCTGGTCCCCGAGCGCTACCGGGCCGGGCATCCGGGCCACGTGGCGTCCTTCTCCAGCCGGCCCGAGGCGCGGCCCATGGGCGCGGGCCGCGAGCTCTTCGGGCTGCGCAAGGACGGGACGGAGATGCCGGTGGAGATCGGCCTGACGCCGATCGAAGCGCCCGATGGGCATTACGTCGTCGCCTCCATCATCGACATCACCGAGCGTCGCCGCAGCGAGGACGAGCTGCGCCGCAGCAATGCCGAGCTGGAGCAGTTCGCCTACGTGGCCTCGCACGACCTGCAGGAGCCGCTGCGCATGGTGGCCAACTACACCGAACTGCTGGCGCAGCGCTACGCCGGGCAGATCGACGACCGCGCCGACAAGTACATCCGTTATGCCTCCGACGGCGCGCGCCGCATGCAGCGCCTGGTGGCGGACCTGCTGGCGTACTCGCGGGTGGGCTCGCAGGGCAAGCCGCTGGTGCCGGTGGAGGCGGAGCAGGTGCTGCAGGCGGTGACGCATGCGCTGCAGCGCCTGCTGCGCGAGTCGGGCGGCCTCGTCGAGAGCGACCCGCTGCCGCGCGTGCAGGCTGACGAGGGCCAGCTGCACCAGCTGCTGCAGAACCTCATCAGCAACGCGATCAAGTTCCGGTCGGAGGCCCCGCCGCGGGTGCGGATCACGGCGCGGCCGCAGGGGCAGCGCTGGCTGTTCCAGGTCAGCGACAACGGCATCGGCATCGACATGCAGTACGCGCAGCGCGTGTTCCAGATGTTCCAGCGGCTGCACGAGCTGGGGCGCTACGAGGGCAGCGGCATCGGCCTGGCCATCGCCAAGCGCATCGTCGAGCGCCACGGCGGCACGATCTGGATCGACTCCGCGCCGGGCCAGGGCAGCACCGTGTCCTTCACCCTGCTGGCGGCGCGCGCCGAAGGAGCCTGAGCCCCATGAGCCAACCGCTGAACATCCTGCTCATCGAGGACAACCCCGGCGACGCCGACCTGGTGGCCGAGACGCTGGAGCACAGCCGGCTGCGCCTGGACATCGCGGTCGCGGTGGACGGCGCGCAGGCGCTGTCGCGGCTGCTGCGCGAGCCGCCGTATGAAGCGGCCGAGCGGCCCGACCTCATCCTGCTGGACCTCAACCTGCCCAAGCTGAGCGGGCGCGAGGTGCTGGCGCGGATCAAGGCCGAGCCCGAGCTCAAGGAGATCCCCGTGGTGGTGCTGACCTCGTCCGACGCCGAGCACGACATCGTCAAGAGCTACCAGCTGGGCGCCAACTGCTACGTCACCAAGCCGGTGGGGCTGGTGGCCTTCCAGTCCATCGTGCAGGCGATCGAGGGCTTCTGGTTCACGGTGGTGAAGCTGCCATGAGCGCGCTGCCCGACGACCTGGGCCGGGAGCCGCGCCGCGCGCCGCTGCCCATCCTGCTGGTGGAGGACAACGACGGCGACGCCGACCTGATCACCGACCTGCTGGCCGAGGCCACGCCCGCGGCGCCGCGCCCGGTGATGCGGGCGACGCGGCTGTCCGAGGCGGTGGCGCTGCTGGAGCGGCACCGCGTCGCGGCCGTGCTGCTGGACCTGCACCTGCCCGATGCCGCGGGCATCGAGTGCGTCAGCGCGGTGCGCGCGCAGGCGCGCGACACGCCGATCGTCGTGCTCACCGGCATGGAGGACGATGCGCTGGCGATGTCCTGCATGACGGCCGGCGCGCAGGACTATCTGTCCAAGCAGGACGTGAGGCCGCGCACGCTGGTGCGCGCGATCGACTATGCCGAGGCCCGCAGTCGCGAGGCGCGCGTGCGCATGCGGGCCCAGGCCCTGCGCCTGCGCAGCGCCGAGCTGGAACTGGAGAACAAGCGCATCCTCGAGATCAGCCGCCACAAGGGACGGCTGCTGGCCAACATGTCGCACGAGCTGCGCACGCCGCTGAACGCGGTGATCGGCTTCTCGCAGCTGATGGCGGACGGTGCGTCCACGTTGCCGGCGGAGCGGGTGCGCAACTACGCGGGTCACATCCTGTCCAGCGGCCGGCATCTGCTGGACCTGATCAACGACATCCTGGACCTGGCGCGGCTGGAGGCGGTCGGCCTGGAGCTGCATCCCGACCGGACCAACGTCGCCGAGGTGGCGCGCGAGGTGGTGGACGTGGTGACCGGCAGCTTCGCCGACAAGCCGCTGGCGGTGGACATCGAGATCGACGATCAACTGGGCCTGGTCTGGACCGACACGCTGCGGCTGCGGCAGGTGCTCTACAACTACCTGTCCAACGCCTGGAAGTTCACGCCCGAGGGCGGACACCTGACGGTGCGGGCGGCGCCTTGCGGCGACCAGCGCTTCCGGGTCGAGGTGGAGGACACCGGGCCGGGCATCGCCGAGGAGGACCTGGCCCGGCTGTTCACCGAGTTCACGCAGCTGCCCTCGACGGCCCGCCGCCAGTATCCCGGCACGGGGCTGGGCCTGGCGCTGACCAAGCGCATCGTCGAGGCCCAGGGCGGCCGCGTCGGCGCGAGCAGCGAGGTCGGACGGGGCTCCACCTTCTTCGCGGAGCTGCCCGACCCCGAGGCGCCCGGCGAGGCGTCGCCGCCGGCCGGGCCCGCCGAAGCGCGTTGACCAGGGCGACGCGGGTCGGTGCCCGGCGCTCAGCGTTCGCGCAGGCTTTCCTCGCGGTGCTGGACCAGCGGCGAGAGCACGTACTCGATGACGCGGCGGCGGCCGGTGCGGATGTCCACCGAGCCCGACATGCCGGCGCTGATCGGGACCGGCTTGCCTTCCACCATGACCTGGTTGCGAGCCAGCTCCACGGTGACCGCGAAGAGCAGCCCGCGCTTGTCGTCATGGACGGCGTCGCGCGAGACGTGCAGCACGCGGCCCGGCACCGTGCCGTAGCGGGTGTAGTCGAAGGCGTCGATCTTCACCGCGACGGTGTCGCCCGCATGGACGAAGCCGGCGTCGCGGTTCTCGATGAAGGCCTCGAACTGCATGCGGTCGCTGGCGGGCACGATCTGCATCAGCGCCTGCGCGGCGGGCACGGCGGCGCCCTCGGTGTGCACCGTCAGCTGGTGCACCGTGCCGTCCACCGGCGAGCGCAGCTGCAGCAGCGCGCGGTGGGCGCTGGCGCGGGCCACGTCCTGCGCGGCCCCCTGCGCGATGCGCTGCGATTCGGCCAGGCGGTCCTGGGCCGTCTTGCGCAGGCTGGCGCGCAGCTCGGCCTGCTGGGCGCGGGCCAGCGCGATCTGGCCTTCGAGCTCCAGCCGCGCGGTCTTGCGCTGCATCCACGCGTCGCGCGAGACGTCGCGCGTGGCGGCCAGCGCCTCGTAGTCCCGCTCGCGGTCCTGGGCCAGCGGCAGCGAGGCGGCGTAGCGCGCGATCTCGCGGGCCAGGCGGTCGCTCCGGGCGGTGTACTCGCTCCAGGCGTCGGCCAGGAAGAGCTCGCCGTCGCGGCGTCGCTCGGGCGTGATGTCCTCCAGCGGCGGGAGCCGCGGCGCCCGGCCGGTGCCCAGCGCATCGATCAGCGCGCGCTGGACGGCCACCTGCACCGTGGCGGTCTGGCGCTCACCGTCGGCCTTGTCGAACTCGCTGCCGGCCTCGCGTCCGTCGAGCTCGATGAGCAACTGACCGGCGCGCACGCGCTGGTTCTCGACCACGTGGATGGCGCGCACCGAGGCGACCTGCGTGGAGGAGATGGTCTTGGTCTCGCCGGTGACGGCGATCTTGCCCTGGCCGACCGAGACCACGTCGACATGGCTGAAGGTGGCCCAGGCCAGCGCGACCAGGATCATCAGCACCAGGCCGCGCGCGACCCAGCGGCCGGCCGGCGAGACCGGGCTGGCCTGCAGCGCGAGCGCGGCGGGCAGGAATTCGGCCTCGTGGGCCTTCAGGTCGGGCGTGCCCTGGGCGGACTGCAGCCGCCAGGCGTGCCCGGTGACCTGGGCGTAGCGGCCGAGCAGCTCGGCCGCGGCTTGGAATCGGTGTCGCAGGCTCATGATTGCGTCTCCCGGGAGGTGTCCCGCAGCGTCTGCTGCAGCGAGTTCAGGTGGGTGTAGATGCCGTCGGGGTTGGCGAGCAGCTCGTCGTGGGTGCCGGACTCGGCGACCTCGCCGCGCTCCATGACCACGATGCGATGCGCGTCGCGGACCGCCGAGAGGCGGTGGGCGATGATCAGCACCGTCCGCCCCTGGCAGATCGAGCGCATGTTGTCCTGGATGACCTTCTCGGACTCGTAGTCCAGCGCGCTGGTGGCCTCGTCGAAGATCAGGATGCGTGGATCGCCGACCAGCGCGCGCGCGATCGCGATGCGCTGGCGCTGGCCGCCGGACAGGCCCGTGCCGCTCTCGCCGACGATGGTGTCGTAGCCGTCGGCGAGCTCGCAGATGAAGTCGTGCGCGCCGGCCAGCTTCGCGGCCTGGATGACGGCCTCGATGGACAGGGTGGGATCGGCCAGCGCGATGTTGTCGCGGATCGAGCGGTTGAACAGCACGTTGTCCTGCAGCACCACGCCGACCTGCTGGCGCAGCGAGGCGGTGTCGATGACGGCGATGTCCTGGCCGTCGATCAGCACGCGGCCGCGGTTGGGCACGTACAGGCGCTGGACCAGGCGCGTCAGCGTGCTCTTGCCGGAACCGGAACGGCCGACGATGCCGATGACCTGGCCCGGCTCGATGCGCAGCTTCACGCCGCGCAGCACGTCGGACGCATCGGGGCGGTAGCGGAAGGCGACGTTGTCGAACTCGATCGCGCCGGACAGGCGCGGCAGGCGGGTCTTCTGGCCGGCGACCTCGGGGCGGGCGTTGAGCACGTCGCCCAGCCGCGCCACCGAGATGCCGACCTGCTGGAAGTCGTTCCACAGCTGCGCCAGGCGCAGGATGGGACTGGAGACCTGGCCGGCCAGCATGTTGAAGGCGACCAGCTCGCCCACGCTCAGCTTCTGGTCGATCACCAGCAGCGCGCCCAGCCACATGATGGCGGCGGTGACCAGCTTGCTGATCAGCGTGATGCCGGCGTTGGCGACGGTGGCGATGTTGGTGACCGACTGGCCGGCGGTGACGTAGCCGGCCAGCTGCTTCTCCCACTTCTGGATCCAGCGCGGCTCGACCGCCATGGCCTTGACCGTGTCGATGCCGCTGATGGTCTCGACCAGGAAGGACTGGTTCTCCGCGCCCTTGTTGAACTTGGTGTCCAGCCGCGCGCGCAGCACCGGCGTCAGGACCACCGACACGATGAGGTAGAGCGGGATGGAGAGCGCCACGATCAGCGTCAGCGCCGGGCTGTACCAGAGCATCACGCCGAAGAAGACGACCGAGAACAGCAGGTCCAGCACCAGCGTCAGCGCGTTGCCGGTGAGGAAGGAGCGGATGTTCTCCAGCTCGCGGATGCGGGCGACCGAGTCGCCGACGCGGCGCGCGTGGAAGTAGGACAGCGGCAGCGCCACGAGGTGGCGGAACAGGCGCGCGCCGAGCTCCACGTCCAGCTTGTTGCTGGTGTGCGAGAAGACCCAGGAGCGGATGCCGGTGAGCACCACCTCGAAGACGGTGGCGCAGATCAGGCCGACGGCCACGACGTTGAGGGTGCTCATCGCATGGTTGACGAGCACCTTGTCCATCACGACCTGGAAGAACATCGGCGTGACCAGGCCGATCAGCTGGATGAAGAGCGAGATGAGCAGCACCTCGCCCAGGATGCGGCGGTAGCGGACGATGGCGGGGATGAACCAGGTGAAGTCGAACTTGGCCATCTCGCCGGCGAAGCTGGCCTTGCTGGTGAACAGCATCAGGGTGCCGGTCCACAGCGCGACGAACTCGTCGATGCCCAGCACGCGCGGCGCCTGGCCGGGGTACTGGATCAGCACCTGGCGGCCGCCGTCCGGGGACTGGCGGCATTGAGCCAGGAGGAAGCAGCGGCCCTCGCGGTCGCGGCCGATGGCCGGCAGCGGCGCCTTTTCCAGGCGCTCCGCGGGCTGGCGCAGCAGCTTGGCCTTCAGGCCGAGGTGGCCGGCGGCCAGCTGCAGCGTCTGGTCATCGAAGGCCTCGCCGCCGAACTGGTGGCGCAGCTGCGCCTCGTCGGCGGGCAACCCGTGCAGGGCGGCGATGGAGAGCAGGCAGGCGAGGGCGGGGTCGGTCGGGGTAGCCGGCACCGGCGCGGCGGGTGCCGGTCGGTCCAGAGGCAGGGTGGTGTCCATGATGGGCTCGGTGGAAGCGCCGCGCGGCGGGGCGCGCGGCGAGGGGCGGAAGGGGCGCGGGCGGTGGCAGCCGCCCGCGCGGACGGTGGCGCTCAATGCGAGGTGGCGAGGTTCGGCGTCTGCGGCTTCATCGCGTCCGCCGACGGCAGCGAGGTCGCGGCCGGCGGGGTGACATCGAAGGTGGCCATGGCTTGCACCAGGCTCGACAGGTCGGCCTGCGGCGCGGCGGGCGCGATCGTCGGGGCGGGCGCCAGCGCCGGGGCGGCGCGGGAGACCGCCTCCTCGTCCTGCTGCGTCACCGACGGCTCGGTGGGCACGGCGCCGGAGCCGTAGTCGCCCGGCAGCTGCGTCACGTAGAAGTGGCAGGCGCCGGGGACCGCGTCGATCTGGGCCGCAGACATCTCGAAAGTCAGGCTCGACGTCCACGGGTTGCGGATGATCAGGTTGCCGTTCGTCTCGTTGATGCCGGTCACCGCGAAGACATGGGAGCCGACGAGTTGCGCCTGGCCGTTCGCATCTGTCGAGTTTTTGGTCATCGAGGTGAAGGTCACGTAGCCGTCGTCATCGCGCAGCGCCTTCACGATCGAGTCGTAGGCCGAGGCCGCCGTCTCGAAACGCTTGGGATCGCCACCGGTCATGCGGCGCGTGGCGGTGTTGTTGCCGGTGCCGCCCAGCACGCTGAGGTCGTTGTCCCGAATGCCCCACTCCTTGGTGCTGGCCAGCGCCTCGACGTAGGCCTCCTCAAGCAGGCGGGCCCAGGCGCCGGCGCCCGACGAGACGCCGTAGTTCGCGACCTTCGAGTCGACGGTCACGAAGAAGGGCGTGTCCACGCCCTGGCGGTAGAACTTGACCGCGTAAGTGCCGTTGCCATTGGCGCCGATCAAGCCGTTCAGGCGGTCGGAGGCGACCGTCGCGAACTCCACGAAGGAGGCGATCAGGCCGCAGTCGCCGATGCTGCCCTGGCCGACGGTGGTGGCGGTCATGTCGGTGGTGCCGCCGAAGAGCGCCTTGTCGCCGACGTCGATGTAGACGGCGCCGTCGCGCAGCGTCGGGTTGTTGGTGCCCAGGAACCACTTGTCGACCAGGCCCGAGAAGGTCTGGGCGCTGGTGCCGACGGTCAGGCCCTCGTCGAACATGCTGGACAGCAGCGAGGACACGTAGGTCGTGCCGCCGTTGACGGCGCGGGCGCCGGTCAGCATCGCGTTGATCGTCCCCACCTGATCGGTGGACAGCCCGTCCGCGCCGACGCTGGAGACCATCCTGCCCAGCATCGACAGCACCGAGTCGTAGTTGATCGACGCGTCCGACGAGGCCATCGCCAGGTAGCCCGCATGGATCTTGTCGAGCCGGCCCTGGGCGATCGCGCGGTGTGCGCCGTCCAGGCCTTGCAGCGCCGCGAGCGACATCTGGTTGAAGCCCTCGGCCGGGATGGCGGCGAAGGCCTCGGGCGAGAGGGCGTTGAGCCAACGGGCGCTGACGGTGTCGAAGTCCTTCACCAGGCGCATCTGGTCGGCACGGATGCTACCCACCGCCGATTCAGGGATCCAGCCGATGTTGGCCAGGGCCGCGAACTGCTCCGCCGTCCAGCCCGAGACCGCGCTTGCCGTGAGGCCGCGCATCGTCGGGGCGCTGAACTGCGCGAAGGCGGTCTTCGGCACCGCGGGCCATGCGTCGGTGGACAGCGCGCCGAGCCAGGTCGGATTGAGCTTGTTCCACGCGCCGGCCTGGATGGCGCCGACCTGGTTGGCCGACAGGGCCGCCACCGCGTTCGCGGAGAGCGCCTCCAGCCCGGGCAGTGTCGCGATGCGGGCCGGCGACAGCGTGCGGATCATGTCCGGACGCAGTCCGCTGGCGCCGGCGGCGGACAGGCGGTTGGTGTCGAGCGCGGCGAACTGCTCCAGCGTCAGCGCGCCGATGCAGGCGGCCGACAGCTGCGGAACGGAGCCGGTGTACATCGCCTTGATGCCGGCCGCCGGCACCGCCGCCAGGGCTTCCGGCGTCAGCGCGTTGAACCAGGCGCCCCACATGTAGGAGAAGCTGGAGCTGATCGCGCGCACCTGGTCGGGCGAGAGGGCGTGGACCGCCGCGTCGGTCAGGACCTGCAGGTTGGCGATGCGCGCGATCTGCGCGGGCGCCAGGCCGCGGATCGTGTCCGCGGTCAGGCCGGTCGTGCCGGCCGCGAGCGACGGCAGGTTCGCGATGGCGGCGATCTGGTCGGCGTTCAGCGCGCTGACGGTGGCGGCGCTCAGGCCCGCCACGGCGCCGGTCGACAGCCGGGCCAGGCCGGCTGCGGGCAGCGCGGCGGCGGCCGCGGGCGACAGGGCGTTCAGCCAGGCCGCGCCGACGGCGTTCCAGCCAGCGCGGATGCCGCTGACCTGATCGGCGCTCAGCACGGCGACGGCGGCGGTCGAGAGCATTTCGGGGTTGCGCAGCGCCGCGACCTGGGCCGGCGTCATCGCCGCCACCGTGGCCGGCAGCAGCGCCTGGATCACCGTCGGCGGCACGAGCGCGAAGGCGCCGGCCGGCAACGCGGCCAGCGACTCGGCCGACATCGCGTTGAGCTGGTCCGCGGTGAACGCGGCGCCGTTGATCGTGGCCGCCTGACCCAGCAGCGCGGTGCGCGCGGCCGAGGCGTCGGCCGACAGCCGCTCGGTGAAAGGCAGGCCGATCAGTTGGTCAGCGTTCATCGACGCGACCTGCGCCGGGGCGAGCGCGGCGACGGTCGTCGCGGGCAGGGTGGCGAGGGCCACCGGGGCCAGCGCCGTGAAGGCCGTAGGCGACAGGGCCGCCAGCCAGGCCGGCGTGGCGCTGGCCAGGTTGAGCAGCGCGCCCGCCTGAGCCGGCGTCAGCGTCGCGGTGGTGGCGGCGGGCAGCGTGCCGATGGCCGGCAGGGACGCGATCTGGGCCAGCGTCATGCGGCCCACCACCGCCGCGGTCAGCCGCGGGGCCATGGAGGTGGACAGGCCCGCGATGATGCTCGGCGGAATCGCGGCCAGCGCGGCCGGCGACAGCGCGTCGAACCTCAGCGTGCTCCATTCCGAGGGCATGAACCATGGCGTCTGGTTCGGCGTCAGCGCGGCGACCGCGGCCTGCGACAGGCGGGAGACGTCGTCCATCACCTTGATCTGGCCGGGCGTGAGCGCGGCGGCGGACGCGGGCGACAGCCGGGCGACCTCGGTGGGCGACAGCGGCTCGATGATGGATGGCGGCAGCGCCGAGATCGCGGCGGGCGACAGGGCGTTGATCCAGTCGGCGCTGTAGGCGTTCATCCGGACCGTCAGGCCGGCTGTCTGCGCCGGAGTCAGCGCGGCGACGGCGGTGAGCGACAGGCTGTTGAGCGCGGGCAGGGTCGCGACCTGAGCCGGCGTCATCGCGCGGACCGCGTCGGCGCTCAGCGTCGGCGCGATGGCGGTGGACAGCTTGCCGATCGAGGCGGTGGGGATTGCCGCGATCGCGCTTGCGGGCAGCGCGTTGAGCCAGTCGGCCGTCACGTTGTTCCAGGCGATGGGCAGCGCGGCGACTTGCGCGGCGCTCAGGCCGGCGAGCGCGCTCGGCGCCAGTTGCTCGGGCGTGGGCAGCACGGAGAGCTGCGTGGTGCTCATCGCGGCGAGGGTCGCGGCGTTCAGCGCCTGGACCGTGGCGCTCGGCAGCTGCGCGATGGCCGAGGCCGGCAGGATCGCGATCGCCGCCTGGCCCAGCGCGTTGAAGGTCGCGGCGCTGACCGTCGACCAGTCCGGCGTCGCCAGCAGCAGGCCGCGCACCGAGGCGGCGTCGGCGCTCAGCGCGTCGGGCGTCGCGAGCGATGCCAACTGCTGCGGGCTCATCGTGAGGATGGTGGCGACCGACAGGCCGGCCACCGTGGTCGCGTTCAGCGCGCCGATCGCCGCGGCGGGCAGCGCGGCTTTCGCCTCGCCGGACAGCGCGTTGATCCAGGTCGCGTCGACACGGGTCCAGTCGATGCGCAGGCTGCTCAGCTGAGTCGATGTCAGGCTGGCGACGACGGTCGCGGCCAGGAGCTCCGGATGCGGCAGCGCGGACAACTGGGCGGGCGTCATCGACGCCAGCGTGGTGGCGCTCAGGCCGCGCAGCGTGGCGTCCGGGAACTGGCCAACCAGCGTCGCCGGCAGCAGCGCGACGACCGAGGCCGGGCAGGCGTTCAGCCAGGCGGCATCGATGCGGGCGGCGTCCAGCGCCAGGGCGGCGATCTGCGCGCTCGACAGGTTGGCCAGCGCGCTCGGCGCGAGGGCGTTGGGCTGGCTGATCGCGGCGAGCTGGCGCGTCGACAACGACTGCAGCGTGTCGGCGTCCAGCCCGTTCAGCACCCGGGCCGACAGGCGCGAGATGGCGGCCGTATCCAGACCCGGCAGCGCGTCATGGGACAGGTTGTCCAGCCAGTCGGCGTAGACCTCGCCCAGGCGCGGGCACAGCGCGGCGACCTGGGCGGCGCTCAGGGCGGCGACGGCGTCGGTGCTCAGCAGGGCCAGCGATGACAGGTTTGCAATCTGCTCGGGGGTCAGGCGGCTCACGGTGTCCACCGTCAGCCCCGCAATGGCGCCGCGCGATACCGACGCCAGCAGACGCGCCGGCATCGCCGCGAGGGCGTCAGGACGCAGCGCGTTCACCCAGTCGGCGCTCACGGTGGACAGCCCGCCGGACAGGTTGCGGGCCTGCTCGGCGGACAGTTCCCGGACCGCCTCGATGCTCAGGCAGTCGGCGCGGGTCAGGCGGGAGATGGCCATCGGACTGAGGGCTTTCAGCGCCTCGGGCGTGATGGCGGCGATGGCACTGGCCGAGAGCGCGCCGTAGTTGGAGATCGCGGCCAGTTGCGCCGGCGTCATCGCGCCCACGGTGGTCGCGCTCAGGCCGAGCTGGGCCGAGTTGGACCATTGGGTGACCGCGCCCGGCGTGATGGCCGCGATGGCGGCCGGCGACAGGGCGTTGATCCAGGCGGCGCTCGCGGTGGCCCAGCCGTTGCGCAGGGCGGCGACCTGCGCCGGTGCCAGCGCGGCGGCGGCTTCGGCGGACAGCAGGTCCGGACGGGTGAGCGCCGCGACCTGGGCGGGCGACAGGGCGGCGATCGTCTCGGGCAGCAGCGCCGCCATCTGGGCGCTGGGCATCAGCGCCAGGCCGCCGGCGGGGAGCTGCGCGAGCTCGGCGGGCGACAGGCCATTGAGCCAGGCGGCGGTGGCCTGGGCCCAGTTGGTCGAAGCGAAGTTACCCAGGGCGGCGTTGCGCACCTCGGCGGCCGCCGCGTTCAGCAGATCGGGACGGTTGATCGCCGCCAGTTGATCGCTGGAGAAGCCGGACAGCGTCGCGGCGGTCAGCGTCGGAACGACGGCGGTGGGCAGCGTGGCCAGCGCGCCGGGTTGCAGGGCGCCGATCACGCCGGGCGACAGCGCGTCCAGCCAGGCCTTGGTGACGCCGCTCAGGGTCGTGATGCCGGCGACCTGGGTCGCGCTCAGAACGGCGACGGACGCGGCGGGCAGCGTGTAGAGGCCCGGCAGCACGGCAAGCTGCTGGGGCGAGAGCGCCCGCAGGGCCTCCAGCGACAGCGCCGGCGCCACCGCCTTGTTGAACTGCTTGATGTTGTCCGGCGGGAGCACCGCCAGGGCGCTGGGCGACAGCGCCTGCATCCAGGCGACGGACATCGATCCCCAGCTGAAGCCGATCGTGCGGACCTGGTCGGCGGTCAGGGCCGCGATCGAGGCCGGCTGGAGTCCCAGGACGGCCGTCGAGCTCAGCTTGCCGAAGTCGACCGGCGCGATGCGCGCGAGATCGGAGGGCGCCAGCGCGTTGAGCCAGTCCGAGTTCACCTTGCTCCAGTCCGTGGGCGCCAGCGCCGCAGTGCGGATGGCCGCCGCCTCGGGCGACAGCAGCGACGGCGAGGGGATCGCGGCCAGCTGGGCCGCGCTCATCGCGGACACGACCGCGGTGCTCAGGCCCGGCACGACGTCGGCCGGGATCGATGCGATCTGCGCCGTCGTCAGGCCGCCCACGACCTCGCGCGACAAGGCGTTGATCCATTCAGCGGGGAGCTCGCCCCATCGCTCGTTGTCCAGCGCAGCGACCTGCGCGGCCGATAGCGCGCCGATCGCCGCCGGCTGCAGCGCGGCGATGCCGGCCAGGCCGCCGATCACGTCCGGACTCAGCGCGCGGATGGCGTCGGCGGACAGCCCGGCCGCGCCCGCGTCCAGCGCGCCCAGGGCGGTGATGGCGACGATCTGCTGGACGCTCATCGCGGCGATGGCGTCGGCGCTCAGCTGCGCGACGCGGGTGGCGCTCAGGCCGCTCAGGGCCGAGGTGTCCAGCTGCGCGAGGCCGCCGGCCGGCACGGCGGCGAAGGCGTCCGTCGACAGCGCGTTGATCCAGTCGGCGGAGAAGTCGCTCCAGCGGCCCTCGTCGATGGCCGCCACCTGCGCGACGGACAGCGCGGCAACCGCGTCCGGACGCAGGGCATCCAGGCCCATGCCGCTGATGAGTTCCGGGCTCAGCGCCCGGACGGCGCTGGCGGACAAGCCGGCGACGCCGGCGTCCAGGCTGCCCAGCGAGGTGATCGAGAGGAGTTGCTCGACGCTCAGGGCGGCCACCGCGTCGGCGCTCAGCTCCGAGACGCGGAAGGCGCTCAGCCCGGTCAGCGCGGCGCTGGTGAATTGCGCGACCTTGGCCGGCGTGATGGCGGCGAAGGCCTGCGGCGACAGCGCGTTGAGCCAGCGCGCCGACAGGTACTTGCCGTCGATGCCGATCGCGGCGACCTGCTCCGGCGACAGCGCCGCGGCGGCCCTGTCGCCCAGCCAGTGGATGTTGATCAGCTTGCCGACCTGGGCGGGGCTCAGCGCTCGCACCTGATCGGCCGTCATGCCCTGGACCGCCGCGCCCTTCAGATAGTTCAGGGGCGCGATGGCGCTCAACTGGGCCGCGCTCATCGCGGACACCATGGCGCCGGTGAAGGCGGCGACCTGGGTGCCGGTCAGCCATTGGCAGTGGGTGATGTCCAGGCCGGCGAGGTCGGCGGGCGCCAGCGCCGCGATCTGGGCGGCCGTCAGGGCGGTGAACTGGGTTTTGGTCAGGGTGTTCAGGGTGGTCATGGTGTGGTGAGCTGGTGGCTCTTTCGAGGGTGGGAATGGCCGGAAAAGGTCGGCCGCGGGACAACAGCGGGCGCTTCTCCTCGGTCTTTCCGGGAGTCGCGCGGGCTTGGGGGGAATCAGCGGGGTGGCAGCGGGCCGTCGAGCGCGGCGATGCCGTCTCTATTCATTTCGCCGAGGTCTGACATCAGTTTCAGCCGGGCCGCATTCCACTGGTATTCGCACTGGGCTCGTGCATCGAGCGCATCGACCAGGGTGCCTTGGGCGGAAATCAGTTCCAGGATGTCCGAGACGCCGCGTTCATATCGATTCGTCGCGGAATCCATGGCGGATTGCGCGGCCTGGAGCAATTGATTCGCGGCGTCGATGTTGTCCAGCGAGGCCGCCAATTCCGCATGGGTTTTGACCAGCTCCAGCAGGACGCGGTTTTCGGTGTCCGTCACCTGCAGTTCGGACTTTTCCACCTGCGCCTGGGCTTCCTGGATCTTGTTGCGGCGGGAACCGCCATCGAACAGTGGAATCGTGATGGTGGCGCCGACGGTGAAGGTGCTCGAGCGCGAGGCCTGGACGCTCTGGTTCGGATAACCATTGCGGTAGTTGGCCGCGGTGAAGTCGATGGTGGGACGCCCGGCCGCCCGGGCGGCGGCGGCGCCGGCCTGGCTCGCGTCGCGCTGATAGCGGGCGGCGAGGATGGCCGGGTGGTGGGTCCTGGCCTCGTCCAGCAACTGGCCCAGGTCGGGCAATTCGGTGCGTGACGGGGTGGGGCTCTTGTCGGGGAGGCGCAGCGCCGTGCCGGCCGGCGCGCCCATGGTCTGGACCAGCACCGCGGTGGCCTTGTCCAGCTCCGCCTTGGCGCGCTGCAGGTTCAAGCGTGCTCGGGCCAGCGAGGCCTCGGCCTGCAGGGTGTCGGCGCGACTGGCGGCGCCCTTTTGCTCCCGGTCGCGGGCGGCGTCACGGGTGCGCTGCGCCAGCGCCACCGACTGCTGGCGCGCGCCCAGCGTGGCGCTCGCCTGCAGGGCGGAGAAATAGGCCTGGATGGTGTCGGAGACGGTCCGGCGCACGGCGTCGTCGTAGGTGCTCGTGGCCGCGGTCAGCAGGCGTTCGGCCATTTCCTCGCGGGCGGCGCGCTCGCCGAAGTCGAAGAGTCGCCAGCTCAGACCGAGATAACTGCTGTAGCCCGTGACGCGCTGGTTGCCGCCCGGCGACTGGGCGTTCTGGCTGGTATTGCTTTGCGCCGTCAGCGAGGCATTGACCGTCGGGAGATAAGCCGCCTTGGCTGCGGCCAACTGGATTTTCTGCGCCTTGATGGAAACCCAGGCCGTGGCGGTGCGGGTATCCCGGCACAGGGCGCTGTCGACGGCGGCGCTCAGCGTGACCAGGGTTTGAGCATCGATGGTGGTTGTGCAATCCGGCGGGGTTTCCGCCAGGGCGCCCATTTGAATGGCGCCGCCGATGCCAAAGGCCAGTATTGGCCGCAGCCAGTGGTGATTGATCGACCGCATGGAAACTCCCTGGAAACTGGCCCAGCGGACTGCTGGGTCACGGCGAAAATCTCAATTCGCCAGGTCAGTTTAGGGAGCGAGAGAAGGCTCCGAATGTCGATTCCGTCAATGTCTTTCGGCGGCGGCTGAACCGATCATCGATTGATCAATTCAAGGGATTCTGCTGCCTTGATTCTGCTGATTTTGTTGAGGCCAATCACCCGAATAGGTGGGGTGCCTGAATATGTTATTGACGCACTGAGAAACTACTAATGTTTGCTAGTTAATTTGAGTAGGTATTCCAGCAAATCGCGGCGTCGATTGGTTTGGCGTCGGGCGCGCCCACCCCCGGCGAAGCCAGGCGCCATCGGCGATGCGCGTCCTTTCGCGGACGAACGAAAGCCGGCGCGCGATGCAGGGCATCGGGCGCCGGCGGGCTAGCAAAAAGAAGGGAGTGGGTGGCTCAACGGCCCATGAAGGCGTCGGCGCGCAGGGTCACCACCAGGGTGTCGCGGTGGCCCGGATGGGTGGGCTCCATCGGCTGGATGGGGGTGGTCTCGTGGATCACGCGCTCGTCGTCCAGCAGCAGCAGCGTCCAGGGTTCCATCATCGTGAAGCGCTGGCCGCGCGGACCGTCGGCCTCGAAGACGCGCGACTCGCCTCCCTTGATGCCATGGCGGGCCAGCATGAAGACGGCCACCAGGTCCACGCCGTCGCGGTGCGCGCCTTCGGGCGTCGGGCGGCCGATGCCGCCGGCGGTGTCGATGCGGAACTGGTGCGCTTCCACGAACCACGGGCGCACGCCCTTGAGCCGGTCGGCCACGCCCGCCAGGCCCAGCAGCAGGCGCGGCCAGATGGGCAGCTCCACGGCGGCAGGGTCCATGGGCTCGAACCAGCGTTCGATGCCGCCGTGCAGCGCGTTGTAGTCCACCGGCTGCCAGTGCGCGCGGTGCGGCGCCAAGCGCACCGACGGGTCGGCCTGCGCGTCGACGACGAAGCTCGCATGCCGCCGGAAGCGGTAGCGGCCGCCGTCGCGCAGGTAGGCGTCGGGCGGCAGGTCGTTCCAGAAGGGCTGCAGCCCGCGCAGGTCACCCGCCTGGCAGTGCAACCAATGCGTCAGGCTCTCCGGCGCGATGACGGTGTGACCGAGGTCCTGCAGTTGCTGCTCGAACTGCGCGGCGCTGGAGTAGGGCGGCGGGAAATGCTTCATGCCCGCGAGTATCGGACGCCTCACCCGCCCTGGCGCATGTCACGCCGGCAANACGGGATTCGCGGTGCGCAAAGCGCTGCCGCCGGCTCAGCCGGCGTGCTTGTCGGCNTCGGAGGTGAACGCGTCGGCGTAGAACTCNTCCGCCGGCAGGCCGCAGCGGGCGACGAAGTCGCGCTGNGCCGACTCCACCATGACGGGCGCGCCGCAGGCGTAGACCTGGTGGCGCGANAGGTCCGGCAGGTCGGCCATCACCGCCTGGTGGACGAATCCGGTGCGACCGGTCCAGCCGTCCTCGGCCNTGGGCTCGGACAGCACCGGCACGTAGCTCAGCGTGGGCATCGCCGCGGCGGCCTGGACCGCCCAGTCGTGCAGGTAGAGGTCGGCCTGGCCGCGCGCGCCCCAGTACAGCGTCACCGGGCGAGTGATGCCCTGGTCCTGGATGCGTTCCAGGATCGCCTTGATCGGCGCAAAGCCGGTGCCCGAGGCCAGCAGCACGATCGGCTTGTCGCTGTCCTCTCGCAGGAAGAAGCTGCCGAACGGGCCTTCCATGCGCAGGATGTCCTTTTCCTTGAGCGCGCCGAAGACGTGGTCGGTGAACTTGCCGCCGGGCATGTGGCGGATGTGCAGCTCGATGGCCGGCGGGGTGCCCAGGCGGCTCGGCGCGTTGGCCATCGAGTAGCTGCGGCGGGCGCCGTCGCGCAGGATGAACTCGACGTACTGGCCGGCGCGGTATTGCAGGTTCTGGTTGGCCGGCAGCTGCAGCCGGANGACGGCGACGTCNCCGGCCGGCTTCTCGANNGTGATCACGCGGCTGGGCAGCTTGAGCACCGGGAACTCGCCGGCGCCGGGCACCGTGCGGGCCTCGACGACGCAATCGGTCTGCGGTCTGGCGCAGCAGGTGAGGATCATGCCGGCGGCTTCCTCGGCCGGCGGCAGCGCCTTGGACTGGTGCTCGCCATGCACGACCTGGCCCTCGACCAGCTTGCTCTTGCAGGAACCGCAGGCGCCGTCCTTGCAGCCGTAGGGCAGGCCGATGCCCTGGCGGATGGCGGCGGCCAGCACGGTTTCGTCGTCGTCGACGGTGAAGTTGCGGCCGGCGGGCAGGACGGTGACCTGGAAGCTCATGGTGCGGGGCGGCGCGGGCGGACCCGCGTCATGTCGAGAGGAAAAGGAAGGCGGCGGAAGCGACACGGCCCGCGCGGTCCGGAGACCGGGGCGCGAGCCGTGCCAGCCGTAAACTGGCCCGCCATTTTGCCCCAGCCCCGCAGCGCCCTTCGTCATGCCTGGTTCCCCGTCCGCTTCGCCCGCCGCTTCCCGTCGCGCCCGCCGCGGCCGCCTGTTGATCGTCGGCTGTGGCGATGTCGGCCTGCGCGTGCTGCGGCTGCTGGCCGGGCGCTGGACGGTCTTCGCGCTGACCAGCAGCGCCGCGCGCGTCGACGCGCTGCGCGCCGCGGGCGCGATCCCGCTGATCGGCGACCTGGACGACGCGGCGACGCTCGGCCGCCTCGCCGGCCTGGCGGACCGGGTGCTGCACCTGGCGCCGCCGGCCGCGCAGGGGCGCACCGACGAACGCACGCGGCACCTGCTGCAGGCGCTGTCGCGCTCGGGGGCGCCGCGGCACCTGGTCTATGCGAGCACCAGCGGCGTCTACGGCGACTGCGGCGGCGCGCGCATCGACGAGACGCGCCCTCCGAATCCGTCCAACGAGCGCGCCTGGCGCCGCGTCGATGCCGAGTCGCAGCTGCGCCAGTGGGGGCGGGCGACCGGCTGCCCGGTGACGATCCTGCGGGTGCCCGGCATCTATGCGTTCGACCGCGCCGGCGGCCATCCGCGCGAGCGGCTGGGCAAGGGCCTGCCGGTGCTGGCGCGCGAGGACGACGTCTACACCAACCACATCCAGGCCGATGACCTGGCGCGAGCCTGCCTGCTGGCGCTGATGCGCGGGCCGGCGCAGCGGGTGTTCCACGCGAGCGACGACAGCGAGCTGCTGATGGGCGACTACTTCGACCTGGCCGCCGCGCTGTGCGGCCTGGCGCCGCCGGCGCGGGTCGCGCGCGCGCTGGCGTCGGCGGTGTTCTCGCCGATGCAGATGAGCTTCATGAATGAATCGCGCCGGATGGACAACCGCCGGCTCAAGCGCGAACTGCGCCTGCGGCTGCGTTATCCGACGCCGCGCGAGGGCCTGCTGGCGGTCGAATGCTGACCGCCGCGGGGGAGTCGCCGCGAGCTTAGCGTCCGGGCCGGCTTCAGCGCCGCCGTCCGCCGCGCCAGTAGTTCACCATCAGCCAGGCGCCCAGCATGCCGCCCAGGTGGGCGAAGTGGGCGATGCCGCTGGAGCCCATCAGGCCGGCTACCAGTTCGATCGCGCCGAAGATGGCCACGAAGACCTTGGCCTTCATCGGGATCGGGGGGAACAGCGGCATGATCATCCGGTCCGGGAACATCAAGCCGTAGGACAGCAGCAGGCCGAAGAGCGCGCCCGAGGCGCCCACCGTCGGCGCGCCCGAGCCGATGAGCAACGTGAACACGAGCTGCGCGGCGGCGGCCGTCAACGCGCTAGCCACCAGCAGCTGCGCGTAGCGCTTGCCGCCCCACAGCGCTTCCAGCTCCGAGCCGAACATCCACAGGCCCAGCATGTTGAAGAACAGGTGCCAGGCGTCGCCGTGCAGGAAGGCGTAAGTCAACGGCTGCCAGGGCTCGAAGCGGCCGGTGTTCAGCGGCCACAGCGCCATCTGGAAGTTCAGCATCGCCAGCGAGGGCACGACGATGGGCAGGCAGAACAGGCCCACGCAGATCAGCATGAAGGCCTTGGTGACCGGTGGAATGAATGGCATCGCGGCGCGTCTTCGGGGGGAGACAAAGGAAAGGCGCCCTGCGGCGCCACCGGCGACTCCTGACCCCCGTCGTTGGGGGCAGGACGATCGGGCGAGTGTATCCAAGCTTGATGAGGGCAAGCACTGGCCCCCATCGGCGCGACCGCAGTGCGAGCGACGGCCGCGCCGATGTCGCGGGGGCCGCGTCGGATCGCGCGGGCGGCGACGCCGAGCCGCGAATGCGGAACGAATGCGGAACGATGAGGTGTTGCTGAGACGAGAGCTGACCACTTTCCAGAGTGGTGCCCGGAGTCGGACTCGAACCGACACGCCTTGCGGCGGGGGATTTTGAGTCCCCTGCGTCTACCGATTTCGCCATCCGGGCGTCATCAGCAACGCGGCCCCGGTCGGATCGACGCTGGGGCCGCTGTGCGGGCCGTCAACTGAAGCTTCGTCGTGGACAGAGCCAGAGGGGCCGCGAAAGAAAAGGCATTATGCCACCACAGCCATACGCCGACTGAGAGAATGCGCAGCTATGAGTGATGCAAGCGCCTTCGATCCCACGAGCTATCCGACCCTGGAAGACGTCATCGGCCACACGCCGCTGGTGCGGCTGCAACGCGTGCTGGGCCCGGCGCTGGCCGCGCGCGGCAATGTGCTGCTGGCCAAGCTGGAGGGCAACAACCCGGCGGGCTCGGTCAAGGATCGTCCGGCCATCAGCATGATCCGGCGCGCCGAGGAGCGCGGCGAGATCAAGCCCGGCGACACGCTGATCGAGGCGACCTCCGGCAACACCGGCATCGCGCTGGCGATGGCCGCGGCGATCCGCGGCTACCGGATGGTGCTGATCATGCCGGAGGACCTGTCGGTCGAGCGCGCGCAGACGATGAAGGCCTTCGGCGCCGAGCTGATCCTGACGCCGCGCTCCGGCGGCATGGAATACGCCCGCGACCTGGCCGAGCAGATGCAGCGCGACGGCAAGGGCCGCGTGCTCGATCAATTCGCCAATGGCGACAACCCCCGCATCCATTACGAGACCACCGGTCCCGAGATCTGGCGTGACACCGGCGGCCGCGTCACCCACTTCGTCAGCGCGATGGGCACGACCGGCACCATCACCGGCGTGTCGCGCTTCCTGAAGGAGCAGAACCCGGACGTGCGCATCGTCGGCGCGCAGCCGGCGGAAGGCTCGCGCATCCCCGGCATCCGCAAGTGGCCGCCGGCCTACCTGCCCAAGATCTACCGCCCGGAAACGGTGGACGAGCTGGTGCTGGTCGGCCAGTCCGATGCCGAGGACATGGCCCGCCGGCTGGCCCGCGAGGAAGGGCTCTTCGGCGGCATCTCGGCCGCGGGCGCCTGCTGGGTCGCGATGCAGATCGCCCGCCAGGTCAGCAACGCGACGATCGTGTTCGTCGTCTGCGACCGCGGCGACCGCTACCTGTCGACCGGCGTGTTCCCGGCTTGATGGTCTGACGGCCTGATGGCCGATGGCGTGATGACCTGACGGGTGGCCGGCGATCGGGGATGATCGCCGGATCGTGACCCGACGGCGCCGCGCGCCTTTGCCCATGACCTTCCGCTTCTGCCCGCAATGCGCCAGCGAACTGGCGTGGATCGAACTGCCGGAGGACGGCGGCCCCAAGATCCGGCTGCGCTGCCCCCGCTGCGACTTCACCCACTGGAACAATCCGACGCCGGTGCTGGCGGCGGTGGTCGAGTGCGTCGACCGCGAGGGCCAGGTCTTGCTCGCCCGCAACGCCGCCTGGCCGGGGCGCTTCTTCGGATTGATCACCGGCTTCATGGAGGCCGGCGAGTCGCCGGAAGAGGGCATCCGGCGCGAGGTGCTGGAAGAGACCTCGCTTGAGGCGCTGGGCGCGACGCTGATCGGCGTCTACGACTTCCAGAAGAAGAACCAGGTCATCATCGCGTACCACGTGCCGGCGCGCGGCGAGGTCACGCTGTCGCCGGAGCTGGTCGAGTACTCGCTGACGCCACCGGAGCAGCTCGAATGCTGGCCCGCAGGCACCGGCCAGGCGTTGGCGGACTGGCTGCGCGGCCGCGGCCTCGAGCCGAAGTGGATGGCGCCGCGCAGCTGAGCCGGGCTGACTAGAATCCGCCACATCGCCGGTGCGCGCGCCGGTCAGGACACACACATGGACATCCACAAGGAACTCGACACCCGCGGACTGAACTGCCCGCTGCCCATCCTCAAGGCCAAGAAGGCGCTGGCGGAAATGGAAAGCGGCCAGCTGCTCAAGGTGGTCGCGACCGACCCGGGATCGATGCGCGACTTCCAGGCCTTCTCGCGCCAGACCGGCAATGANCTGGTCGANCAGACCAGCGCCGGCGACGAGTTCATCCACGTGCTCAAGCGCCGCTGAGCGCGGATCCGGAAACGAAGAAGGCCACGCGTTGCGTGGCCTTCGTGCTTCATGACGGGACAGTGACGGGAAGTCCTGCCGTCAGAAGTTCAGGGCGGTCAGATTTCCAGCGACTTCAGGTACTCGCGGAAGCTGGCGCCCAGTTGCGGATGGTCCAGCGCGAGCTCGACGTTGGCCTGCAGGAAACCTTCCTTGCTGCCGCAGTCGTAGCGCTTGCCGTCGTAGCGGAAGGCGAAGACCTTCTCGCGGCGCATCAGCGCGGCGATGCCGTCCGTCAGCTGGATCTCGCCGCCAACGCCGCGCGGCTGCGTGGCGATCTCGCGGAACACGCCCGGCGTGAGGATGTAGCGGCCGGCCACGCCCAGGCGCGACGGCGCGTCCTCGGGATTGGGCTTCTCGACCATGTGGGTCAGGTCCATCAGCCGGTCGCTGATGGCCGAGCCGGCCACGATGCCGTAGCGCTTGGTGTGCTCGGCGGGCACTTCCTGGACGGCCAGGATGGAGGCCTGCCATTCGGAGAACTGATCCACCATCTGCTTGAGCACCGGCGGCTTGCCCACCATCAGGTCGTCGGCCAGCAGCACCGCGAAGGGCTCGTTGACGACCACGCANTGCGCGCACAGCACCGCGTGGCCCAGNCCNAGNGCCTTGGGCTGGCGGATGTAGATGCACTCCATGTCGTCGGGCTTGATCGAATGGACCAGCGCGAGCAGTTCCTTCTTGCCGGCGGCCTCGAGTTCGGTCTCGAGTTCGAATGCGGTGTCGAAGTGATCGGGAATGGCGCGCTTGTTACGTCCATTCACGAAGATCATCTGGCGGATGCCGGCCGCGTAGGCCTCCTCCACTGCGTACTGGATCAGCGGCTTGTCGACCACCGGCAGCATCTCCTTGGGCTGCGCCTTGGTGGCGGGCAGGAAGCGAGTGCCAAGTCCAGCAACCGGGAAGATTGCCTTGTTGATGAGGGCCATTTACGTACACTCCAACGGTAATTGCGCCGGCATTCTTGCATGGCGCTACTGAAAGAAAATCAAACAATCCTCTCCAAACCCCTCATGTCAGTGCTAGTCCTGGAACCGCTGGAGGCAGACGTCCTGGAATGGCTGGCGGAGCGCCATGCCGTGCACGTCGCCCCCGAGCCGGCGGACGCGCCGCTGACGCTGAGAGAGCATGTTGCGCAGGCCCAGGCAATTTTCCTGCCCGCCTCCGTCGCGCTGGACGCGGACACCGTCCGCCGCGCGCCGCGACTGCGTGCCGTCGGGCGCATCGGCGCCGGCGCGGAGAACATCGATCTGGAAGCCTGCCGCGCCGCCAACATCGAAGTGGTGCGCGCGCCGACTGCGGCGGCCTCGGCCGAAGCGGAGTTCGTCATCGGCGCCTTGCTCGCGCTGCTGCGCCGCGTGCCGGTGCAGGGCGCGGACGGCCAGTGGGTGGGGCGCGAGCTCGGTTGCGCCACCATCGGGCTGGTGGGCCTGACGCCCTCGGCGCGCCAGCTCGCCACGCTGCTGCCGGTGTTTGGTGCGCGCGTGATCGGTTATGACCCCAGCCTGCACCATGCCGATCCGCTCTGGGCGCAGTGGGGCATCGAACCCTATGGGCTGCGCGAGCTGATGCAGGCCGCCGACGGCGTCAGCGTGCAACTCGCGTATTTCCCGCGCTACCGCGGCCTGATCGGCGAGCGGGTGCTGAACTTCTGCAAGCCGTCTCAGGTGCTGGTGTCGACCTCGCACTCGGCCCTGTTCGACGAACAGGCGCTGGCGGACGCGCTGCATGGCGGCCGATTGCTGGCCGCGTGGCTGGACCTGATGGAGCCCGGCCTGATGGAAGCCGGGCGCCCCTTGCATGGGGCGCCCGGTCTGCAGGTCACGCCGCGCGTGGCGGCGACGACCCGCGAGTCACGGATGCGCGCCGCGTGGAGCGTGGCGCGGCGGATCTCGGAGATCCTGTCCACGCCCGCGGCGCAGCCTGAGTTCAGGCCGACGCACCCAGGCGCGCTGCCTGATCTTTTAGCCGAGCCACGGTGGCGCTGAAGTCGGCGATGCGCTGACGTTCCTGCTCCACGACGGCCGCCGGCGCGCGCGCCACGAAGCTCTCGTTGCTCAGTTTGGCGTTGGCCTTGCTGACCTCGCCTTCAAGCCGGGCGATCTCCTTGGCGATGCGGGCGCGCTCAGCCTCGACGTCGATCTCCACCTTCAGCGCCAGACGCGCCGCGCCATGCACCAGCACCGGCGACATCGCGCTTTGCTGGTTGAACACGGCCTCGTCCTCGATCAGCTCGACGCTCTGCAGCTTGGCCAGCACCTTCAGCGCCGGCGCGGCCTCGCGCAGGAAGGACAGGTCGCCGCCGGCCAGCAGCGGCACGCGGTCGGACGGGCTCAGGCCCATCTCGCCGCGCAGGCTGCGGCAGGTGCCGACCACGGCCTTGAGCTGCTCGACCCAGGCGATGGCCTGCGGGTCGATGCGCTCGGGCTGCGCGACCGGGTAGGGCGCGGTCACCAGGTAGTCGGTGGACTTGCGGCCGGCGATCGGCGCGACGGTCTGCCAGAGTTCCTCGGTGATGAAGGGCGCGATCGGGTGCAGCAGACGCAGGATGGTCTCGAGCACGCGGATCAGCGTGCGCCGCGTGCCGCGCTGCGCGGCCTCGTTGCCCTCGGCCTGCGCGGTCTGCAGCTGCACCTTGGCCAGCTCCAGATACCAGTCGCAGTACTCGTCCCACACGAAGGAATAGATCGCGTTGGCGACCTGGTCCAGGCGGTAGTCGGCGAAGCCCTGCGCGACGGCCTGCTCGACCTGCTGCAGCTCGCTGACGATCCAGCGGTCGGCCTGCGAGAACTGCAGGTAACCGTGCGCGCTGCCGCCTGGCGCGCATTGCTCCTTCGTGTGCTCGACCAGGCCGCAGTCCTGGCCTTGCGTGTTCATCAGCACGAAGCGGGTGGCGTTCCACAGCTTGTTGCAGAAGTTNCGGTAGCCCTCGCAGCGCTTGCTGTCGAAGTTGACGCTGCGGCCCAGCGTCGCCATCGCCGCGAAGGTGAAACGCAGCGCGTCGGCGCCGTAGCCNGGGATGCCNTCGGGGAATTCCTTCTCGGTGGCCTTGCGGACNTTGGGCGCGGTCTCGGGCTTGCGCAGGCCCTGGGTGCGCTTGTCCAGCAGCGGGGCCAGCTCGATGCCGTCGATCAGGTCGACCGGGTCCAGCACGTTGCCCTCGGACTTGCTCATCTTCTTGCCCTGCGCGTCCAGCACCAGGCCGTGGATGTACACATGCTTGAAGGGCACCTTGCCGGTGAAGTGCGTCGTCATCATGATCATCCGGGCGACCCAGAAGAAGATGATGTCGTAGCCGGTGACCAGCACCGACGACGGCAGGAACAGGTCCTGCTCGAGCGTCTTGGCCGGCCAGCCCAGCGTCGAGAACGGCACCAGCGCCGACGAGTACCAGGTGTCCAGCACGTCCTCGTCGCGCTTGAGCGGGCCGGTGTAGCCGGCGGCGGTGGCCTTGGCCTGCGCCTCGGCCTCGTCATGGGCGACGAAGATCTCGCCGCCCGTGCCGAACCAGGCCGGGATCTGGTGGCCCCACCAGAGCTGGCGCGAGATGCACCAGTCCTGGATGTTGCCCATCCACTGGTTGTAGGTGTTGACCCAGTTCTCGGGCACGAACCTGACCTCGCCGCTGGCGACCACGTCGATGGCCTTCTGCGCGATGGACTTGCCGTCCTTGCCTGGCTTGCTGGTGGCGACGAACCACTGGTCGGTCAGCATCGGCTCGACGATCTGCCCGGTGCGCGTGCAGCGCGGGACCATCAGCTTGTGCTTCTTGACCTCGACCAGCAGGCCTTGCTCNTCCAGCGCCTTGACGATCGCCTTGCGCGCCGCGAAGCGGTCCAGGCCGCGGTACTCGGCCGGGATCTCGTCCATCGTGTCGACGACGGTCGCGTCCAGCGTGAAGATGGTCAGCATCGGCAGCTGGTGGCGCTGGCCGACCTGGTAGTCGTTGGTGTCGTGGGCCGGCGTGACCTTGACGACGCCNGTGCCGAATNCCTTGTCGACGTACTCGTCGGCGATCACCGGCACCAGGCGGCCGGTGATGGGCAGCTTCACCTGCTGGCCGATCAGGTGCTTGTAGCGCTCGTCCTCGGGGTGGACCATCACCGCGGTGTCGCCCAGCATGGTCTCGGGCCGCGTGGTCGCCACGACCAGCGACTCGCCGCCCTCGGCCAGCGGATAGCGGATGTGCCACAGCGAACCTTCCTCCTCCTCGCTCTCGACCTCGAGGTCGGAGACGGCGGACTTCAGGATCGGGTCCCAGCTGACCAAGCGCTTGCCGCGGTAGATCAGGCCTTCGTCGAAGAGCTTGACGAAGGTGTCGACGACGACGGTCGACAGCTTCTCGTCCATCGTGAAGTACTCGTGGCCCCAGGACACCGAGTCGCCCATGCGGCGCATCTGCTGCGTGATGGTGGAGCCGGACTGCTGCTTCCATTCCCAGACGCGGGCGACGAAGTTCTTGCGGCCCAGGTCGTGGCGGCTCTGGCCCTGGCCCTGCAGCTGGCGCTCGACGACGATCTGCGTGGCGATGCCGGCGTGGTCGGTGCCGGGGACCCACAGCGTGTTGTGGCCGCGCATCCGGTGGTAGCGCGTCAGCGAGTCCATGATGGTCTGGTTGAACGCGTGCCCCATGTGCAGCGTGCCGGTGACGTTGGGCGGCGGCAGCTGGATGCTGAACGACGGCCTGGCCGGATCGAGCGTCGGCTCGTAGAGGCCCTTGGACTCCCACAGCGGGCCCCAATGGGCTTCGAGAGAGGCGGGTTCGAAGGACTTGGCGAGTTCGGTCATGGGGGCACTCCGCCGCGAGGCGGTGTCATCTAGGCGAGGGACACGGAGCCGGCGATTGTAGAGGGCCATGGCTCCGGCGAGCCCCGTTCCGGGCGCGTGGAACGGGGGACAGCCGAGAGGGGGAGAACAGTCGCCCGGGCGGGGGATGTCGAAAACCGGCCCCCTGACGCGTCGTGTCAGCAGAGGCGCTGCCTCCCCCCTTGGAGGCATTCCGTCGGGTGGGCAGGGGGCGATACAAAACGAAAAGCAGCGATACCGCGGTGAGATGCCCCGACGAGGCGGCATGGGAATCATGGCGACATGGATTCACCGCCCGGACAACCGGGCTTTACCGAGGAACTGCACCATGCACCTGTTTCGACGCTGGAGCCACCACCATGAACGTCAGCACGCTCACTTCGGCCACGATGGTCGCTTCGGTCCTTTCGGCCCTGTGTGTGACGATGGCTTCTACGGCCCGCTGCCCGTCCACGGCCCCTGGCACCGGTTCGCCGGTTTCGGCGGTTTCCCGTGGGGCTGGGGCGGGCTCGGACGCGAGCAATTCCGACACGGCCGCCACCGCCACCACGGTGGCCCTGGTCACCACGGCGGTGATGGGTGGGGCGGCTTCGGCGGGGGCCTGGGACCCGATGCCCACGGTCGCCGCGGCGGGCGGCTGCAAGCCCGGGCCCGCGCCTTTCTGGACCTGAGCGATAGCCAGGCCGAGCTGCTGGAGCGCCTGGTCGACCAGCTCGGCACGGCGCGGCGCGCGGTCAAGGCGCTGGCCCGCGGCCCGGAGGTCGCCCGCCTGATCGAGAGCGACAACTTCCGCCGCGAGGAGGCGCAGGAACTCTTCGACGGCCAGGTCGAGGCGCTGCGGGCGACCGGTCCCGCGCTGGTGGCGGCCGTCGGCGACTTCTTCGACGCGCTCGACTTCGACCAGCAGCAGACGCTGCGCTTCCTGTTGCGCCGGCTGCGTCGCCGCGCCGGACGCGACGGCGGCCGGGGTGGCCACGACCGTCGCGACGGTCACGGCGCTGCCAACGACCGGGGCCTTTGATGGACGGCCGCGACTGCCGGCAGCCTCCGGGGCTGCTGCGGCCGGTCATCGACCGCAACCGCTGCGAAGGCAAGGGCGATTGCGTCGAGGTCTGCCCCTATGGCGTGTTCTCGGTCGGCACCTTGCCGGCGGAGCGCCGCAAGGACCTGAGCCTCTTCGGCAAGCTGCGCGGTTATGCGCACGGCTGGCAGCAGGCCTTCACGCCGAACGCCGACGCCTGCCGGGCCTGCGGCCACTGCGTGAAAGCCTGCCCGGAGCGCGCCATCACGCTGGTCCGGCACACGCGCGCCGCGGGCGCCGACGGCTCCCCGGGCCAGGCGGCTGGGCACAATGGACGGCACGATGCACCGACTGCTGCTGATTGACGACGACGAGGCGCTGGCCGCGCCGCTGGCGAGCTACCTGGCGCGTTTCGACTTCGCGCTGAGCGCCGTGACGCGGCCGAGCGCCGCGCTGGCGCGGCTGGCCGATGAGCGCTTCGACGCGCTGATCCTGGACGGCATGCTGCCCGAGATGGACGGCTTCGCCTTCTGCAAGCGCGTGCGCGGCGGCAGCGAGCCGTGGCGCGAGATCCCGATCCTGATGCTGACTGCGCGGGGCGACTTGACCGACCGGGTGGTGGGCCTGGAGCTGGGCGCGGACGACTACCTGGCCAAACCCTTCGAGCCCCGCGAGCTGGCCGCGCGTCTGCAGACCATCCTGCGCCGCACGCGCCTGGCGCCGGCGGCGGCCGCGCCCGCGACGCTGCTGCGCTTCGAGGGACTGGAGATCGACACCGCGCGCCGCCTGGTCACGGCCGGCACCGGCCCGGTCGAGCTGACCAGCACCGAGTACGAACTGCTGGTGATGCTCGCCCGCGAGCCCGGGCGGGTGTTCTCCCGCGACGAGATCCTGAACCGGCTGCGCGGTCAGGAGGCCGACCTGTTCACCCGGGCGGTGGACATCCTGGTGAGCCGCATGCGTCGCAAGCTCGAGCCGCTGGAGGCGCTCAAGACGCTGCGCAACGCGGGCTACTGCTTCGCGTTGCCGGTGGCGGGCGGTGCGGCGCCCGGCGGCGGGGAGGGCGGGTCATGAAGGGACCGCGTCACCCCTACGACCATTGGTGGGACCGGCTGGACCGGCGGGACCGGCGCGGCGACCGCGATGACCGCAGTGACGGCAATGACGGCAACGACCGCGATGCGCCGTGGGAGCGGCGCGCGCGCGGCCCGGACGGCCCGGACGGCCCCGGCGGTCCCGGCGAGTGGGGCGATCCCCGCTGCGGCGATCCGCGCTGGCATGCGCGGCGCGACGCCTGGTGGCTGCGCCTGCACGAGGAGCGGCTCCGGCACCACCGCAAGCGCCTGGACAAGATGCGGCGCTGGGCGGAGATGGAGGCCATGGGCGGCCCGTTCCCGCGGGGACGCGGCTGGCGCTGGCACATGCGGGCACGCAACCGCTGGCACCAGCGGTGGCATCGCCACCATGCGCATTTCAAGCATTCGCTGGGCGCGCGGCTGATCGCGATCTTCGTCGTGCTGGCCTGCGCGGGCAGCGCGATCCTGTGGGCCTCGATGAAGGTCGAGTACGGATGGCTCTGGGCCGTGCCGCTGCTGTTGCTGGTGACCGGCCTGGCCTACGGCGGCATCCGCCGCCTGGTGGCGCCGCTGCGTGAGCTGGCGGCGGGCGCGGAGGCGTTCGGGCGCGGCGACCTCGCGCATCGCGTGCCCATCCGCCACCGCGACGAGATCGGCGACCTGGCGCACCGCTTCAACCAGATGGCCCAGGACATCCAGGCCATGCTCGACGGCAAGCGCGCGCTGCTGCTGGCGATCAGCCATGAGCTGCGCAGCCCGCTGACGCGCGCGCGGCTGCACGCGGAGCTGGTCGACGAGGGGGCCTCGAAGGCGGCGCTGCTGGACGAACTGGCGCAGATGCGGGAGCTGATCTCGGCTCTGCTGGAGAGCGAGCGGCTGGGCAGCGGGCATCGCGCGCTGCAGGTCGGCGATTGCGACCTCGGCGCGCTGGCGCGCGAGCAGGACCAGCCCGGCGTCACGCTCAGCATCGATCCCGACCTGCCCGTGCTGCAGCTGGACCGGATGCGGGTGCAACTGCTGCTGCGCAACCTGGTGCACAACGCGCTGCGGCACAACGACGCGGCGATCGGCCCGGTGCGGGTCAGCGTCGAGCGCGATGGCGACGGCGCGCGGCTCACCGTGCGCGACCACGGCCCCGGCGTGCCGCCCGAGGCGCTCGCGCAGCTCGGCCAGCCCTTCTTCCGCCCCGACGAGGCGCGCGCGCGCAGCGAAGGCGGCGTGGGCCTGGGGCTGTCGCTGTGCCGGCTCGTGGCCGAGGCGCACGGCAGCCGGCTCGAGTTGCGCAATGCCGAACCGGGGTTCGAGGCGGTCGTGCGATTCCGCTGAGCCGCCTCAAGCGAGTGGCTCTTGTCGCAGGTCCCACCGAGACAAGTCGGTCGCCCCA
>Ga0058691_1000210_pt1 | contig 49932 bp, 47 predicted proteins | sample AgamicAtPrz_FD_55051 | JGI IMG/M metagenome (GOLD analysis project Ga0058691, IMG submission 55051) | Agave microbial communities from Guanajuato, Mexico - At.P.rz | ecosystem: Host-associated > Plants > Phyllosphere > Phylloplane/Leaf | place: Guanajuato, Mexico | collected 2012-05-28
ATGCTGATCCCTACCGGAACCAGCGTCGGCCTGACCAGCGTCAGCCTTGGCGTGATCCGTGCTATGGAACGCAAAGGCGTTCGTCTGAGCGTCTTTAAACCTATCGCCCAGCCGCGTGCCGGTGGCGATGCGCCAGACCAGACCACCACTATTGTGCGTGCGAACTCCAATCTGCCTGCCGCTGAACCGCTGAAGATGAGCCACGTTGAGTCTCTGCTCTCCAGCAACCAGAAAGACGTGCTGATGGAAGAGATCATCGCCCGTTACCACGAAAGCGCGAAAGACGCGGAAGTGGTGCTGGTTGAAGGCCTGGTGCCGACCCGCAAACACCAGTTTGCCCAGTCGCTGAACTTCGAAATCGCGAAAACGCTGAACGCCGAGATCGTCTTCGTGATGTCTCAGGGTACCGATACCCAGGAGCAGCTGAAAGAGCGTATCGAGCTGACCCGCAACAGCTTCGGCGGCGTGAAGAACACCAACATCACCGGCGTGATCGTGAACAAGCTGAACGCCCCGGTTGACGATCAGGGCCGTACCCGCCCGGATCTCTCCGAGATCTTCGATGACTCCTCCAAAGCGAAAGTGATCAGCATCGATCCGGCTCAGCTGAGCGCATCCAGCTCGCTGCCGGTGCTGGGTGCCATTCCGTGGAGCTTCGATCTGATTGCCACCCGCGCAATCGATATGGCGAAACACCTGAATGCCACCATCGTTAACGAAGGTGACATCAACACCCGCCGCGTGAAGTCCGTGACCTTCTGTGCGCGTAGCATTCCGCACATGCTGGAGCACTTCCGTCCTGGCTCTCTGCTGGTCACCTCCGCTGACCGTCCGGACGTACTGGTTGCCGCCTGCCTGGCGGCGATGAACGGCGTGGAGATCGGTGCGATCCTGCTGACCGGTGCCTATGAGATGGACGCCCGCGTGGCCAAGCTGTGCGAGCGTGCCTTCGCCACTGGCCTGCCGGTCTTCATGGTTAACACCAACACCTGGCAGACCTCCCTGAGCCTGCAGAGCTTTAACCTGGAAGTGCCGGCTGACGACCATCAGCGTATCGAGAAAGTGCAGGAGTACGTGGCTGGCTACGTTAACGCCGACTGGATCGAATCCCTGACCGCGACCTCCGAGCGTAGCCGCCGTCTCTCTCCGCCTGCGTTCCGCTATCAGCTCACCGAGCTGGCGCGCCAGGCCGGTAAACGCGTTGTGCTGCCGGAAGGCGACGAGCCGCGTACCGTTAAAGCGGCGGCCATCTGCGCCGAGCGCGGCATTGCGACCTGCGTGCTGCTGGGTAACCCGGAAGAGATCACCCGCGTGGCGGCCTCTCAGGGCGTTGAACTGGGCGCGGGCATCGAAATCGTTGACCCGGACGTGGTACGTGAAAGCTACGTTGCCCGCCTGGTTGAGCTGCGTAAGAGCAAAGGCATGACCGAAGCCGTTGCCCGCGAACAGCTGGAAGACAACGTGGTGCTCGGCACTCTGATGCTGGAGCAGGACGAAGTTGACGGTCTGGTTTCCGGTGCGGTTCACACCACCGCGAACACCATCCGTCCGCCGCTGCAGCTGATCAAAACGGCACCGGGCAGCTCGCTGGTCTCCTCCGTATTCTTCATGCTCCTGCCGGAGCAGGTGTACGTTTACGGCGACTGCGCGATTAACCCGGATCCAACCGCTGAACAGCTGGCTGAGATCGCTATTCAGTCTGCGGACTCCGCGATTGCCTTTGGTATCGAGCCGCGCGTGGCGATGCTCTCCTACTCCACCGGTAACTCCGGCGCGGGTAGCGACGTAGAGAAAGTGCGTGAAGCGACCCGTCTGGCGCAGGAGAAGCGTCCTGACCTGATGATCGACGGTCCGCTGCAGTACGATGCTGCGGTAATGGCTGACGTCGCGAAATCTAAAGCGCCGAACTCACCGGTTGCCGGTCGTGCTACCGTGTTCATCTTCCCGGATCTGAACACTGGTAACACCACTTACAAAGCGGTACAGCGCTCTGCCGACCTGATCTCCATCGGGCCGATGCTGCAGGGTATGCGTAAGCCTGTGAACGACCTCTCCCGTGGCGCACTGGTTGACGATATCGTCTACACCATCGCGCTGACGGCGATCCAGTCTTCTCAGCAGCAGTAAGCGAATATAACGTTTAAAAGGGTCATGGCGCTGCCATGGCCCTTTTTTTGTGGGCCAAATTCGCCCTCCTCCGCTTCTTCTATTAGGGTTAACAGGTACGATTTAACCTGATAACGGGAGAAAGCATGACGCAATCTGCAACCGGGCACGTTAACGACGACGACTTCACGTTACTGGATCGCTACTGGCGCGCCGCAAACTACCTCTCCGTCGGCCAGATCTATCTGATGGATAACCCGCTGCTGCGCGAGCCGCTTAAGCCGGAACATATCAAACCTCGCCTGCTGGGCCACTGGGGCACCACGCCGGGGCTGAACTTTATCTACGCGCACCTTAACCGCGCCATCCGTCAGCGCGATCTGGACATGCTCTACGTCTGCGGCCCTGGCCATGGTGGGCCTGGCATGGTAGCGAATACCTGGCTTGAGGGTAGCTATAGCGAGATCTATCCCGACATTAGCCAAGACGCGCCGGGGATGCAGAAGCTGTTTAAGCAGTTTTCGTTTCCCGGTGGTATTCCCAGCCACGCCGCGCCGGAAACCCCCGGCTCGATCAACGAAGGGGGCGAGCTGGGCTACTCCCTCTCCCACGCCTTCGGAGCCGTGTTTGATGCGCCGGATCTGATTGCCGCCTGCGTGATTGGCGACGGTGAAGCCGAGACCGGCCCGCTCGCCGCCAGCTGGCACGGGATCAAGTTTCTCAACGCCGCCCGCGACGGCGCCGTACTCCCTATCCTTCACCTTAACGGCTACAAGATTGCGAACCCGACGCTGCTGGCGCGCACCAGTGATGAGGATCTTACCCAGCTGTTTCGCGGCTACGGCTACGATCCGCTCTTTGTCAGCGGTCACGAGCCGGAGAAAATGCACCCGCAGATGGCCGAGGCGCTGGATAACGCCCTCGATAAGATCCGCGATTTCCAGCAGCGCGCCCGTCGGGGTGAAACTGCGGAGTCTATCCCACGCTGGCCGATGATTATTCTGCGCAGCCCGAAGGGGTGGACCGGCCCGCAGACCGTCGACGGCAAAAAGGTCGAAGGCTTCTGGCGCGCCCATCAGGTGCCGGTCTCTTCATGTCGGGAAAACGACGAGCATCGACAGATCCTTGAGCGCTGGATGCGCAGCTATCAGCCGGAGGATCTCTTCGACGAGCAGGGGCGACTTAAGCCCGAGCTGCGGGCGCTGGCACCCGAAGGTGACAAGCGGATGGGAGCTACCCCGTGGGCCAACGGCGGACGGCTGCGCCGCGAGCTGGTGACGCCCGCGCTGCACGAGTTTGCCCTTGATATCGCCTCCCCTGGCGAAACCCAGGCGCAGTCCACGGAGGTGCTGGGGCGCTATCTGCGCGGCATTTTTACCCGTAACCCGGACAACTTCCGTCTCTTTGGCCCGGATGAGACCGCCTCCAACCGGCTGGGGGACGTTTTCGACGTCACCAACCGCACCTGGGAGGGGGAGATTGAGCCTTACGATGAGCAGCTTGCCCCCGATGGCCGGGTGATGGAGATCCTCAGCGAGCACCAGTGCCAGGGCTGGCTGGAGGGTTATCTGCTCACCGGACGCCACGGCCTGTTTAACTGCTACGAGGCCTTTATTCACATCATCGACTCGATGTTCAACCAACACGCTAAATGGCTGAAGGTGACGCGCAAGCTGCCGTGGCGTGAACCCGTCGCCTCCCTGAACTATCTGCTCTCCTCCCACGTCTGGCGTCAGGATCACAACGGCTATAGCCATCAGGATCCAGGCTTTATCGATCACGTCGCCAACAAGAAAGCCGATATCGTACGCATCTATCTGCCGCCGGATGCCAACACCCTGCTGTGGGTGGCCGATCACTGCCTGAAGACCTGGGATCGCATCAACGTCATCGTCGCGGGCAAGCAGCCGGAGCCGCAGTGGCTGACCATGGAAGAGGCGGCGAAGCACTGTGAAGTCGGAATGGGCATCTGGCCCTGGGCGGGCAACGAAATACCAGGCAAAGCGCCAGACGTGGTAATGGCCTGCGCCGGGGACGTCCCGACCATGGAGGCGCTGGCAGCGGTCGATCTGCTCCGCGGCTACCTGCCGGACCTTAGCGTGCGGGTGGTGAACGTGGTGGATCTGATGGCGCTACAGACCGAGGATCAGCATCCGCACGGGCTGAGCGACGAGGCGTTTGAGGCTATCTTCACCGCAGACAAGCCGGTGATCTTCGCTTTCCACGGCTACCCGAGCCTGATCCATCGCCTGACCTACCATCGCAATAACCATCGTAACTTCCACGTGCGCGGGTTTATGGAGGAAGGCACTACCACCACGCCGTTTGATATGACGGTGATGAACGAGCTGGATCGTTTCCATCTGGCGCAGGAGGCGATCCTGCGGGTAGAGAAGCTGGCGGGTAAAGCCGATGCGATCCTTGACGATTTGCAGGAGAAGATCGCTGAGCATCACCGCTACGTGCGCGAGCACGGGGAGGATCTGCCCGAGGTACGCAACTGGAAGTGGCCCTCACAGCAGGGCAGCGGCGACGTACCGGAGTAAATTAAGGCAATAAAAAAGCCGGCCATGGCATACCGTGGCCGGCTTGATACGTTTAGGTAGGCCTACTCGGTTTCAGCCAGCTTAAGCGTATCGTTGTTGGCGTTGCGGCTCATCCACAGCGCCAGCGCTTTGAGCGAGTCCGGCGTGAACTCATCGCAGCGGGCGGTGATCTCTTCCGGCGTCATCCAGATCGCTTCGCTGACCTCATCCTCCTGCAGGGCAAAAGGCCCGTGGGAGACGCAGCTGAAAAGCCCACCCCAGACGCGGCAGTGATCGTCTTCGTAGTAGAACTGACCATGCTCGGCAAAGGGTACGCCAGCAATGCCCAGCTCCTCTTCCGCTTCACGCCGTGCGGACTCCAGCATCCCTTCGTCCGCCTGTACTACGCCACCCGCCGTCGCGTCTAGCAGACCAGGCAGGTAGTCTTTTGTCTCAGTGCGGCGCTGCACCAGAATTTTCCCCATGCCGTCATGCACAACAATGAAGGTGGCCCGATGACGCAGACACTGCGCGCGCATCTGTTCGCGGCTAGCTTGCGCGATCACCTCGTTGTCTTCATTGACGATATCTACCCATTCCGTGCCTGTAAAATGACTCTGTTCCACCATCGGAAAAACCTTCTCTGCATAGCGCTCTGGTGGCGCGTTTCTGGTTGAGAGCTAACTTACGGATTAATGGCGACCTCTGCAATAATCCGTTGATCGTTCAGTGCGATTACGCGAAAAATACCGTCGTCAAACATACCGTAGCTGGCGGCGAAGCCCCCTTTTGGGATGCTTACCGAGCCAGGGTTAAAGTGAATTATATCGCCGCGCTTTTCCGCCACCGGAATATGAGTATGACCGGAGATGAAGACATCGCCAGCAGCGAGTGGGGGTAAATTTTCTGCATTATAGAGATGGCCGTGAGTCAAAAACAGCCGGCAAGGCTCCAATACTATCTGCTGCCAGGGGGCAGTAATGGGAAACGTAAGCAGCATCTGATCCACTTCGCTGTCGCAGTTGCCGCGCACGGCGATGATCCGCGAGGCCTGAGCGTTGAGTAGCTCGGCTACCTGCGCGGGCGCATACCCCTCCGGCAGCGCATTGCGCGGCCCGTGGTTGAGCAGGTCGCCCAGGATCACCAGCCACCGCGCGCCGCTCTCGGCAAACCGCGCCAGCACGCGCTCCGTCGCTGGCAGCGAGCCGTGAATATCGGAGGCAAACATCAGCTTCATCGCTTACACCCTTATCGTTGAAAAATTTGCTTCATGATAACGGATTTGCCGATGCTAAACAGCTTCAGCGCGCGGCCGACAGGGCGATATAGCGCTGCACCGACGAGCGTTGCCACTGGAAGGCGGCATAGTCTGCAAGGCGCTCGGGAACCTCGTCGCCGTTAAGCACCAGCCGGTTCAGCATCAGCGCCAGGTCGGCATCGGCAATGCACCATTCGCCAAACAGATTGGGGTTGGCATGAGCCAGCAGTGCACCGGCGATGGTAAACAGTTTTTCTGCGCTCCGCTGGCCCGCCTCGCTCAGCGGTGGCTTTTTCACGCCAGCGAAGATCACGTCCGTTGAGCGCTCCTCGCGGATGGGCATCAGATCGCTACGCAGCCAGGCCTGAATCTGCCGTGCTCTGGCCCGCTTCTGGATATCGTGAGGGTAGACGCGCTCCCACTCCGGCGGCGCAAAACGCTCCTCAAGGTATTCGCTAATCGCTGAGGATTCCGTCAGCTCAAAGCCGTCAACCTCCAGCAGCGGCACGCGGCGGCTGAGGTGGTAGCCCCTCCACTCCGGGCGCAGGTGTTCGCCGCCGTTGAGGTCGACGGTCTTTAGCGTGAACGGCAACCCCTTTTCGTGCAGGGTGACGTACACCGACATGACGTAAGGAGAGAAAAAGTCTGCATCCGACCACAACGTTATTGCTGGCTCGCCCATGGTACCCTCATTGAATTATCGAATTTCATCTAAAATATAGCGTCCTGTGCGGGCTGTCACTGCCTGAAAATCCCGCCTCGCCCGCCAGCGCCTATACTCCTGTTTGCGACTTTATTCCCTGACAGGAGCTGAGATGATCGATCTCTATTACGCCCCCACCCCTAACGGTCACAAAATCACGCTATTTCTGGAAGAGGCAGAGCTGGATTATCGTCTGATCCGCGTCGATATCAGCAAAGGCGATCAGTTTCGTCCTGACTTTCTGGAGATCTCGCCGAATAATAAAATTCCCGCCATCGTAGACCATGCCCCTGTCGACGGTGGTGCCCCGCTTAGCCTGTTTGAATCAGGGGAGATCCTGCTCTATCTGGCAGAGAAGAGCGGCATGCTGCTCAGCGGCGAGCTGCGCGAACGGCACCTGACGCTACAGTGGCTCTTTTGGCAGGTGGGTGGCCTGGGTCCAATGCTCGGGCAAAATCACCACTTTAACTACTTTGCTCCCAAGCCGGTGCCCTACGCTATCGAGCGTTTTCAGGTTGAAACCCAGCGTCTCTACGGCGTGATGAACAAGCGGCTGGAGCGCGTGCCCTGGCTGGGCGGCGAGCACTACAGCATCGCCGACATCGCCGCCTGGCCGTGGATCAATGCCCACGAACGCCAGCGGATCAACCTCAGCAGCTACCCGGCGGTAAACAACTGGTTCGAGCGCATTCGCACCCGTCCCGCCACCCTACGCGCGATGCAAAAAATTGCGCAGAATTAGCCGTCTCGCCCGTGTGGGCGGGCCGTTTAACCTCGTGTATGATAGCGTTAATCACTACACAGAGGGAATTTACCATGTCGCAACCAGACGCTGTCATACGTATAAAAAATTTGCGCCTGCGGACCTTTATCGGCATCAAAGACGAGGAGATAGCTAACCGCCAGGATATCGTGGTCAACGTGGTTATCCACTACCCCGCGGACAAAGCGCGGGCCAGTGAAGATATCAACGATGCGCTGAACTACCGTACAATTACTAAAAATATAATTCAGCATATTGAAAATAATCGCTTCTTTTTGCTGGAAAAATTAACCCAGGATGTGCTCGATATCGCACGCGAACATCACTGGGTTACCTATGCTGAAGTGGAGATCGATAAACTTTACGCGCTACGGTATGCCGACTCGGTGTCGATGAGTATGAGCTGGCGACGTTAAGCGCAGCCCAGGAGGTTGCATGAGGATTTTGATTACCGGCGGTACCGGCCTGATTGGCAGCCATCTTGTCCCACGCCTGCTGGCGCTGGGGCATGCGGTGACGGTAGTTACCCGTAGCCCGGAGCGGGCGCGCCGCGCGCTGGGCGATGGCGTGACCTTCTGCAAAGGCGTTGACGATCGCCACGATCTCAACGACATCGATGCGGTAATTAACCTCGCGGGCGAACCGATCGCCGACAAGCGCTGGAGCGAGGCGCAAAAAGCGCGTCTGTGCAACAGCCGCTGGGAGATCACCCAGAAGCTGGTGGATCTGATCAAGGCCAGCGCTACGCCACCCTCGGTGTTGATCTCCGGATCGGCCACGGGCTACTACGGCGATCTCGGCGAGGTGGTTGTCACCGAAGAGGAGCCGCCGCACAATGAGTTTACCCACAAGCTCTGTGCCCGCTGGGAGCAGATTGCCTGCGGCGCGCTAAGCGACCAGACTCGCGTCTGCCTGCTGCGCACCGGCGTGGTCTTTGCCCCGAAAGGCGGCGTGCTGGCAAAAATGCTGCCGGTGTTCCGCCTCGGCCTCGGCGGCCCGATCGGCAGCGGACGACAGTATCTGGCCTGGATCCATATCGATGATATGGTCAACGGCATTCTCTGGCTGCTGGATAACGACCTGCGCGGCCCGTTTAATATGGTCTCCCCCTATCCGGTGCACAACGAACGCTTCGCCCATGCCCTCGGCCACGCCCTGCACCGTCCGGCCTTCATGCGCGCGCCGGCCAGCGCCGTGCGTCTGCTGATGGGTGAATCTTCGGTGCTGGTGCTCGGCGGCCAGCGCGCGCTGCCCAAGCGTCTGGAGGCGTCCGGGTTTGGTTTTCGCTGGTACGATCTGGATGAGGCCCTGGCGGACGTGCTGCGCTGAATCGTTAAAATAAATAGCACCAACCTATCATTCTGGTGATAATGTAATCGACTGATTCACCAGAATGATGATTACCATGCTGACGCTGACCACTCCCCGCTTAACTCTCTCTCCCTTTCAGGAATCAGACTGGCCATTTTTCCTGCGCCTGCGCCGCGATCCGGCGATTATGCGCTTTATGGCCGATATCGCCTCGCAGCAGGATATTCGTCGGGTGTTTGATGCGCGTTTGATCGACGCCGGGGCGTTTGTGATTCGCCAGCAGGGAACAGGGGCTCCACTGGGGGATATTGGCCTGAGCCGGTCGGGAGAGAACCCGCAGGAGGCAGATGTCGGCTACAGCATTGCTACCTACGCTCAGGGTCAGGGCTACGCCAGCGAAGCCCTACGCGCGCTCTGTCACTACGCGTTTAACGAAGCGGGCGTCACGGCACTCAATGCGTGGGTGCTGGCAGGGAACGTCGGCTCCCAGCGCGTGCTGGAGAAGCTAGGGTTTTGTCGAGTAGAGATCTTGCAGAAGGTCTATCGCCTGAATGGCGTGTTTCACGATGACTGGGTCTACCGTCTGACTGACCAGGCGTTCAGCTCAGCCCTCCCCGGTTAAGGAGAGGGCCGGAACCTTACTTCAGCGAGCCTTTGAGGAACTGCTGCAGGCGTGGGCTTTGCGGATTGTCAAACAGCGCCTCCGGCTTGCCCTCCTCCTCAATTTTCCCCTGATGCAGGAAGATCACATGGGAAGAGACGTGGCGGGCAAAGCCCATCTCATGGGTCACCACCACCATGGTTTTCCCCTCTTCTGCCAGCTTCTGCATGATGCGCAGCACTTCGCCCACCAGCTCAGGATCCAGCGCCGAGGTCGGCTCGTCAAACAGCAGTACCTCAGGCTCCATCGCCAGCGCGCGGGCAATGGAAACGCGCTGCTGCTGGCCGCCGGAGAGGTGCACCGGGTATTTCGCCTGAGCGCGCTCGTCAATACCGACCTTCGCCAGATACTTTACCGCCCGCTCACGCGACTCCTGCTTGCTTAGCCCCAGCACCTGAATCGGCGCTTCCATCACGTTCTCCAGCACCGTCATGTGGCTCCAGAGGTTAAAGTGCTGGAACACCATGGTCAGGCGGGTACGCAGCAGGCGCAGCTGATGCTTATCAGCCACCTTCAGCTGGCCGTCTTTATCCCGCACCAGGGTGATGTTCTGCCCGCTCACCACAATCGTGCCTTCGCTTGGCTTCTCAAGAAAGTTAATGCAGCGCAGGAAGGTACTCTTGCCGGATCCCGACGAGCCGATAATGGTGATCACATCGCCCGCGTTAGCCTGCAGCGATACCCCTTTCAGCACCTCATGTTCGCCGTAGCGCTTGTGCAGATCTGTAACGTTTAATTTATTCTCGGACATCGTATTCTCAGTGCGTCGAAGAAGGTTTCATATGCTTCAGCCAGCGCTTTTCCGCTTTGCGGAACAGGCTGATCAGCGCATAGGAGATGATCAGGTACAACACGGCGGCAATACCAAACGCGGTAAAGGGCTGGTAGGTGGCCGAGTTAATATCACGGGCAATTTTCAGCAGATCCGGGACGGTGGCGGTAAAGGCCAGCGCCGTCGAGTGCAGCATAAGGATCACTTCATTGCTGTAGGCAGGCAGCGCAATGCGCAGCGCCGACGGCAGAATAATGCAGCGGTACATCTTCACCGACGAGAAGCCGTAGGCCCGCGCCGCCTCAATCTCGCCGTGCGGCACCGAACGGATCGCTCCGGCAAAGATCTCGGTGGTGTAGGCGCAGGTATTCAGCGTTAACGCCAGCACCGTACAGTTCAGGCCGCTACGGAAGAAGGCGTTCAGCAGCTCCGTGCCCTTTACAATCTCCAGGGTGTACATCCCGGAGTAGAAGACCAGCAGCTGGACGTAGAGCGGCGTGCCGCGAAAAACGTAGGTAAAGAGCCAGATAGGAAAGCGGATAAATTTGTTGCTGGAGACGCGCCCGATGGCGAGAAATAGCGCGAGGATGCCGCCCATCACCACCGACAGGATCAGCAGCCAGAGGGTGATCGCCACGCCGGTAAAGCGGTAGCCGTCGGTCCACAGCAGGGCGTGCCAGTACTCCTGAATAATCTCGATCACAGGTCAGCCCTCTTCACGCCCACGGAGTAGCGGCGTTCAAGCAGAAGCAGCACACCATTAGAGACGGTGGTAAATACCAGGTAGATAAGTCCGCAGACCACAGCGAAGTAGAACGGCTCCCAGGTGCTTTTTCCGGCGAGCTGGGTAGCTTTAACCACGTCTTCGAGGCCCAGCAGCGACACCAGCGCGGTGGCCTTGAGGATCACCTGCCAGTTGTTACCAATTCCCGGTAGGGCGTAGCGCATCATGGCCGGAAAGAGGATACGGCGAAAGATCTGTCCGCCGGTAAAGCCAAAGGCGGTCGCCGCCTCGATATGCCCTTTCGGCACGGCCATAAACGCTCCGCGAAAGGTTTCCGTAAAGTAGGCCCCATAGATAAAGCCGAGGGTGATGATACCGGCGATCATCGGGTCGATATCGATCTGCGCCATACCGACGGCGTCAGTGACGCCGTTCAGTGCGATTTGCAGCCCGTAGAAGATGAGCAGCATCAGCACCAGATCGGGCACGCCACGGATAAGCGTGGTGTAGCCTTCAAAAATAGCGGCCAACAGGCGGCTGTGAGAGAGCTTGGCCCCCGCCCCCGCCAGACCTATCAGCACGGCCAGCACAACGGAGCTGAGCGCCAGCTCCAGCGTGACGACAGCGCCCTGGAATATAACTTGAGAAAACCCGTACAGCATGCAGCCTGCCCCGTGGTGTGTAGTGTCTGCCGTGTCTTTTCCCCTCCCGTTACGGGAGGGGGCGCACGTTTGTCACAGGTGGGGATTAGCCACCGTAAACATCAAAATCGAAATACTTTTTCGCCAGCTTTTCGTAGGTGCCGTCGGCACGCATATCGGCAAAGGCTTTGTTCAGCGCTTCGCGCAGCTCATTATCCTCTTTGCGAATGCCCATGCCGGTACCCACGCCAAACAGCTTCTCATCTTTGATGGACGGGCCACCAAATTTGTACTCTTTGCCCGCCTGGGTTTTCAGGAAACCTTCGCTGGCGGCTACTTCATCCTGGAACGCGGCGTCGATACGGCCCGCGGTCAGGTCAGCATAGATAGAGTCCTGGCCCTGATAGGAGACGATCTCAACGCCTTTCGCCGCCCAGTGTTCGTTGCCGTAGGTCTCCTGGGTGGTGCCCTGCAGAACGCCGACGCGTTTGCCTTTCAGGGTCGACAGGTCCGGCTGGATGTTAGAGGCTTTCGCCACCACCAGACGTGAATCTGCTGCATAAAGCTTGTCAGTAAACGCGATCTCCTGCTGACGCTTCTCGGTAATGGAGAGCGACGACATGATGGCATCGATTTTCTTCGCTTTCAGCGAGGGGATCAGCGCATCCAGCGGGTTCTCAATGAAGGTACACTGGGTATTAATGCGTTTACACAGCTCTTTAGCCAGATCGATATCAAAACCCACTAATTCACCCTGCGCATTCTTCGATTCAAACGGTGCGTAGGTAGGATCGGTGCCAATGCGCACCTTTTGCGGAATAGCAGCGAAAGCGCTGGTCGCGCTGGAAAGAGCAAGTACCAGAGAAAGCGATAATACCAACTTATTCATAAACATCCTCAACTGACGGTCTTTTAACGGGATTTTGCACAGAATACGGTATGGCTATCGTGCCATTATTCGGCCCGGCAAGGCAAAATATTCTGCCCTGCCGGGCGCTTTTTTTTGCAGCGCCACTGCTTAACTATGCTGTTTTAGGTCCCGCCGCCTGACAGAGGTACGTTTACCGCACCGCCGTAAGGCATCAACCACATCAATGCACCACGCTGGCTCACCACCCTGGTGCAAAGACGTTCCGTCACTTAATCACCGTAGACGTTAAAGTCGAAGTATTTTTTCGCCATCTTGTCGTAGGTACCGTCTTTGCGGATTTCACCCAGCGCTTTGTCGAATGCGGCTTTAAGCTCGGTATCGTCTTTGCGCAGGCCAACCCCGGTGCCTTCCCCGAAGAAGTTTTTATCTTTTACCGACGGACCGGCAAAGGCAAACTCTTTCCCGGCAGGCTGTTTAAGGAAGCCTTCGCTGGCAGCAACCTCATCCTGCAGGGCGGCGTCCAGACGACCGGCGGCGAGGTCAGAGTAGATCAGATCCTGGTTCTGGTAGGCAACCACATCAATGCCTTTGCTGCGCCAGTTAGCGTTGCCAAAGGCTTCCTGGGTTGAACCCTGTAACACGCCCACGTGTTTGCCTTTCAGCGACTCAATGGTCGGCTGGATCGGCGAGCCTTTCGCCGCGATCAGGCGTGAATCCGCCGCGTAGAGCTTATCGGAGAAGGCGATCTCCTGCTGACGCTTTTCAGTAATGGAGAGAGAAGAGATGATGGCATCAATCTTCTTGGCTTTCAGGGAGGGGATCAGCGCGTCAAAGTCGCTGCCCACCCAGGTGCACTTAACCTGAATACGCTTGCACATCTCGTTACCGAGGTCGATATCAAAGCCGACAAACTCACCCTTCGCGTCTTTAGACGAGAATGGCGCATAGGTTGCATCCGTACCAATGCGCACGGTCTGGGGAAGCGCAGCGTAAACGCTGGCGGCGCTGGAGAGTCCCAGCAGTAAAGAGAGAGCTACAGCCGTCTTCTTCATACATTACCCTCGAGTTTCTGATTTTATTATCTATTGCGTGTTGTTGTATAACGTTGTGTTGTGTTGTGTTACCCGCTGATGCTTGCACGTCTTATGCCACTTTCTCATGACGAATAATAATCGCCATCAGAAATGTTAATAAAAGGTTGCAGCATTACCGTTAGGGTGAAAGATAGCAGGTCTGCTAAATGAACCGCAGCGTTACAAACTGAAAACAGCGGTTAAATGTCGAGGATATGATCGCGCTTGCAGATTTGCCCTGTAACAGGGCAATCCAGGTGAGGTGCACTATTTTGATGCATTTGACGCAGCGGGCCCCTGCCAGCGGATAAAGAGATCTTCCGGCAGGTCAATGTCGAACTGATCGATCACGCGATTGACCGTCTGATTGATGATGTCGTCAAGGGTCTGCGGACGGTGATAGAAGGCCGGGACCGGGGGCATGATTGCCGCGCCCAGCTCTGCTGCCTGGGTCATCAGCCGCAGATGGCCCAGATGCAGTGGCGTTTCACGTACGCAGAGCACCAGCGGGCGGCGCTCTTTCAGCACCACGTCTGCCGCGCGAGTCAGCAGGCTGTCGGTATAGCTGTGAACGATGCCGGACAGCGTTTTAATGGAACAGGGAAGGATCACCATGCCGGCGGTCTTAAACGAGCCGGAGGAGATGCTGGCGGCGATATCACGCGAGTCATGTACCACGTCGGCCAGCGCCTGGACGTCACGCAGGGAGAGGTCGGTCTCCAGCGCCAGCGTCTGGCGGGCGGCATTGCTCATCACCAGATGGGTTTCCACCTCAGGCACGTCGCGCAGCACCTGCAGCAGACGCACGCCGTAGATGGCCCCGCTGGCACCCGAGATGCCAATAATCAGTCGTTTCATATTCCCGTCCTTTTACTTACGTGAGAGGACTTTGCCGGATTATGGCGGGCGTTGCAACGTTGAAGCGCCCCGCGAACGCAGGGCGCAAGAGAGAATTAACCCTCGTTATGCATCTCTAAGCTTTCGAGATCGTTTTGCATCTGTACGGCTTTGACGTCGTCATTGCGCAGAGAGTCGAGATAGTCGAGATACTGCTGGTTAACGTCTTTGGTCACGTAGATGCCGTTAAACACCGAGCACTCAAACTGCTGAATATCCGGGTTCTCGGCGCGCACGGCGTCGATGAGATCGTTAAGGTCCTGGAAGATCAGGCCGTCAGCGCCGATGATCTGGCGGATCTCGTCCACTTCACGCCCGTGGGCGATCAGCTCGTTTGCGGTCGGCATATCGATGCCGTAGACGTTCGGGAAGCGGATCTCCGGTGCCGCAGAGGCGAGATAAACTTTCTTCGCCCCGGCTTCGCGTGCCATCTCGATGATCTGCTCCGAGGTAGTACCGCGCACGATAGAGTCATCCACCAGCAGCACGTTCTTGTCGCGGAACTCGGCGCGGTTAGCGTTCAGCTTGCGGCGCACGGATTTACGGCGCAGCTGCTGGCCTGGCATGATAAAAGTGCGGCCAACGTAGCGGTTCTTCACGAAGCCCTGACGGTAGGGTTTATCCAGAATGTGGGCGATCTCCAGCGCGATATCGCAAGAGGTCTCCGGGATCGGGATCACCACGTCAATGTCGAGATCTTCCCATTCACGGGCAATCTTCGCGCCCAGCTTTTTACCCATATTAACGCGGGCGCTGTAGACGGAGATTTTGTCGATAAAGGAGTCCGGACGGGCGAAGTAGACGTACTCAAACAGGCACGGGTTGCTGACCGGGTTGTCGGCACACTGGCGGGTAGAGAGCTGGCCTTTTTCGGTGATATAGACCGCTTCGCCCGGCGCGACGTCACGCAGGAATTCAAAGCCCAACGTATCCAGCGCCACGCTCTCGGAGGCCATCATATACTCGATGCGGCCGTCGCCGATGTCACGCTTGCCCAGCACCAGCGGACGGATGCCGTTGGGATCGCGGAAGCCGACCATGCCGTGGCCGATAATCATCGCGATGCAGGCATATGCGCCGCGGATCTGGCGGTTGGTCGCGGCGATAGCGGCAAAAATGTTATCCGCCTCTAACGGGTAGTGGCGGAAGTTATCCAGCTCGCTGGCGAAAATATTGAGCAGGATTTCAGAGTCGGAGGTGGTGTTGATGTGGCGACGCTTCTCCTGGAACAGCTTCTTACGCAGCTCGTGGGCATTGGTCAGATTGCCGTTGTGGGCAAGCGTGATGCCATACGGCGAGTTGACGTAGAAGGGCTGGGCTTCAGACGCGCTGGAGCTACCGGCTGTTGGGTAGCGCACATGGCCGATACCCATATTCCCCTGGAGGCGCTGCATGTGGCGGGCTTCAAATACATCGCTAACCATCCCGTTCGCTTTACGTAAACGGAAGCAGTTGTTTTCATCGATAGTGATGATGCCTGCGGCATCTTGACCACGGTGCTGAAGCACCGTTAACGCGTCATAAATCGACTGGTTTACCGGCATAACACCGGCGATACCGACAATACCGCACATACGTCTTTTCCTCGCTAGGCCACATCGCAGGGCTTACGCCCTGGGCAAAAAACTAGACGAGCTTTGCAGATAGTCAAAGAACCACCTGATGATGACACTGAACTGCGGGATCAGCTGCGAACGCTGCCAGTCATCGCTTTTCGAGAACCCGGTAAAGGTATCGAGAAAGAACAGGATTGCGGCAACAATCAGCGCCCCACGTAGCGCACCGAAGCAAATCCCCAACACCCTGTCGGTTCCCGACAGGCCGGTTTTATCAACCAGGGTGCCGAAAATGTAGTTAACGATAGCGCCGACAATCAGCGTTGCGATAAACAGTACTGCGATAGCAATCCCGTTCCGCACCAGTGCGTCTTCAAAGCCCGTGAACCAAACAGACAGGTAAGTGTAGTAATGACTGGCAACAAAGAAAGCACAACCCCATGTCACCAGCGATAACGCTTCACGTACAAAGCCACGGATCAGGCTAACCAGACAGGAAAAACCTATTACCGCGATGATGGCGTAATCAATCCAGACCATATGTGTCCCATGATTTTACGCCCTGTCGTCCAGTTCGGGGCGCATTCTAACAGAAAAAGAAAACGTTTGCGTAGCGATTTCCGTGCCGCGCGAAAATAAAAATGGCGCTGAAAAAATATTCAACGCCATCAGACCTTTTGCTTTTTGAGGCCTGCCGGCCGCGCTTTTTTTAACCTGCCAAAGGATCAGTTTGCGCTGTAGTTCATCACCACGCCGCTTAAGCCTGAGAGCTGTTTTAACTCACCAAGCGACCCTTTTAGCTTGTCTCTGGAGGCGTCCGGGCCGACCAGAATGCGGGTTATTTTACCCTGTACCGGCGTATTTGGAATAGTGTAAACGCGATACCCTGCTCCGCGCAGCTTGCCGACGATCTCGGTGACCTTATCGGCATTTTTCAGCGCCCCAAGCTGGACGACCCAGGCTTTGCCGGTTGGCGCAGGCTTCTCCTCCGCCGCCGGTTTAGGCGGGGCCACCGGCGCGTCGTTCGCGGCGGCTAACTGCTCGCTGGCCCGGTCACGCTGCGGCTGCGGCTTAGGCTGTGCCTTTTCCACCGGCTTCGCTTTCGGCGTCTCTACCGGGTACTGCTCCGCCTCCAGCGCACTGCCTTCAAGCGCCTGGCGAGACGTGTCCAGCGACGGTGCGGCGGCATCGCCCGCCCGCACCTCTTCCGCAGCGCCCTCCGGCGGCTGGGCCGGCAGCGCCTGCGTTGCCGCTGGCATCATGTCCGGCTCGTCGCGATCGCCCGGCTTCGGCACCAGCGGGATCGCCGCAAACTCGTCCTGATAGTGTTTTTTCTGCCCGTCAAGCAGCCCTGGCAGGATAATCACCCCCAGCGCCACCAGCACAATGGTTCCCATTAAACGGTTCTGAAACTTACTTGCCACCTGCTCTCCCCGCGTCCATCGCTTCCATGACATGTGCCACCGTGTGGAATGAACCACACACAAGCACGGTATCTTCAGGTCTGGCATCCGCCATCGCCGCACGCCACGCCTGCTCGACGTCAGCAAATGCCGTCCCGCCTTTCAGATGGGCCAGCAGCTGCTCCGCCGTCGCGCCGCGTGGCCCTTCCAGAGGGGCACAATACCAGCTATCGACGCAGCGCTCCAGACAGGCCAGCGTGCCGCCGATGTCTTTATCATGCAGCATCCCGACCACCGCCAGCACGCGCCCGTGAGACGGCAGCGCCGCCAGCCGCTCGGCCAGGTAGGCCGCCGCGTGCGGGTTATGCGCCACGTCGAGGATCAGGCGCGGTGATTCACTCACCGTCTGAAAACGTCCCGGCAGGATCGCGCCAGCAATACCGTCGCGGATCGCCTGCTCGCTCACCGTCAGCCCGCTGGCCCGCAGCGCCGCCAGGGCGGTCGCCGCGTTCGGCTGCGGAACCTGAGGCAGCGGCAGTGCGCGTAGCTCGCCCGCGGCATCCTGAAATGTCCAGCTATTATCCGCTACCGCGTAGTGCCAGTCGACCCCACGACGCAGCAGGTTAGCCCCCTTCTCGCTCGCCACCTCGGCAATGGTGTGCGGCATATCGGGTTCACCTACCACCGCAGGTTTGCCGCCGCGGAAGATCCCGGCTTTTTCCCGGCCAATGCTTTCGCGATCCGGCCCCAGCCAGTCGGTATGATCGAGGGCGATGCTGGTGACCACCGCCACGTCGGCATCCACCATGTTGGTAGCATCCAGGCGTCCGCCCAGCCCGACCTCGAGGATCACCACGTCCAGCGCGGCCTGCTTAAACAGCCACAGCGCCGAGAGCGTGCCGTACTCAAAGTAGGTGAGCGAGGTTTCGCCCCGAGCGGCCTCAATGGCGGCAAACGAGCGGGTATGCTCCAGCTCGGGCAGCTCACCGCCCTGCACGCGCACGCGCTCGGTATAGCGCACCAGATGGGGCGAGCTATAGACACCCACCCGGTAGCCTGCCGCCAGCAGAATCGACTCCAGCGTGCGGCAGGTGGTGCCTTTGCCGTTGGTGCCCGCCACGGTAAAGACGAAAGGTGCGGGCTTCAAGACATCCAGCGCCGCGGCCACCCGGCTGACGCGCTCAAGACCCATATCGATGGTTTTACCGTGCAGGTTTTCCAGATAAGAAAGCCACGTGGCCAGGGGCGACGTGGCTTGAGGAGTGCTTTTCGTTTCCATAGTGCCCGGGGATTGCTGCCAGTGTGAAAAGAAAAAAGGCAGAGCCGGCTGGCCCTGCCTCCTGATTTATCAGATCCCGACTTCCTGATCCGGTACCGGCGGTACAACCACGCTTTCACGCGGTGCATCCGGATTAGGCGCAGGCTGGTTCATCAGCTTCGCCAGAATGCTCGCCAGCTTCAGGCGCAGCTCCGGGCGACGCACGATCATATCAATCGCGCCTTTCTCAATCAGAAACTCGCTGCGCTGGAAGCCCGGCGGCAGTTTCTCACGCACGGTCTGCTCAATAACGCGCGGACCGGCAAAGCCGATAAGCGCCTTCGGCTCAGCGATGTTGAGATCGCCCAGCATCGCAAAGCTTGCAGAGACGCCGCCCATGGTCGGGTCGGTCAGCACGGAGATATACGGCAGACCGCGCTCCTGCATTTTTGCCAGCGCGGCAGAGGTTTTCGCCATCTGCATCAGGGACATCAGCGCTTCCTGCATACGCGCCCCGCCGGAGGCGGAGAAGCAGATCAGCGGACAGTTGTCTTCCAGCGCCTGCTCAACGGCACGCACAAAACGCGCGCCCACGACCGAGCCCATGGAGCCGCCCATAAAGGCAAACTCAAAGGCCGCTGCCACAACCGGCATCTCGTGCAGGGTGCCTTTCATCACCACCAGCGCGTCTGTCTCACCGGTCTCTTTCTGAGCCGTAGCCAGACGATCTTTGTACTTTTTGGAGTCGCGGAACTTCAGCACATCTTTCGGCTCAAGCTCGCTACCCAGCTCCACCATGGACCCTTCGTCCAGCAGGCTATGCAGGCGACTACGCGCTGACATACGCATGTGGTGGTCACATTTCGGGCAGACCTCCAGGTTACGCTCCAGTTCGGCACGGTAAAGTACCTGACCGCAGCTGTCACATTTGGTCCATACGCCCTCAGGGATGCTTGCCTTGCGGGTGGGGGTAATATTGCTCTTAATTCGTTCAATCCAGCTCATTGATAACCTTTCTGCATGAACCTGGTAGCCCATAAATGGTGCACATTAAAACATAACAGTCGGCAACTTGGGACAAAAAAGTGGTCGAACCGTTGCCGGGTTCCTATTTTGCCTGTCGTGATGCCGCCCGTCGATGACGAATAATTTCGACTACGCCTGGCAGGATAGAGAGCACGATAATCGCGACGATCATCAGCTTCAAATTCTCCTGCACCACCGGCAGATCGCCAAACAGATAGCCTGCATAGGTAAACAGCAATACCCACAGCAGCGCGCCGATGACGTTATAAGCCGCAAAATGACGATAGGACATATGCCCCATTCCCGCCACAAAAGGCGCAAAGGTTCTGACGATCGGCACAAATCGCGCCAGAATGATGGTCTTGCCGCCGTGCTTGTCGTAGAACGCGTGAGTTTTATCGAGGTAGCTGCGACGGAAGATTTTGGAGTTGGGATTACTAAACAGCCGATCGCCAAACAGGCGGCCAATAGTGTAGTTCACCGCATCGCCGAGGATCGCCGCGATAATCATCAGCATCACCATCATATGCACGTTGAGATCGTTGCTCGGCAGCGCAGAGAGCGCCCCGGCCACGAACAGCAGCGAGTCGCCCGGCAGGAACGGCGTGACCACCAGCCCGGTTTCACAGAATAAAATCAGGAACAGGATGGCGTAGATCCAGATGCCGTATTCGGCCACCAGCTCCGCCAGATGCACATCAATGTGCAGGATAAAGTCGATCAGAAAGTAGATAAAATCCATGTCATTAGCCTTTGTCTGTCTGCATTTAGTCCGCTAAAAACAGCGGACCCATAGGCAATACCGGCAGTTCAAACCTGGCGGGGTAGTCTACCGCGACCAGGTACAGCCCTTCCGCTTTTGCCGTTGCCGCTGCAAGCCGACGATCCTTTGCCGCCAGCAGCTCTGCTATCCAGCTCTCCGGCTGGTTGTGGCTGCCTACTTCCATCAGGCTGCCGACAATGTTCCTGACCATATGATGTACAAAGGCATTGGCTTTGATATCGACCACCACATATGCACCGTAACGGGTTACGTTAATGTGCATCACGTTACGCCACGGCGTGCGCGACTGGCACTGTACCGCCCGGAACGAGGTAAAGTCATTCTCGCCAATCAGACACTGGGCCGCGCGGTGCATCCGCTCCGCGTCCAGCGGCTGATGGTAGTGCGTCACGCCCTGGCCAAGCACCGCCGGACGCAGACGATGGTTGTAGATGACGTAGCGGTAACGGCGAGCCGTAGCACTAAATCGGGCATGAAAATCATCAGGCACATCTTTCACCCAGCGCACCGCAATGTCACCAGGTAAATTCGCATTTACGCCCAGCGTCCAGGCGGCGTCTTTACGCAGGGCGGTGGTCTCGAAGTGCACCACCTGCCCCGTGCCGTGCACGCCCGCATCGGTGCGGCCGGCGCAGAAGACCGAGATCGGCTCGTTCGCGACCTGCGAGAGCGCCTTCTCCAGCTTCTCCTGCACGCTGCGGACTTCGTTCTGCCGCTGCCAGCCGTAATATTTGCTGCCGTCGTACTCAATGCCCAGCGCGATCCGATAGACCGGCTTCTCCTGCACCTCTGACATCAGTAGAGATACTCCTGGACCAGCTTCTCGGCGATCTTCACCGCCATCAGCGCGCCGCCGAAGCGCACGTTGTCGGCAACGGACCAGAACTGGATCTGCTCCGGCATGCCGTAGTCATTACGCACGCAGCCGACGGAGAGATGAGTACTACCGGAGGCATCCCCCACCTGGGTCGGAAACTCACCGGCTTCAGAGAGAACGATATCTTCGCCATGGGCAAAGGCGTCGCGTGCCTCTTCCGCCGCCAGCGGACGCAGGGCTTCAAAGTTAACCATCTGTGCGTGACCGTAGAAGACCGGTGCCTGGACGCTGCTGACGGAGATCATCAGACCGTCATCCTGGAGCACCTTGCGCACCTGGTCGACGACGCGACGCTCGTCAGGGACGCTGCCTTCGCCATCAATCCGCAGCGGCAGCATGTTGAACGCCAGCTGGCGACCAAAGTAATCCTCTTCATCGACGGGAATGCCGTTGAGCAGCTTGGCGCTCTGCCCGGCCAGCGCATCTACCGCCGCCTTGCCCTGACCCGAGACCGACAGCAGGTTAGTCACGGCGATGCGCGACAGGCCACCCTCCTCAATCAGCGGCTTCAGCGCGGCCAGCAGCTGGCTGGTGAGGCTGTCAGCAACGGCAATCACGTTGCGGTTGCGGTAGTCGGCCAGCACAAACGGGTTAACATCCGGCACGACCAGCGGCACGTCCGGCTCCAGCGCAAACAGGCCGCTGGCGTCGATCACCAGGCAGCCCGCGTTGGTCGCCTCTTCAATATAGGTAGCTGAAGCTTCCGCACCGGCCACGAAAAAGGCCAGCTGCGCCTGCGTCCAGTCAAACTCGGCAGCGTCCTGGACATAGATTGTTTTACCTACGTAGCGCAGATCTTTACCGGCGCTCTCGTGACGGGCCAGCGCATACAGATCGCCCACCGGGAACTGACGCTCAGCAAGCGTTTCGAGCAGGGCTTCGCCGACAGCGCCGGTTGCGCCCAGGATGGCAATGTTCCAGCCTTCTGACATGGTGGTTTACTCCAGACAATAGCAGTACGCTCCCCGCAGCAGGGCGGAGAGCGAAAGAGAATAAGTTTAGTGCGTCGGGTGAAAGACGGCGGTAAAACCGAGCTTGTGCAGCAGGCTTGCGGCCTCGGCGTCATCACACTGAATATAGAGCGATGACCACTCCCGGCGCTCAAGATAGTTTTTGCGCAGCTTATCAAACTCACCCGGGATGCCCGCCACTTTACGCAGGGGTGCATCGTCGCGGCGCACATCATACACCAAATGGGCTAGTCTTTTCAGCGTTGGCTGATCGAGCGGGCCATGCAGGGTGATGCGGCCAAATTCCGGCGCGGGCAGCAGGGTATCGAGGGCAACCTGCTGGCGATGGCCGATAAACGCGCTGAAGGCTTCAAAGACCTGGGTGGTGCCGCGCGCCTTGCCCTCAAGCGTATAGCCCGCGATGTGCGGCGTACCGATGTCGACCCGCTTGAGCAGCTCGACGTTGAGATCCGGCTCCGGCTCCCACACGTCCAGCACCACGCTGAGATCCTGCCCGGCCTCCAGACGCGTGAGCAGCGCAGCGTTGTCCACCACCCTGCCCCGGCAGGCGTTGATGAGGATCGCCCCCGGCTTCAGGGCGCTAATCAGCGCGTCGTCGACAAGGTGCAGCGTTTTGTACGGCCCCTCTTTGAACAGCGGCGTGTGGAAGGTGAGAATATCAGCCTCGCGCACCAACGCTTCTAGCGGGCGGAAATCCCCCGCATCGCCGCGATCGGCACGCGGCGGATCGCACAGCAGGGTGCGTACGCCCCACGCCTCCAGCCGCGCCTGTAAACGCGACCCGACGTTGCCGACGCCGACAATGCCCACGGTGCGGTCTTTCAGCGTAAAACCGTCGCGCTCGGCCAGCATCAACAGGGCGGAGAAGACGTACTCCACCACCGCAATCGCGTTGCAGCCCGGTGCCGCAGAGAAGCCAATCCCCGCCTCGCCCAGCCACGCCTGATCGACATGATCGGTTCCGGCGGTAGCCGTACCGACAAATTTAACGGCGGTCCCGCTGAGCAGTGACGCATTGACCTTAGTGACGGAGCGCACCATTAATGCCTGCGCGTCAGCCAGCTCGTCCTCGGGGATCGGGCGGCCAGGAACGGGTTTAACCTCGCCCAGACGGCTAAAGAGTTCGCGGGCGTAAGGCATATTTTCATCAACGAGGATTTTCACGTTACGGTACCTGTATGAGAACGGGAGATAACGGCGCAAGTGTGCCATAATCTCGCCGCCAGGCATACTGACAATGCCGCAGACCGTTACGCGAGCCGCATAGGTAAGAGAGAAGGACAGAGATGATGCAACCCATTCAGGGTGCGCCGGCGCGCCCTCCCGGGCAAGAGCCGACCACCCCCACCACAGCCGCAGGCGACCAGCCCCTCTCCACTCAGCAGCGCACGGTGCTGGAGAGGCTGATTACCCGTCTGGTGGCCCTGACGCAGCAGCAGAGCGCCGAAGTCTGGGCCGGGGTGAAGCACGATCTGGGTTTAAAAAACGACGCTCCCCTGCTCTCCAGGCACTTCCCTGCCGCCGAGCAGAGCCTGACCCAGCGTCTGGAGAGTGCCGTCCAGAATAACGCCAACCGTCAGGTGCTCTCGCAGCTAACGGAGCTGCTGGGCCAGGGCAACAATCGCCAGGCGGTGAGCACGTTTATTCGCCATCAGTTTGGCCAGACGGCGCTCAGCCAGCTCTCTCCCGAGCAGCTTAAAACCGTGCTGGTGATGCTGCAGAAAGGCGAGCTGGCGATCCCCCAGCCGCAGCAGCGCCCGGCCACCGATCGCCCGATGCTGCCTGCCGAGCACAATACGCTGAACCAGGCGGTCACCAAGCTGGCTGCCGCCACGGGTGAATCCAGCAAGCTGATCTGGCAGTCGATGATTGAGCTTTCCGGCGCAAAGACCGGCGAGCCGATCCCGGCCAAGCAGTTTGCTCACCTGCTGACCTGGCTGCAGGCGCGCCAGACGTTGAGCACCCAGACGGCGCCGACCCTGCATACGGTGCAGTCGGCTCTGAAGCAGCCGCTGGACGCGCAAGAATGGCAGGGCATTCAGGATTATGCTCAGCAGACGTATCAGGTCACACCGCAGACGGTGCTGACCACCGCCCAGGTGCAGGATCTGCTCAACCACATCTTCCTGCGCCGCGCCGAGCGCAACGAAGCCCTGCTGGAGCCGCGTCATATCCAGCCGATCTACAACCCGCTGTTCGCCCCGGTGATGGAGTCGTTCAAGTCGCTCTCTGCCCGTCCGGGCCTGATTGCCATCGCACTGCTGGTGGTACTGGCGCTGATCTGGCTGGTGATTTAACGCGCACCTGACGCAGATAACCGGGATAAGACCGCAATTCTCTATTAGGCTTTTTATCTGGCCTGGTTAAGAGGAGAGCGCGATGCGCAAAAAAGCATTGATAGTAGGTATCAGCGGCGTGATTGGACGCGCCCTGGCAGAGAAGCTGTTGGAAGAGGGCTGGGAAGTTACCGGTCTGTCACGCGGGCGCGGCGACGTGCTCGCGGGCTGTACCAGCCTGACGGCGGATCTGACCGACGCGGCAGCGGTCAACGAAGCGCTGAAATCGGTCAAACCGGATGCGCTCTTCTTTAGCGTCTGGGCGCGCCAGGAGAGCGAGAAAGAGAATATACGCGTTAACGGCGCGATGGTGAAAAACGTCATTGAGGCGCTGGGTAATCGTCTGCACGGAGCACACGTGGCGCTGGTCACCGGACTTAAGCACTATCTTGGTCCGTTTGAAGCCTACGGCAAAGGCGCTGTACCAGTGACCCCTTTCCGCGAAGAGCAGGGTCGGCAACCGGTGGAGAACTTCTACTATGCCCAGGAGGACGAGCTTTTCGCCGGGGCCGAGAAGTATGGCTATCGCTGGAGCGTGCACCGTCCGCATACCATTGTCGGCTATGCGTTGGGTAATGCCATGAACATGGGCCAGACGCTGGCGGTTTACGCCACCCTGTGCCGGGAAAAAGGCTGGCCCTTTATCTTCCCAGGCTCCCCTGAGCAGTGGAACGGCGTGTCGGACGTGACCGATGCTAGCCTGCTGGCCGAGCAGCTGGAATGGGCAGCCACCAGCCCGACGGCAGCTAACGAGGACTTCAACGCCGTTAACGGGGACGTATTCCGCTGGAAGTGGCTATGGCCGCGCCTCGCCGCCTATTTTGGTATTGAGGCCGCGCCCTACCCTGAGAAGATGATGCCCCTGGAGGGTCGGATGCTGGAGGCCGAGGCCGCCTGGCGGACGATTGCTGCGCACCATCAGCTGCGTGAGGCGGACATCAACAAGCTGGTCTCCTGGTGGCATACCGATGCCGACCTGGGCCGCCCGATGGAGGCCTTTACCGATATGAGTAAAAGCCGCAAGGCCGGGTTTATCGGCTATCGCAGCACGCTGGATTCCTTTACCGGGCTGTTTGATCGACTCAAGAGCGAGCGGATTATCCCCTGATGCAGTGCCAGCCAGTCAGCGCAGCCGCTGACTGGCTTTTCCCGCTACAGGTTCTCGCCGTTGCTTCTGATCACCTCTTTGTACCAATCGAACGATTTTTTCTTGCTGCGCGCCAGCGTGCCTTTCCCTTCATTGTCCTTGTCGACATAGATAAAGCCGTAGCGCTTTTTCATCTCGCCGGTGCCCGCCGAGACCAGATCGATGCAGCCCCAGGGGGTGTAGCCCATTAGGTCGACGCCATCTTCTTCTACCGCCTTCTTCATTTCGCGAATATGGTCGCCCAGGTAGGCGATGCGGTAGCTGTCGTCCACCGTGCCGTCCGCCTCCAGCTTGTCGATTGCGCCAAAGCCGTTTTCGACAATAAACAGCGGCAGCTGGTAGAGATCGTAGAAGTAGTTCAGCGAGTAGCGTAACCCCACCGGATCGATCTGCCAGCCCCAGTCAGAGGCTTTTACCCACGGGTTAGTCACCAGGCTTTTGGTTTCGTCATAGTCGAGGCGAGGATTATCCTCGGTGGCTTTGGTGGCAAACGACATGTAGTAGCTAAAGCCAATGTAGTCGACGCAGCCGCGCTGCAGGATGCGCAGATCCTCTTCGGTCATATCGAGGTTGAACGCTTTTCGCGCAAAGTAGTTCAGGGTGTGTTTCGGGTAGTAGCCCCGAACGTGCACGTCGGCAAACCAGTAGCGGCGGTGCATAGCGTTGACCGACATCATCATGTCGTTGGGATCGCAGGTGAGCGGATAGACCGGACACATGGCGATCATGCAGCCAATCTGGAACTCCGGGTTAATCGCGTGCCCGGCTTGCACCGCCAGTGCGCTGGCCACCAGCTCGTAGTGCGCGGCCTGATACATGATCTTCTCGCGATCTTCACCCGGCTTATAGTGCAGCCCCGAGTTGGTGAACGGCGCGAAATCCTCGTTGAAGTTGGCCTGGTTGTTGATCTCGTTAAAGGTCATCCAGTACTTCACTTTCTTCTGGTAACGAGTGAAAACGGCTTTGGCAAAGCGGACAAAAAACTCAATCGTCTGCCGGTTGCGCCAGCCGCCGTATTCGGTGACCAGGTGATAGGGCATCTCAAAGTGTGAAAGGGTGATCACCGGCTCGATATTGTACTTCAGGCACTCGTCAAAGAGATCGTCATAAAACTGGAGCCCAGCTTCGTTGGGCTCCAGCTCGTCGCCGCGAGGAAAGATGCGTGTCCAGGCGATAGAGGTACGGAAGCATTTAAAGCCCATCTCCGCAAACAGCTTAATGTCCTGCGGATAGCGATGGTAAAAGTCGATGCCTTCATGGTTGGGATAGTATTTCCCCTCGATGACGCCTTCGGTAATTTCTCGCGGCACGCCATGCCGCCCGGCGGTCATCACGTCGGCAACGCTAATGCCTTTGCCGCCCTCCTGCCAGCCGCCCTCCAGCTGATGCGCGGCCACCGCCCCGCCCCAAAGAAAATCTGCTTTAAATCCAGCCATCTGTACCCCCTCTTCGTTGGAATATAGGGGAGGATAGCAACCGATGCGGCAGATTGCCGGACGCGTGTCACATAATTGCCCGTGGCTTTAGCCATAAAAAAAGGAGCCAGAAGGCTCCTTTTTACTTTGCCGGAGGGCAATTATTTGTTCAGCTTGCGCATTACCAGCGTCGCGTTGGTGCCGCCAAAGCCGAAGCTGTTGGACATCACGGTGTTCAGCTCACGCTCGGTCGTCTCGGTGACGATATTCAGGCCTTCTGCTTTCTCGTCCATCTCTTCGATGTTGATGCTCGGGGCGATAAAGCCGTGTTCCAGCATCAGCAGGGAGTAGATGGCTTCCTGCACGCCCGCCGCACCCAGCGAGTGACCGGTCATGGCTTTGGTAGCAGAGATAGCCGGGCTGTTGTTGCCGAAGACTTCACGGATCGCACCCAGCTCTTTCACGTCGCCTACCGGAGTAGAGGTGCCGTGGGAGTTCAGGTAGTCGATTGGGGTGTCCAGACCGTGCATCGCCATCTGCATGCAGCGCACCGCGCCTTCGCCAGACGGAGCCACCATGTCAGCGCCGTCGGAGGTGGCGCCGTAGCCCACGATCTCAGCATAGATTTTCGCGCCGCGTGCCAGAGCGTGTTCCAGTTCTTCCACCACTACCATACCGCCGCCGCCTGCGATCACGAAACCATCACGGCTAGCGTCGTAGGTACGGGAGGCTTTCGCCGGATCGTCGTTGTACTTGGTAGAGAGCGCGCCCATCGCGTCGAACTCACAGGCCATTTCCCAGCCCAGCTCTTCGCCGCCGCCAGCAAAAACGATGTCCTGTTTGCCCAGCTGGATCTGCTCAACCGCGTTACCGATACAGTGTGCAGAGGTCGCACAGGCGGAGCTGATAGAGTAGTTTACGCCGTGGATTTTGAACGGCGTCGCGAGGCAGGCGGAGACCGCCGAGCCCATCGCTTTGGTGACCACGTACGGGCCAACCGCTTTCAGGCCGCGCGGGCTACGCATTGCGTCCGCACCGAAGACCTGCGCTTTGGAAGAGCCGCCGGAGCCAGCAATCAGGCCCACGCGTGGGTTATTCTGGTAAACCTCTTCGCTCAGGCCAGCATCAGCGATGGCCTCCTGCATAGAGAGGAAGGCGTAGATGGCGGCATCGTTCATGAAACGGACCACTTTGCGGTCAATCATGCCCGTGGTGTCCAGTTTTACATTACCCCATACGTGGCTGCGCATACCGGAATCGTGAAATTCCTGGGAGAAAGTGATCCCTGAGCGCCCTTCACGCAGAGATGCGAGGACTTCCTGCTGGTTATTACCGATGCTGGAAACGATGCCCAAGCCAGTAATCACTGCACGTTTCATTCAATACCTCTGTCATTCGCACTATTATAAGATTCGATTCGCAAGATAGCGTACAGTTGTACGCCGAACAAGTCCGATCAGCCAATTTCTGGAGAAATTTGCGCCAGCGGGCCGACATCGTTAAGATCGTGCCACTGCCTGCCACGCGAGTAACTTACGTGAAACAAACCGCTATACAATCTGCCAACCTCGAATTCAACGCTGAGGGTACACCTGTTTCCCGAGATTTCGACGACGTCTATTTCTCTAATGATAATGGACTTGAGGAGACGCGCCACGTTTTCCTCGACGGTAACCAGCTTGGCACCCGTTTTCCGCTGCATCCACGCCCGCTGTTTATCGTTGCTGAGAGCGGCTTCGGCACCGGGCTGAACTTTCTTACGCTGTGGCAGGCGTTTGATGCATTTCTGCTCGCACACCCGCAGGCTACGCTGCAAAGATTACACTTCATCAGTTTTGAAAAATTTCCGCTAAAGGCGGCGGATTTGGCCCAGGCGCACCGGCACTGGCCCGAGCTGGCGCCCTGGGCTGAGCAGCTCCAGGCGCAGTGGCCTGCCGCCCTGCCGGGCTGCCACCGTCTGCTGCTGGCAGGCGGACGCGTTACGCTCGATCTCTGGTTTGGCGATATTAATACCTTAACCGATGCGCTGGATGATTCCCTCAACCAGAAGGTTGACGCCTGGTTTCTTGACGGCTTTGCCCCAGCGAAAAACCCAGAGATGTGGACGCCGTCGCTGTTTAATGCCATGGCCCGCCTGGCACGCCCCGGTGGCACGCTCGCCACCTTTACCTCCGCCGGGTTTGTCCGTCGAGGATTGCAGGAGGCGGGCTTCAGCATGCAAAAAAGAAAAGGGTTTGGCCGCAAGCGCGAGATGCTGACCGGCGAGATGCAGCAGACGCTGAACCCCGCCCCGCGCACGCCATGGTTTGCCCGCACCCCGGCGGCAGGTCAGGAGGCCGCGATTGTTGGCGGCGGCATTGCCAGCGCCCTGCTCTCGCTGGCCCTGCTGCGCCGGGGCTGGCAGGTGACCCTTTATTGTGCCGACGATGCGCCCGCACAGGGAGCATCCGGCAATCGTCAGGGGGCGCTCTATCCCCTGCTGAGCGCCCACGATCCGGCCCTGGCGCGCTTCTTCCCGGCCGCCTTTACCTTCGCCCGCAGGCTGTACGATACCCTGCCGGTTGAGTTCGATCGCGACTGGTGCGGCGTCACCCAGCTTGGCTGGGACGAAAAGAGCCAGCAGAAGATTGCCCAGATGCTTAGCCTGGCACTCCCTCCCGAGGTGGCCGTGGCGGTGGATGCCGAAGCGGTGAAGGCGACCACCGGCGTAGATACCGGCTGCGGCGGCATTCAGTACCCGGCAGGCGGCTGGCTCTGCCCGGCCCAGCTTACCGCCGCCGCGCTAGAGCTGGCGGTCTCTCAGGGCCTGCGCGTGCGTTATCAATCCGAGGTGAACGCCCTCACTGCTACAGAGGCGGGCTGGCAGCTGACGTTTACTCAAGGCGAAAGCGCCTGCCATCAGACGGTGGTGCTGGCGAACGGCCACCGCGTCAATCAGTTTACCCAGACGGAGAACCTGCCGGTCTACGCCGTTGGCGGCCAGGTGAGCCACATCCCTGCCCGCCCAGGGCTGTCGGCGCTGCGTCAGGTGCTGTGTTATGACGGCTACCTGACGCCGCAGAATCCCACTAACGGCGAGCACTGCATCGGCGCGAGCTACCATCGCGGTCAGCAGGAGGCGAGCTACAGCGAAGAGGATCAGCAGCACAATCGCCAGCGATTAATCGACTGCTTCCCCGAGGCGGAGTGGGCAAAAGAGGTAGACGTCAGCGGCCAATCTGCCCGCTGCGGCGTACGCTGCGCCACGCGCGATCATCTGCCTATGGTGGGTAACGTCGCCGATTATGCGGCTACCGTGCAGAACTATGCCGATCTGGCCGAGCATCAGGAGTATGCCGTCTCGGCCCCGGTGCATGCGGGGCTGTATATTCTTGGCGCGCTGGGTTCACGCGGGCTGTGTAGCGCTCCGCTTGCGGCAGAGATCCTGGCGGCGCAGATGAGCGACGAGCCGATCCCGCTGGAGGCTGAGACCCTGGCGGCGCTAAATCCTAATCGTTTGTGGGTGCGAAAACTGCTGAAGGGTAAGGCGGTGAAACGCGGTTGAAAACCCGGCCCGGCAGGCTTGCGCCGCCGGGCGTGAGCATAGCTTAGGCTTTGGCCTGCTGGTAGAGTCTCTCCCACATCTCCAGCACCAGCACCTGATCGCGCGGAGAGAGTTCGCCGCCCTGAATCGCCTGCTCAAGGCTGGAGGTCACCTGGGCGTAAACCGCCTCCGGGGAGTGATCGTCACCGTTTTCCAGCACGGCGACGGCCAGCGTCAGGTGGCCGCTCAGGTAACCGCTGGCGAAAAGCTCATCGTCACTGGCGTGCTCAACCATGTCATCAATTAACGCCAGAATGCGTGATTCAAATTCCGCGATCATCTTCTTTCCTCTTTAAAAACCGTGGCGCTAGTTCAGATCGTCCGGCCACGGAAACTGGTCTGCCGTTAAAGACGGCGTGTGATAATAATCTTGTAACGCCTTGATAAACCGCGCCGGACGCTCGGGGATCCCCTGCTCCAGCCAGGTCATCACCTGGGCATGCACCCGGCGCTGGAAGGCGATGCGATCCGGCTCGACGTCACCTTCAAGGTTGTCGCAGCTGACGTTAAACGGGAAACCCGCCGCCACGCAGAAGAGCCATTCGAAAGATTGAGGCTTCACCTCGACGTCTTCAAACTGCCCTTGGGTTGCGGCATCGCGACCGTCCGGGCAGTACCAGTAGCCAAAATCCACCAGTTCCCGACGAGCCTTACCGGCGACGCACCAGTGTGAAATCTCATGCAGCGCGCTGGCGTAAAAGCCATGGGCAAAAACGATCCGGTGATAGTCGACCTCGTCGTCAGCCGGAAGGTAGATAGGCTCGTCGTCGCCCTTCACCAGGCGGGTATTAAAATCGTCGGCAAAGCAGCCATTGAAGATCTCAATCAGCTGCTCGTAGCGGTGTGTCGTACTGCTCATGCGTGTATCCCCACCCAGTGGAGGATCTCCTGTCCGTGACTGTCAAAAAGAAGTTTGGCGCTCATCACCGCCGAAACGATGACGATCATCGGGCGGATCAGCTTCTGTCCTTTGCTCAGCACCAGCCGCGAGCCGAGGCGCGCGCCGATAAACTGCCCGGCAAGCATCACAAACCCGGTGGCCCATACCACCTTGCCACCGATGATAAACAGCAGCAGGCCGCCGAGATTCGAGGTGGCGTTGAGCACCTTGGCGTGCGCGGTGGATTTCGCCAGGTTGAAGCCGCAGAGCGTGACAAACGCCAGGGCATAAAATGAACCCGCACCGGGGCCGAAGAAGCCATCGTAGAAGCCCACGCAGCCGCCCGCCACCAGCGCAAACGGCAGACCGTAGAGACGACGCTGGCGATCCTCTTCACCCAGCTTCGGCATCAGCAGAAAGTAGAGGCCGATACTGATGACCAGCACGGGCAGGATCTGACGCAGTATGTCGGACTGGACATGCTGTACCAGCAGCGCACCCGTCGTCGACCCGATAAAGGTCATCAGAATATTGAGCTTCTGATCGCCGAGCTTCACCACGCCACGGCGCAGAAAGTAGAGCGATGACGAGAGCGATCCACCGCAGGCCTGTAGCTTGTTGGTCGCCAGCGCCTGGGCCGGGGTCATGCCCGCCGCCAGCAGCGCTGGAACGGTCAGCAACCCGCCGCCACCGGCCAGGGCATCAATAAACCCGGCCAGCAGGGCGACGAAAAAAAGGACTGCCAGCAGCAGCGGAGAGACCAAAAAGAGATCGCTAAAATTTTCCATTAAAGTACATGCTCGTCCAGTAGCGCCTGGCAGGAAGGCGGCAACGGCGGCGGTGTCTTCTTCTCAGGCTTCGTTGAGGCAGGTTTAGGCGGTTCAAACCAGCTTTGCAGCTCCGCGCCACAGCCGTCGCCCGGCGGCGGCAGAGGTTGATCGACGCACTCCAGGCTATCTGCCGGGCAGCGCAGGCGAACATGCATATGCGCCCGATGCTGGAACCACGGACGCACCTTGCGCAGCCAGTCGCGATCGGTTCCTGCGTCTTCGCACAGCCGCTGCTTAATAGCCGGGTTAACAAAGATGCGCGTCACGTCGTTATCTTCCGCGGCCAGCTTAATCAGATGGTTGATTTCCGGCTGCCACAGTGAGGAGACTACGTGCTTGCCGTCCTGGGAGACCAGATCCAGCGCCTGGGGCTTCAGCAGCTGCGCCGCGGTCCAGCGCGTTTTCGGCAGCTGTAAGAAGATATCGACGTCCAGCCCGGTCTGATGGCTGGCGTGGCCGCCATTGAAGCGCCCCCCGGCGGGCATGCCCATATCCCCTATCAGCACCGTGCCGAGGTTAAGATTGTGCACCCGTCCGCTAAGGCGCTGAATAAACTGCACCAGGTCAGGGTGACCAAAGTAGCGGCGCTGATCGGTGCGCATCACTTGATAGGCATCGGACTGGATCGGCAGCGCGCTCGCGCCGATGATACAGCCGTTAGAGAATGCGCCCACCGACTGCGCGCTACCGGCAATCGGATGGGTGATTTTTTGCCACGGCGTCGCCGCAAGCGTGGCATGGCTGGCGAGCACCGCCAGCAGCGCAATAAGCGTCTTTTTCATCATTTACCAGCGTGGAATGGTTGTCGCCACGTCCGCATTCTGCGCCCGCTGGCGCAGGAAGTGATCCATCAGGACAATCGCCAGCATCGCTTCAGCGATGGGCACGGCACGAATACCCACGCAGGGATCGTGACGGCCTTTGGTGATCATCTCCACCTCTTCCCCAACGCGGTTGATGGTTTTCCCCGGCACGGTAATGCTGGAGGTTGGCTTCAGGGCGATATTGGCGACAATCTGCTGGCCGCTGCTGATGCCACCGAGAATGCCGCCCGCGTGGTTGCTGGTAAAGCCCGCGTGGGTGATCTCGTCCCGGTTTTGGCTACCGCGCAGGGCCACCGACGCAAAGCCTTCGCCAATCTCCACGCCCTTCACCGCGTTGATGCTCATCAGCGCGTGGGCAATATCGGCATCGAGACGGTCAAACACCGGCTCGCCCAGCCCCGGCGGCACGCCGTCGGCAATCACGGTGATCTTCGCCCCGATAGAGTCGCCCTCTTTTTTCAGGGCGCGCATCAGCTCGTCCAGAGCTTCAATCTTGTCTGGATCCGGGCAGAAAAATGGGTTCTGCTCAACCTGGTCCCAGGCTTTGATCTCCAGTGGGATATCGCCCATCTGGGTCAGGCAGCCGCGAACGGTAATGCCCAATTTCTCGGCGAGGAATTTTTTGGCAATCGCCCCTGCCGCCACGCGCATGGCGGTTTCACGGGCCGATGAGCGGCCGCCGCCACGGTAGTCACGCAGGCCATATTTCTGCTCATAGGTGTAGTCAGCGTGACCCGGACGGAAAACGTCCTTGATGGCGCTGTAGTCCTGCGAGCGCTGGTCGGTATTCTCAATCAGCAGGCCGATGCTGGTGCCGGTGGTGACACCCTCAAAAACGCCGGAGAGGATCTTCACCTGATCCGGCTCACGGCGCTGGGTGGTATAGCGTGAGGTGCCCGGACGGCGGCGATCCAGATCGTGCTGCAAATCGGCTTCGCTCAGGGCGATCCCCGGTGGTACGCCGTCGACAATGCAGCCGAGCGCCAGGCCATGTGACTCCCCGAAGGTGGTCACGCGAAAGAGTTGTCCAATACTGTTTCCTGCCATCACGGCTCCACTGTCTTTATTTAAATAGGCGTTATCGTTTTATTAATCTTTGTAGATGCTGAAGTGCTCCCGGGCCGCCAGCAGCTGCGCTTTAGTCAGCATAAAGACGCCGTCGCCGCCGTTATCGAACTCAAGCCAGGTAAAGGGCACTTCAGGGTACTGCTCTATCAGATGTACCATGCTGTTGCCGACTTCACAAATCAGCACGCCGTCGTCGGTGAGATAGTCCGGCGCACAGGCGAGGATGCGGCGCGTCAGCTTCAGACCGTCGCTGCCGGAGGCGAGGCCCAGCTCAGGCTCGTGGCGATACTCGTTAGGCAGATCCGACATATCCTCTTCATCCACGTAGGGCGGATTGGTGACGATCAGATCGTACTGCACCTTAATCAGGTCGCGGAACAGATCGGAGCGGATAGGCGTCACGTTATGGATCAGACCGTGCTCTTCGATATTGTGCTCGGCCACGGCCAGCGCCTCGGTAGAGATGTCTACCGCGTCGACTTCCGCTTCGGGGAACTCGTAGGCGCAGGCGATAGCGATGCAGCCGCTGCCGGTGCACATATCCAGAATATGCTGTGGCTGGTGGTTGATAATGCCAGCAAAGCGGCTGGTGATGAGTTCGCCAATCGGTGAACGGGGCACCAGCACGCGCTCATCGACGTAGAACTCGTGGCCGCAGAACCAGGCTTTGTTGGTCAGATAGGCGACCGGGATACGCTCGTTAACGCGGCGGATCACGCGCTCAACGATACGGTGGCGCTCGCTGGACGTCAGGCGCGCGCTGCGCATATCTTCTGGTATATCCAGCGGCAGGTAGAGGGTCGGCAGCACCAGCTGCACCGCTTCGTCCCACGGGTTGTCGGTACCGTGCCCGTACCAGATGTTTGCCGCGCTGAATCGGCTGACCGACCAACGTAACATGTCCTGAATGGTGTGCAGCTCACTCACTGCTTCATCGACAAATATTTTATCCACGCTATCCTCCGGGACATGTCTTGCTATAAATTCGGCGGCTAGTTTGCCATGAAGACGCCGATAAATCAGCATTCTCGCGCACAGCCAGCCGGAAAAAAGCATTTTGCCTGAACACAGAGCGCGACGAGTCGGGTAAACTGAAAAAAATCAGAAATGAGATGAATGAATGAAGAAGAAAACATCACTTAGCGAGGCGGACCAGACCCTGTTCCGCCAGTTGATGACCGGCACGCGCCAGATCAAGCAGGACACCATTGTGCACCGCCCCCTGCGCAAGAAAGTCAGCGACGTGCCGGTAAAACGACTGCTTCAGGAGCAGGCCGACGCCAGCCACTACTTTTCTGATGAATTCCAGCCGCTGCTCAACACCGACGGGCCGGTAAAGTATGTCCGCCCGGACGTGAGCCACTTTGAAGTAAAGAAGATGCGGCGGGGAGACTATTCGCCGGAGCTGTTTCTTGACCTGCACGGCTTAACCCAGCAGCAGGCCAAGCAGGAGCTGGGGGCGCTGATCGCCGCCTGCCGTCGGGAGCACGTCTTCTGCGCCTGCGTAATGCACGGTCATGGCAAGCACATCCTGAAACAGCAGACGCCGCTGTGGCTGGCTCAGCATCCACACGTGATGGCCTTCCACCAAGCACCGAAAGAGTACGGCGGCGACGCGGCGCTGCTGGTGCTGATCGAGGTAGAGGAGTGGCAGCCGCCAGAACTACCCTAATGAACTGCCTTAATACCTCAGCCGGACGCCAGAAATGACAAGAGCCGCATAAGCGGCTCTTTAGCGATGGCCAGGCAGCGTTAGATCGCCTTAGCCATTTTCAGGTTGCAGGGGCTAACCTGCCAGTTAAAGGTCCCCTTCCCTTCGCCGTCCAGCGTCACGCTGGCAATCGCAGAGGTGAGGAACATCGGCGGCGTCTCTTCCGGGCAGAGCTCGGAAACCAGGTAGCCGACCAGCGGCAGGTGAGAGATCACCAGCACCGAGGAGACGCCTTTACTGGCGAGCGCATGAAGATAGTCGCCAACCAGAGCCACGTCGCCGCCGGGTGTTAACTCAGGCAGCACATCAACGCTGTCCGGCAGGTTCATACACTCCCCTACCTTCTCCAGCGTCTGTTCAGCGCGCAGGAACGGACTGACCAGCACACGCTCAACGTTTACTTTTTGTCCCTTTAACCAGGTCGCCATTTGACGGGACTCATCACAGCCACACAGCGTTAAAGGACGTACCGAGTCACTGGCTGCTTCGAGAGCAGCGTCGCCGTGACGCATGATAAAAACTTGCATATTGCACCGCTTTTGTTAACCAGAAGCACTGATATCGCCCGAGCATGAACGCATCGGGAGAGAGCAGTGGCCGGGCATTGTGCCTTATCCATTCGTCGAATGAAACGCTGTGTTTTACCTCAACGGCGTAACTCTCGTCAATCTCTGTTTATAAATTGAACAGCATTGACCTATTCAACGCCAGATTTACCCTTACCAGACCTTAACTTACCCGCTCGGCCTCCCTGTTCGGCCAGAACGTGATGCCGTGCTGCGCCATGTGTAACAAAATCTCACAGGGCATAAAACGATCGCCGTACTGGGCGGCTAAACGCTGAAGGGTCGCCACCACGTTGTCCGCCCCCAGGCGATCCATGTAGCGGAACGGCCCGCCCAAAAACGGCGGAAAACCGATGCCAAACACGGCGCCAATATCGCCATCGCGGACGCTTCTGATGACCTTCTCATCGATACAGCGTGCCGCTTCATTAAGCATCATCATGACGCAGCGTTCAGCCACCTGCGCCTCGGTTAAACGTGCGCTGCCTGCTGCGCCCACCAGCGGATAAATAGCCGGATCCACCTGTTTCTTGCTTGTACGCCCTTTCGCGTCATAAAGATAGAAACCACGGCCATTTTTTCTGCCTTTGCGATCGTCGTTCAAAATTGCGCTGACGACATTTGCTGGCGGCGAAAAACGTTCTCCATATGCCGCTTCAAGCACAGGTATAATTTTAGTGCCGGTATCGATTCCTACCTCATCCAAAAGTTGGATCGGGCCAACCGGGAAACCAAACTTTACCAGCGCGTTATCAATGTGCTCGACACGCTCACCCTCGGTCAGCATCCGCATCGCTTCGTTAATATAGGGGGCAAGGATACGGTTAACGTAGAACCCGGCCTTGTCCGCTACCACGATGGGCGTTTTCCCCTGCTTTTTCGCCAGCTTCACCGTGGTGGCGATGGTCTGCTCATCCGTGCCAGCGTGGGGAATAATCTCTACCAACGGCATCTTCTCCACCGGACTAAAGAAGTGCAGGCCAATCACCTTCTCCGGACGCGCTGCGCGGGCGGCGATATCGCCGATCGGCAGGGAGGAGGTGTTGGAGGCGAAGATAGTGTGCGGTGCGCAGTGGGCTTCAACGTCGGCGACCATCTGCTGCTTCAGACTCAAATCTTCAAATACCGCCTCAATGACCACGTCCCGCTGAGAGAAGCCGCGATAGTCCGTCGCACCTGAAATCATCGCCATCTGGCTGTCGCGTTCGCTGGATCTGATATGGCGGCGACGCACTTTTTTATCAAGCTGCTGCCAGCTGTATTTCAGCGCATGGTTGATGCCCGTCGGGTTGATATCCTTGATGCGCACCGGTAGCCCGGCCTTGCTGGCGGTGACAAACGCAATGCCGCCGCCCATCAGGCCACCGCCCAGCACGCCCACTGACCGTAGCGGGCCGGATTCGACGCTGCTGCCCGGATCCTTTTTGATCTCGGTGGTGGCAAAGAAGATCTGCCGCAGCGCCTGGGACTGGGGCGTCATCGCCAGCTCGCCAAAGGCGCGCGCCTCGGCCGTATAGCCGCTGCCTTTGCCCTGCGCCAGCCCAATATGAATAACGTCCAGAATGCGCGATGCCGCCGGATAGTTGCCGTGGGTCTTCTGCTGGGTCTTTTTGCCTACAAAATGGAAGAGCAGCGCCCGCCCAAGGGGGCCGGCGAGAATGCGCTCTTTTACCGGCAGCCGACGGCTCGCAGGTCGGCCCTTAAGCGCTAGCGCCGCCGCTGCATCCAGTAAAATGGCGTGAGGGACAACGTCATCCACCAGCCCGACCTTCCGCGCCTGGCGGGCCCGCAGCTGCTTGCCGGTGAGGATCATCTCTAGCGCCGTGCTGACGCCCACCAGACGCGGCAGACGCTGGGTTCCCCCGGAGCCAGGAAGCAGCCCCAGCTGAACCTCGGGCAACCCCAGCACCGTTTTCGCATCGTCGGTACAGACGCGCCCGTGGCAGGCCAGCGCCAGCTCAAGACCGCCGCCGAGGCAGGGCCCGTGAATAGCGGCAATCACCGGAATGGTGAGCGCGTGAATATCGGACATAATTTTCCGCCCCTCGTACGCCAGCGCTTCGGCCTGCTGGGCAGTGGTGCAGCCGTCAATCATGTTGATATCGGCCCCGGCAATAAAGTTGTCCGGCTTGGCAGAGATAAACACCACGCCGCGCAGATCCTTATTGTCACGGATCGCTTTTATGATGGCGCGGACCTGGCTGCCAAACTCTGCCTTAAGGGTGTTCATCTTCTCGCCGGGCACGTCAATTGTGACGACGGCGATATTGTCCGGCCGCACGCTAAGGGTAAATGCGGAGGGGGTTGCCATTTCAATCTCCATGTCCATTATTCGGCCTCCAGAACCATTGCCGCACCCAGCCCACCGGCGGCACAGGCGGTCACCAGGCCAAAGCCGCCCCCGCGACGGCGCAGCTCGTGCAGCGTCTGGGTGATCATCCGCGCCCCGGTAGCGGCAAAGGGGTGCCCGTAGGCAATAGAGCCACCCAGCACGTTAAACCGGCTCTCATCGACTTCACCAATGGCGCGATCGCGCCCCAGCACCTCGCGGGCGAAGCGGTCGCTGGCCATCAGCTTCAGGTTAGCCAGCGTCTGCGCGGCAAAGGCTTCGTGCATATCAAACAGGGTCAGATCGCCAAGCGTGAGCCCGGCGCGCTCCAGCGCCAGCGGCGTCGACCACGCCGGGCCAAGCAGCATGTCCTGCTTCACGTCAATGGCGGTAAAAGCATAGCTGCGCAGGTAGCCGAGCGGGGTTAGCCCCAGCTCACGGGCGCGGGATTCGGTCATCAGGATCACCGCTGCCGCGCCGTCGGTGAGTGGCGTACTGTTAGCGGCGGTGACCGTGCCGTGCTGACGGTCAAAGGCCGGACGCAGCTTAGCGTAGTCGGCGAGCGACGCATTGGCTCGCACCGTATTGTCCTGAACAAAAGGCTCGCGATAAGGCGGCGCATAGGCGGTCATCACCTCTTCCGCCAGCCTGCCATCGGCCCACGCCTGAGCGGCGCGCTGGTGGGAACGGTGAGCGAATACGTCCTGCTCCTCGCGGCTAATGCCATAGGTTTTCGCCATCTGCTCGGCGGTATCCCCCATGCGCAGCCCGGTCGAGTATTCGGCAACCGCAGGCGGCACCGGGAGCAGATCGCGCAGGCGCAGGCGGGAGAGAAGCTTTAACTTTTGCCCGCCGGAGCGAGCCTTGCTGAGATCGACCAGGGTGCGCGCCAGGGTTTTACTGACGCCAATCGGCAGGACGGATGAAGAGTCGGCTCCCCCGGCGATACCGGCGCGGATAGTTCCCGCCAGCAGGCTTTCGGCCACGTTTGCTACCGCCTGAAAGCTGGTGGCGCAGGCGCGGCTTACGCTGTAGGCATCGGTATGCACGTTCATCCCGGTTCCGAGCACGATTTCGCGGGCGATGTTAGGCGCCTCGGGCATCTGAACAACCTGACCAAAAACCACCTGCTCAATGATCTCTGGCGCAATTTCGCTGCGCGCCAGCATCTCACCCACGGCCATCTTGCCCAGTTCAATGGCGGTAACACCATGAAACGCAGTGGCCTGGCGGGCAAACGGGGTACGTAACCCGCTAACAATGGCTATACGATCGCCCTGACGGGTGACAAGCGGTAATGCCTGACTCATAACTCTCCCCTGTTGACATACTGCGCAAAGTGGTCTGACCTGCTAATAGTCTTAACCATTTTTTTACATTTAGCCAAGCGGAGAGGCGAAAAAATGCGAGGTAAACACAGAGAAAAGCACAGATAACGCTCCCGGCAGCGGGAGCGTTAGAGGAAGATTAACGCAGGCCCAGCTGGAAGATCAGGGTTTCAGCTTCGCAGGCAAAAACGAAGTCGATATCGAGCTTAACGCCACCGTCAACCTCGGTGAAGGTTGGGGTAATTTCACACGGCTCAGACTCAACGCCGCGCGCTTTTTCCGTCAGCGCGGCCAGAGTCTCTTCGGCCTGGGCGCGATCGGTGAATACACGGCTATAAGAGGCCGTGCAGTCGCTGTTGTCCATGATGGTGCCAACGTCCATACAGCAGCAAACGGGGGTTTCATCAGCACTGCATTTACTCATATTGAAAGTCCTCTCTCATTCGCACGTAGCGTGCCCGATAAATAGTGAGGGTATTTTACGCGCTGACGGTGACGGTCTCCAGTTGTTAGCGCTCCAAAAGTGGGTAAGTGACCGATATCACACTTAAAAATGATCTGGCGCAATAATCACCCTTTTCCCTCATTGATGACCGTCCCGTTTTTGCCAGCCAGATCGCGTTTCCGTGATCACATTTGAAAATACTTATAAACATACTTGCAACATTCGGGCTGGTCAGACCTATACTCTCGCGACTGGTCTGATTTGTCTGTCGTAACTCAGACCCTACACTCCGCGCTCCTGTTACGGCATGTAACATTTATTGTATAAAAATAAATTATGAGGTTATGGTCATGAGCCAGAAAACCCTGTTTACCAAGTCTGCACTCGCAGTTGCAGTGGCAATTGTCTCAACACAAGCCTGGTCAGCAGGCTTCCAACTTAATGAGTTCTCCTCCTCTGGCCTTGGCCGTGCCTACTCTGGTGAAGGCGCTATCGCTGATGACGCAGGCAACGTTAGCCGTAACCCCGCCCTGATTACGATGTTTGACCGCCCTACTTTCTCCGGCGGTGCCATTTTTGTTGATCCGGATGTGGACGTCTCCGGCGTCTCTCCGTCTGGCCGTAGCCTGGACGCGGATAACATCGCCCCGACGGCGTGGGTGCCTAACCTGCACTTCGTTGCACCGATTAATGACCAGTTTGGCTGGGGCGCGTCCCTGACCTCTAACTACGGTCTGGCGACNGACTTTAACGACANCTACGCCGCAGGATCGATGGGGGGTAAAACCGAGCTGGAGACCATCAACCTGAACCTCAGCGGTGCCTATCGTCTGGATAACCACTGGAGCTTCGGCGTAGGTTTTGACGCGGTATACGCTAAAGCGAAGCTGGAGCGCTACGCGGGTGACCTCGGCCAGCTCACCGCGGGCCAGCTGAGCCGCACCCCTGGCTTTACTTCCGCCACTCCGCAGGGCGCAGCGCTGCGCTCGATTGCTGGCTATGCCAACAGCCTGACCAGCGATACGCAGATTGCTTACCTGAAGGGTGACGAATGGGGCTTCGGCTGGAACGCCGGTATTCTTTACGAACTGGATAAAGATAACCGCTACGGCCTGACCTACCGCTCTGAGATCAAAATTGACTTTGACGGCGACTACCGCAGCAGCCTGAACCCGGCATTCAACAGCTTCCTGGGGCCGCGCGGCCTGCCTTCTGGCACCGGTGGCAACACCATCGACGGTGCGCTCAACCTGAACCTGCCAGAGATGTGGGAGATTTCAGGCTATAACCGCGTGGCACCGAAATGGGCCGTGCACTACAGCCTGGCCTACACCAGCTGGAGCCAGTTCCAGGAGCTGAAAGCGAAGAACAGCGACGGCGGCACTCTGTTCTATAAGGATGAGGGCTTCCGCGACTCCTACCGCCTGGCGCTGGGTACCACCTACTATATGGATGACAACTGGACCTTCCGCAGCGGTATTGCCTACGATGACAGCCCGATCCCGGCTGACAAACGCTCTATCTCTATTCCGGACCAGGATCGTCTCTGGCTGAGCGCAGGTACCACCTACGCCTTCAATCAGGATGCCTCCGTGGACGTCGGCGTCTCTTATATGCACGGTCAGAAGGTGAAATTCACCGAAGGCCCGTATAACTTCGAGTCTGAAGGCAAGGCCTGGCTCTACGGCGCAAACTTTAACTACGCGTTCTAATCAGAAACGCGTATAAAAAAAGGTGAACCGAGGTTCACCTTTTTTATTGCCTCGCGCCGGGTTATTCGGCGTCGATATCCTGCAGATCGCCCTGAATCGCCTGCGCGTTCGGGTTCTCTTCCGGCTTCAGCTGTCCGCCGTTAGCAATAAAGTCGTGCTGCTGGAAGTACGCCTCGCGCACCAGAATATAAGGGTCAGAGGACTGGCGCAGCAGGCCGTCGGAATCCAGCAGCTGCGCACGTGTCTCAACGCCCTCTACTGCCCACTTGCCTACCGAGAGCGGCCATGTCAGCCAGGAGAGCACCGGATAGAGCGTATCTGCTGCATCACCCCCGTCTTCACGCAGCGTGAAGCTGCCGTAGAAAGGCAGCTGCACATAAGGGCCGTAGCCGACGCCATAGTGGCCCAGCGTACTGCCGAAACGGCGTGGCACGGTGCGCTGCAGATCTTTGTTCGCCATACCCGCCACGTCGATAAAACCACCCATGCCTAAAATAGTGTTCAGGAAGAAGCGGGTGAAGTGCTTCATCCCCTGGTAGGGATCGCCCTGCAGGAAGGAGTTCACCATGATGGCGGGCTCTTCAAGGTTGCTGGTGAAATTGCTCAGGCCGTTTCGCGCGGGCTGCGGCACGTAATCGCGCCAGGCGACCGCGACCGGGCGCAGAACATAGGGATCCACCACGTTAAAGTTGAAGTTGTACATGGTGCGGTTGAACCCTTCCAGCGGATCCGAACGTCCCTGAGGCTCACCGGAATCAGAGCTGGCGCAGCCCACCAGTAGCGTCGTGCCCAGCGCGAGCGCCGTCAGGCGAAATTTCATAGATGTCTCCCTGTAAAATTTGGCGATGACTGAATGCCACCCGTGACGGCACAACTGCACCGCGCCCCGGCGAACGCCGTTGAATACGCAAGCGATTGTATCAGCACGTTTTAAGATGTCCATGCGCATGGAATAGCGCGTCGGTATGATTTCAGCATAGCCTGTCTTTAACTTTATTCTCTGTTTCGCTATCCATTTTAAACTTGCCCGTAAAAAGCGCCGTTGCGATAGGTGCGCTTCCCAGCAAAATTAGCGGATACCGCTACGCTTATAGCATTAAAGTGAGTAACAGAAAGGTGACCCATCGTGGACGAATTAAAAGAAGATAAGATCAGCAAGGAATCTGAGGCGCTTTCGGAAGAAGAGATTGAGGTAGAGAGCGAGGAGAACAAGCGCGGCGAGGAGATAGAGGTAGATGAAGAGGAGCTCCCCTCCCGTGCGATGGCGATCCATGAACACATTCGTCAGGATGGCGAGAAAGAGATGGAGCGCGATGCCATGGCCCTGCTGTGGTCGGCTATCGCCGCCGGGCTGTCGATGGGCGCGTCGCTGCTGGTAAAGGGGATCTTTCACGTTAAGCTGGACGGCATTCCCGGCAGCTATGTTCTGGAGAGCTTCGGCTACACCTTCGGCTTTATTATCGTCATTATGGCCCGCCAGCAGCTGTTTACGGAGAATACCGTGACCGCCGTGCTGCCGGTGATGCAGAATCCGACCCGGAAAAACGGCGGCCTGCTGCTGCGCCTGTGGAGCCTGGTGCTGCTTGGCAACCTGATCGGCACGGCCATTGCCGCCTGGGCGTTTGAGTATATGCCGATCTTTGACGAGGCCACGCGGGACGCCTTTGTTGAAATCGGTATGGAGGTGATGAAAAACACCCCTGCCGAGATGTTTGCCAATGCGATTATCTCCGGCTGGCTGGTCGCCACCATGGTGTGGATGTTCCCGGCGGCCGGTTCGGCGAAGATCGTGGTAATTATCCTGATGACCTGGGTCATTGCGCTGGCGGACACCACCCATATCGTGGTGGGCGCGGTGGAGATCTTCTACCTGGTCTTCAACGGCACCATCCCCTGGACCGACTTCCTCTGGCCTTTCGCCATACCGACCCTGGCGGGCAACATCTGCGGCGGCACCTTTATCTTCGCCCTGCTCAGCCATGCGCAGATCCGCAATGATATGAGCAACAAGCGCAAGGCAGATATGAAAGCCGAGGCGGAAGACGCCAAAAAGAAGATGAATAAGGCGTAAATGGTGACACTTTAAGCAGTCGGGCGGCACTGAGCTTAACGCGATGAACAAATAGCGTTATACTCGTGCCGCCTCGTCCCCTTAGTTAAATGGATATAACGAGCCCCTCCTAAGGGCTAGTTGCAGGTTCGATTCCTGCAGGGGACACCACTTCGGCACAACCTACCATCACCAGACATAACCGAAAGCCCGATCCCAAGTGCATCACTCCCGGTCTTTCACCACCCGGCGTTACTCAACGCAGATTGACTATACGTTCCTGAAACACTATGAGTTACGCGCATGAAGATGTCGTTACATTAAGAGGCAGATGTATTTTGTCGATCTGAAATATTATTAGGACTGACAAAGGCCCTCATTAAAAATTTCTTATATGCAGATACTCTCCTTCACGGCTCCCAACTGCAATACATTTTGCCTCTACCATACTGATATAATAATACGCAGGATTTGGCATATGCTTCATCATCCATGGGAGTTCGTCAGAGTATTCACTATCAGAGGTAGAAATCATCCAGACAGGCTCGCCCTCTATGGTCATAGCGCTGGCTTTATGATAATTATCATCCCAACCACGCCCGTTTTGTTCGGCATAATCCCTGGCTATCTGTATTGCTTTCTCTTGTGTAATCACTGCTGAACCCCATACCAGACACTATACATAATGCCACCAACTATAACTGGCCCCAAGAGAATCCCCGAGGCTTCATGTCGCAGAAGAGAAAAACTTATCTCATAGGTATTGCCTAAAGGAAAGTTAAATCCCTTAACAATATATTCCGTACTCATTCCTCTTGCACGCAGCAGACCTATAGTTTCGGCAAGGGCCTCTTCGAGATAGCGTAATATGTAAGACTTTGAATAAGCGGATTGTCGCATGAAAACACGCAACTCACGCAGCAGATAGAATTTAGGGGCGATAATCATATGCACTTGCTCATGATAGAGTGTAGTGAGCATTTTAAGATAAGCTTCATCTTTTGATATCGTACCCGGATAGAAGTTACGGCCAACCACCGCATCCCCCCAAGATTTCGTCGCTCCCTGTATAACATCCTTGTATTTGGTAATTTTGATTGTGGGCGTATAACGCCACCCACCGTTTCGGGGAAGCTTCATGCGTGAAGCAACCTCACCACTGTAACGGGGTAGGGCAACCCCCTTGTAAGGTCTTTTGAAGATATCTCCAGGTTTCTTTCTAAAAAGAAGAATAGGACAGAGTTAATACCGATTAGGGTAATAGCTGCTGCCAGATCCTTGGCAGCAGCATCAAGGTCTACTTCTGCTCTGGCACTATTAGTTTTGACAGCAAAATCATAGAGCTTGGTTCCTGCTTCAAAAGCAACCCCTCCTATTGCACTCCATCCCACGACCAACAGTATGACATCTGCAATCTCGCCAATACCAAAGAAATGTGTACCTGCCCATATCACGACCACACTAGCCATAGTAGCCAGTGCTTGTAGAGTGATCATAGCCAGAAGCTGTTCTCCTACTTCAGAAGGTAACAGGGACGCGGCCTTAGTAAGAACCACTTGCAATTTTGACTGCAAATCCATTTGGATAATATTCATTGATCTTTCTCACAAAAAGCTATGTGCCGATTATAAAAACATTAAAGTCCCTTTCTCTATTCTTTTATTATTAAAATTCTTTTCGATTTGGAGATCAAAAAGACATAGCAAGATGCTAATAGCACTAATTACATACTCATACTAAATGCATTTAGTGAAATGAATAATACATGTGAATAATACAGGAACTGATAATTACTCATGGGATACAAACCTCATTGCTAATTATATTAAGGCCTTAGCGTTCTCTTTCTGGATAATTAGTTTATTATGTTGAGCATTAGCCTACCGATAACAAGTGTTGTGAAATGACAGCCTCAGCTAAATATGTAAGTTTTGATGAACATAAGATGTGGATTGAACTAAGCGATGCCCGCACGCTAGGCGTACCCTTGGCATGGTTCCCTGAACTCATGCATGCCAGCCCCGATGAGCGCAATGACTTCGAGTTAAGTCGCCGCGGCATTCACTGGGATAGCCTTGATGAGGATATCTCCGTTGAAGGGTTGCTGGCTGGCCGTGGCGATGTGACGTTCAAACCGCATAGCGCTGCATAAGATCCCTTCGCGCGGTAACGCTTATCTTCCCGTTACCGCTATTCTGCTTACTCCCCCTGCTCCCAGCAACACGCCAGAAAACCCCATAAAAAAAGCCCCCGGCGCATAGCGGCGGGGGCTTACATAAGCGCTTAACGCTTACAGTGCCATGTCGTGCTGGGCAGATGCGGCTTCAGCCGGTTTTGCCTGCGGCATGGACTGTGCCGCGTCTTTCATCTGAATGACCGGCGGTTTGGTCAGGTTCAGCGTAGAGGCAGTTTCATCCCAAACCTGCTGGGTGAGCGCTACGTTGCCGTTCAGCTTCTGGCCGTAGGTCGGTACGATGGCGTGCAGTTTTTCTTGCCACTGCGCCGAAGCAAACTGTGCCGGGAAGAGCTGCTTGATCACGTTGATAGAGATAGGCGCTGCGGTGGATGCGCCAGGCGATGCGCCGAGCAGCGCCGCCAGGGTTTTCTGCTGATCAGTAACGATTTCGGTACCGAGTTTCAGCACGCCGCCTTTATCTGCGTCTTTCTTGATGATCTGCACGCGCTGGCCTGCCTGGATCAGTTTCCAGTCTTCTTTACGCGCCGACGGATAGTACTCTTTCAGCGCCTCGAAGCGGTCGTCTTCGCTCAGCATCACCTGACCAATCAGGTATTTCACCAGATCGAAGTTATCCAGACCGACATCGGTCATCGGGATCACGTTTTTGGTGGTCGTGGTGCTCAGCAGGTCAAAGAATGAACCCTGTTTCAGGAACTTGGTGGAGAAGGTCGCGAACGGCCCAAACAACACCACGCGTTTGCCATCAAGGAAACGGGCATCCAGGTGCGGAACCGACATCGGCGGCGCGCCCACGGAAGCCTGACCGTAGACTTTCTCGGTGTGCTGACGGGTGATTTCCGGGTTCTCGGTCACCAGGAACGAACCGCCCACCGGGAAGCCTGCATAGTTATCCGCTTCCGGGATACCGGTTTTTTGCAGCAGCTTCAGCGCGCCGCCGCCAGCACCGATAAAGACATACTTCGCGTCAACCACACGATCTTTACCGCTCTTCACGTCGGTAATGGTCACATGCCAGGAGTTGTCACCGTTACGTTCAAAATCAGTCACTTCTGAGCCGGTTTCCAGCGTAAAGTTGCTGGTCTTTTTCAGGCTGCCCACCAGCTGACGGGTTATCTCGCCATAGTTAACGTCGGTACCCACCGGGGTCCAGGTAGCGGCAACGCGCTGTTTCGGATCGCGCCCCTCAACGATCAGCGGCGCCCATTTTTTGATCTGCTGCTGGTCGGTAGAGAACTGCATGCCCTGGAACAGGGTCGTCTGCTGCAATGCCGCGTAACGCTTGGTCAGATAGTCAACGTTGTCGCCCCAGACAAAGCTCATGTGCGGGGTGGAGTTGATGAAGGAGTGCGGATCGTTTAGCACGCCGCGCTTCACCTGAGATGACCAGAACTGGCGCGAGATCATAAACGCTTCGTTAATCTCCAGCGCTTTGGTCACGTCAATCGAACCGTCTGCACGCTCAGGCGTGTAGTTCAGCTCCATGTTGGCGGAGTGACCCGTACCGGCGTTGTTCCAGCCGTTAGAGGATTCCAGCGCAACGCCATCCAGCTTCTCAACCATGACCTGTTTCCAGTCAGGCTGCAGTTCCTGTAACAGCGTACCCAGAGAGGCGCTCATGATACCGCCGCCAATCAACAGTACGTCTGTTTTCTCAGCAGTGTCTTCAGCATGGACGTTAGAGGCAACAAGCATCGCGATAAGCGAAAAAGCGGGAACTACTTTTCTGAAATGTGACATGTGTTATTGCAATCAACTTAATTTGAACAAATAGGCGATTATTTTAACGGATTGGCTAACAATTTAAAGCTGTTATTAAACAAATTGTTAACAGCCACACCGACCATGAGGAATTAATAACATAAGTGATTATAAATAAAAGAAATAAAATTGACTCGATTCAGCTAACCATGCGTATTGTATGGTCTGAAAAGCATACCTGCGATCCATAGGGTAAGAGGATCTTCCCTGCAATCTGGCTCCGCCTCTGCTGTTAGGGTTATAATCCCGGCACGACTTTACTGGATTTAGCGACAAACATGACAAAGTTAACCCTACAAGAGCAGATGCTGAAAGCTGGCTTAGTGACCAGCAAAAAAGTGGCGAAAGTACAGCGCACCGCCAAGAAATCGCGGGTTCAGGCACGTGAAGCCAGAGAGGCGGTAGAAGAGAATAAAAAGGCCCAGATCGAGCGTGACAAGCAGCTCAGCGAGCAACAGAAGCAAGCCGCCATGGTCAAAGAGTATAAGGCGCAGATTAAACAGCTGATTGAAATGAACCGCATCACCCTTTCACGAGGCGATATCGGCTATAACTTCACCGACGGCAGCCTGATCAAAAAAATCTACGTGGACAAAACCACACAGGCGCAGCTTATCAGCGGTCGTCTCGCCATTGCCCGTCTGGCTATGGACAACAGCGCTGAGAGCGAATACGCCATCATACCAGCAAGCGTTGCTGACAAGATCGCCCAGCGTGATGCGAGCTACATTGTATTGCGTAGCGAGCTTAGCGAGCAGGCTAAGGACGAAGACGATCCCTATGCCGATTTCGTCGTGCCTGACGATTTGATGTGGTAAGCAAAAGAAAGCCGGATAAGCGCAGCGCTATCCGGCTTTCTTACAAAGATTACTTAACCGGACGCATCGCCGGGAAAAGGATCACATCGCGGATGGTGTGGCTGTTGGTGAACAGCATCACCATACGGTCGATACCAATGCCCAGCCCCGCCGTGGGCGGCAGGCCGTGCTCCAGCGCCGTCACGTAGTCCTCGTCAAAGAACATCGCTTCATCGTCACCGGCAGCTTTCGCGTCCACCTGGTCCTGGAAACGCTGGGCCTGGTCTTCCGCGTCGTTCAGCTCGCTGAAGCCGTTGCCAATCTCACGTCCGCCGATAAAGAACTCAAAGCGGTCGGTGATCTCCGGGTTCTCGTCATTACGACGCGCCAGCGGCGACACTTCTGCCGGGTACTCGGTGATAAAGGTCGGCTGGATCAGATGCGCTTCGGCAACTTCATCAAAGATTTCAGTGACGATACGGCCCAGTCCCCAGCTCTTCTCAACGTGAATACCGATCGACTCAGCCAGCGCTTTCGCCGCATCGAAGTTGTCCAGATCCGCCATGTTGGTTTCCGGACGGTACTTCTTGATCGCCTCGCGCATGGTCAGCTTCTCNAACGGCTTGCCGAAGTCGAAGGTNTCCTCACCGTAAGGCACCTCGGTGGTGCCCAGAATGTCCTGTGCCAGCGTGCGGAACAGGGACTCGGTCAGCTCGATCAGATCTTTATAGTCCGCGTACGCCATGTAGAGTTCCAGCATGGTGAACTCTGGG
>Ga0058691_1000211_pt1 | contig 49733 bp, 41 predicted proteins | sample AgamicAtPrz_FD_55051 | JGI IMG/M metagenome (GOLD analysis project Ga0058691, IMG submission 55051) | Agave microbial communities from Guanajuato, Mexico - At.P.rz | ecosystem: Host-associated > Plants > Phyllosphere > Phylloplane/Leaf | place: Guanajuato, Mexico | collected 2012-05-28
TGCGGGTGCCGGTGCCGGTGCGGGTGCGGGTGCCGGTGCCGGTGCGGGTGCGGGTGCAGGTGCAGGTGCAGGTGCAGGTGCAGGCGCAGGCGCAGGTGCGGGTGCGGGTGCGGGCGCAGGCGCAGGCGCATTGATCACGCCGCTGTTGCTGGAAGCGACGGTCACGACGTAGTTGTTGCCGCCGTTGCCGTCCTGGACCGCCCAACCCGACTGCACCGCGACGGTCTTCCCGCTGCCGACGCTGCTGTCCGTGAAGGCCTGTCCCAAGCCGCTGACGGAATCACTCCCCGTCAGGCCGGTGACCGTCGGCGAGCCGCCGGCGCTCACCGTGCCGTCGTAGGTCTTGGACACCGGCGTCGCGGCGATCAACAGCGATGCCGGCGTCACCGTCAGCAAGCCCGGCGCGAAGCTCACGGCGTAGTTCCCGCTCGAGAGCCCCTGCGGCAGGATGCCGTAGCTGCCGGCGTTGACCGCGCCTTGCGCCGATCCGCCGTAGCTCAGCGTGCCGCTCAGGACCGCGCTCGTCTCGCCATTCACGAACCCGCTGTAGGTCACGCCGTTGCCGCCGGCGAAAGCCAGCGCGTCATAGTCCTTGGACGCACCGTTGGCGGTGATGGTCAGCGGCGCGGGCGTGATGCTCAGCGCCGTCGCGTTGCCCGGCGCCTGGACGATGACGTAGTTGCCCCCATTGGCCGTGAGCCCGCCGCCGGTGACGGCGTAGTGGCCCACCGGCGTCGCGGCCGTGGTCGCCGAGGAGAACTGAAGGCTGCCCGTCGTCGCGCTGGCGAGCGTGTCGCCGCCGACGAAGCCGCTGATCGATCCCGTCAGCACCGGCTCGGCCGCGCCGTACAGGCGCGAGGCCGCGCCCGCGCTCACGGTCAGCGTCGCCGGATTCACCGTGAGCGTGCCCGGCACATAGCTGATCGTGTAGTTGGCCGCGCTCAAGCCCTGCGGCAGGATGCCGTAGCTGCCGGCATTCACCGCGCCCTGCGCGGTGCCGCCGTAGCTCAGCGCGCCGCCCAGGCTGCTCGCGGACTCGCCATTGACGAAGCCGCTGTAGCTCACGCCGGCGCCGCCGCTGAAGGCCAGCGCGTCGTAGGTCTTGGTCACGGCGCCGGCGGTCACCGTGAGCGGCGCCGGCGTGATGCTGGCGGTGGTGTTGATGCCGCCGAACCCGCTGATGCTGTAGTTGCCGGCATCGGCGCCGCTCAGGCTCACCGCCGAGATGTTGACCGCCAGGCCGTTGCCCACGTTCGCCTGCGAGAAGCTGCCGGTCGCGACGAGCGACACCGCGTCGCCGGCCACCAGGCCGGACGAGGTCACGGCCGCCGCGGTCGTGCCGTCGTAGACCTTGTTGGCGGCCGAGAACGCATTGAGCACCTTCGGGCTGATGGTGTACGTGCCCTGGTTGAAATAGGCGACGGCGTAGGTGCCGCCCTGGTACGAGGTCGGATTGGTCGGCGCGCTGACCAGCGCGGTGTAGCTTCCGGCGTTCTTGCTCGGCGTGCTGAAGCCCAGCGGGCCGAGGTTCCCGACGGTGAAGCCGCTCGGGCCGCCGAGCGTGGTCGGCGTGGCCAGGCCGGCCGTGCCGGTGCCGCCGTCGTAGACGCGGGTTCCGCTGCCGCTGAACACGTAGATCGGATACATGGCCATGTTGACCACGTTGTAGCCGGCGGAGGTGTAGCTGCTGTTCCCGCCGGGGATGATCATGGTTCCGCAGTTCGGGTAGCCGGGGTTGCAGGGCGGGCTCTGCGTGAACTGGGCGGCCTGGTTGTTGCCGTTGAGGCGGAACAACATGTGGGCGACGCTGGGCGCCCAGAACTGGATGCGCGCCTGGTTGCCGTTGTTGACCAGGCCGAGCGAGCCCAGCTGGTTCGCGGTGTTGTTGACGTCCACGACGATGACGCCGCCCGACGACGAGGTGCGGAAGGTCGTGACCGTGCCGGAGTTGCCTTCCACGCCGAAGGCGAATTCCTTGGCGTCGCCGGCGCTGGTGGCCGTCATCAGCAGGTTGCCGCCGCCGGTGTCGACGGTGGCGCCGGAGAGCACGTAGATGCCTCCCTTGGTGCCGTCGTAGGAGGGCGTGGTGGCGGTCGTGTAGCCGTTGATGACGATGTCGCCGCCACCGGAGGACACGGTGACGCCGGTGCCGAGCTTCACCGCCGGCGCGCTCGACGAGCTGTTGAGCGCGAAGCCGATGCCGTTGGCGCGCGCGGCGGTGGTGCTGCCACCCGCGCCGCCGATGAGGATGCGGCCGCCGTTGGACGCGAGGTTGGCGTTGACCGCCACGCCGCCCAGGTTGGAGGAGGCGTTGTTGGCCGCGCTCAGCGTNAGGCCCAGCGCGCCGGAGGTCGAGGTGATCGGGCTGTTGACGATGATGTTGCGGTCGGCCAGCANCGTCAGCGTCGCGGCGCCGCCGGAGGACTTGGTGATCGCGCTGGCGANGGTGATGTCGCCGCTGCCGCTGCCGGNGGCGCCATAGCCCGCGGCGTTGCTCTGCGTGGTGACGGTGACGCTGGTCCCGTTGCCCAGCGCGCTGGAGATGGTGCCGGCGGCGCTCGCGCCGATGGTGTAGTCGTAGGGGTCGATCAGCCACTGGCCGCCGGTGCCGCGCGCGGCGCTCGCGTCCACGCGCAGCGTCCCGTTGTTGACATGGGCGGCGGAGGTCTCGATGAAGCCGCCATCGCCGCCGAGTGGCGCGCTGGCATCCAGCGTGCCGGACGCGTTGAGCGTGCCGGTGGCCATGTCGCCGAGCAGCAGGATCTCGCCCTTGCGGCCGCTGGCCAGCGTGCGCGCCTGCACGAGGCCGGTGTTGTTGACCACCGCGGTGGTGAGCTGGTCGAGCGCCCGGGCGGTCAGGAGCACGCGCCCGCCGTCGGCGCGGATCGCCCCGCCGTTGGCGACGGCGGCATCGAGCGCGCCCTGGTCGATCGTCAGCCGCGCCAGGCCGCCGGCGTCGAGCGTGACGGTGCGCNCGGCGGCCAGGTTCACCTGGCCNCCNGGCGCGTCGATGGTGCCGTCGTTGATCACCTTCGCGGCGATCAGCGANACCGANCCGCCCGACGCGGCGGCGATGGCGCCCTGGTTGAGCACCGACGCGGCGCTGGCGCCGTCGAAGCGATAGCGGCCGGCCATGAAGTCGGCATCGGAGAGCGAGAGCGTCGAGGCCACCAGCCCGCCCACGTCCACCCGCGCGGTGGAGGAGAACAGCACGCCGTTCGGGTTCAGCAGAAAGACCTGGCCGTTGGACTTCAGGGCGCCCTGGATGAGCGAGACGTCCCCGCCGGTCACGCGGTTCAGCGCGATGGAGGCGGCGGAGGGCTGCTGGAACTGGACCGTCGACCCGGGGGCGATGTTGAAGCTCTGCCAGTTCGTGGCGAGCTTGGGCGTCGACTGCTGGATCAGCAGCGTGTTGCCGCTCTGGGTCAGCGTGGCGCTGCCCTGGGTGATCTGCCCGCCGGTGGGCAGGCCCGCGGCACCGGCGCTGGCACCGCCCAGCGCCAATGCGGCGATGGCGCAGCGCATCGCGGCGGATGCCACCGACGAGCGCTTCCCGCGCGCGCGTCCGAACTCGGGAACCGGCACATAGCTGCCTGCGTGATCCGACCAGACCAGTCGGAAGACATGGTTCAACGCCCCTGCATTCATTTCGCGTCCTCGTGGAGAAGCCCCGCCTTGGCGGTGTCGAGGGCGACTCTAGGGAGCGCATCGCGGCGGCCATAGCAGCCGGCGGAGGAAGCTGGTGTCAGGCGTTGGACTACACGGCGCCGGAGCGTGATGGATTCACGCCGATATCGGCCTCCGCGAGCAGGCAGGCCTGGCGGACCGGGCGGTCCGCGCTGGGGATCTACTTCGCGTCGAGCGACGACGACCCGTCGCAGGTCGTCTCCTGGATGCCGCAGATCTGATCCAGCCAGGCACGGAAGCGGCCCTTGGGTTGGCCGGCACGGGCGGCGGGCGACACCTGCAGGTAGGGCCGCATCTCGGCGGAGAAGCGGGATTCGTCGTAATCCACCTGCACCCAGCTGCCGCGGCAATCGACGAGGCGACCCGCCGTCATCGTGCTGCTGCCGTCGAAGACCAGGCCGTCCTTGAGCTGGACGGCGACGGGGGCCTTGGGATCGGGGCGGGTGCGGCCGGTGTTGGCCTGCGACTTCACGATGAGCTTGCGTCCGCTGACCCAGCCCTCGCCTTCGTAGACCGGTCGCGCCGGCTGGCCCGTCAAGGCTTCATCGTCGAAGGCCTCGCGGATGCGGAACCAGCCGTTCGAGCTTGCGGTGACCTTCACCAGCACGCGCGCGCGCATGCCGGAGCCATCGGTCCAGACGGGCGGCAGCTTGCCCAGCACCGGCGCGGCGCTCGACGGCTCCGCGCGCACGTTGAGCCCGGCGGGATCGGTCTCCTCGACGAAGGCGGCGAAGTCGCAGCTGGCCGGTTCCGGCGGGCCGCCGGAAGCCAGGGCCGCTCCACCGATCCCGAGTCCGATCGCCAGGATCAGCGTTCGGCTCGGCAGCAAGGACAGGGTCCGGTCATTGGCCATCGATCAGCACGTAGAAGAAGGAAGGGTTGCGGCCGACGGCCGAAAGGAAGCTGCCGTAATGGTTCCGGGGAATCGTCTGGCAACCGGCGGACCGTTCACGACGGGCGCATTGTCGGCGCTGGCGCTCCGGCTTCAGACGCGCGACACGGGCGCCCCACCCGGCTTCCCAAGCTGCGGCATCACCCGCCATCCCACGAAGACCGCGCAGATGATCGACGGCACGAGCAAAGTCACGACTTTGATGACCCCTGCCGACCCCTTCGCCATGAAGGCGCCTGAAACCAGCGACGGCAGGACGCCAATGGCAAGCGCCACGCCCAGTCGGCGACGCGTCTGCTCTGCATGGAGCCAGGCCGGCCGCAATTTCGCCACCGCGAGCATCGCCGCGCAACAAAGCACGCCTGACATCAGCGCCGGCACCAGCCCTGCCAGGTAGCAGTACAGCAGCACGAACGCCAGCAGTTGGATGGCCTTCTCCGCGTCGGGAGGCGGATGCAAGATCCCCAGCGAGGCGGCCCAAAACACCATGCCTCCGATCGGCGGCCCCGCCAGGACGAAGAGCAGCGAACCGGAAATCAAGAACCAGATGCCCCTCACCGCGCCTCCTTCGGCACCCACATCACCGTCGTCCTGAGCTGCGTGACCCCGCTGAATCCGAGCACCCGGTCCGACAGCGCCACCATCGTCGACGGCATGTCCGCGCGATCCGGCAGCAACTCGACCGAGCGCACCGGCGTCTGGCTCAGCGGGCGCTCCTGGACGAGGTCGATGCCCGACGCATGCCAGCCCGATCCTCCACCCCCGCCACCACCGCAGGCGCTGAGCGCCACGACGCCCACGCACAGGGCCAACCATCCTCGCGCCCGGCCCCAAGCCGCGCGCGTCCTCGCATTCATGCCCATTCCTCGCTCCCTGGCCGGCCATCGCCGGTGGTCCTCGTTCTTTGAGCGGCGGAGTGTAAGGACTCCTGATGACCCGAATGACGCGCCGCTCCCGGGAGATCCAGCACTTCGTCCAGGGATTTCGGTGGTGTCGTCGGGGACGACCCGCTACGGTGCCGGATCCAGCAGCAAGACAGGAGTTCCCCATGGACACACGCGTGCGACACCGTCGCATCCAGGTTGGCGACGTGGACACCTTCTATCGCGAGGCAGGACCGGCGCAGGCGCCGGTCCTGCTGTTGCCGCATGGTTANCCCTGCTCGTCCTACGAGTTCCGCAACCTCATGCCGCGGCTGGCGGATCGCTGGCGGCTCATCGCGCCNGATTACCCGGGCGCCGGCTACAGCGCGACGCCCGAGTCCTTCGACTACAGCTTCGACGGCTACGCCGCCTTCCTNGACGAATTCGTGCGGACGCTGCGGNTCGAGCGCTACGTGCTCTACCTCCACGACTTCGGCTCGCCGATCGGCACCCGGCTGGCGATCCGCGCGCCGGAGCGCGTCGTCGCGCTGGTCATCCAGAACGGCGACATCCCTTATGAAGATGCGCTCGGCCCGAAGTACGCGGAGATCGAATCGACCTGGACGCTCCCCGCCGACCAGATGCGCGCCAAGCTGGCGGAAGCGATCCAGGAGCCGGTCTTCAAGGAGGAATTCCTGAACGCGGTCGACGCACCGCTGGCCGAGCGCATTCCCCCGGACCTGTGGCAGCTGCACTGGTCGCTGATGACGCCCAAGCGCCGCGAGATCGCGATCGACCTGATCGCGGGCCTCAAGGACAACCGCGCGTGGTTCCCGAAGCACCGCCAGTACCTGCGTGAGCACCGCCCGCCCACGCTGATCGTCTGGGGCCCGCAGGACCATTACATGCCGGAGCAGTCCGCGAAGGCCTACCTGCGCGACCTGCCGGGCGCCGAGCTGCATCTGCTCGACGGCGGCCACTGGCTTCTGGAAACGCATCTCGACGAGGTCGTACCGCTGCTGCGCGACTTCCTCGGACGGGTCGCTCCGGGCAGTGCCTAGCCACGGCGCTTGCCCGTAATCCCCAACCCCGAGAGATCGGGAGCATTGCTCGTCGCCATAATTTCGACTATTCTCGAAAGATGGAACAAGACGACGTCGTCCGCGCCCTGGGCGCCCTGGCCCAACCGCTGCGCCTGCAGATCTATCGTGCGCTGGTCGTTGTCGGCGACAGCGGCCTGACGCCCGGTGCGATTCAGGAGGGGCTGGGCGTGCCGGCCGCGACGCTGTCGTTCCACCTGAAGGAGTTGGTGGGGTCGGGTCTGGTGACGCAGGAGCGCTCCAGCCGCAACCTCATCTACCGCGCCGCCTACTCCCGCATGAACGAGCTGCTGGGCTACCTCACCGAGAACTGCTGCCAGGGCGCGTCCTGCGCCCTGCCGTCGACCCCGTCCGGCTGCGGTTGCTGAATGCCCGCGCCGTTGCCGCCCTCACCTCCCGGAAGCCGCTGAACCATGACTGTCCATGTGCTGATCCTCTGCACCCACAACTCCGCGCGCAGCGTGCTCGCCGAGGGCATGCTCAATCACTGGGCGAAGCACCTTGGCAAGGACGTCCGGGCCTTCAGCGCCGGCAGCGCGCCCAGCGGCCGGGTCAACCCATTCGCCCTCGAGGCGCTGCAGGCCGCCGGCGTCGACACCGCGGGCTGCCGCAGCAAGAGCTGGGACGAGTTCACCTCAACGGACGCGCCGCCGCTGTCCATCGTCATCACCGTGTGCGACAGCGCCGCGGCCGAGCAGTGCCCGGTCTTCTTCGGCGGCACCGGGCAACCGGTCAAGGTGCACTGGGGATACCCGGATCCATCGGATGCCGAGGGCGGCGAGCCAGGCAAGCGCCGCGCGTTCGAGCTGACGCGGCAGGCCATCGGCTACCGCATGCTGCAGCTGCTGCAACTGCCGCTGGCGACGATNGGTCGNGCCGAACTGCAGCAGGCGCTGGCCGCCATNTCGCGGAGCTGACGCGATGGACCTGCGTCGCCAACTGCTCGCGGAGGGCCTGGGCACGGCCTTGCTGCTGGCCATCGTGATCGGCTCCGGCGTCATGGCCGAGCGGCTGGCCGGCGGCAACGCCGCCATCGCGCTGCTGGCCAACACCCTGGCCACGGTCGGCGGCCTGGTCGTGCTGATCGAGGTCTTCGGCCCCATCAGCGGCGCCCACTTCAACCCGGCCGTCAGCCTGGTCATGGCCTGGCGTGGCGCGCTGCCTGGACCCGCGCTGCTGCCCTACGTCGTCGCCCAACTGGTGGGTGCGGTGCTCGGCGCCTGGCTGGCGCATGCGATGTTCGACATGACCCTGCTGCAGTTCTCCTCCAAGCCACGCGCCGGCACCGGCCAATGGATCGCCGAGGGCGTCGCCACCTTCGGCCTGCTGCTGGTGATCCTTCGCGCGCCGGCGTCGCGCGTGGCGGCCCTGGTGGCGGCCTACATCGGCGCGGCCTACTGGTTCACCGCCTCGACCTCCTTCGCCAACCCGGCCGCCGTNGTCGGCCGCATGTTCAGCGACAGCTTCGCCGGCATCGCGCCGGCCAGCGCGCCCGGCTTCGTCGTCGCCGAGCTGATCGGCGCGGCCCTCGCCGTGGCCGTGAACCGCTGCCTGTCCCCGCCTCCCGGCGAGCTCCGCGACCCCCCGTCCCCCACCTCGACACCCGCGCCCCATGTCTGACACCCTCTTCCCCGATGCCGACTTCCCCGCGCTGGATGGCGCGCTGTTCGACGTGCCCAGCCAGGACCGCCTGGCCGTGCCCGCGCCGTCGCGGCATCAGCCGCGCATCCTGATGCTGTACGGCTCGCTGCGCGAGCGTTCCTACAGCCGGCTGCTGACCTTCGAGGCCGCCCGCCTGCTCGAGGCGATGGGCGCGGAGGTGCGGATCTTCAATCCGACCGGCCTGCCGCTGCCGGACGACGCCCCCGAGTCGCACCCGAAGGTGCAGGAGCTGCGCGCGCTCGCCGCCTGGTCCGAGGGCATGGTCTGGTGCTCGCCGGAACGCCACGGGGCGATGACCGGGATCATGAAGTCGCAGATCGACTGGATCCCGTTGTCGACGGGGNCGGTGCGTCCGACGCAGGGCAANACGCTGGCGGTGATGCAGGTGTCGGGCGGATCGCAGTCCTTCAACGCGGTGAACCAGATGCGGGTGCTGGGCCGCTGGATGCGCATGCTCACCATCCCGAACCAGTCGTCGGTCGCCAAGGCCTTCGCCGAGTTCACCGAGGCGGGCCGCATGAAGCCCTCCGCGTTCTACGACCGCGTGGTCGACGTGATGGAGGAGCTCTTCAAGTTCACGCTCCTGACCCGCGACCTGGGCCCCTACCTGCTGGACCGCTACAGCGAGCGCAAGGAGAGCGCCGCGGCGCTGGCCAAGCGCGTCGATCTCGCGGCGGCGACCGGCTGCTCGCCGGGAGCGGGAGCTAGCCGCTGCGGCTGCGCTTGACGGGACGGCGGCCGGGGCCGGCGCGCACTGCGCGTCCTCCCCTCGCCCGGCCGTGATGACTGCCGCTGCCGCATTGACGACAATGCGGGACCCCGCACGCCCGCCGTCACGACCATGACCCTCGCCCTCCCTCGCGCTGCCCGCCGCCTGCTGGCCCTCCTCTGCCTGGCCGCCGCGCCGGCGGTCCATGCCGACATCGTCGTGGGCCAGGTCGCCCCGTTCAGCGGACCGCAGGCCGTCACCGGCAAGGCCATCCGCGCCGGCGCCAAGCTCTGGATCGACGAGGTCAACGCCCACGGCGGCGTCCGCGGCCAGCGCATCAAGTTCGTCACCCGCGACGACGCGCAGAAGCCCGAGGAGACCGTGCGGCTGGTCAAGGAAATGATCGCCCAGGACGCTCCGACGGCGCTGATCGGCACCGTCGGCACCTCCAACCTGGANGCNCTCAAGCAGGACGGCGTGCTCGAGANGACCCACGTCTCCATGGTCGGCGCGATCTCCGGCGCGACCAGCATCCTCACGGCGCGCGGCATGTATCCGGTCAAGGCGAGCTACCGTGAGGAAGTCGAGCGCCTGTTCCGCCAGCTCGGCGAGATGGGCCGCACCCGCGTCGCGGTCGTCTACCAGGACGACGGCCTCGGGCGCGACGCGCTGGCCGGCGCGCAGGCCTCGGCCAAGACCCACGGCCTCACGCTGGTCGCCCAGTCGGGTTACGCGCGCAACACCACCGAGGTCGGCAAGGCGGTGGACGAGATGGTCAAGCAGACGCCGGACGTGATCTTCCTCGCCGCCACGACCGCCGCCGCGATCGAGTTCACCAGCCGCTACCAGGCCGCCGGCGGACGCGCCGGGCTGTACGGCATGTCCATCATCGACGTGCAGGCGCTGCTCAAGAAGCTCGGACCCGAGCGCGCGCGCGGCTTCGCCTTCTCGCTGGTGCTGCCGACCGACGACCGCCTGGACCGCGAGGTGGTGCGCGACTACCTGCGCCTGAGCCAGAACGCCAAGGATCCGGAACTGTCCTCGCGCTCGCTGGAGGGCTTCATCGCCGCCAAGGCGCTGGTGCGCGCCCTGGAGCGCAGCGCCCCCGGCGCGGCCGCCCTGACCGAGACGCTGGAACGCGGCTTCGAGACCGACGTCGGCGGCCACCGCCTGACCTTCGGCAAGGGCCAGGCGCCGTCGCGCTACGTGGACTTCGCCGTGCTCGGCGTCGGCGGCCGGCTGGTGCGTTGAGCCCGCGCCATGGACCTTCGCGGAGTGCGGCGGCGACGCTCGACCGAGGTCCGGCTTCCGAACAGTGCAACCGTCCCGCCGTTCATGTCGCTTCCGTGAAGTCTGACAGCGCGCTTTCCGCCCTCCGTCGCTAAGCTTCGCGACCTCCCCACCACCACCGCCGTTGCCGCCGCACGGCGTTGCCTCGTGAAGTACCTGATCGCATCGGCCGCATGCGGCCTGCTGGGCCTGCTCACGCACGCGGGCGCCCATGCGGCGCCGGGCGCGGAAGACGAGGACCAGCTCGAGGCGCTGCTCCGGCGCGAGGTGCAAGGCCCGTCGCGCTACGCCCAGAGCCTGATGGACGCGCCCGCCGCGGTCAGCGTGATCACCCGCCAGGAGTCCGCCGCGCTGGGCCACCAGACCATCGGCGACATGCTCGGCCGCCTGCCCGGCGTCTACCTCGGCAACACGCGCAGCTACAGCAACCTCGGCGTGCGCGGGTTCAACCGGCCCGGCGACTACAACTCCCGCGTGCTCATGGCCATCGACGGCCAGCGCGTCAACGACGCCATCTACGACCAGGGCCTGCCGCAGCTGGAATTCCCCGTCGTCGCGGAATGGGCCAAGCGGGTGGAGCTGGTCCAGGGGCCGGGGTCGTCGATCTACGGCAGCAACGCGCTGCTGGGCGTCGTGAACGTCGTCACGCTGGACGGTGCCGACGCGCCGGGCCTGTCCGTGCTCGGCAGCGCCGGCTCGCGCGGGCAGCGCCGGGTCGAAATGCATTACGGCGCCACCGACGCCGCGGGCGGCGACCTCTTCATCGGACTGAACCTGCAACGCACCGCCGGCGAGACGCTCTTCCTGCCGGAACTCGGCACCGCCGACGGCTGGATCCGCGGCCTGGATGGCGAGCGCCAGGCCGCCGTGCTGGCCAAGTACCGGCTCGGCCGCTGGAAGCTGTCGATGGCCGCGGTGCAGCGCGACAAGGACGCGCCGACCGCCCCCTACGGCACCCTGCCCGGCGTGTCCGGCACCCGCTACACCGACCGCCAGCTGATGGTCGAGGCCGCCTACGACGAGGGCTGGCAGGACGACCTGCGGCGCAGCCTGCGCCTGGGGCTGTCGCAGTACGACTTCCGCGGCCGCTACGTCTTCGGCCAGTCGCCGGACGTCGTCGACCGCGACGAGGCCTATGCCCAGTGGCTCACGCTCGACGCGCGCGTGCTCTGGCGCGGCCTGCTCAACCATGAGCTGATGGCCGGCGCGGAAATCCGCACCTCACCCTACGGCATCCAGCGCAACTACCAAGTGGCGCCCTACGAGTCGCGGCTCGACAGCGACGTCTCCCAGGATTCCGCCGCGCTGTCCGTGCAGGACCAGTGGCGTTTGTCGCAGCACTGGCAGCTGACGACCGGCCTGCGGCTGGACCACGCCCGCGGCTTCTCGCCGGCGCTGTCGCCGCGCACCGTGCTGGTCTTCCGGCCGGACGAGCGCCAGACCCTGAAGCTGATGTGGGCGCGCTCCTTCCGCTCGCCCAACCTCTACGAGCGCTATTACGACGACGGCGGCCAGACGCAGCTGGCCAATCCGGGGCTCAAGCCCGAGCGGCTCGGCTCCGCCGAGCTCGCCTGGGAATACCTGCTCGCCTCGGGCCAGGCGCTCAGCGCCAACCTCTACGACACCCGCCTGAACCGCCTGATCGAACAGGTGCCGCTCAGCGACGATCCCGACGCCGTGGTGCAGTACGTCAACCGCGGCCGCGTGCGGCTGCGCGGCCTGGACCTGGGCGTGGAGCAGCGCGTCGANGGCGGCTGGCTGTGGCGCGCCAGCGCCTCCTGGATGGACGCCCGCGACGAGCAGGGNCGGCGCCTGAGCAACGCGCCCACCTGGATGGTCAAGGGCCATGCGATCACGCCGCCCTGGCGGGCCTGGCAGCTCGGCGTCGAGTGGACCGCGCTGGGCACGCGGCTGGGACGCGTGAAGGTGCCGCCGGCCTGCTTCGTCAACGCCCAGCTGAGCTACCGCATCGACGCGCGCCAGAGCCTGGCGCTGCAGGTGGACAACCTGCTGGACCGCGACAACCTCGATCCCTCGTCCCCCGACGCCGCGCTGAGCGCGATCCCGCAATCGCGCCGCGCCTGGCGCCTGGCCTGGCGCACCGCCTTCTGAGCCGCCGACGATGCCGATGCGCGCTCGCCTGCTCCGACGACCGACCGACCCGCGCCCCTGGCGCATGGCGGCGCTGCTGCTGCTCGCGCTCGCAGGCGCGGCGCCGCTGCGTCCGGTCGCGGCGCAGGCCGCCGGACCGGACGGCCTGAAGGCCGAGGTGGTCTACCGCGCGCTGATGTTCGTCAACTGGCCCGCGGAGCGGGAACACGGCCGCGCGCTGCAGCTGTGCACCGCCGGCGACAGCGGCCTGGAGACGGCCCTGCAGGGGCTGGCCGGGCGCTCGATCCGGCACCTGGCGATCGAGGTGCGCCGCCTTGCCCGTCCGGACCAGCTCGCCGGCTGCCACCTGCTCTACCTGTCCGANCCCAGACCCGCCTGGCGCGCCCTGCTCGACCGNCAGCCCGTGCTGGTGCTGTCCGACCAGGCCGGCATGCTGGACCAGGGCGCCATGCTCAACCTCCAGATCGAGGACGGGCGTATCGTCTTCGACGTCGACCTCGACGCCGTCCGGCGCGCCGGCCTGGCCATCAGCGCGAAGCTGCTGCGCCTGGCGCGCTACGTGCGTCACCCCGCCACTTCGCCATGAACGCCAAGATCCTCGACGCGCTGGAACGCTGGCGCGAGCTGGCCGTGTCGCTGGCCGCGCTGCTCACCTTCGCCCTGCTGCTCAGCGTGATGCAGTACTGGCGGCTCCAGCAGCGCCAGCTCGAGGACCTGCGCACCCAGGCCGGCATCGTGGCGCAGACGGCCTCCGCCGCGCTGGTCTTCGACAGCCGTGACGAGGCCGGCGAGATCCTGCAGGCGCTGCGCCAGAATCCCGCCACGCTGCGGGCACGGCTGCTCAAGCGCGACGGCCTGCCCTCCGCGGTCTATACCCGGCCGGCCGCGCAGCGCTCGCGCCTGGAGGCCTGGGCCGGACAGGTGGCGCTGGAGGTGCCGGTGATGGCCGACGGCCAGGCGGTGGGCACGCTGTCCGTCGAGGCCAGCCGGCTGCCGATGTGGTGGGACCTGGCGCAGTTCATCGGCGCGACGCTGGGCACGCTGGCGGCCACCGCCGGCCTGGCCTGGCTGCTGTCCAAGCGGCTGCGCGCGCAGATGCAGGAGGCGGAGCGCCGCACCCGCTACCTCGCCCGCTTCGACGCGCTCACCGACCTGCCCAACCGCGAGCACCTGCGCCGGCTGCTGGAGAAGGCGCTGCGCCAGGACGGCGGCGCGGCGCTGCTGCTGCTGGACCTGGACAACTTCACCCAGATCAACGACCAGTTCGGCCACGCCGCCGGCGACGCGGCGCTGCAGGCGACCGGCCAGCGCCTGCGCCAGCTCTGCCGGCCCGGCGATGCGGCCGCGCGGCTGTCGGCCGACGAATTCGCGGTGCTGCTCTCCCCGCGGCCCGACGCGGCCGCGTTGCAGGCCTACGCGCAGCGTCTGCAGGCGGGCCTGGCCCAGCCGCTGTTCTTCGACGGCCACTGGCTGCACCTGCATGCCAGCACCGGCGCCGTGCTGCTGCCCGACCAGGCCGACGACGCCAGCGATGCGATGCGCTGCGCCGACGCGGCGATGCGCCAGGCCAAGCAGATGGGCAAGGACACCTTCCAGCTGTTCACGCCGCAGCTGGGCGAAGCGCTGCAGTCGCGCCTCGCGCTCGAGAACGACCTGCGCGAGGGCCTGATGCAGGGCGAGTTCCAGCTCGCCTACCAGCCGCAGTACGACACCACGCGCCGCATCCGCGGCTTCGAGGCGCTGGCGCGCTGGCGCCATCCGGAGCGCGGCTGGGTCTCGCCGGCGGACTTCATCCCGGTGGCGGAATCCTCCGGCCTGATCGTGGAGCTGGGCCTGGCGATGCTCGGCCAGCTGCGCCGCGACCTCGACGGCTGGAAGGCCAAGGGCCTGGGCTGCCCGCCGGTGGCCATCAACCTGTCCTGGGAGCAGTGCCGCAAGCCGCAGCACCGCGAGCGCTTCCTGCAGCAGCTCAAGGCGCTGCAGCTCGGCCCGGGCGAGGTGGAGTTCGAGCTCACCGAGAGCCTGAGCTTCGAGGACATCGACAAGCCCGATTCCTTCGTCTTCACCCTGCAGGGACTGGGCTACGGCCTGGCGATCGACGACTTCGGCACCGGCTACAGCTCGCTGGCCTACCTGCGNCGGCTGCGCTGCCGCAAGATCAAGATCGACCGGCTCTTCGTNCACGGGCTCGCGGCCAACGACGACTCGCGCATGCTGGTGGAGTCGATGGTGCGGGTGGCCCATGCGATGCGCATGTCGGTGGTCGCGGAAGGGGTCGAGCTCGACGCCGACGAGGCGGCGCTGATCGCCATGGGCTGCGACCTGATGCAGGGCTTCGGCTTCTGCAAGCCGGTCCCGCCGGCGCAGGTCGAGGCCTTGCTCGCCGGGGGCCTGGTGCGGCCGGTGTCGCCCGCGGAACCCGCGGCGGATTGAAACCGTCGTGAATTTGTCCACGGTCAATCTGGAAAATCCGGAGTTGTGACAAGTACGCACATCTTCTGTCGGCGGCATCACGGAAGATCCTGCCCTTTTCAGAAGTGCCAGGAAGTGCCACGCCCATGAACCGCCGTCACCTGCTCCAGAACTTCGCCGCGCTCGCAGGCGCCGGCAGCCTGCCGGCCTTCGCCGACAGCACCCGCATCCTGCTGGGCCAGTCGGCGCCCTTCAGCGGCCCGGCCCGCGAGCTGGGCGAGCAGTTCAAGGAAGGCGCGATGCTGGTGTTCGACCAGGTCAACCAGCGGGGCGGGGTGAACGGCCGGCGCATCGAACTGCGCAGCCTGGACGACGGCTACGAGCCCGAGCGCTGCGCGGCCAACACCCGGCGCCTGATCGAGGACGGCGTCACGGCGCTGTTCGGCTACGTCGGCACGCCCACCACGCTGGCCGCGGTACCGCTGCTGACGGCCGCCAAGGTGCCGCTGGTGGCGCCCTTCACCGGCGCCGAGGCGCTGCGCACGCCCTTCAACCGCCACCTCTTCCACATCCGCGCGTCCTACAACGACGAGGCGGCCGAGATCGTCAAGCAGCTGATGGCGGTGGGCATCAAGCGCGTCGCGGTGTTCCTGCAGAACGACAGCTACGGCCAGTCNGGCCTGGCCGGCGTCACGGCGGCGCTCAAGCAGCACAACCTGGCNCCGGTGTCGCAGGGCACGGTGGAACGCAACTCGGTGGACGTCAGCGGCGCGCTGGGCTCGATCATGGCCGGCCAGCCGGAGTGCGTGGTCCAGATTGCCGCCTACAAGTCCTGCGCCGCCTTCATCCGCGCCTCGCGCAAGGCCGGTTTCCTGGGCAACTTCTACAACCTCTCCTTCGTCGGCGCGCAGGCGCTGGCGGCCGAGCTGGGCAAGGACGCGCGCGGGGTGGTGGTGTCGCAGGTCGTGCCCTTCCCGTTCTCCGGCCTCACGCCGGTGGCCGGCGAATACATCCAGCGCTGCAAGGCCGCCAACAAGGAACTGGGCTACACCGGCATGGAAGGCTTCATCGCCGCCAAGACCATGGTGGAAGGCCTGCGCCGCGCCGGCAACAACCCGACGCCGGACAGCGTCATCAGCGGCCTGGAAGCCCAGAACGAGCTCAACCTGGGCGGCTTCTACATCAACTTCTCCAGCCAGCGCCACGCCGGCTCGCGCTACGTGGACATGACCATCCTGACCGAGGACGGCAAGGTCCGGCGCTGATCGTCCAGGCCGCGCGCGGCCGCGCTGGCCCGGAAGATCACGACATCGTGATCGCTGAAGTCGCGAGGTGAAGTCGTGATGGAATGCGGCGGATGTCCTCCCCCGTCCGCCGCGTGCGCCCACCGCTCGACAGCCGGCTCGCGCCGACCTATGGCGGCGCGAACCTGGCCGACGCCTTCGCCATCACGCTGTCGGAGGACGCGCCCGAGGACGCAATGGCGCTCGCCCGCGCGGCGCTGGCCGACCCACCGTCCTGGTTCCGCGCGCTGCTGGCGATCCGCGACGCCGCGGTCCGGCCCTTCGGCCTGAAGACCTCGGCGGCGATGCGCCGGCACCTCGACGAGATCGGCGTCGCCCACGTCGACATCTTCCGGGTGCTCGAGGCCTCGCCTCGGGAGGCGATCTTCGGCGAGCAGGACCGGCACCTGGACTTCAAGCTGTCGATCCTGATCCGCCAAGTCGACGGATCGACGCGCCGGGAGGCCGTCGTCACCACGGTCGTGCACTGCCACAACCGGCTCGGACGGTGTTACCTCGCGCTGATCCTGCCGGGGCATGTGCTGGTGGTGCGCTCGCACCTGGCGGCGGCGGCGCGGCGGTTCGGAGCACAGGACGGCACGCGGGACGGGGGCGGCTGAGCCCCACCCGGCCCTGGGGTCTCTCCCCGTCAGTCGCGCCGGCGAACCGGTCAGAATCCGCCTCCATCGGCGCAACCGGCACAGGGGCAGCAGATGGACTGGCGATTCAAGGTAGGTCGGCAAGCGGTCCTGGCGCGATTGCCGTTCGGGCAGGGCCTTCGACGCGCGAAGCGCCAGCTGTTCGGCTACCAGCCCGACGAGGACAACCTGCGCAGCACCATCGAGGCCTGGACGCAGATGCGTCGGGCCCTGGAGCGCTCCGGCGGCGCGATCGAAGGCGCCACCGTGCTGGAGATCGGCACCGGCTGGTTCCCCACCATCCCCGTCCTGCAATGCCTGCAGGGCGCCCAGCGNGTCTACATGTCCGACCTCAACGTCCATCTGGACGAGGTCAGCTTCGCCGCGACGCTGGCGTTCCTGCGCCAGGCCTGTCCCGACGAGGCGCGGCTGCGCACGATCCGGACGCGCGCCGACCTGCCGCTGACCTACCTCGCCCCATTCGACGTGAACGAGCTCGCCGACGGCTCGATCGACCTCGTGACCTCGCGCACGGTGCTCGAGCACATCCCGCCGGGCGACCTGATCCAGCTCTTCAAGGCGCTGCGGCCCAAGCTCTCGGCCCGCAGCCGGATGGTGCACCTGGTGGACCACTCCGACCACCTCGAGCACTCGGACAAGTCGATCACCAAGATCAACTTCCTCACCTGGCCCGAGCGCAAGCATGCGTGGGTCAACCGCCTGACGCGCGAAGGCGAGAACCGCCTGCGCCACCACGAGTACCCGGCGCTCTTCGCCGAGGCCGGTTATCGGGTCACGGTCGAGGAACACATGGTCCACGAGCCGACGCGCCAGCTCGCGAAGTCGCTGCCGCTGCAGCCGCACTACGCGGCGATGACGCCGGAGCAGCTGGCGACGATGGCGTCGCTGTACGTGCTCGAACCCTGATCAGCGCTGGCTCAACCGGCCGTCGCCACCTGCTCCTGCGAGCGACGGCCCGCGGTGAGCCACAGGACCAGCGCGAAGACCGCGCCGCCGACGCTGGCCAGGCCGAAGAACAGCATCATCGATTCATAACCCGCAGGATTCTGCGCGCTGGCGCCGGCGCGGTCGTTGAGCCAGCCGGCCACCAGGTTGGCCCCGGCGATGCCGGCGTTCTGCGCCACCCACATCAACCCGATCGCCGTGCCGAAGCGCGACGGCGACACCAGCCGGCTCGCCAGCGGCCACATCACCGCCGGCACCAGCGAGAAGCTGACGCCGATCAGCGCGGTCGAGACCCACAGGCTGGTGGTGGTCAGCGCCATCAGCGCCATCGCGACCGGCAGCAGCGCCGCGCCGAAGGCCAGGAAAGGCGCGTAGCGGCCGACCCGGTCGCACAGCCAGCCGAAGGCCGGCGTCGCGAAGACGGCGGCGAGGAACACGTAGCTGTTCATCGCGCCGGCGGCCGCGAGATCCAGGCCATGCGCGTGCTGGAAGTACTTGATCGCGAAGGTGCTGCGGAAGGCCAGGATCACCGAGTACCAGAGCACGCACAGCGCGAGCAGGAACCAGTAGGCCTTGCCGAAGTGCAGCAGGTCGCGCCAGGCGAAGGGTTGGGCCTGCTGCTGCGCGGCGCCCTTGTCGGCGGCGGCGACGCGCCGGTCGAGCCACCAGTACAGCAGCGCGCCGCCGAAGGAGGCGGCCGCCATCGCCGCCGCGATCAGCAGCGGCGGCTGCCAGCCCTGGGCGTAGGCGTGGGGAAACCAGGTCGGCGACATGTCGGACGAGAAGGAGCCGAGCCGGCCGATGGACAGGGCCAGCCCCATCGAGAACGCCACCTTGCCGCCGACGAAGTACTGCGCGAGCGCCGCCAGCGTGGCGATGCCGAAGGTCTCGGCGCCGATGCCGAACAGCAGCCGGCCGGCGGCCATGCCGGCGAAGCCGGGGCTCAGCGCGGTGAGCAGCGCGCCGAGCAGGCAGACGGCGGCGGTCCACAGGGTCATGCGCGCGGCGCCGAAGCGGTCCACCAGCACGCCGCCGACGAGGATCAGCACGACGTTGGGCAGGCTGTAGATCGCGTTGAGCAGGCCGATCTGCTGGTCGCTGAAGCCGCGCTGGCTTTGCAGCGCGTCGGCGACGGGGCCGATCGAGTCGTAGACGTAGTAGTTGCCGTACAGCGACGCGGCCACCAGGGCGCACACCAGCCACGCGATGGCGCGGCTCGGGGACTTGTCGTTCATGGTCGGGTTCTTGGGCGGTCGCTCGGACCGAAGGGGCGGATTCTCGCCGCGGCGCGGTAACCAGCCGTAAAGACGCCGTCAGGACACGACATTCAGCGACGCGACCACCCATCGGTGGGGGCCGCATCCCCCATCAAGTGCGCTATGGTCCCGCCCGTTTCTGGCAATCGCAGCCCTTGCATTCAGGAGATCGGCATGGCAATCGCGCGCTCCCTCGTTTCCTTCGGCCCTTCCCTGCCCCGGGTGGGCGGCCTTGTCGCCGCCGGCGTGGCGCTGGTCCTGCTCGCCGCCTGCGGCAAGCAGGGCGCGACGCTGGGGGACGGCAGCTCGGAGATCACCGGCTCGGCCGGTCCGGCGGGCGCGAACAAGGCCAACCGCGAACTGATGAAGTGCGAGGCGCCGGTGGCGACGCTGTCGCTGATGGAGAACCCCAACGGCTACACCATCAGCGCGCCCAACGGGCTGCCGAATTCGCCGCTGCCGCTGGTGCGGCTGCTGGCGCAGCAGAGCGGCTGCTTCCGCGTCGTCGACCGCAACTCCGGGCTGAAGGCCACGATCCGGGAGCAGGAGCTCAAGGACAGCGGCATCCTGCGCCAGCAGGGCAGCACGGTCCACAAGGGCAAGGGCTACGAGGCGCAGTACACGCTGATCCCCAGCCTGACCTTCAGCGAGCAGGATGCGGGCCGGCAGGTGGGCGGCATCCTCGGGATGATCCCGGTGCTCAACAAGTTCGTCGGCGCGGCCGAGCACATCAAGCTCAAGGAAGCGCAGGTGGCGCTGCTGCTCACCGACAACGAGACCACCGAGCAGGTCGCGGCCGCGACCGGCTCGGTGCGCGTCACCGACCTGGGCATGGGCGGTCTGGTGCTGGGCAAGCTCGGCGGGGCGGCCGGTGCGGGCTGGGCCAACAGCAACGAGGGCAAGGTCATCGCCGCGGCCTTCCTGGACGCGCACAACCAGCTCGTCGTCCAGGCCCGCATGCTGCAGGCCAAGGAGCTGCCCGATCCGGTGCCGATGAAGAAGGCGGGGGAGTCCGGCAAGAAGGTGGCGGCGGGCGCTTGAGTCGACGCCCGCGAGGGCCTTCACTATGTCCTCGTCGATGGCTACTGATCACCGCCTGCGCAACGCCGCGCTGCTGCTCGCGACCGCCGGCTTCGCCACGCTGGCGAGCTGCGCGGGCACGGGCGACCCAGCCAGGCCCGCGACGACGACCGCCGAGCCGCCTGCCAGCGCCTGCAGCTTCGGCGCCTTCGTCGCCGAGACCGATCCCGCCGGACTCAACGTCCGCAGCGCGCCGAATGCCACCGCCAAGGTCCTCGGCAAGCTGCCGCCCACCTTTGTCGAACCCTCGATGAACTACGGCGTGCGGGTCGAGGTCGACGTCGTCGGCGCGCGCAACGGCTGGTTCCTGATTCGCAACGCCCGCGACAACGAGGCCTTGACCGACCGCCCCGCGCGTCCGATGTTCTCGGGCGAAGGCTGGGTCAGCGGCAGCAAGCTGACCGTGAAGTCACAGGCCGACGTCGGCCGCGCGCGGCCGAGCCCGAAGGCGCCCGCCGTCCTGCGCATCGGCGACAACGAAACCTTCGACAACGACGTCGTCATCGAGGCCGGACGACTCGCCGACTGCAATGGCAAGTGGGCCCAGGTGGAGTTCGCGGACCAACGCTTCGCCGTCAAGGATCGAAGCTCGCTGAAGATCGACGCCGCGGCGCGCGCCGGCTTGCCGCCGGGCCGCTTCCGGGCCTGGGTCGACCGCCTCTGCGGGATCCAGGAAACCAGCTGCGACGGTCTGGCGGGCGGGGACCCCGCGCCCTGAGGCCGCCCCCCGATGAGTCGGGGGCGCCATCCCGCTAAGCCTCGAGCCGCAGCTGACCAAACGCCGCCGGCACGTGGAAATTGGGCTTCTCGCTGCCCGTCGGATTCCACGCGCTGAACTGCCGCGTCTCCTTGTTCCCCTCGATGCGGAACAGGTTGATCCGCCACCCGTCGAGCGGCTGCGGGCCACGCGGCATCGGCACCACCAGCTCCGCCGTCCAGATGCGGTGGACAGCATCGACCGCCGTGCGCGCCCGGCTCTCGCCGACCAAGCGCCGTCGCCCGGCGCCGCGCACCTCCAGGTCCATCACCAGCCCATTGGGCGACACCTCCACCTCGCGGTAGCGGTCCGACCCGGCGTCTTGCGGCGCCTGCAGGAAGACCTCCACCACGTCGCGCTGCCACAGCGGCCAGATCTCCGTCGAGGACTGCTCGCGATCGAAGGTGCTGAGCGCGTTGTAGCGGCTGCTGAAGCGCAGGTGCAGCGCGCCGTCCGCATGCATCAGCTGCACGCGCGTCGACTGCGTCCCGGCCAGCGGCCGGCCGCGCCAGTCATGGGCGAAGAACATCGCCGGCGCATCCTCCCAGGCCGAGCCCAGCGCGAAGCCGTCCCGCCCGATCAGCCGCGACGGCAGGCGCGCCGCGCGCGCCAGCGGGCGCTCGACCGCCGCCTCCAGCACCGCCTCGATCAGCAGGTGCTCGCGGAACGCCAGCTTCAGCGTCGGCCTCGCGGCGTCGACACGGCCGAGGTCCACGCCATTCACGTAATCGCGCACGCGCCACGTCCCCGGGCCCAGGCCGCGCAGCGTCACCGTGCCGTCGAAGCGCGGCGCATAGAACGCGTAATGCATCACCCCGTTCTTCTCGACCACATGCGTCTCGGGCTTGTCGAAGGCGATGTCGTAGAGCTCGCCGCGATACACGCCGTCCGACAGGCCCTTCGCGTTGTGCGCCGCGATCCACTTGCGCCAATGCGACTCGCGCTCCGGCGTCAGCAGGAAGGAGTCCTTGGGCTTGGGGTCCTCCGGCCAGGTGAACTTGGTCGACACCACCGCGCCCACGCCGACGGCCGACGCGAAGTCCATGCCGCCGGTCGACAGCTCGACGTGGTCGCCCGCGTAGGCCGACCAGCGCCCCATCTGCGCCTTCAGCGCCTTGCCCTTGTGCCGCACCTGCCAGCTCGACAGCGGATCCGACGCCGGCGCCTGGTCGATCCACGGCATGTTGTGGAAGGCGTAGCTCGTGCCGCAAGGGCAGACCTCGACCACCGCTTCGGGATTCACCGCATGCGCGGCCTCGAACATCGCGCGGTAGAAGTCCGCCATCTGCTCGACCGAATCCTCCGGCTTCGCATGCCGGTGCTTCGGGTTGAAGCACGGCGCCACGCCGTTGAGGTGCTGGCCGTCGACCTTCACCCCGTCGAAGCCCCAGTCCTGGATGATCTTGCGGAACATCGCCGCCGTGCGCTCGCGTGTCTCCTTCGCGCCCGGGCACAGGTAGAGNCAGTTCCACCACGTGATCATCTGCGGCGCGCCGTTCTGGTCGAGCAGCAGCAGGTCNGCGTGTTCGTGCAGCTCGTCGCTGCCCGGCGCCACCGCCAGCGGCGCGATCCACAGCCGCGCCTTCATGCCGCGCGCGTGGATGTCNGCCACCAGCGCCTTCATGTCCTCCTCGCCGCGCGGGAATTTCTTGAGGTCGATGTCGAACCAGTCGCCGGTCTGACGCTGCCAGCCGTCGTCCAGCACNGCCCACTTCAAACCGAGTTCCTGCGCCTTGGGCANCGTCGCGCGCACGCGGTCGAGCGAGAAGTCGCGCTCGTAGCCCCANGCGCACCAGACCGACTCGTGCGCGCTGCGCGGCGGCTCAGGCGCNGCCAGCCCCTGCGCGTTCATCAGNCGCCGGTAGCGGTCCAGCGGGACGAAGCAGTCGCCCTCATGCACGGNGATGAAGGCCAGCGGCAGCGCGAGCGTCTCGCCCGGTGCCAGCGTGCGCGGCTCATCGCCGCGCATCGCGATGTCCACCTGCTCACCCACCGCCTTCACCGGCAGCGAGACCAGGCGCGGCAGGGTATCCAGATGGCCGATCGCCACGCCCAGGTCGCGCCGCCACACGTCCACCAGCGGCGTGCCGCCGCCGTAGTCGGACGAATCCATGCCGAGGAAGTTGCGCTGCTGGAAGCCACGCTTGACCGGCTGCATCCAGTCGCGCCGGTCGGTGTGCGTCGCGCCCGAGTAGGTCCACCACCCGCCCGCATGCCGGGGCGCGGCCAGCAGCCGGTGCGCGGCCACCGTCCAGCCCTGCACCGTCAGCGGCCTGTCCGAGCGGTTGACGAAAGCGACCGCCATCAGCGCGACGCCGGGGTGCTCGTCCAGCAGCGTCACCGTGACTGTCTTCGCGACGGCCGCTCCCTCGGCACGGCCGGTCAGCACGAGTCGCTGGCCCGCGCCGAACGGTGTCGCACCGCTGCTCGGAACGGCGCTCGCGAGCGCGAAGCGGTCGAGCGTCCTCGTCTTCACGGCAGCGGCGCCCGCACCGCCCGCCGGCGTGGCACCGGCCGCCGGCGCCGCTCCGCCTGGCGTGGCCGGATCTCCTGCCAGCCCCTGGCCATCGACGATCACGATCGACTCGCCCGCATCGAAGCCGGTGAGCGCCAGCGGCCGCGGGCCGCCCAGGCGCACGAGACGGCTGCGCATCCGGTCGTCGAAGTGCAGCGACAGCCGCTCATCCTGCAGACGCACGTGTCCGCGTCCGAGGTCCGCGGCGCGGGCCGACGCGGCGGCGCCCGCCGTCGCGGCGAAGGCCACACGCGGTGCGACGGTGGCCACGGGCGCGGCGCCCAGCCACTGGAGGAAGGCGCGGCGGCCGGTCATCGGGCGGCCTTCCACGCGGTCGGGAAGCTGCGCGCCGCGTTGAGGTGGTACAGCTTGTCCACGACGGCCTTGGGCAGGCCCAGGCCCTGCACCGGTTGCTCGAGATCCGACACCTTGAACGTCTCCTCCGTGTTGAAGTAGCGCCAGTGCATGCGCCACACCGGCTCGACTTCCTTCAGCAGCTCGGCGCCCGATTGTTGCGGCGGCTGCGAGACATCGGTGCCGTACATCAGGCGGTCCTGGTACTGGATCATGAAGCGGCGCACCTTCTCCCGGTCGCGCTGGCTCTGGTACTGCAGCTGGCCGATGCGCGCGGCCAGGTCCACCTTCGCCAGCGGGAAGCGGTCCAGGAAGGCCGCCAGCTCGTCGACGTCGCGCTCCAGCGAGGCCATGTGCATGCCGATGAACCTCAGCTTCGGATGCGCCGCCACCATGCGGTCGCGCGCGGCCATCTGGTCCTCCCAGCTGGGCATCTCCGGATGCAGCGCCATGTGGTACTGCGGGTGATGCGCGAAGTAGTCGCGGTCGTTGAGGACCGTCATCTGGTCCAGCGGCAACCAGCAGTTGTGGGGCTCGCCCTGGTGGCCGAGCATGGGGATGCCGCGCGCCTCGAACCAGCTGAACAGCGGCTGGAAGCGGGCGTCGTCGATCATCACCAGCTGGCCCTTCGAATCGCGCAGGCTCATGCCGATGTTCTTCCACACCTTCACCCCGACCGCGCCGGCGCGCAGGCCGGCATCGATGCGCTGCTTCGTCGCATCGAGCCAGCCCGGCCGGTCGGACGTGTCCGACGAGAAGCTCACCGCCCAGGCCACCGCCGCCGGCCGCGCCTGGCGCAGCGCGACCGCCACCCGCTGCTGCTCGTCCAGCGGCGGGAAGTCGGGGTAGTCGACGTTGATCGTCAGCACCTGGAAGCCGAGCCGCCGTGCGGCATCGACGAACGCCGGATCGGCGTTGTGCAGGTGGACGTGCGCGTCGATCTTGGGCACCTTGGCGAAGTCCGCCATCGTGTAGCGGTCCTCGCCCCCAGCGGTCGCCGCCTGGGCACCAGGGACGGCACCCATCGAGGCGACCATCGCCGCCGCCATCAGGCTGGCGGCCAGCCAGGCCGGCGGCGCGGCGCGGGAGGGAGTTCTCGTCGTGTCGGTCATCGTGGGAAATGCAGGTTCAGGCGATCAATCGCAGCTGTAGCGATAGGCGTCGTTGAGGTCCAGCGGCAGCACCAGCGTGCGGATCTTCGCGGCCCGCATCTTGGTGCAGAGCTTGTCGCGCGCGCCGTTCGTGTTCTTGCGGTACTTGGACGCGTACTCGGCGTTGAACACGGGCTTGTTCTTGCTGGTGAAGACCGCGTAGCCGCCGCACTCGTCGTACTGGTTGCACTGCTCGTTGACCGCCATGTCGAAGTAGGGCTCGAGCTGCGCCAGCTGGTCGACATCGTTCTTCAGCGCGATCGCCAGGCCGCGGCCATGCGCCGCGTTGGCGAGGTACTTGTTGTAGTCGAGCTGCGTGGCCGCCGTCAGCGGGAAGCCGGTGCCGTTGGTGTAGCCGTCCACGTTGTCCGGCTCGACGCCATCGCAGCCCTTGGACACGGCCAGGTCCAGCCGGCTCAGCATCACCGCGCGCACGTTGGCCGAGCGCGTNTCCANCCACTTCTCGCCTTCCCAGCCGTCCAGCGCGTTGCCCATGTCGGCGGCGTTGAAGCGGTTGAAGTCGGNGCGCCAGTTCTCCGAGCTGCCCGCCGAGAAGTAGCACAGCACCTTGCGGCCCTGCGCCTTCANCTGCGCGATCGTCTGCGCGGAGGTNTCGAACAGGTCGATGTCGTACACGGCCACGTTGTAGCCGGTGTTGAGCGTGCCGCTCAGCTGCCACTGCCAGGTCGTCGCGACGCCGGGCTTCCACCACGACTGCGCCTGGGCACCGGTGGTGGCGGCGAGCGCGGCGGCGGCGACGACGAGGCCGGTGGCCATCGAACGGATCAGCGATCGTTTCATGAGTTCTCCTGTGNGTCGGGCCGTGTGCCGGCCCGGNTGTTGTGGAACCCCCAACGTCCTCTCCGGGAAGCCGGCGTCAGAACTTGATGCTCGCGCCGATCGTGAACGCCCGGCCCCAGCGGTTGTAGCCCTGCGGCAGCGTGATCGAGCCGTTGCCCAGCGTGTACTCCTGCTTGGCGTCGGTCAGGTTGCGGCCCTCGATCGAGAGCTTCAGCCACTTGTTGAACTCGTAGGACGCCTGCGCGGTCACCCAGGTGATCGCCTTGGCGCGCTCGTTGAAGCCGGGGCCGATCACGTTGATCGCCGAGACGAAGTCGTCGGTATGGTCGGCCGTCGCGCTCAGGCTCCAAGGGCCCTTCTCGTACAGCAGGCTCAGCGAGGAGGTCGCCGGCGCGATGCCCTCCAGCGGCCGCTTCTCGCCGCCGACCCAGCTGTCCGAGCGGTTGCGCGTGTACTGCGCCCGCACGCCCAGGCCGTTGTCCCACAGGTGCTGGAAGCCGATCTCCATGCCGCGCACCTTGGCCTTGTCGCCGTTGATCGGCTTCATCACATTGAAGAGNTGGCCCGGCACGCCGATGTCCACGCCGGTCTGCCAGCTGGTGGTGATCTGGTTCTTGATGTCCTTCTGGAACACCGCGAAGGTCAGCGCCGANTTGCGGGCGTAGTACCACTCCAGCGAGGCGTCGTACTGTTTGGCGCTGTAGGGCTTGAGGTCGGCGTTGCCGCCGAAGACCTGGGTGAAGTCGCCCCAGGCCACGCTGGCCGTGGTGCTGGTGGGTGCGAGCTGCTCGACCGAGGGCCGCGCCATCGTCTTGGCCGCGCCCAGGCGCAGCTGCAGCTGGTCGGTGAAGTGCCAGACGAAGTTGGCCGACGGCAGGCCGAAGGTGTACGAGGCGTCCTGCCCGATCTGCGTCGGCGCGGCATAGACCGCGGTGTAGTTGAAGGGGCCGTTCTCGGTCAGGCTCTCGATCTTGGCGTCCCAGGCCCTGGCCGAGGTCTTGGTCTTGACCAGGCGCACGCCGATGTCCGCGTTCCAGCGCTCGCCGGAGAGGTCGGCCTCGANGAAGAAGGANGTGGTCTTCTCGCGCACGCGGTAGCTCTGCAGCGGGTTCCACACCGGCGCGGCCAGGCTGAAGTCGTAGGTGCCGCCGTCNGGNCGCGGNTTGCCGTTGTAGGCCTGCAGCGCCGCGAGGTAGTTGGGCACGTCGAAGCCCAGGAAGCTGCGCGGGAAGCTGCCGCTGACGCCGTTCATGAAGTTGGGCGGGCTCAGGTGCTGGTCCAGCACGTTGCCGCCGAGCTGGCCGACGTTGATCGCGTTGGCGCCGGAGTAGTAGTTCTCGCCGCCGTTGATCGCGTTGTCGACCAGGTCGCGGTGCTTGTCGCGCCGGGTGCNCTGCACGCCGAACTGGATCTGGTCGACGTTGAAGCGGTCCACCGACCACGCGCCGTTCAGCGTCAGGCCGCGGATCTTGTCGTCGATGTTGTCGCCGCTCAGGCCCAGGTAGTGGGTGTTGAAGTCGCTGGCGCCGAACTGGCCGCCGGCCAGGCCGTTGATCAGGTCGCGGCCGTCGGCGAAGGTCGTGCTGATGTTGGGCACCTGCGAGCCGGTCAGCTGCACCGTCGTCACGTTGGGCTGGTTCATGCGCAGCACCGTGTAGGTGTCCTGCCCGCCCGAATGGCGCTTGGAGGTCGACTGGTACAGATCGCCGCTGAACTTCAGCGTCTCGGTCGCCTTCCACTCGGCGTTGACGCCGTACAGGGCGCTGTCGACGACGCGATGGGTGGTCAGGTTCAGCAGCTCCGGATTGAGCCGCTGCTCCGGGTCCGGGTTGTCCATCGTGAAGCCGGTGACGACGCCATTGCGGATCTGCATGTTGGACCAGCGACCCGGCGCGAACAGCGTGTAGAAGGACTGCTGGTAGCCGACCTGCGGCGAGTCCAGCCGCGTCCTGATGCCGTCGACGGTGACCTTCAACTGCTCGCTGGGCCGCCACTCGACCTTGCCCGACAGCGCGGTGCGCTTCTTCTGCTCCTGGATGGTGCCGACGCGGAACTGGCCGGGGCCGATCAGGCCTTCCTCGTCGGGGTCGAGCACGCCGTTGCCGTTCGGATCGATGTTGCCGCCCCAGGCATTGCCGGTCCAGTTGGCGGCCGGGTCGGCGATGGGGTTGCGGGTCCAGCCGCCGTCGTTGCCGGCGGTGTCGGTGCGGACCTTGCGGTCGGCATAGACCAGGCCGACCAGCACGCCCAGTTCCTTGCCGAAGGTGTTGCTGTAGGTGGCCGAGAGCTTGCCGCCGTTGAGCCTGGACATCAGGTTGCGGTCGCCCTCGACACGCAGCAGGCCGTGCTGGCCGGGCTGGTCGAAGGGACTGGCGGAGCGCAGGTTGACCAGGCCGCCGATCGCGCCCTCCATCACCGAGGCCTGCGCCGACTTCACCACGTCGGCGCCGCTGATGATGTCCGACGGCAGCACGTCGAAGGCGAAATCGCGGCCCTCGCCGTCGGTGGCCAGGATGCGGTTGTTGAAGGTCGTCAGCGTGTATTCCGGCCCCAGGCCGCGCACGCTGACCTTCTGCCCCTCGCCGCCGGCGGTGCGCGAGATCGACACGCCGGTGATGTGGCTCAGCGAGTCGGCCACGTTGTCATCCGGGAAGCGGCCCAGCTCGGTCGCGCTGATGCTGTCCTGCACGCCCGAGGCGCTGCGCTTGAGGTTGAGCGAGCGCTGCAGACTGGCGCGGGTGCCGGTGACCTCGACGCGCTCGAGCGTCTGGTCGGCGTCCCTGGCCTTGGCGTCGGCCTTGGCTTCCGACGCCGCCGGCGCCGGTGGCTGCACCTGCGCCTGGGCCGCGCCCATGGCGGCCAGCGCGGCGATCGCCGCGGCGGCGGCAACGGGCCGCGGCGCGAATCGGGCGATCGGGAGGGAGGACTGGGGAGCTCGCATCTCAGGGTTCCTTGTGTTGGCTGGCGGCTTGCGGCAAGTCTACGCAGTCTTTCGAATGATTTCGCATATCGTTTTTACCGACGTTTTGTCTTTCGCTTATCACTTTGACGAAAGAATTAGGACGGTCGAATCACCTTCAATCGTGCCACCACACCCCTCGCATCCACGGGTTTTCCCTCGAAATCAAGCCTTTCAGGCCTTGCTGACGCTTCTTCCGTTGTGTTTTCAATTTCGCTGCACTATTCTTTCGTTCGAAAGCTCGATCCTTCGAACGAGACGAAAGCGATTCATGCAACGACCCTGGCTGACCTACGCGCTGATCACCACCCTGTTCTGGGGCGCCTGGGGCGCGCTGACCGGCCTGTCCTCGGCGCGCGGCTTTCCGGACACGCTGGTCTACGTCGTGTGGGCGCTGACCATGGTCCCGCCGGCGCTGATCGTGCTGGCGCGCGCCGGCTGGCGGCTGCAGCGCGACCGGCGCGCGGTGGTGCAGGGTCTCACGGTGGGCTTGCTCGGCGCTGGCGGCCAGATGCTGCTGTTCCGCGCGGTGGAAAGCGGCCCGGCCTACCTGATCTTCCCGATCGTGTCGCTGTCGCCGGCGGTGACGATCGCGCTGTCCTTCGGGCTGCTGCGCGAGCGCACCGGCAAGCTCGGCGTGGCCGGCATCGTGCTGGCGCTGTGCGCGCTGCCGCTGTTCGACTTCCAGCCCGGCCAGCAGGGCCAGCCGCTGGGCGCCTGGTTCGCGCTGGCGCTGGTGGTGATGGCGGCCTGGGGCCTGCAGGCCTATTTCCTGAAGACCGCCAACAACGCCGCCAGCGCCGAGAGCGTCTTCTTTTACATGACCGTCAGCGCGCTGCTGTGCATCCCGGCCGCGCTGTGGATGACCGACTTCTCGCGCCCCATCCCCTGGGGCTGGGACGGCCCCGGCCTGGCGGCCGCCATCCAGGTGCTGAACGCGATCGGCGCGCTGACGCTGGTCTACGCCTTCCGCCACGGCCAGGCGCTGGTGGTTTCGCCGCTGGTCAACGCCGGCGCACCGCTGCTGACGGCGCTGGCCTCGATGGCGATGAGCGGCAGCGCGCCCGGCGGCACCAAGCTCGCCGGCGTGGCGCTGGCGCTGCTGGCCGCGCTGCTGCTGGCGCTCCAACCCGAAGGCGAGGCCAAGGCCTGACCACCGGGTCCCGGCCCGGTCGCGCCCCACCCCCACCACGTCCCCACGCATTGCCCCCCCCGGACAGGAAGGACCTCCCTTGAAGCTCATGCTCGATCTCGTGCGGCGCCACCGGCAGTCGGCGTCCGCCAGCGCGATCTCCGCCCCCCTCCCCGCCGCGATCTCCGCCGCCACCGACGGCCCCGCCGTCGGCATCCCCTCGATGTGTTCGGCGCATCCGGTCGTGCTGGCGGCGACGCTGCGCGAGTGCGCCGCGCTGGGCCGGCCGGCGCTGATCGAGGCGACCTCCAACCAGGTCAACCAGGACGGCGGCTACACCGGCATGACGCCGATCGACTTCCGCCGCTTCGTCGAATCGCTGGCCCGCATCGAGGGCCTGACGCCGGAGCTGCTCGTGCTGGGCGGCGACCACCTCGGGCCCAACGCCTGGCGCCGGTTGCCCGCGGCGCAGGCGATGGCCAAGGCCGAGGTGATGGTGGCGCAGTACGTCGCGGCGGGCTTCCGCAAGATCCACCTGGACTGCTCGATGTCCTGCGCCGACGACCCGGTGCCGCTGCCCGAGCCCGAGATCGCGGCCCGCGCGGTGCGGCTGTGCCTGGCGGCCGAGCAGGCCTGGCGCGAGGCGCCCGACCGCGGCGAGCCGCCGGTCTACGTCATCGGCACCGAGGTGCCGGTGCCGGGCGGCGCGCACGAGGACCTGGACGAGCTGGCGGTGACCTCGCCCGAGGCGGCCGGCGCGACGCTGGCGCTGCACCGCGAGGCCTTCACCGCGGCCGGCCTGGACGCGGCCTGGGCGCGGGTGATCGCGATGGTGGTGCAGCCGGGGGTCGAGTTCGACCACCACAAGGTCATTGACTACCGGCCGGAGAAGGCCCGCGCGCTGAGCGCCTTCATCGAATCGCAGCCGGGCCTGGTCTTCGAGGCGCACTCGACCGACTACCAGACGCCGCAGCGGCTGGCGCAACTGGCGCGCGATCATTTCGCGATCCTCAAGGTCGGGCCCGGTGCCACCTTCGCGCTGCGCGAGACGCTGTGGGCGCTGGCCGCCGTGGAGCACGAGTGGCTGGGCCGCGGCGGTCGCGACGCCGATGAGGACGGCCTCATCGGCACGGTGCTCGGCGTGATGCGCGCCGAGCCCGAGCACTGGCGCCCCTACTACCAGGACCCCGCGCGCCTGCAGGTGGACCTGGCCTACAGCCTGAGCGACCGCATCCGCTACTACTGGGCGCATCCCAAGGTCCAGGCCGCCTGCGCGGCGCTGCTGGACCGGCTGGAGCACTCCCCGCCGCCGCTGACGCTGCTGAGCCAGTTCCTGCCGCGCCAGTACGACGCGATCCGCGACGGCCGCCTGCGCAACCGTCCGGCGGAGCTGCTGCGCGATGGCGCGGCGCAGTCGCTGCGTCCCTACCTCGCCGCCTGCGCCGCCTGAGCGACGGGCGCCCTCCTCCAGAACCCGACCTGCCACGATGAGCCTGCTCCACTTCGCCCCCGCCGACCTCGACCGCCGCGGCGCGGCCCACACCGCCCGAGAGATCGCCCAGCAACCCGAGGTGTGGCGCGCCGTGCATGCGCTGGTGGCGTCCCGGCGCGAGGCGCTCGACGCCTTCCTGCAGCCGCTGCTGGCGCGGCCCGACCTGCGCATCGTGCTCACCGGCGCCGGCAGCTCGGCCTTCATCGGGCAATGCCTGGCTCCGGCGCTGCTGCGGCAGCTGGGCGCGCGGCCCGGCATCCGCGTCGAGGCGATCGCCACCACCGACATCGTCTCGAGCCCCCCCCAATGCCTGCAGCCCGGCGTGCCGACGCTGCTGGTGTCGTTCGCGCGCTCGGGCAACAGCCCCGAGAGCCTGGCCGCGGTCGACCTGGCCGATGCCACGGTCGATGAATGCCACCACCTCGCCGTCACCTGCGCGGCCGAGGGCACGCTGGCGCGGCGGCTCGACTCGCACCCGCGCGCCCAGGTGCTGCTGCTGCCGGACGAGACCCACGACCGCGCCTTCGCGATGACGTCCAGCTTCACCGGCATGCTGCTCGCCGCCGCCTGGGCCTTCGGGCTGCCGCTGCCCACGCCGCAGGCGCTGGGCGACGCGGCCACGCGGCTGCTGGCCAGCGAGGCGGATCGCCTGGTGGCGCTCAGCGAGCAGCCCTTCGAGCGCGTCGTCGTGCTGGGCAGCAACGGGCTCAAGGGCCTGGCCCACGAGGCGGCGCTGAAGATCCTGGAGCTGACCGACGGCCGGCTGGTGGCGCTGGCGGATTCGCCGCTGGGCTTCCGGCATGGGCCCAAGACGGTGCTGAACGAGCGCACGCTGGTGCTGATCCTNATGTCCAACGACAGCTACACCNGCCGCTACGACCAGGACCTGCTGCGNGAGNTGCGCCGCCAGGGCCGCGGCCGCGTCGTCGCGCTGAGCACCGCGGCGCTCAACGGCACCGACGCGCTGTCCGAGGACGACGTGCTGCTGGACCTGCCGGCCAACGTGCCCGACCTGGCGCTGGCGCCGGTGGCGCTGGTCTTCGGCCAGTGCCTGGCGCTGCTGGCCTCGCTCAAGCTGGGCATCACGCCGGACAATCCGAGCGCATCCGGCACCGTGACCCGTGTGGTCAGCGGCGTCACCATCCACCCGCATCCGCAGGGCTGACTCCCGATGAGCGCGATGACATCGACGATCGCCGACGACCACCAGCGCCCTGCTGACCGCGACGCGGTCTACCTCGGCATCGACGGCGGCGGCACGAAGACCAGTTTTCTGCTGCTGGCCGGCGACGGCCGTCTGCTGGCGCGGCATGTGTCCACGACCAGCTACTACCTGGAGATCGGCTTCGACGCGCTGCGCGCGCTGCTGCACGAGGGCATCGCCCAGACGCTGCGGCAGGCGGGACTGAGCCACGCATCGGTGCGCTCGGCCTTCGCCGGGCTGCCGGCGCATGGCGAGGACAGCGCGCTGCTGCCGGCCTTCGACGCGCTGCTCGCGGACCTGCCGCTCGCGCGGGTCGGCAACGACATGGTGTGCAGCTGGGCGGGCTCGCTCGGCGGGCGCGACGGCATCAGCCTCGTCGCGGGCACCGGCTCCATCGCCTATGGCGAGTGGCGGGGCCGCGGCGCGCGCAGCGGCGGCTGGGGCGAGGTCTTCGGCGACGAGGGCTCGGCCTACTGGCTGGCGCGCGAGGGCCTGGCGCTGTTCTCGCGCATGGCCGACGGGCGCGCGGCGCCGGGGCCCTTGCTCGGGCTGGTGCGACGGCATTTCGGACTGGCGCACGACCTCGATGTCTGCGCGGCGGTCAACGGCGCCGCGGCGCGCAGCCGGCTCGCGCAGCTGGCGCGGCTGGTCTCGGCCGCAGCGGCCGAGGGCGATGCGCAGGCCGCCGCCCTGCTCGCACGCGCGGGGGAGGAACTGGCGCTGCTCGCGGCCGGCGTGGCGCGGCAGCTGGATCTCCCGGCCGATGCAGCGGTCGAGGTGTCGTACACCGGCGGGGTCTTCGAGGCCGGCGGTGCGGTCACCGGCGCGCTGCGCGCGGCGATGGCCAAGTCGCTGCCGAATGCGGCGCTCGTGGCACCGAAGTTCGGACCGGAGCTGGGCGCGGCGATGTATGCGGCGCGGTTGGCCGGGGCGCGGCTGGAGCCGGACACGCACGCCGTTGCCGCGCTGGCGCGCTGAGCGAGCGCCGTCCGGCCGCCGCTTCGGCGCCCTCTCGGTGGCTTCCGAACGCAGCGACCTCGATATCATTCGAAAGTTCACGTCTTCCGGATCCTCATGTCCACCACCCGCGCCCCGAGTTCCACGTCCGCCGACAAGCGCGACGCCTCGCTGCTGATCGACGAGCGGCGCCAGCTGATTCGCGACCAGGTGCAGGCGCAGGGGCGGGTCACGGTGGAGGAACTGGCCGAGCGTTTCGGCATCTCGGTGGTCACCATCCGCAGCGACCTCAATGCGCTTGCCGCCAGTGGCGCGCTGCTGCGCACGCACGGCGGCGCGCTCGCGCATCGCGACACCGAGGAGGTGCCCATCAGCGTCAAGCAGAAGCTGCATCACGAGCAGAAGGTGCGCATCGCCATCGAAGCGGCGAAGCTGATCCGCGACGGCGAGACGGTGATGCTGGATTCGGGCTCGACCACCGAGGAGATCGCCAAGCAGATCCGCGGCCTGCGGCTGCAGTCGCTGAACGTGATCACCAATGCGCTGAACATCGCGATGCTGCTGGCGACGGTGCCCGGCGTGAACGTGATCATGCCGGGCGGGCTGCTGCGGCCGAATTCCTATTCGCTGTCGGGCCCGCAGGCGGTGACCGCGCTGCAGAGCCTCTACGCGGATCGCCTCTTCCTCGGCGTGGACAGCCTGGATCCGGAGATCGGCGTCATGACACCGCACCTGCTGGAGGCGCAGTTGAACGCGCAGATGATGAAGATCGCGCGCCAGGTGGTCGCGGTGGCGGATGCGTCCAAGCTGATGAAGCGCAACCTGTCGGTGATCGCGCCCGTCGAGCAGCTCGACCTGCTGATCACCGACAAGGACGCCGACGAGGCCATCGTCGGCGAGCTGCGGCGCCGCGGCGTCGAGGTCGTGCTGGCCTGAACGGGTCCGGCGTCGCGCGGCCTGCTGGCTCGATCAGCGCTTGAACTGCGCGCAGGGATCCTCGCGCGACGGCGCGGGCGCGCGCTCGACGCGGTCGTAGCCGCCGGCGGGCGCGGCGCTGCCGGGCTCGAGGTAGGCGACGGCATTGATGTCCGTCGACGGCACGCCGGCCGCCTGCAGGTAGACGGGCACCGCGAGGTCGCGCCGCACATGGCCGTTGCCGGCGATCAGCACCACCCGCTTCGCGCCCGCCTCGCGGGCGTCGAGCATCGCCCGCGCCATTGCCGCATCGCGGGCCCGCTGGGCCTGCACCATGCCGGGCAGCATCGCCTCGGGCATCGCGCCGCAGTGGCCGTCCTGGATGTCCTGGCGGAGCGCGTCCTGCTGCACGCCGTTCCATGCGGTGCGCTCGCGCAGCGCGAGCAGGTCGGCGGGCCAGGCCGCATCGCCTTCGCGGACGATGCGGCGGACCTGGTCGCGGTCGATGTTGCCGCCGCGGATGTCGGCGCCCGACTGCAGGGCCGCCTCGAACAGCGGCTGGTGCAGCGGCCAGCGCCAGCTCTTGCGGTCGAGCTTCGCGGCGTCGATGACGGCATTCACGTCGCCGGGCGCCGCCTGGCGCGCGCGCGCGACCGCCGCATCCTCGGTGCGCGAGAACTGCTCGAAGACCACGACCGTGCGCGGCTCCTGCTCGATCAGGCGGCGCAGCTGCTGGGCGCGGGCGCGGTGGTGGTCGGGGTTGTCGTGGAGCTCGCCGAGCAGGACGAATGGCGGTTCGGACCGGGCGGCCGGCGCCGAGCGCGAGTCCACCGAGTCCACCGAGTCCACCGAGTCCACCGAGGCGACGGAGGCGGAGGCGGAGGCGGAGGCGGAGGCGGAGGCGGAGGCCGCCGAGCGTGCCGTGGCCGTGGCCGTGGCCGTGGCTGTCGTCGAAGACGCGCAGGCTGCGAGCAGCAGCGGGAGCAGCGCCAGCACGGCGCTACGGAAGGCGATGTTCATGGTCGATCCTGGAAGACAGGGAAACGGGAACAGGCCTGCCGAGCGATGGCTGGGTCGGGCGGAGGGTCAGCGGCGGATTGTCGCCGCCGCGCGGGGTCCGTACCGGCTCCCGCGTTCAGCGCACCAGCGCATGGTGCGCCGGCCGTTCAACGGATCGTCATCACCGACCGCATCGCCTTCACCGCGCCCTCGCCCATCGCGGCGCCGAAGCGCTTGGCGATGCGTTCGGCGACGTTGTCGCGCGGCGTGTAGTCGACGACCTCCTCGGCCTTCACCACCTCGCGGGCGACGTAATCCAGGTTGCCGGTGCCGTCGGCCAGCCCGAGCTTGATCGCCTGCTCGCCGTTCCAGAACAGGCCCGAGAACATCTCCGGCGTTTCCTTCAGGCGCGCGCCGCGGCCCTCGCGCACGACGGCGATGAACTGCTGGTGGATCTGGTCCAGCATCGCCTGCGCATAGGCCTGCTGCTTGGGCGTGACCGGCGAGAACGGATCCAGCATCCCCTTGTTCTCGCCCGCGGTCATCAACCGGCGCTCGACGCCGACCTTCTTCATCACCTCGGTGAAGCCGAAGCCGTCCATCAGCACGCCGATCGAGCCCACCACCGAGGCCTTGTCGACATAGATCTCATCGGCGCCCGCCGCGATGTAGTACGCGCCCGAGGCGCAGATCTCCTCGACCACCGCGTAGACCTTCTTGTTGTGCAGCGCCTTGAGGCGCTTGAGCTCGTCGTTGACGATGCCCGCCTGCACCGGACTGCCCCCGGGCGAGTTGATGCGCAGCACCACCGCCTCCGAGCCCTGGTCCTCGAACGCGGCCTTCAGCGCGGCGTTGATCAGCTCGGCGCTGGCCTCGGTGTCCGGCGCGATCTCTCCGCGCACCTCCACCAGCGCGGTGTGCGGGCCGGTGGTCGCGCCGCCGTGGTGCCGGGTCGAGAACATGGACCAGACCAGCAGCAGGAACAGCGTCACCCAGATCATGCGGAAGAAGGTCTTCCAGCGCCGGTCGCTGCGGCGGTCGCGCAGGTAGTCATGGGCGAACTGCTCGATCACGTGTTCATAGCGCCCGGACAGGCCGGTCGCGGTCGCCGCCGAGGCTGGCGCGGCCGATGCGGTTGCGGGAGCGGACGCCGGGGTGGGCGCCGGCTTCAGCATGTCCTCGGGCCGCGGCGTCGCGTCGGGGATGGGACGCGGCAGGTCGGAGTCGTTGTCTTGGCTCATTCAATCCTCGAAGGCTGGCCGCGTGTCGCGGGAGGGATACCAGAAGACCTGGCCGTCGCGCTCGCGCACGTCGAGCTTGGTCAGGCCGATGCGGCCGCACATGCCGGTGACGCAGCGCCCGTCTCGCGGGTGGTACACGGCGCCATGGATGCTGCAGATGATGTATTCCTTCCGGCTGTCCAGGAACTCGCCTTCCTGCCAGTCCATCTCGGTGGGCACGTGGGCACAGCGGTTGAGGTAGCCGACGACCTCGCCGTCGAAGCGCAGCGCGAAGGCCGATGCCGGCTGGCGGAAGTGCAGCACGTCGAAGGTGCGCGCGCGCCCGCGCTCCTCCAGCTCGGCGGAGGCGCACAGCGGCACGGGGGACGGGTCTTGCTCGGGGGACATGGGGAGGGAGCGGTCGGGGGAATCAGGCATGGGCCCTCAGGCGTGGGCCAGCAGCCAGTCGCGCAGCGTCGGCACGTCGTGCGCGACCAGCAGCGGCTCGAAGTCCCGCAGCGACTCGTGCGCATGGGCGCCGTAGGTCACCGCGATCGCCGGGCAGCCCGCGTTGCGCGCCAGCTGCAGGTCGTGGGTCGTGTCGCCGATCATCAGCGTGCGCTCGGGATCGGCGCCGAACTCGCGCATCAGCTCCAGCAGCATCTGCGGGTTGGGTTTGCCGGCGGTCTCGTCAGCGGTGCGGGTGCCGTCGAACAGCGTCGTCATCTCGACCGCGGCCAGCGCCTCGTCCAGGCCCCGGCGGCTCTTGCCGGTCGCCACCGCCAGCCAGTGGTGGCGCGCCTTGAGGTCCCGCAGCAGCCCGGGCACGCCGTCGAATAGCGTCACCTCGTGGGCGGACGCGAAGTAGTGATGGCGATAACGCTGACCGAGCTCCGGATAACGCGTCCGCTCCAGCCCCGGCAGCGCATATTCCAGCGCCTCGATCAGGCCCATGCCGATGACGTAGGCGGCGCGCTCGCGCGAGGGCGGCTCCAGGCCCAGGTCGGCGGCGGCCGCCTGCATGCAGCGCACGATCAGCGCGGTGGAATCGAACAGGGTGCCGTCCCAGTCGAAGACGATCAGGTCGAAGCGTTGAGGCATGGCGTCAAGGGGCGGGTCGTCAGGGGCGGGTCGTCAGGGCGCCGGGCGGCGCAGCGCGGCCAGGAGTGTCTCGCACTCGGGCGGCAGCGGCGCGTTCAAGGTCAAGGTCTCGCCGGTGGCGGGATGCGTGACGCGCAGCTGGCGCGCGTGCAGGAACATCCGGTCGAAGCGCAGCGCGCCGCGCGCGAGCGCGCGGTTGGCCTCGAAGTCGCCGTATTTCGGATCGCCGACGATCGGATGGCCCTCGTGGGCCAGGTGCACCCGGATCTGGTGCGTGCGCCCGGTCTTGATGGTCACGTCCAGCAGGCTGTAGCCGGCGTCGTCCGGCGTCCGGCCCGGGAGGGCCTCCATCACCTTCACCAGGCTGATCGAGCGCTTGGCCTGGTCCGCCTGCGGATCGCCCGGGTTGGGGACCGCCCGCACCCAGCGCTCGCCATCGCTGCCGACGAACTTGAGCAGCGGGACGTCCACCACCTTCCGGGACTTGGCCCACGCGCCGCTCACCAGTGCCGCGTAGGTCTTGCCGGTTTCGCGATCGCGCAGTTGGTCCTGAAGGTGCGTCAGCGCGCTGCGCTTCTTGGCGATCATCAGCAGGCCCGAGGTTTCCTTGTCGAGCCGGTGCACCAGCTCCAGGAACTTCGCCTGCGGCCGCGCGCGACGCAGCTGCTCGATCACGCCGAAGCTGACGCCCGAGCCGCCATGCACCGCGACGCCGGCGGGCTTGTCGACGACGATCAGGTGCTCGTCCTCGAAGACGATGGGGAATTCGCGGGCGGGGATGGCTGGCTCGGCGGGTTTCTCCGCCAGCCGCACCGGCGGCACGCGGACGACGTCGCCCACTTCCAGGCGCGAATCGGCGGCGCAGCGGCCCTTGTTGATGCGCACCTCGCCGGACCGGATGATCCGGTAGACCAGCGTCTTGGGCGCGCCCTTGAGTTCGCGGATCAGGAAGTTGTCCAGGCGCTGTCCGGCGGAGCCGTCGTCCACCGTCAGCAGCCGCACCTGCGCCGGGGCCGAAGCCGACTCCGACACGGTCGGTTTGACGGGGCTCGCCCCCCTCGTGGCACTGCGGGCAGTCCCTGGGGCGGCCTTGCGGGCTTTAGCCCCTATAATGCTGCTTGCCACGTTTGCGTTGTAAGTATTTGATTTTTCTCATTTTACTCGGACGTGAGCGTTCGAGTCCGACGAGAACGTGGCATTGAGCGGCCATTGTGAGTAGGCTGCTCATTACTTTTGGTGATGCAACATCAGGTCATCGCGTCGAGTCCGCTTCCCAAAGCGAGCGGGCAGTCACGAGGGCCGGATGGCAGAGCAACGTCGTCAGAACCATTGCTCACGCGGTCGACCGCATCCTCGGATGTCGGCAGGCGGCGCGGGCAGCACAACAAGGTTTCACGACGTCAGCGAGGGGGCGCAAGTCCCGGCGCTGACGTCAGCACCCAGGCCCCGTTTCCGGATGTTTTCCTCGGTCTCTCCCACCCCCCGCCGCCTGCGAGCGCGTGTTGGCTTCGTCCACACGCCGGGCTCCGGCCGTGGTCGGGTCGCGCCTGAAGCGGCGCGCAGGCGGACCGGAACAGACGACCCGGGGCCCGCGGTGCACGCGCCAACGCTGCAGCGCTGAACGGTCAACGCGCCGTTCAATTGCAGTCCAGGGCGATCCTTTCATTGGTTCTTTCGCGTTTCTCGTGCATCGGTCGAATCGCCCGCCGGTGAATAGCCGGCAGCGGTTCACTTGAAGATGCGCGCCAGCGGCTTGGCCCTGGCGTGGAGGAGAACTGATGAAACGCATGCTGATCAACGCGACGCAGCAGGAAGAGCGTCGCCTGGCCATCGTCGATGGCCAGAAGCTGCTGGACTTCGAGACCGAGATCGAAGGCCGCGAGCAGCGCAAGGGCAACATCTACAAGGCGGTGGTGACGCGCGTCGAGCCGTCGCTGGAAGCCTGCTTCGTGGATTACGGCGAGGACCGCCACGGCTTCCTGCCCTTCAAGGAGATCTCGCGCCAGTACTTCCGGGACGGCGCCGACGTGCGCTCGGCCAAGATCCAGGACGTGATCAAGGAAGGCCAGGAACTGCTGGTCCAGGTCGAGAAGGAAGAGCGCGGCAACAAGGGCGCGGCGCTGACGACCTTCGTGTCGCTGGCCGGCCGCTACCTGGTGCTGATGCCCAACAACCCGCGCGGTGGCGGCGTCTCGCGCCGCATCGAGGGCGAGGACCGCGAGGAACTCAAGGAAGCGCTGGACCAGCTCGAATATCCCAAGGGCATGTCGCTGATCGCGCGCACCGCGGGCATCGGCCGTTCCGCCGCCGAGCTGCAGTGGGACCTGAACTACATGCTCAAGCTGTGGACCGCCATCGACGAGGCGGCCCAGGGCGGCAAGGGCGCGTTCCTGATCTATCAGGAGTCGTCGCTGGTGATCCGCGCGATCCGCGACTACTTCACCGCCGACATCGGCGAGATCCTGATCGACACCGACGACATCTTCGAGCAGGCCCATCAGTTCATGACCCACGTGATGCCGGAGACGGCGCACAAGGTCAAGCGCTACCGTGACGACGCGCCGCTGTTCAGCCGCTTCCAGATCGAGCACCAGATCGAGACGGCCTTCAGCCGCACGGTGAACCTGCCGTCGGGCGGCGCCATCGTGATCGACCACACCGAGGCGCTGGTCTCGGTGGACGTGAACTCGGCGCGCGCCACCCGCGGCGGCGACATCGAGGAAACCGCCACCCGCACCAACCTGGAAGCCGCCGACGAGATCGCGCGCCAGATGCGTCTGCGGGACCTGGGCGGCCTGATCGTCGTGGACTTCATCGACATGGAGGAGTCCAAGAACCGCCGCGAGGTCGAACAGCGCCTGCGCGACGCGCTGCGCCAGGACCGCGCCCGCGTGCAGTTCAGCTCGATCAGCAAGTTCGGCCTGCTGGAGCTGAGCCGCCAGCGCCTGCGTCCGGCGCTGAGCGAAGGCAGCCACATCACCTGCCCGCGCTGCAACGGCACCGGCCACATCCGCGACACCGAATCGTCGGCGCTGCAGATCCTGCGCATGGTCCAGGAAGAGTCCATGAAGGACAACACCGCGGCCGTGCACGTGCAGGTCCCGGTGGAAGTGACCAGCTTCCTGCTCAACGAGAAGCGCACCGAGATCACCAAGATCGAGCTCAAGCAGCGCGTGACCGTGCTGCTGGTGCCCAACAAGCATCTGGAGACGCCGAACTACAAGCTCGAGCGCCTGCGCCACGACGATCCGCGCCTGGAGAACCTGCAGGCGAGCTACACGATGATCGAGGAGCCGCAGGAAGAGGTGGGCATCACCCGCCGCGGCGCCGAGAAGAAGAACAAGCAGGAGCCGGTGATCAAGGGCCTGATGCCGGAGCAGCCGGCACCGATGCCCGCGCCGGCACCCGCGCCCAAGGCGGCGGAACCGGTGGTCGCGGCGCCCGCGCCGGCGGCTCCCGCGGCGCCGGTCGCGGCGGGCGGTGGTTTCTTCGGCTGGATCAAGAACCTGTTCGGCGGCGCGCCCGCGCCGGCCCCGGCGCCCGCTGCGGAAGCGAAGGCCACCGAGCCGGCCAAGAAGGAACGCGGCGAGCGCGGCGATCGTGACCGCAACGCCCGTGGCGAGCGCGGCGACCGCAACCGCCGTGGTGAACGCGGCGATCGTGGCGAGCGCGGTGAACGTGCCGAACGCGGTGACCGTGGTGACCGCAACGAGCAGAAGGCCCGTGACGGCAAGCCGCGCGGCGAAGGCAAGCCGCAGCAGGAAGGCCGCGGCGAGCGTCCGGAGCGTGGCGATCGCCCCGAGCGCGGCGATCGTGCTGAACGCGGTGAGCGCGGTGAGCGCGGCGGTGACCGCAGCCGTCGCAACGAGCGCGCCGACAAGCCGGAACAGGCCGTCGAAGGCGCACCGCGCCAGGAACGCGCGGAGCGTGGCGATCGTCCGGAACGGGGCGAGCGCGGTGATCGTGGCGAGCGTGGCGAAGGCCGCCGCCGCCGCGAGGAGCGCGCCGCCGAGGTGACGCAGGAGCAACTCGCGCCGCTGGCCGGTACCGAGGCCGCCAACACCGAGTCGCCGATCGCTTTCGCCGACACCCAGCCGCTGGAGACGCCGCTGGAAACGCCGCTGGGCGAGGCCGGCGAAGAGCGTCAGGGCCGTCGCCGTCGCCGTCGCGGCAACCGCGGTGAGCGTGGCGCCGAAGGCATCGAGGGCGCGGAGCAGGTCGAAGGCACGCTGGTCGAAGGTCAGGCGCCGGAAGCGGGCGAGGCCTCGTTCGCCGAGGGCGCCGAGTCCGCCGCCGCGCCGGTGGTCGAGGGCGAGGCCCCCGCCGAAGCCGTTGAAGGCGCCGAAGGCGAAGGCCGTGGTGAGGGCCGCCGCCGTGGCCGGGGTCGCGACCGCTATCGTCGCGACCGCCGCGAAGGCGAAGGCGCGCTCGCCGAAGGCGGCGAGGGTGCGAACGGCCTGATCGCTGAAGGCGAGGTCGCTTCGCCGGCCGTGGCCGCGCTGGACGGCATCGTCCTGGACGCGGGTGCCGCGCCGAAGCAGCTGGAACTGGGCGAATCGCCGAAGCAGGCGCCGGCGCAAGCCGTCGCGCCCGCGCCGGTGGCTGCCGCGCCGGCTCCGGCCGCCGCCCCGGTCGTGCCGCGCTTCGAGCTGCCGATGACCGAGCTCAGCGCCGTCGCCGATGGCGCCGGCCTGGTCTGGGTCAACAGCGATGCCGACAAGATCGCCGCCGCCCAGGCCGCGATCGCCGCCGAGCCCGCCCCGGCACCGCTGGGCCGCGAGCCGGCACCGGTCGTGGTGGTCGACGACGGCCCGCTGGTGCTGGTCGAGACCCGCAAGGACCTCAGCCAGTTCAAGCTGCCCTTCGAGGCCTGATCGCCCGCATGAACTCCCTCTCCCGCTTGCGGGAGAGGGATGGGGTGAGGGCCGGCCTCCGCAGGTGCGCCTGATGGAGACCCCTCACCCCTCCCTCTCCCCGCCCGCGGGGAGAGGGTGTCATCGAGGCACGAGTTGATTTCGCAAGAGCCGCCGAGTTACCCCCGGCGGCTTTCCTTTTGGGGCGTCACAAGCGCCCGACGACACGACGGAGACTTCCCTTGAACACCTCCACCATCGCNGCCCCGGGCGGCNCCGCCGGCAGCGCCGCGCAGNCCGCGCCCAAGATGCCGCCGCAGATCCCCTACATCATCGCCAACGAGGGCTGCGAGCGNTTCAGCTTCTACGGGATGCGCAACATCCTGACGGTGTTCCTGATGACCAGCCTGCTGCTGGCCATTCCTGAACCGCTGCGCAAGGGCGAGGCCAAGGAGGTGTTCCACACCTTCGTGATCGGCGTCTACTTCTTCCCGCTGCTGGGCGGCTGGTTGTCCGACCGCTTCTTCGGCAAGTACAACACCATCTTCTGGCTGAGCCTGGTGTACTGCGCCGGCCACGCCTGTCTGGCGATCTTCGAGGACAACCTGCGCGGCTTCTACTTCGGCCTGTTCCTGATCGCGCTGGGCTCGGGCGGCATCAAGCCGCTGGTCAGCTCCTTCATCGGCGACCAGTTCGACAAGAGCAACCGCACGCTGGCGCAGAAGGTCTTCGACGCCTTCTACTGGATCATCAACTTCGGCTCCTTCTTCGCCTCGCTGCTGATGCCGATCTTCCTGGACAAGTTCGGCGCCAGCGTCGCGTTCGGCATCCCGGGCGCGCTGATGTTCCTGGCGACCCTGATCTTCTGGAGCGGCCGCCGCAAGTACACGCACGTGCCGGCGGGCCAGTCGCACCGCGATCCCCATGGCTTCCTGAAGGTGGTGCGCACGGCGCTGCTGATGCAGGCGCCGGGCCAGGGCCGCGGCGGCCTGATCGTGGCCGGCCTGGGCGTGGTGCTGGCGATCGGGGCGCTGGCCCTGACGCCCAACCTGGGCTTCGTGATCGCCTTCTGCTCGGCGCTGGTGCTGGTCATGGGCTTCGGCGGCATCGGCGCCTGGATACAGCTGGAACGCGCCCGGGCGGTGCATCCGGCCGAGGCCGTCGAAGGCGTGCGCCAGGTGCTGCGCCTGCTGGTGCTGTTCGCGCTGGTCACGCCGTTCTGGTCCCTGTTCGACCAGAAGGCCTCCACCTGGGTGCTGCAGGCCGACCAGATGGCCAAGCCGGAGTGGTTCAAGTCCTCGATGATGCAGGCGCTCAATCCGGCCCTGGTCATGATCCTGATCCCGTTCAACAACCTGGTGCTGTACCCGCTGCTGGCCCGCCTGGGCCTGAAGGTGACGGCGCTGCGCCGCATGGGCGCGGGCATCGCGTTCGCCGGCCTGGCCTGGATCGTGGTGGGCGGGCTGCAGCTGTGGATCGACGGCGGCCACGCGGTCGACATCACCTGGCAGGTGCTGCCCTACGCGCTGCTGACGCTGGGCGAGGTGCTGGTGTCGGCGACCGGCCTGGAGTTCGCNTACAGCCAGGCGCCGCTGGCGATGAAGGGCGTGATCACCAGCTTCTGGAACCTGTCGGTGACCATCGGCAACTTGTGGGTGCTGCTGGCGAATTCGAGTGTCAAGGGTTCGGCGGTGACGGCCTACATCCAGTCGACCGGCACCAGCGTGACGGCCTTCCAGATGTTCTTCTTCGCCGGCTTCGCGCTGCTGGCGGCACTGCTGTTCGCGCTCTACGCGCGCGGCTACCGCATGCAGGACAACTACCGGGGCTGAGGCTCCACCTCCTCAAGGAAGCGACAACGATGAATCGACTCCTCTCGCTGGCCACCGCGCTGGCCCTCCATGCCGCGATCGCGACGCCGGCGGCGCTGGCACAGACCAGCGTCAAGCTCAACCTGGTGCCGCTGCCGTCGACGCGGCAACAGGTCGACCTGACCATGGACACCCGCATGAACATGTCCATGCGGCTGCCGGCGGACGCGCCCGAGCAGGCGCGCGCCGAGGCCGAGCAGCTGAAGGCCGCCATGCCGTTGACGATGACCATGGCGATGCGCCAGACGCTGTCGACCTCGGCCAAGGCGGCCGATGGCGGCTACACCCTGGATGCGGAGATGGCGACGCTCAAGACCGAGATGCGCAATGCGTCCGGTCAGCTTCAGCCGCTGCCGCCGCCGATGACCTTCCGCTTCAACGCGCGGCTGAAGGACGACCAGTTCGAGCAGATCGACATGCAGCTGCCTGCCACGGCCGCGTCCCAGGCGCTGAGCAAGGAGCTGCAGGAGCAGCTCTTCAACCAGAGCTTCGACTGGATGCGCAAGTTCAACGGCGTGACGCTGAAGGTCGGCGAATCGATCGAGGTGCCGGTCGAGATGAACCTGCCAATGGGCGCGTCCAAGCAGCTGGGCAAGGTGGTGGGCCGCTACACCCTGACCGGCGTGCGCCAGGGCGTGGCGTCGTTCGATGTCGCGGTGACGATGGCCATGGACGTCGCGCTGCCGGTGTCCGCGCCCGCGTCGGCGGCCGCCACCGCCTCAGACCCCGCCGCCTCCAGCGCGACGGAGGCGACCGCCCCGGCGCCGGCCGCCTCCGCGCCGGCCGAGGTGAAGGGCTCGATGACCGCGACCGGCAGCGGCAAGATGGACGTGCGCCTGGCCGATCGGCTGATGCTCCGCAGCACGATGTCGATGACGATGGGCATGGACATGGCGGGACCGCAGGGCAAGCTGCTGCGCATGGACACGCAGATGAACATGGCCAGCACCGGCAAGGCCTTGCCCGCTGTGAAGAAAAAGGCCGAGAAGGCCGCGCCGGCCAAGCCCGCGACGAAGGGCTGAGCGCGACGCTCCCCAGCCCTCTCCGTGACCTCGGCTTGAGGCATGGCGCCAAGACGAAGACCGCCCCAGGGCGGTCTTTTTTCTGACCTCACCGCTCAGCCCCCGAGCTCAGGCCACGAACTTGAACACGGTCATCAGCACCGTGATCAGGCTCACGCCGCCGCAGACCACCGCCAGGGTGGAGCGCTGCATCTCGGACAGGTGCTGGAAGAATTCCGCCCTCATGCCGGCCATCTCGTGTCGGAGTCCGGCCATCTCTTGCCGAATTCCGGCCTCGAGCGTCCGCAGGTCGGCTTTCGTCGCCACTTCCTTCTGCGCGGCGGCCACTTCGCCGGCAATGCCGGCGCGGATCGCGTCGGCCGCCTTGCGGGCCTCCACGTCGGCCACGCCGGCGGTCTTCAGCGCCATGAACACATCCATTTCCATTCAGCACCTCGCTCACGTCAGACCGGAAACCGATCCCGCACTCTAGGCTCGCGGCCGAGTCCCGGCACTGACTGCTTCTACGGTTCCTCGGCCGGATTCGACACGGATGAGTCGGTGCGCTGCCCCGAGGGCGGCAGGCTCACCGCCGGCGCAGTTCGCGCATGCCCGGCAAGGTCGGGATGACCTCGCGCATCACTTGCTGGAACGCGCGCAGCCGGGCCGGCTGCAGGCGGCGCGACGGATACACGAGCGAGATCGGCAGCGGCGTCGCGCACCAGTCCGGCAGCAGGCGCACCAGGCGTCCCTGGGCGAGGTCGTCGATGACCGCCCATTGCGAGACCAGCGCCAGGCCCAGGCCGCGCCGCACGGACTCGATCAAGGCGAACAGGCTGTCCGTGCCCAGCCGGGGCCGGAAGCCGATGTGCAGGCTCGCGTCGCCCGTCGCCGCGCGCAGGTCGATGCCGTCCCGGTAGAAGGCCAGCAGCGCCAGCCAGGGCTGCGCGCCGAGCAGCGCCGCGATCTCCTCCGGTGTCTTCCGGTCCAGGCCCTTGGGCAGCTTCTTCGCGAGCGACGGCGCGGCCACCAGCACCCGCGGGACTTCCGCCAACTGCGTGGCGATCAGGTTGGGCTGGCTGATCTCGCCGACGAGCAGGGAGCAGTCGACGTTCTCCCGGCTGAAGTCCGGCAACTGGTCCTGCAGCATCCATTCGACCGACACCCGCGGATGGCGCTTCAGGAAGGTGGCCAGCGGCTCGATCAGCTGGCTCTGCCCGAAGGCATGCGGCACCCGCAGCCGCAGCGTGCCGGAGAGCTCCTCGCCGCCATCGAGCCCCTCGGCCAGCGTCTGCCAGCCATCGATCAGTTCCTGCGCCTGCGCGGCGCAGCGCTCGCCCTCCTCGGTCAGGCGCAGGCCCCGCGTCGAGCGCTCCACCAGCCGCGCGCCGAGCAGCGATTCCAGCATCTGCACCCGGCGGCTGACCGTCGGCTGCGTGGTCGCGAGTTGCAGCGCCGCCGCGGAGAAACTGCCCGCCTCCGCGACACGGAGGAAGGTCTGCAACAGTGCGAGGCGGTCCTGGCCGCCGTCCCGGACAAGGTCTTTCATGGGGCGCTTTATACGCCGGGCGTATGGCCGCTGTGCGTGCGGGGCCGGTTCCGCGGGCGGGCGCCGATCCGAAGAATGCGAGGCATCCCGGTGCCGGCGCGCCGCCGCCCACCGATTCCCGCTTCCTCGTTACCCTTCCGGAGTTGCCATGTCCGCCCTGCCGCTGACTTCGACCTCGACACCCACCGTGACAACGACCTCGACCGCCTCGCCACCGGATGCCGGCGCAACGCCCTCGGCGCCGCTGATCGTCCTGCTGGCCGCATCGGCCGGCCTGGGCGCCGCGTCGCTCTACTACAGCCAGCCGATCCTGGCCCCGCTGGCCGAGGATCTGCACGCCTCNACCGGTGGCATCGGCGCGGTGCCGATGCTCACCCAGCTCGGCTACGCCGCCGGCATCCTGCTGNTGACGCCGCTGGGCGACCGCTTCGANCGCCGCCGCGTGATCCTCACCAAGTTCGTGCTGCTGATCGCGACCCTGCTGATGAGCGGCTTCGCACCGGGCTTCGCGCCCTTCCTGGTCGCCAGCGCGCTGCTNGGACTGACGGCGACGCTGGCGCAGGACGTCGTGCCGATGGCCGCGGCGCTGAGCCCGGCCGAGCANCGGGGGCGCATCGTCGGCCAGGTGATGACCGGGCTGCTGCTGGGCATCCTGCTGTCGCGCGTGATGAGCGGCGTCATCGCGGACCTGCTGGGCTGGCGCTGGGTCTATGGCCTGGCGGCGCTGGCCCTGACCGTCGCGGGCCTGGCGAGCTGGCGCTGGCTGCCGTCCTCGCCGCCGGCGATGCGCACGACGTATGGCGGCCTGCTGCGCTCGCTGGGCGGCCTGTGGCGCGCCTGGCCGACGCTGCGCCGCGCCGCNATCGCGCAGGGCTTGCTGGCCGTCGCCTTCAGCGCGTTCTGGTCGACGCTGGCGGTGATGCTGCANGCGCGCTTCGGNCTGGGCAGCGCGGTNTCGGGCGCTTTCGGACTGGCCGGCGCGGCGGGCGCGCTGGCCGCGCCGCTGGCCGGCCGTATCGCCGACCGGCGCGGTCCCGGCGTGGTGACGCGGCTAGGCGCCCTGCTGGTGGTGCTGTCGTTCGCGGCGATGTCGGTCACCGCCTGGCTGGACCGTGGTGCGGCGATCGCCGTGCTGGTGGTGTTGGCGGTCGTCTTCGACTTCGGCGTGCAGGCGGCGCTGGTCGCGCACCAGACCATCGTCTACAGCCTGGACCCGGCCGCGCGCAGCCGCCTGAACGCGNTGCTGTTCACCGGNATGTTCATCGGCATGGCGACNGGCGCCGCGCTCGGCAGCCTGCTGCTGGCGCACTGGGGCTGGCTGGGCGTGACCGGCCTGGCGACGGTCGCGAGCGCCGCGGCGCTGGTCGTGCGGCTCACGGCTGACGAGTGAGGACGAAGGCCTGCGGCGCGGCACATCGGCGCACCGCGTCCGGCGCTCAGTCCCCGCGACCGAGGTAGGCCCGGATCGCGGTGATACGGCCTTCGTCGTCAAAGTCCAGCACGTCGACCACGGACAGCTCGATGTGCCCGTCGACGACGATGCGCAGCTCGCCCGCGACGGAGCGGTCGCCTTCGAGCACGCGCAGCACGTCGATGCGGATCGACGCCGCGGATTCGAAGTTCTTGCGCGTCTCGGCGATCGCGGCGTCGCGGCCCTTCACCGACAGGTTCCAGTCGCGCAGCGTCGCCTCCGGCGCGAGCATCGCGGCGATGCCGGGCAGGTCCTTCGCTTCGTAGCGGCGCAGGTAGTCGATGAAGATGGCTTGCAGGCTCATGGGGTGGTGTCGGACGGAAGGCAAGGAAGGCCGGCGCCAGGGCCGGCCCGGATCGCGGCGCATTGTGGCGCGAAGCGGCTGGCTCACACGCGGCGGAACAGTCCCGGGTAATCCACCACCAGGCCGTGCTCGTCGACCTCCAGGTCCGCGGTGAAGCCGGACCCATCCAGCGACTCGAAGCGATAGCGCCGCTCGTCGAGCCGCGTATAGGCCTGAGCCTGAGGGCGGACGGTCAACGCGGTGCCATCGACCCACGCCATGCGGAACTCGCGCCGCTCGCCGACCGCCAGGGACACGCGCCGGATCGGGAAGCTGTTGGTGAACGGCGTGGGCCAGATGTCGATGTCGAGGCAGCCCTCCAGCGCGGGGAGCGCCGCGCCGCGGTCGTCGGTCCAGTGCCCCTGCCCGTCGGTGGCCAGGCGCATCGTGCGCGCCGCGACACCCTCCTCGCCGATCAGCGACAGCGCCGCATCACGCAGGCACCACTGCGCGTCCCAGCTCAAGCGGTAATGGAGGCGGAACGGTCCGCGCTCGTCGTCGATCGCAACGACCAGCCCGTCGGCCTGCCCCTCCGAGAGGCGCAGATGTTCGATGCCGACGTCCGGATGCGAAGCGCTCCAGCTCGGGATCCAGCAAACGGTGCGGGGGATGGGCAACATGTCGGCTCCTGTCCCTGGCTGGGCAATCGACGTGCGAGAGCCGCTGGGGTCAATCCCGCGAGGGCGCCGGCGGCGAATGGCAGGCCACGCACAGCTTGTTCCCGTCGGGATCGCGGAAGTAGGCGCCGTAGTAGTGCTCGTGATAGTCGGGACGCAGGCCCGGCGGACCTTCGCAGCGGCCGCCGTGCGCGAGCGCCGCCGCGTGGGCCGCATCGACCATCGCGCGCGAGTCGGCCATGAAGGCCGTCATCTGGCCGTTGCCCGCGGCGTGCGCCATGCCGTCGAAAGGACGCCCGATGAGGAAGAGCGGCCGCGGCCCCGGCACCGACTGCCAGCCGGCCCAGGGCCGCGAGGGATCGCAGAAGCGCTGCGGCAGCTCGAGCGCCGCCATCAGCGGCGTGTAGAACGCGAGCGCCTGGTCGAAATCGCCGACGCCGATGAACACGTGCGAGAACATGGCGGTGCCGCGCTTACTGCGTCCGCCCGCGCCAGCCGAGGAGGCTCACGCCCAGCGCCAC
>Ga0058691_1000217_pt1 | contig 48733 bp, 35 predicted proteins | sample AgamicAtPrz_FD_55051 | JGI IMG/M metagenome (GOLD analysis project Ga0058691, IMG submission 55051) | Agave microbial communities from Guanajuato, Mexico - At.P.rz | ecosystem: Host-associated > Plants > Phyllosphere > Phylloplane/Leaf | place: Guanajuato, Mexico | collected 2012-05-28
ATCGAGCAATACCGTAAGACCGCTAAATAATCAGGAGCCGAGAAGACCATGCCAAAACGTACAGACATAAAAAGCATCCTGATCCTTGGCGCTGGCCCGATTGTCATCGGCCAGGCCTGCGAATTTGACTACTCCGGCGCCCAGGCCTGTAAAGCCCTGCGCGAAGAGGGTTACCGCGTTATCCTGGTGAACTCTAACCCGGCAACCATTATGACCGACCCGGAAATGGCCGATGCGACCTACATTGAGCCGATTCACTGGGAAGTAGTGCGTAAAATTATCGAAAAAGAGCGTCCGGATGCGGTTCTGCCGACCATGGGCGGCCAGACGGCGCTGAACTGTGCGCTGGAGCTGGAGCGTCAGGGCGTGCTGGCCGAGTTCGGCGTGACCATGATTGGCGCCACCGCCGACGCGATTGATAAAGCGGAAGACCGCCGTCGCTTCGACGTGGCGATGAAGAAAATCGGCCTCGACACCGCGCGCTCCGGTATTGCCCACAATATGGAAGAGGCGTTGGCGGTTGCCGCTGACGTCGGTTATCCGTGCATCATCCGCCCGTCGTTCACCATGGGCGGCACCGGCGGCGGTATCGCCTACAACCGCGAAGAGTTCGAAGAGATTTGCGCCCGCGGTCTGGACCTCTCCCCGACCAACGAGCTGCTGATCGACGAATCGCTGATCGGCTGGAAAGAGTACGAGATGGAGGTGGTGCGTGATAAGAATGACAACTGCATCATCGTCTGCTCCATCGAAAACTTCGACGCCATGGGTATCCACACCGGTGACTCCATCACCGTCGCGCCTGCCCAGACCCTGACCGATAAAGAGTACCAAATCATGCGTAACGCCTCGATGGCGGTACTGCGTGAAATCGGCGTCGAAACCGGCGGCTCCAACGTGCAGTTCTCGGTTAACCCGAAAAATGGCCGCCTGATCGTTATCGAAATGAACCCGCGCGTTTCGCGCTCCTCGGCGCTGGCCTCTAAGGCGACCGGCTTCCCGATTGCGAAAGTGGCGGCGAAGCTGGCGGTGGGTTACACCCTCGACGAGCTGATGAACGACATCACCGGCGGCCGTACTCCGGCCTCCTTCGAGCCCTCTATCGACTACGTTGTGACCAAAATTCCTCGCTTTAACTTCGAGAAGTTTGCCGGTGCCAATGACCGTCTGACCACCCAGATGAAATCCGTGGGTGAGGTGATGGCGATTGGCCGCACCCAGCAGGAGTCGATGCAGAAAGCGCTGCGTGGCCTGGAAGTGGGCGCCACCGGTTTTGACCCGAAAGTGAGCCTGGACGATCCGGAAGCGCTGACCAAAATCCGCCGCGAGCTGAAAGATGCGGGCGCCGAGCGTATCTGGTACATCGCCGATGCCTTCCGTGCCGGCCTCTCCGTTGACGGCGTCTTCAACCTGACCAACATCGACCGCTGGTTCCTGGTGCAGATCGAAGAGCTGGTGCGTCTGGAAGAGAAAGTGGCGGAGCTGGGCATCAACGGCCTCGACGCTGACTTCCTGCGCCTGCTGAAGCGTAAAGGCTTTGCCGACGCGCGTCTGGCTAAACTGGCCGGCGTGCGCGAGGCGGAAATCCGCAAGCTGCGCGACCAGTACGACCTGCACCCGGTCTACAAACGCGTAGATACCTGCGCGGCGGAGTTCTCCACCGATACCGCCTACATGTACTCCACCTATGAAGATGAGTGCGAAGCCAATCCGTCCACCGACCGTGAAAAAATTATGGTGCTGGGCGGCGGGCCAAACCGTATCGGCCAGGGTATCGAGTTTGACTACTGCTGCGTACACGCCTCCCTGGCGCTGCGCGAAGATGGTTATGAAACCATCATGGTCAACTGCAACCCGGAAACCGTCTCTACCGACTATGACACCTCCGACCGCCTCTACTTTGAGCCGGTAACCCTGGAAGACGTGCTGGAAATCGTGCGTATCGAGAAGCCAAAAGGCGTAATCGTGCAGTACGGCGGCCAGACCCCGCTGAAGCTGGCGCGCGCGCTGGAAGCGGCGGGCGTACCGGTAATAGGTACCAGCCCGGATGCGATTGACCGCGCGGAAGACCGCGAGCGTTTCCAGCAGGCGGTTGACCGTCTGAAGCTGAAACAGCCGGCTAACGCCACCGTCACCGCGATTGAGATGGCGGTTGAGAAGGCAAAAGAGATTGGCTATCCGCTGGTGGTGCGTCCTTCTTACGTGCTGGGCGGCCGGGCGATGGAAATCGTCTACGACGAAGCCGACCTGCGCCGCTACTTCCAGACGGCGGTGAGCGTCTCCAACGATGCGCCCGTACTGCTGGACCGCTTCCTCGACGACGCGGTAGAGGTGGACGTGGATGCTATCTGCGACGGCGAAACGGTGCTGATTGGCGGCATTATGGAGCACATCGAGCAGGCGGGCGTCCACTCCGGCGACTCCGCGTGTTCGCTGCCGGCCTATACGCTGAGCCAGGAAATTCAGGACGTGATGCGCCAGCAGGTGCAGAAGCTGGCCTTTGAACTGCAGGTGCGCGGCCTGATGAACGTCCAGTTCGCGGTCAAAGATAACGAAGTCTACCTGATTGAAGTTAACCCGCGCGCGGCGCGTACCGTCCCGTTCGTCTCTAAGGCCACCGGCGTACCGCTGGCGAAAGTGGCCGCACGCGTGATGGCAGGCCAGACGCTGGCACAGCAGGGCGTGACCAAAGAGATCATCCCGCCGTACTACTCGGTGAAAGAGGTGGTGCTGCCCTTCAACAAATTCCCGGGCGTCGACCCGCTGTTAGGGCCAGAAATGCGCTCAACCGGGGAAGTGATGGGCGTGGGCCGCACCTTCGCGGAGGCCTTTGCCAAAGCGCAGCTGGGCAGCAACTCGACGATGAAGAAACAGGGCCGTGCGCTGCTCTCCGTTCGCGAAGGCGACAAAGAGCGCGTGGTGGACCTGGCGGCCAAGCTGCTGAAGTATGGTTTTGAGCTGGATGCTACCCACGGCACCGCGATTGTGCTGGGTGAAGCCGGCATCAACCCGCGTCTGGTAAACAAGGTGCATGAAGGTCGTCCGCATATTCAGGACCGTATCAAGAATGGCGAATACACCTACATCATCAATACCACCGCGGGCCGCCAGGCGATTGAGGACTCCAAGCTGATTCGCCGCAGCGCGCTGCAGTATAAAGTGCACTACGACACCACCCTGAACGGCGGTTTCGCCACGGCCATGGCGCTGAACGCGGATGCTACCGAGAAGGTGATTTCAGTGCAGGAAATGCACGCTCAGATCGCGAAGTAACCTGCTTTACGCCCGGTCAGCCTTGCGCTACCGGGCGCTTTCCTCTCTTCAGAACCGTCTGTATTTCCATCTTCTTTCAGTCAGTTAGCCTAAACTGGTTATGTCATTAAATAAATTCATCTGAAAAGCAGGGGAAACACCATGCGAAATAAACTTCTCATCTCTTCTATTCTGGCTGCCACTGCACTCTTTACCGTAGCGGGTTGTTCATCTAATCAGGCGGTAAAAACCACCGACGGAAAAACCGTTGTTACCGACGGCAAGCCGCAGGTTGATGACGATACCGGACTGGTATCCTATGAGAATGCGGAAACCGGACAGACTGAGCAGATTAACCGCGACCAGGTTAAATCAATGAGCGAGCTGGATAACTAAAAAAAAGCAGTGGCCTGAGCCACTGCTTTTTACTGAACATCGTTACTGGAAAGTATTACCAGCGATGGTTAAGCAGAATATGACCGCCGTACGCATCGTAGCTGTTTTCACCCCATTCGCCGCTGGCACGCAGTGAAATCATGGTGGTTGGGTTCAGCTTGCCGCTGATGCCAAGCTCCAGCTGGGCACGATCGTCCGGCGTGTTATTGCTGAATACTTCACCGTTAATAGCGATGTCGTTCTGCCCTGCGCCTTTGAGCCAGTTTACTGCGACGTAAGGCTGCCAGGCCTGAACGTCTCTCTGGTTAAAGTAGCTGGTCTTGATGCCCGCTCTGCCCAGGAAACCATCGTTATCAGGCGTAGAAATGCGCACGCCGTCTGCGTCCGTATGATTTTCCTGGTCGAGGTAGCTGTAAATTGCCTGAACCTGAGGTTCGATCTTCCAGGTTCTTTCGTTTTCAGAAGCAACTACCCAGGCATGACCTAACTCCAGCGAGGCGGCAAAGCCCTGGCTGTTATAGTTTTCGTTGCTGCGGCCATCGCTTCTCAGCTTGTTGTGGTACCAGCTGAAGGCGGTCCAGGTATCAATGTAGCTGCCCTGACGCAGAACAGGATCTTCCTGCCAGGTCGCGTACAGGCCCACGTTTACGCCATCGACCTTACCATGCGCGCTGCGCGCATTGTAACGCGCCGTGGAGTCAGTTTTTGCCTGGCCCGCGCCGAACATCATACCCGAGTGCAGTACGCCTTTATCCAGCGTTTTGCTGACGAAATCACTACCGACCTGCAGCACATACTCGTCAGTGTCATAGCTTACTTTGCCGCCGGCAATATCGTTATCGTGATAACGGCCTTTAACGTACATCCAGGTATTCAGATCGTCAGTATCGCGCAGGGTCAGCTGATCGCGGTCGTCACGTTTATGCAGGAACATGCCCTGAGCGGCCATGTAGTTACCCAGGTAGGCACCAACTTCAGGAGCCATGACTTCAGGCGCATTGCCGCCGCCGTTGCCGCCATTATCGCCGTTGCCGCTATTATCGCCGTTGCCGCCATTATCGCCGTTACCGCCGTTACCGCCGTTGCCACCGTTGCCGCCGTTATCGCCGTTGTCGCCGTTGTCGCCGTTGCCGCCGTTGTCGCCGTTGTCGCCGTTATCGCCGCCATTGTCGTTATCATCATCAGCAGGATCGGTTTTGGATTCCAGGTACCAGTTACCGTCGCTCATCTTATTCAGATTGTATTCCCAGGCACCTACTACGGCTGGTTTTGCCAGGGCAAAGGTGGCATCTGAATTCCCGCCCACGCCGATCAGCTGTATGCCATTAACGGTTTGCGCGCCAAGGCCGCCAATATTGTTGAGCTGAACGCCTGACTGACCTGCGCTGTTACCGGCGATCTGCAGATGATCGGTAAGCGAGCTATCGTCGCCCAGGATACTGTTCATCGCGATCTGGCTGCCGCTCAGGCCGGTATAGTCGCCGTTGATGGTGAACTTGTTGCCTACATAGTCATTAAGACCGCTGACTTTCAGCAGGCCGCTGTTAGTGACGTTGCCGTTGATAGTGTTCGCGGTAGCGGAAGTAGTTACGCCATTGCCGGAAACGGCGTTCCAGGACGCCAGCACGCCGCCGCTGAGGATATCAACATTGTTATTTACGGTGCCCGCGCTGGCAAAGGTTGCCCCGTCATGAATTTTGACGGTCGCGCCGTTGCCGCTGCTGCCCAGGGTGGCGCCTTCGGCAACCAGCGTGGTGCCGCTACGCAGGTCGGTATTGCCGGTATAGCTGTTATTGCCGGTGAGGGTTAACAGGTTAGCGTCGATTTTTTCAACATTACCAGTACCGATCATATCCGCGGCGAAAGTGCTGGCGGAACCCTGATTGAAAACGAAGGTACCGTTGTTCGTTACGTTCCCTGTCAGCGAGCCGGTCTTTTCGCCGTCGCCCAGCTGCAGCCTGGCGTTATTGGCAATAAGGGTGTTTCCGGCATCGTTTTTCACCTCGCCGGAGAGCGTTAATGTGCCGGTATTGACCTTAATTGAATCGCCAGAGCCGATTACATCGATATTGCCGGACAGCGCCCACTCTTTACCATTCATGGTAAGCGACGCAAAGCCATCGCCGGCATTCAGCCCGCGGAAGTTACTGTCTTCTGTACCCTTGTCTTGTAGCGTCAGGGTATTTGTCGTTGAATTGGTGGAGATCACATCGCCATCAAGCTGTGAACCTTCTTTGAGGGTTAACGAGTTGCTTTGCGCGCTTTTAAAGGTTATCGCGCTGTCGGCGCCTTTAATCACGCCCGAGTTATTAATCTGTAGTTTATGATCGTCGGCCGCGATAATGCCGTTCTGACTACCCTCAATGGTACCGCTGTTATCAATTCTGCTTTTACCCGTTTTCTGCAACTCGATACCATTTCCGGCTGTACCCTTGAACAGGCCCGCGTTATTAATGGTAAGGTCTGTATCAGAAGAGAGGGCGGTTTTAGCCTGAATATTACCGGTATCGGTATTAGAGATTGTGAAGCCGCCTGGCTCATCGCTAACTTTGATACCGTATTCAGCGGCAGCGATGATGCCGGCATTGTTGATGCTTCCGCCCATATCCTTAACGGTAATACCGTTAGCGGTGGAAGACTGGATCACGGCATTTTCTTTGTTATCCACCACAAGGGTTTGTGCACCCGTGGCGATATACAGCCCGTCGCCTGGCCCCGTCACTTCGCCGTTGTTAATAACGCTGCTGACATTGGAGCCTTCAATCGTCACGGAAGCATCGTCTGAAGTAGGGCGAATGGTGACGCCGCTATTGATAATATATTCACTGTCTGAAGAGAATAATTGCGGTTTATCCGTTGAACCACTAATGGTGGTTTGTGCGGATATCATAAATGGGGTAAATGCTATTAGGGCTGACAGGGCGGGGAAAAGTGTTTTTAGAGATTTAGTTATTTTATTCAGTTCAAGAGTATTGTTTTTCATTGACACGTCCAGTTGTGTTTAAAATGCCAGACCACGGTAAAAATNGTGGTNTGTTCCGCAGGGTGTTGATTGTTTGGTCTATTTTAGAATAATAAAATCCAAATTATTCTTTTGAGGGTATTTTTTGTATAGCGACGATAATTAAAGAATGCTTTTATTTTTTATTAAAAATTATGTTATTTCTATATGTAACAAAATAATAATCATTAATTTGTATATTTGAACCAAAAATTAAAATACCTTTTTTATTGCTTAAATTGACTTTTATCCACCATAAACAATGCTTTAATCGCAGCCCTTTCCTGACTACACTCACTGCTACATCAAGAAGTTATGCAAACAGGCCGACATGATACTTATCATTTATGCGCATCCTTATCCCCACCATTCGCATGCCAATAAGCGCATGCTCGATCAGGTAAAGGATCTGGAAGGGGTGGAGATTCGTTCTCTTTATCAACTTTATCCCGATTTCAATATCGATATCGCCGCCGAGCAGGAGGCCCTGCTGCGAGCCGATCTGATCGTCTGGCAGCATCCTATGCAGTGGTACAGTACGCCGCCGTTACTGAAGCTCTGGATAGACAAAGTGCTTTCTCACGGCTGGGCCTACGGGCATAACGGCATGGCGCTGAAGGGCAAAAGTTTACTCTGGGCAGTTACCACAGGCGGCGGCGAAAGCCATTTCGATATTGGTGAGTTTCCCGGGTTTGCGGTGCTGGCGCAGCCGCTACAGGCGACAGCGCTATACTGCGGCCTGAACTGGCTGCCGCCATTTGCGATGCACTGTACCTTTGTCTGTGATGATGAAACCCTGCAGGCCCAGGCCCGCCGCTATAAACAACGTTTACTCGACTGGCAGGAGGCGCACCATGGATAGCCATACGCTCATTCAGGCGCTGATTTATCTTGGCGCGGCGGCATTGATTGTGCCGGTCGCGGTACGGCTGGGGTTAGGGTCGGTACTCGGCTATTTAATTGCCGGCTGTATCATCGGCCCGTGGGGGCTTAGGCTGGTTACCGATGCCGGGGCGATCCTGCATTTTGCCGAAATCGGCGTGGTACTCATGCTGTTTGTTATTGGCCTGGAGCTGGATCCGCGGCGCCTGTGGACACTGCGGGCGTCGGTGTTTGGCGGCGGCGCATTACAAATGCTGGCCTGTGGCCTGCTGCTGGGCGGGTTCTGCATCCTGCTCGGTATGGACTGGAAAGTGGCAGCGCTGATTGGCATGACCCTGGCGCTCTCCTCTACGGCCATCGCCATGCAGGCGATGAACGAGCGCAACCTGACCGTTTCGCAAATGGGGCGCAGCGCCTTCTCCGTGTTGCTGTTCCAGGATATCGCGGCCATTCCGCTGGTAGCGATGATCCCCTTACTGGCGGCATCCGGGGCCTCTACTACCCTCGGGGCCTTTGCCCTTTCGGCATTAAAAGTTGTGGGCGCCTTAACGCTGGTTATCCTGCTGGGGCGCTACGTCACCCGGCCGCTGCTGCGCTTTGTGGCCCGCTCCGGCCTGCGGGAAGTGTTCAGCGCCGTGGCCCTGTTTCTGGTGTTTGGTTTTGGGCTGCTGCTGGAAGAGGCCGGTTTATCTATGGCGATGGGGGCCTTCCTCGCCGGGGTGCTGCTGGCCAGTTCAGAGTACCGGCATGCGCTGGAAAGCGATATCGAGCCCTTCAAAGGCCTGCTGCTGGGGCTGTTCTTTATCGGCGTAGGAATGTCGGTAGACTTCGGTACGCTGGTCACCCATCCCTTACGCATTCTTATCCTGCTGATAGGTTTTCTGGTGATAAAAATGGCGGTGCTGTGGCTTATTGCCCGGCCGCTGAAGGTGCCGAATCAACAGCGCCGCTGGTTTGCCGTACTGCTGGGGCAGGGGAGCGAGTTTGCCTTCGTGGTGTTTGGCGCGGCGCAAATGGCGAACGTTCTGGATCCGGAGTGGGCCAAAGCCCTGACGCTGGCGGTAGCGCTTTCGATGGCGGCTACGCCGATCCTGCTGGTAGTGTTAGCCCGGCTGGAGAGCGCGGGAAGCGGTCAGACGCGCGAAGCGGACGAGATCGACGAGGAACAGCCGCGGGTCATCATCGCCGGTTTTGGCCGTTTTGGCCAGATCGCCGGCCGTTTGCTGCTCTCGAGCGGCGTGAAAATGGTGATTCTCGATCACGACCCAGACCATATTGAAACCCTGCGCAAGTTCGATATGAAAGTGTTTTATGGCGACGCCACCCGGGTCGATCTGCTGGAGTCGGCGGGAGCCGCTAAGGCAGAGGTGTTAATTAACGCCATCGACGATCCGGTAACCAGCCTGCAGCTGGCGGAGCTGGCGCAGTCGCACTTCCCGAATCTGAAGATCATCTCCCGCGCCAGGGATGTGGATCACTACATCAAGCTGCGTCAGGCCGGGGTAGAGGCGCCGGAGCGTGAAACCTTCGAAGGGGCGCTGAAATCGGGACGGCTGGCGCTCGAAAGCCTGGGATTAGGCGCCTACGAGGCTCGGGAGCGCGCCGATCTGTTCCGTCGCTTTAATAGCGAGATGGTGGAGGAGATGGTCGAGATGGCGGAGAGCGACGCCACGTCCCGCGCGGCGGTGTTTAAACGCACCAGCGCCATGCTGACCGAGATCATCAGCGAGGACCGCAACCACCTTTCGCTGATCCAGCGCCACGGCTGGCAGGGAACGGAAGAGGGCAAGCATACCGGCGATCCGCAGGACGAGCCGGAAAGCAAACCCACAGCGTGAACAGGGGTTGCCAGCAATATTGAAATATTTCCTGTTCTTTACTCTGCCGCCAGTCGACGAAAGATTAAGCTTTCCGTATAGTGGCGGCAATTTTTATATCCGGGAAATTTTCAATGATCAGTCTGATTGCAGCGCTGGCGGTAGATCGCGTTATCGGTATGGAAAACGCCATGCCGTGGAACCTGCCTGCCGATCTCGCGTGGTTTAAACGCACTACCCTGAATAAGCCGGTAGTGATGGGTCGTTTGACCTGGGAGTCAATTGGCCGCCCGTTGCCAGGCCGTAAAAATATTGTCATCAGCAGCAAGCCTGGTACGGACGATCGCGTTACATGGGTTAAATCTGTCGATGACGCTATCGCCGCCTGCGGCGATGCCGAAGAGATTATGGTGATTGGCGGCGGGCGCGTTTACGAACAGTTCCTGCCAAAAGCCCAGAAGCTGTACCTGACGCATATTGATGCCGAAGTGGAAGGGGATACCCATTTCCCGGATTACGATCCGGACGAGTGGGAGTCGGTATTCAGTGAGTTTCACGACGCCGATGCCCAGAACTCGCACAGCTACTGTTTTGAGATCCTCGAACGCCGCTAATTAATCAGCGCCTCTCTTGTCTAAGAGGGGCGCTTTTCTTTTAAGAGGCTACCGCCTCATCTTCGCCAGTATCCTGCTGCCGGTTCGACGGCTGAATAAAGTAGGCTTTGTCTTCCCAGCGCAGACAGGTGAGATCGCCCCCCCAGCAGCAGCCCGTATCCAGACCGTAAATGCCTTCCGGCGTGCCTTTGCCTTCGAGCGATGCCCAGTGGCCAAAGACCACGCTGTACTCTTCCGTTACCGGGCCGGGAATGGCAAACCAGGGCTTCAGAGGCGCCGGGGCGCTTTCTGGCACATCTTTACAGTACATATCCAGCTGGCCGTTCGGGAAGCAGTAGCGCATGCGGGTGAAGGCGTTGGAGATAAAGCGCAGGCGCGCAAGGCCGCTTAACTCCGTGCTCCAGTTGTTAGGCATATCGCCGTACATGGCATCCAGGAAGAAAGGATAGGAATCGCTATTCAGCACCGCTTCTACGTCACGGGCGCACTCTTTGGCGGTGTTAAGATCCCACTGCGGCGTAATACCGGCGTGAGCCATCACCAGCTTCTTCTCTTCGTCGATCTGCAGCAGCGGCTGACGGCGTAACCAGTTGATCAGCTCGTCGGCGTCCGGCGCATCCAGCAGGGGGGTAATACGATCTTTGGGCTTGTTGCGGCTGATCCCGGCATAGACGGCCAGCAGATGCAGATCGTGATTGCCCAGCACAACGCGTACGCTGTCGCCCAGCGACTTCACGTAGCGTAACACTTCCAGCGAGCCGGGGCCGCGCGCGACCAGGTCGCCCGTTAGCCACAGCGTGTCTTTTCCTGGCGTAAACTCCACCTGCTTTAACAGCGCGATCAGTTCATCAAAGCAACCATGAACATCGCCAATGAGATATGTAGACATGTTTTAGTGAATGAGAGTTGGGACAGCCAGACGGAAAACAGGAATGGCAACGCGGAACGGGTTGCCGTCGACATCGACCATTTCGTAATAGCCCTGCATGGTGCCCAGCGGCGTTTCAATTACCGCGCCGCTGGTGTATTGATACTCTTCGCCAGGGGCGATGTGCGGCTGTTCACCCACCACACCTTCGCCCTGGACTTCGATTTCACGGCCATTACCGTTGGTGATAAGCCAGTAGCGCCCGATTAATTGCACAGGCGTTCGCCCCAGATTGCGGATGGTGACGGTATACGCAAAGACAAAACGCTCTTCATCCGGTGTGGATTGCGATTCGATATAGAGGCTTTGCACCTGAACACATACGCGGGGCGAATCATACATGGCTTAACTCTCCTTCGGCGGCGTGTTATCGCTAATGTAATTAGCCAGCTGGCAGTACTGTGCCACGGAGATATTCTCGGCACGCATTGCCGGGTCGATCCCGAGGCTGGTCAGCACTTCTACCGTAAACAGATTGCCCAGGCTGTTGCGGATCGTTTTACGGCGCTGGTTAAAGGCTTCGGTGGTGATACGGCTGAGAACGCGCAGCTCTTTCACCGGATACGGCATAGTGGTATGCGGAACCAGACGCACCACCGCAGAATCGACCTTGGGCGGTGGGGTGAAGGCCGTTGGCGGCACTTCAAGTACCGGGATCACCTGGCAGAAATACTGCGCCATCACGCTCAGTCGACCATACGCTTTACTGTTCGGCCCTGCAACCAGTCGATTCACTACCTCTTTCTGCAGCATAAAGTGCATATCGGCAATGGCATCAGTATAGCTAAACAGGTGGAACATCAGCGGCGTGGAGATGTTGTACGGCAGGTTACCAAAGACGCGCAGCGGCTTGCCCAGTTTCGCGGACAGTTCGCCAAAGTCCATGGTCATGGCATCCTGCTGATAAATTGTCAGCTTTGGCCCGAGGAAGGGGTGCGTTTGCAGCCGGGCCGCCAGATCGCGGTCCAGCTCGATAACGGTCAGCTCATCGAGACGCTCGCCAACGGGCTCCGTCAGCGCGGCGAGGCCCGGGCCGATCTCGACCATCGCCTGGCCTTTTTGTGGATTGATAGCCGAAACAATACTTTCGATCACAAACTGATCGTTAAGGAAGTTTTGCCCGAAACGTTTACGGGCTAAGTGGCCCTGATGGACGCGATTATTCATTGAGTATTAACAATCATTGTAATGGCGAGATTAAGCGCCGTAATAAAACTGCCGACGTCTGCTTTCCCCTGGCCTGCCAAATCAAGCGCAGTACCATGGTCGACGGACGTACGAATAAAGGGTAAACCGAGGGTAATGTTCACGCCGCGGCCAAATCCCTGGTATTTTAGCACGGGAAGCCCCTGATCGTGGTACATCGCCAGCACGGCATCCGCATGGTCGAGATACTTCGGCTGGAACAGGGTATCCGCAGGCAGCGGCCCGCTGAGATTCATCCCTTTCGCCCGCATCTCATTCAGCACCGGAATAATGGTGTCGATCTCTTCAGTACCCATATGCCCGCCTTCGCCCGCGTGCGGGTTCAGGCCGCAAACCAGCACGTGCGGCTGCTTAATGCCAAATTTGGTCTGCAAATCATGGTGTAGGATAGTGATGATTTCGCGCAAAAGCGCTGGCGTGATCGCATCCGGAATGGCTTTGATCGGCAGATGGGTAGTCACCAGCGCGACGCGCATGGCTTCGGTTGCCAGCATCATTACCACTTTCGGGCTGTGAGAGTGCTCTTCAAAGAATTCGGTATGGCCGGTGAAGGGTATACCCGCCTCATTGATCACCCCTTTATGTACCGGCCCGGTAATCAACGCCGCAAACTCACCGCTGAGGCAGCCATCGCAGGCGCGCGCCAGCGTCTCTACCACGTAGTGACCGTTTTCGGTACTCAGCTGGCCGGGGATAGACGGGGTACGCAGCGGGACAGGTAGCAGCGTGAGCGTGCCCGGCTGCTGGGGCGCCGGCTGCCGGCTGGCATCGTAAGGGATGAGAGATAAAGGCAGACCGAGCATTGCTGCCCGGTCTTGTAACAGCGTGGCGTCAGCACAGATGACCAGCTCTACGGGCCAACTGCGTTGCGCGAGCTGGACCACGAGGTCCGGACCAATCCCGGCGGGCTCGCCGGGAGTGATGACAACACGATGGTGTTTCATTAGTTACTCAGTATTTTTACGTAAGCGCTGGCGCGTTGTTCCTGCATCCAGGTGGCCGCTTCTTCTGAGAACTTACGGTTAAACAGCATGCGATAGGCGCGATCTTTCTGCGCGGCGTCGGTTTTATCCACGCTGCGGGTATCCATCAGCTCGATCAGATGCCAGCCGAAGGTAGAGTGCACCGGGGCGCTCATCTGACCCTTGTTGAGCTTCATCAGCGCATCGCGGAAGGCCGGATCGTAGATATCCGCCGCCGCCCAGCCCAGGTCGCCGCCCTGGTTTGCGGAGCCAGGATCCTGAGAAAACTCTTTAGCGGCGTTAGCGAAGGAGGTTTTACCGCTACGAATATCCGCAGCAATCTGCTCCAGCTTCACGCGAGCCTGATCGTCGTTCATGATTGGCGACGGCTTCAGCAGAATATGACGTGCATGCACTTCGGTGACGGAAATGCTCTGGCTCTGGCCGCGCAGATCGTTCACTTTCAGGATGTGGAAACCTACGCCGGAACGAATCGGGCCAATCACATCGCCTTTTTTCGCCGTGCTCAGCGCCTGCGCGAAGATAGACGGCAGCTCCTGAATACGACCCCAGCCCATCTGGCCGCCTTTCAGCGCCTGCTGATCGGCAGAATAGGTGATCGCCAGCTTGCCGAAATCACCGCCGTTGTTCGCCTGCTCGACGATAGAGCGCGCCTGGCTTTCGGCCTCGCTAACCTGATCGGAGGAGGGGTTTTCCGGCAGCGGGATCAGGATGTGGCTCAGGTTTAGCTCGGTGCTGGCATCGTTCTGATTGCCCACCTGCTTAGCCAGCTGGTCCACTTCCTGCGGCAGGATGGAGACGCGGCGACGCACTTCGTTGTTACGCACTTCAGAGATCAGCATCTCTTTGCGGATCTGATTGCGATAGGTGGCGTAGCTAATGCCATCGTAGGCCAGACGGCTACGCATCTGGTCTGCAGACATATTGTTCTGCTTAGCGATGTTGGCTATGGCCTGATCGAGCTGCTCATCAGAGATCTTCACACCCATTTTCTGACCCATCTGCAGCACGATCTGATCCATGATCAGGCGCTCAAGGATCTGATGACGCAGCGTGGCATCATCCGGAAGTTGCTGACCTGCCTGACCCGCGTTGAGCTTCACAGACTGCATTAAACCATCAACGTCGCTCTCAAGTACCACACCGTTGTTCACAACGGCCGCGACTTTGTCGACAACCTGTGGGGCCGCGAAGCTGGTATTCGCAACCATGGCGATACCGAGCAGCAGCGTTTTCCAGTTCTTCATACTTTTTCCATTTCAATTACCGCAGTTGCGGATTACGTTTCAATTCAAGTACATCACAACGAATTCTGGTATGGCAGAATATTTGAGCGCAGCATCTGCTGTGTGCCCAGGCCATAGTTCGAGCTCAGACCACGCAGTTCAATGTTAAAGCCCACTACGTTATCGTAAATGGCATGTGCCTTTTCGCTATCCCAGCCGTTCAGCTTACGCTCGTAGCCGACGCGAATAGCGTAGCAGCAGGAGTTATACTGCAGGCCGACCATCTGATCCGCCGGCTTGCTGGTATTGGTGTCAAAGTAGTAGGCACCCACCACGGACCAGCGATCGGCAATCGGCCAGCTGGCGGTACCGCCCACCTGGGAGATACCCTCTTTATATTGTGGTGCGTCCCATGTTCTATCATCACTATCTCTGGGCAACGTAGCACGAATGTATTGCGGGCTGGCGTAGCGGTAGCTCAGCTGCAGCAGGCGATCCTCATCACGACGGTACTCGATAGTACCGCTGCCGGTAGCCACGTTGTTCAGGCGCGTATCATACTGCACGCCGCCGCGCAGGCCCCAGCGATCGGTCATGCGCCAGTAGGTATCACCGGCCCACACCAGCGAGCCTTTTTTGTCGTCCTTCTCCCACTGAACATTGTCATCACCGGTACGCGCTTCGGTAAAGTAGTAGATTTGACCCACGGAAACGTTAAAACGTTCAACGGCGGCGTCATCAAATATGCGGCTGGTCACGCCGGTGGTTAACTGGTTCGCCGAGGCGATACGGTCCAGACCGCCGTAGGTGCGGTCGCGGAACAGGCCGCTGTAGTCGGATTGCAGGAACGAGGAGTCGTAGTTCTGGATATTGCTCTGATCGCGATAGGGCACGTACAGGTACTGGGCGCGCGGCTCCAGCGTCTGGGTGTAGCCCTCTGCCAGATTCATATCACGCTCGAAAATAACCTTACCGTCCATCTTGAACTGCGGCAGGGTACGGTTAACCGAGTCTTCAAGGTTGGTGTTGTTATCCGCGTTATATTTATCCAGGTTTTCCTGCTGATAGTGGGTGGCCATCAGCTTCACTTCGGTATTCAGGCTCGCCCAGTTATTGGATAACGGCAGGTTAATGGTCGGCTCAAGGTGCACACGGGTAGATTCCGGCATATCGGAATTGGTGTTCACAAAATGAACCGCCTGCGCGTAGACGCGGGTGTCGAACGGACCTACGTCATTCTGATACCAGTTAACGTCCAGCTGCGGCTCGGCGGCATAGGTGCTGCGCCTTTGGGTGCTAAAGACCTGGAACTGTTTGGTAGAAACAGTGGCATCAAAGTTCTGCACCGCATAGCCGACGCTGAATTTCTGCGTGGCGTAGCCGTCGGTGCTGGAGCCGTACTTCGAGTCGAAGTCGTTAAAATAGCTCGGGTCGCTGACCTTGGTATAGTCGATGTTAAAGCGCCATACCTGATCCATTACGCCCGCGTGCTGCCAGTAGAACAGCCAGCGGTGACGGTCGTCGCCGGAGGGGTTGTTCTTTGCATCGTCACGATAAACATCATCGGAAGGCAGATAATCAAGTTCCATCAGACCTGCGCCCGCCTGGGTCAGGTAGCGGAACTCGTTTTCCCACATCACGTTGCCGCGCTTATGGATATAGTGCGGGGTGATGGTGGCGTCCATGTTGGGCGCAATGTTCCAGTAGTAAGGCAGGTAAAACTCAAAGTAGTTTTTGGTGCTGTACTGGGCGTTCGGGATCAGGAAGCCAGAGCGGCGCTTATCGCCGACCGGCAGCTGTAAATAGGGGCTGTAGAAGACCGGCACCGGGCCGAGCTTGAAGCGGGCGTTCCAGATCTCCGCGACCTGCTCTTCACGGTCGTGAATAACTTCACTCCCCACCACGCTCCAGGTATCAGAGCCCGGCAGACAGGAGGTGAAGGTACCGTTTTCCAGAATGGTATAGCGGTTTTCGCCACGCTGTTTCATCAGGTCGGCTTTACCGCGCCCCTGACGCCCCACCATCTGGTAGTCGCCTTCCCAGACGTTAGTATCTTTGGTGTTGAGATTCGACCAGGCTTTCGGACCTTTCAGGATGACCTGGTTATCGTCATAGTGCACATTACCCAGCGCATCTACCGTGCGCACGGGTTCGGCGGCACCTTCAGGCTGTTTCTGATGCACCTGGACTTCGTCAGCCTGCATCCGGCTGTTACCCTGCTCAATATCTACATTGCCGGTAAATACGGCATTTTCGGGATAATTTCCCTTGGCTTTATCAGCAGTGATAGTGACCGGTAGGCTATTCGTATCACCCTGAACCAGCGGGCGATTATAGCTGGGGATACCCAGCATACATTGCGAGGCGAGATCGGCTGCCAGACCCTGTTGACTATAGAGGGCAGTGCCAATCATTGTGGCCAGAAGGGTGGGAATACGTTTTTTCATACGTTTTATTTATTGTTCCGTCATCAGTGGCTAAACGCTGGCAAACGGTCAGAGACTATCTTACTCATCATCGCAGTGCCAGCGTTAATCCTGCCCGTTTGCGAACCCTGGTGATAGGCTCGCTAGTGAATGACGAGTATGATAATGCAAATTATAGGCGATGTCCTTCAATTGACCGTGGCATGACCACAGGAATGATGGCGTTGCGTCGGATCAAGTCCATCACCATTTGGGGAGTATATGCAGTATTGGGGAAAAATTATCGGCGTCGCCTTTGCTTTAATGATGGGCGGGGGCTTCTGGGGCATTATTCTTGGGCTGATCATTGGCCATATGTTTGATAAAGCACGAAGCCGCAAGATGGCCTGGTTCGCCAACCAGCGCGAACGTCAGGCGCTCTTTTTTGCCACCACCTTCGAGGTGATGGGGCATCTGACCAAATCAAAAGGGCGGGTAACGGAAGCGGACATCCATGTTGCCAGCCAGTTTATGGATCGCATGAACCTGCACGGCGACTCCCGCGCGGCGGCGCAGCAGGCGTTTCGCGTTGGCAAGGCGGATAACTATCCCCTGCGCGAGAAAATGCGCCAGTTCCGCAGCGTCTGTTTTGGCCGTTTTGATCTGATCCGCATGTTCCTTGAAATTCAGATCCAGGCGGCGTTTGCCGACGGATCGTTGCACCCTAACGAGCGCGATGTGCTGTACGTCATTGCCGAAGAGCTGGGGATTTCGCGCGTTCAGTTCGATCAGTTCCTGCGCATGATGCAGGGCGGAGCGCAGTTTGGCGGCGGCGGCTATCAGCAGCAGTCTTCCGGCGGCGGCTGGCAGCAGGCGCAGCGCGGCCCGACGCTGGAAGATGCCTGCAACGTGCTGGGCGTGAAGCCGACGGACGATGGCCCGACCATCAAGCGCGCCTATCGCCGTCTGATGAGTGAACACCATCCGGATAAGCTGGTGGCGAAAGGGTTACCGCCGGAGATGATGGAGATGGCGAAGCAAAAAGCGCAGGAAATTCAGAAAGCGTACGAGCTGATAAAAGAGCAGAAAGGATTTAAATAACAAAAGCCCGGCGATGCCGGGCTTTTTACGTCATGGCCGTCAGAAATCGACCGGCGCGTTAAAGGTCATGGCGTTTTTAAAGGTGGGATGGGTAATAGTCAGCATCAGCGCATGCAGCTGCAGGCGAGGGGCCATCGCCCGCGCCTCGGGATGCGCATAGAAGCGATCGCCGAGGATCGGATGCCCCAGCGCCAGCATATGCACGCGCAGCTGGTGCGAACGTCCGGTTATCGGCTTTAGCAGCACGCGCGCGGTGTTATCCGGCGCGTACTCCAGCACTTCATATTCGGTCTGCGCCGGCTTGCCGGTTTCATAGCAGACCATCTGCTTCGGACGGTTGGGCCAGTCGCAAATCAGCGGCAGATCCACCAGCCCTTCGGCCGGTTCGGGATGACCCCAGACCCGCGCAATGTACTGCTTTTTCGGCTCACGCTCGCGAAACTGGCGCTTTAACTCCCGCTCGGCGGCCTTGGTCAGGGCCACCACAATCACGCCGCTGGTGGCCATATCCAGACGATGGACAGACTCCGCCTGGGGATAATCGCGCTGAATGCGCGTCATCACGCTGTCTTTATGATCGTCCAGTCGGCCAGGCACGGACAACAGGCCGCTCGGCTTGTTGACCACCATAATGTGCTCATCCTGGTAAAGAATGCTCAGCCAGGGATCCAGCGGCGGATTGTAGGGCTCCATTAGCATGTTGCGCTCCGGTTATTGATGCGTCACAACGATAAGACGCAGCGCATCCAGACGCCAGCCCGCCTGCTGCAGGCTTTCCAGCACCTGCTGGCGATTGCTTTCGATGGCCGCCAGCTCGTCGTCACGGATGTTCGGGTTGACCGCCCGCAGGGCTTCCAGGCGCGAGAGCTCCGCCGACAGTTTTTCGTCCGCTTCGCTGCGCGCCGCGTCAATCAACGCCTTTGCCGCCTGCTCGATCTGTTTTTCACCCAGCTGCAGGATGGCGTGCACGTCCTGCTGGACGGCGTTCACCAGCTTGCTGCCGGTATGGCGGTTTACCGCGCTCAGCTGACGGTTGAAGCTTTCGAACTCCACCTGCGCCGCGAGGTTGGTGCCGTTTTTATCCAGCAGCAGGCGTACCGGGGTCGCCGGCAGGAAGCGGTTAAGCTGCAGCTGTTTCGGCGCCTGGGCTTCCACCACGTAGATCAGCTCTACCAGCAGCGTGCCCACCGGCAGGGCCTTGTTTTTCAGCAGCGAAATGGTGCTGCTGCCCGTGTCGCCGGAGAGGATCAGATCCAGGCCGTTGCGGATCAGCGGGTGCTCCCAGGTAATAAACTGCGCGTCTTCGCGGGAGAGCGCCACGTCGCGCTCAAAGGTAATGGTGCAGCCATCTTCCGGCAGGCCCGGGAAATCCGGTACCAGCATATGATCGGACGGAGTCAGCACGATCAGGTTCTCGCCGCGATCGTCCTGGTTAATGCCCACAATATCAAACAAGTTCATGGAGAAGCCGATCAGGCTGGTGTCGTCATCCTGCTCTTCAATGCTCTCGGCTAACGCCTGCGCTTTTTCGCCGCCGTTGGAGTGGATCTCCAGCAGGCGGTCGCGCCCCTGCTCCAGCTGGGCTTTCAGCGCTTCGTGCTGCTCGCGGCAGGATTTGATCAGCTCATCAAAACCTTCGGTCTCTTCCGGCGTCGCCAGATAGCCAATCAGGTCCTTATGAACCTTATCGTAGATGGCGCGCCCGGTCGGGCAGGTGTGTTCAAAGGCGTCCAGACCTTCATGGAACCAGCGCACCAGCACGCTCTGGGCGGTTTTTTCCAGATAAGGCACGTGGATCTGAATATCGTGCGCCTGGCCAATACGGTCCAGACGACCGATACGCTGCTCCAGCAGGTCCGGGTTAAACGGCAGATCGAACATCACCAGCTGGCTGGCAAACTGGAAGTTACGCCCTTCGGAGCCGATTTCGGAACAGAGCAGCACCTGGGCGCCGCTGTCCTCTTCGCCGAACCAGGCGGCGGCGCGGTCGCGCTCGATAATCGACATCCCTTCGTGGAACACGGCGGCGCGGATACCCTCGCGCTCGCGCAGGACCTGCTCCAGCTGCAGCGCGGTGGCCGCTTTGGCGCAGATCACCAGTACTTTTTGGGAGCGGTGTGCGGTCAGGTAGCCCATCAGCCACTCTACGCGCGGGTCAAAGTTCCACCAGGTGCCGGTATCGCCTTCAAACTCCTGATAAATCTGCTCCGGATAGAGCATATCCCGGGCGCGATCTTCCGCGCTTTTACGGGCGCCCATAATGCCGGAGACCTTAATCGCCGTCTGATACTGGGTCGGCAGCGGCAGTCGGATGGTATGCAGCTCGCGTTTCGGGAAGCCTTTTACGCCGTTACGGGTGTTACGGAATAGCACGCGGCTGGTGCCGTGGCGGTCCATCAGCATGGAGACCAGCTCCTGACGGGCAGCTTCTGCGCCATCGCGATCGCTGTTCGCCGTCTGCAGCAGCGGCTCGATATCCTGCTCGCCAATCAGCTCGCTCAGGGTATTGAGCTCTGCGTCCGAGAGGTGTTTGCCCGCCAGCAGCAGGGCCACCGCGTCGGCAACCGGGCGGTAATTTTGCTGCTCTTCGACGAACTGTTCGAAATCGTGGAAACGGCTCGGATCGAGCAGGCGTAAACGGGCAAAGTGGCTTTCCAGGCCCAGCTGTTCCGGCGTGGCGGTGAGCAGCAGCACGCCCGGCACGCGCTCGGCCAGCTGTTCGATGGCCTGGTATTCACGGCTTGGGGCGTCAAGGCTCCACACCAGATGGTGCGCTTCATCGACGACCATCAGATCCCACTCGGCATCGCACAGGTGTTCAAGACGCTGCTTGCTGCGGCGCACGAAGTCGAGGGAGCAGATCACCAGCTGTTCGGTTTCGAACGGGTTGTCCGCGTCGTGCTGCGCTTCGGCGTAGCGTTCGTCGTCAAACAGCGCAAAGCGCAGGTTGAAGCGGCGCAGCATCTCCACCAGCCACTGATGTTGCAGGGTTTCAGGAACGATGATCAGCACGCGCTCGGCGGCGCCGGAGAGCAGCTGCTGGTGCAGGATCATGCCGGCTTCAATGGTTTTACCCAGCCCAACCTCGTCCGCCAGCAGAACGCGCGGCGCGTAGCGGCGGCCTACGTCGTGAGCGATATTGAGCTGGTGGGGGATCAGGCTGGTGCGCTGGCCGCGCAGGCCGCTCCACGGCATGCGGTACTGCTCGCTCTGGAACTTGCGCGCGCGATAGCGCAGGGCGAAGCGATCCATACGGTCAATCTGACCGGCAAACAGGCGATCCTGCGGCTTGCTGAACACCAGCTTGCTGTCGAGCAGCACTTCACGCAGCATCACATCGCTTTCGTCGGTGTCCAGGCGGGTGCCGATATAGGCGAGCAGTCCATTCTCTTCTTTTACGTCTTCAATCTTCAGCTGCCAGCCCTCATGGCTGGTAACGGTATCGCCCGGGTTGAACATCACGCGGGTGACAGGGGAATCATTGCGGGCATACAGGCGGTTTTCACCGGTAGCGGGGAACAGGAGAGTGACCATTCGCGCATCCAGCGCCACAACTGTTCCTAATCCGAGTTCGCTTTCTGTATCGCTGATCCAGCGTTGACCAAGTGTAAAAGGCATATATGTTCGGCTCTAATCTTTAAATTGCAGGCAATAGTTCAACCACCGTCGGAAGAACGACGGTCGTCAAAAAATGGGTCCGGGAATGGAAAGGGCGCTATGGTACTGGATGGCAGTGATTTCGTCACGCGTCAAAATAGCCCCATCTGCCCTGTCACCAGTGTAGCAAAATCGTCGTCCATGAAAGGCAAAATTCCGTCCGCTACGGGCTGCAGCTGGCGTGTCAGGTAGTGGTCATAATCCAGCGGCGACCGCTGATAATCGACGGGCTCAGGCCCGGCGGTGGTCCAGACATATTTGATGGTGCCGCGGTTCTGGTACTGCGGCGCGCGGCCCCGCCGGGCATTCTCTTCATCGGCTAAACGCGCCGCCCGCACGTGCGGCGGCACGTTGCGCTGATACTCCGCCAGCGGCCGGCGCAGCCGCTTGCGGTAGACCAGCTGGGCGTCCAGCTCGCCCGCCATCAGGCTGGCGATAGTCTCCCGCACGTAGTCCTGATAGGGCTCATTACGGAAAATTTTCAGATACAGCTCCTGCTGGAAGCGCTGCGCCAGCGGCGTCCAGTCGGTGCGCACCGTCTCGAGTCCTTTAAACACCATGCGCTGCTCGTCGCCCTGCTGAATCAGCCCGGCATAGCGCTTCTTGCTGCCCTGATCGGTACCGCGAATGGTGGGCATCAGAAAGCGGCAAAAATGGGTTTCGTACTCCAGCTCGAGGGCGCTGGTTAACCGCTCTTTTTGCAAATGGCGCTGCCACCAGTCGTTAACGAAAGCCACCAGCGCCCTGCCGATGGCGGCGGCTTCCTCTTCGCTCTGCCTGCCCTTCAGCCAGACAAAGGTGGAGTCAGTATCGCCGTAGATCACCTCATAGCCCTGAGATTCGATCAGCGCTTTGGTCTGGCGCATGATCTCGTGGCCGCGCATGGTGATCGACGAGGCCAGGCGCGGATCGAAGAAGCGGCAGGCGCTGGTGCCCAGCACGCCGTAAAAAGCGTTCATGATGATCTTCAGCGCCTGGGAGAGCGGCTGATTGCCCTGGCGTTTCGCCTCGTCGCGGCCGTGCCAGATCTGCGTGACGATCTCCGGCAGGCAGTGTTTCTCGCGGGAGAAGCGCGCCCCGAGAAAACCTTCGGTGCTGCGCGCGTCGTCCGGCTGCGCCATCCCCTCCACCAGCCCGACGGGGTCGATTAAAAAGGTGCGAATAATCGACGGGTAGAGGCTCTTATAGTCCAGCACCAGCACCGACTCATACAGGCCCGGGCGGGAGTCCATCACGTAGCCGCCGGGGCTGGCCTGCGGCGGCACGTCGCCGAGGTTAGGGGCCACGTAGCCTGCCCGGTGCATGCGCGGAAAATAGAGGTGGCTGAAGGCCGCCACCGAGCCGCCGTGCCTGTCCGCCGCCAGGCCGTTCACCGTGGCGCGCTCCAGCAGAAAGGGCATGATGTTGGTTTTGTGGAAAATCTGCGTCACCAGCTCGCAGTCTTTCAGGTTATAGGTGGCCAGCGCGGGTTTGTCTTCGGCGAAGCGGCGGTCAATTTCGTCCATCCTGTCCCAGGGGTTGTCGATGGATTTGCCCTCGCCGAGCAGCTCGCGCGACACCGCTTCCAGTGAAAATGAAGAGAAATTCCAGAAGGCGGATTTCAGCGCCTCGATGCCGTCAATAATCAGCCTCCCGCTGGCCTGGGCAAAGAAGACGCCGTTTTTAAAGCCGTGCTCGCGCCACTCCAGCTCGCTGTTGCCGCGGCCTAACATCAGGGGAATGCGGTAACGCTCGGCATGCTTTTGCAGCACCCGCAGGTCAAACTGCACCACATTCCAGCCGATAAGCACGTCGGGATCGTGACGGGCAAACCAGGCGTTGAGCTTTTCGAGCAGCTGCGGGCGGCTGGAGACGTACTCCAGCTCAAAATCAAGGCCGGAAGCGTCGCCGTTTGGCGGCCCGAGCATGTAGACGACCCGCTGGCCGCAGCCCTCAATACCAATGCAGTACAGTTCGCCGTGGCGGGTGGTTTCGATATCCAGCGAGGCCCACTTCAGGGGCGGGCGATAGTGCGGATTAGGTTTGAGGCGGGCATTGATCAGGCGATCGCCCTGGGGCGTACCGTCCACCCAGACCGGGGCGGTGATAAAGCGCTCCATCAGAAAGCGTTCCGGAGGGCGAACATCGGCCTCAAAGAGGGTTACGCCCGCTTCACGCAGCAGCTTTTCATAGCGCATCAGCTGGCGATGGGCGCGGCAGTAGAGGCCGTAGACCGGACGGCGCTGGAAGTCTTTCAGTTCAAGGGGGGTGAGCCGCCAGCCGTTTTCACCGCGCAGCAGCTGTTTCGTTTTTTCGACGTCAGGCTCTGGAATAAAAGCCACGGACTCCTGCGGCGGCAGGGTGATGTGCAGCGGGCCGTTGTCGGTCGCCAGCCAGAGTTCCACTTCGGTACCCTGCGGGGTATCCCGCCAGTGTCGGGTCAGTAAAAAGCCTTCTCGCGCCTGCGCCACGCCCATTTCCCATAAAATAAAACCAGGCGTGATTATAGCCTGGTCTAGGGTGTTTTGCTGGGGTTTTATACAGGTGTCCCCTCATCCTAGCCCTCGCCCCTGTGGGGAAAGGGCCGGGGTGAGGGGCCGTGAATTATTGCCCGTAATAGGCCTTTGCGCCGTGCTTGCGTAAATAGTGCTTATCCAGCAGCGTTTGCTGCATATCAGGCAGCTGCGGCGCCAGCTGGCGACAGAAGATGCCCATATAGGCGACCTCTTCCAGCACGATGGCGTTATGTACCGCATCTTCGGCGTTCTTGCCCCAGGCGAAGGGACCGTGGGAGTGCACCAGCACGCCCGGCATCTGCGCCGCATCGATACCCGCTTTCTCAAAGGTTTCGACGATCACGTTGCCGGTTTCCCATTCGTACTCGCCGTTAATCTCCGCGTCGGTCATTTTGCGGGTGCAGGGAATGGTGCCGTAGAAATAGTCGGCGTGGGTAGTGCCGGTGGCGGGGATCGGCTGGCCAGCCTGCGCCCAGATGGTGGCGTGGCGGGAGTGGGTATGCACAATACCGCCGATGGTCGGGAATGCCTGGTAAAGCAGACGGTGGGTCGGGGTATCGGAAGAGGGCTTTTTGTTCCCTTCTACCACTTCGCCGGTGGCAATGCTCACCACCACCATATCTTCGGCGCTCATTACGCTGTAGTCGACGCCGGAGGGTTTAATGATAAACACCCCTTTTTCGCGATCGACGGCGCTGACGTTACCCCAGGTAAGAGTAACCAGATTGTGTTTTGGCAGCGCCAGGTTAGCTTCAAGCACCTGACGTTTCAGATCTTCTAACATGCAGTCCTCCAGGAAAAAGAGGCCCGCCCTGCGGCAGGCCGAAGGTTCCCTGTTAACGTTTTGAACCGTAATAAACTTCGTTCCAGCGCAGGGCGTCTTTGAACGCCGGCAGGCGGGTCTCGTTGTCGATAACGGCCAGCTCAATGTCGTGCAGCTCGGCGAACTGACGCATGTCGTTGAGATCCAGCGCGTGGCTGAACACGGTATGGTGCGCGCCGCCCGCCAGGATCCAGGCTTCGGACGCGGTAGGCAGATCGGGCTGAGCTTTCCACAGCGCGTTTGCCACCGGCAGTTTCGGCAGGTCGTGCGGAGTGGCGACGCTGTCCACGCAGTTGACCAGCAGGCGGAAACGATCCCCCATGTCGATCAGGCTGGCGTTAATGGCCGGGCCGGTACGGGTGTTGAAGATCAGGCGGGCCGGATCGGCTTTGCCGCCGATGCCCAGGAACTGCACGTCGAGGATCGGCTTCTCTTCCACCGCGATGGACGGGCACACTTCCAGCATGTGCGAGCCCAGCACCAGATCGTTGCCCTCTTCAAAGTGGTAGGTGTAATCCTCCATAAAGGAGGTGCCGCCCTGCAGACCGGTCGACATCACCTTCATGATGCGAAGCAGGGCGGCGGTTTTCCAGTCGCCTTCGCCCGCAAAGCCGTAGCCCTGCTGCATCAGACGTTGTACGGCCAGGCCCGGAAGCTGTTTCAGGCCATGCAGATCTTCAAAGGTGGTGGTAAAGGCGTGGAAGCCGCCCTGCTCGAGGAAACGCTTCATTCCCAGTTCAATGCGTGCGGCATCCAGCACGTTCTGGCGCTTATCGCCGTTAACCTGCGCGGCGGCGGTCAGGCGGTAGCTGCTTTCGTACTCATCTACCAGGGCGCTGATGTCGCCCTCGCTCACCTCATTAACCACCTGCACCAGGTCGCCCACGGCCCAGGTATTCACCGAGAAGCCGAATTTGATCTGCGCGGCTACCTTATCGCCGTCGGTCACCGCCACTTCACGCATGTTGTCGCCAAAGCGCACCACCTTCAGCTGGCGGGTGTCCTGCTTAGAGACGGCCTGACGCATCCAGGCGCCGATGCGCTTATGGGCGCGCGCATCCTGCCAGTGGCCGGTCACTACGGAATGCTGCTGGCGCATACGGGCGCCAATAAAACCGAACTCGCGGCCGCCGTGGGCGGTCTGGTTCAGGTTCATAAAGTCCATATCGATGCTGTCCCACGGCAGGGCCGCGTTGAACTGGGTATGGAACTGCAGCAGCGGTTTGTTAAGGATTGTCAGGCCGTTGATCCACATCTTGGCCGGGGAGAAGGTGTGCAGCCACACCACCATACCCGCACATTTATCGTCGTAGTTCGCATCGCGACAGATATGGGTGATCTCATCCGGGGAGGTACCCAGCGGTTTCAGAACCAGTTTGCAGGGCAGTTTAGCCTCGGCATTCAGGGCGTTGACAACGTGTTCCGCGTGCTGGGTCACCTGACGCAGGGCTTCCGGCCCGTAAAGATGCTGGCTGCCAATTACAAACCACACTTCATAATTATTAAAAATGGTCATTATCGTGTCCTTAATGTGTCAGGGTTGCCGTAGTTTCCGGGCTGTTTTTTACCGGGGCGGCGACAGGGAGATAGTGAAGCTCAGCGCTCTTCGCCCACTGCTGATAGCGCTGATAAAGCTGTTCGAAACGCTGGGCCTGCTGTACGCGCGGCTGTAGCGTGCTCTCGACCTTACTGGCCATATGGCGCTGTGCGGCCGGAATATCCGCATGTACCCCCGCCGCCACGGCGGCGAAAATGGCGGCGCCGAGGGCGCAGCACTGGTCGGAGGCGACAATCTGCAGTGGACGGTTCAGCACGTCGCAGCAGGCCTGCATGATGACCTGGTTCTTACGGGCGATACCGCCCAGCGCCATCACCTCGTTAACGGCGATCCCCTGTTCGGTGAAGCACTCCATAATGGCGCGGGCGCCGAAGGCGGTGGCGGCAACCAGCCCGCCGAACAGCGCCGGGGCATCGGTCGCCAGGTTCAGGTCGGTAATCACTCCTTTCAGGCGCTGGTTAGCAAAGGGGGTACGGCGGCCGTTGAACCAGTCGAGCACCACCGGCAGGTGATCGAGAGATGGATTTTTCGCCCAGGCGTCGGTGAGCTGCACCAGCAGCTGTTTTTTGCTTTCGGCAATCTGGGGTTTCAGTTCGGGGTGGGTAGTGGCCAGCTGGTCCAGCGGCCAGCCCAGCACCCGGCCAAACCAGGCATAGATATCGCCGAAGGCCGACTGTCCTGCCTCAAGACCGATAAAGTCAGGCACCACGCTGCCGTCAACCTGGCCGCAAATGCCTTTCACCGCGCGATCGCCCACGCTGGCCTTATCGGCGGTGAGGATGTCGCAGGTGGAGGTACCAATGACTTTTACCAGGGTGTTGGGCTGTGCGCCCGCGCCCACGGCGCCCATATGGCAGTCGAAGGCGCCGCCGGAGATGGCTACGGTCTCGGGCAGGCCCAGGCGTTGCGCCCACTCGGCGCAGAGCGTGCCGACGGGGATATCCGCCGTCCAGGTATCGGTAAACAGCGGGTAGTCGAGATGCTGATTGATAATGGGATCGAGCTCATCGAAGAAGGCCGCCGGCGGCAGGCCGCCCCAGCTTTCGTGCCACAGGGATTTATGCCCGGCGCTGCAGCGGCCGCGGCGGATATCCTGCGGGCGGGTGGTGCCAGACAGCAGGGCCGGAACCCAGTCGCATAACTCGATCCACGACGCTGCCGTCTGCGCGACGCGGCTGTCCTGACGGGTAACGTGCAGGATTTTGGCCCAGAACCACTCGCTGGAGTAAATGCCGCCGATGTAGCGCGAGTAGTCGCTTTTGCCGGGCTGATGGCACAAACGGGTGATGGCCTCCGCCTCTTCGACAGCGGTATGGTCTTTCCAGAGCACGAACATGGCGTTGGGGTTCTCGGCGAACTCCGGGCGCAGCGCCAGCACGTTGCCGTCGGCATCGATGGGGGCCGGCGTCGAGCCGGTGCTGTCCACCCCGATGCCGACTACCTGGCTGCGCTGTTCGTCGCTTAGCCCGGCGAGTACGGTCTTGATGGCCGCTTCCATTGACTCAATGTAATCGCGCGGGTGATGGCGAAACTGGTTGTTCGGCGCATCGCAATAACGCCCCTCCTGCCAGCGCGGATACCACTCAACGCTGGTTGTAATCTCCTGACCGGTTGTGCACTCCACCGCCAGGGCGCGCACTGAGTCACTGCCGAAATCGAGGCCAATCGCAATTGCCATGGTGTTGCTCCATCAAAAAACAGGTATGGAAGAACATTAGAGAGTGGGGGAGAAAATCGTCAGGCAGGATCCGCTAATCTTATGGATGATTTTGCTATGGCTGCGGAAAGTGTGACGCTGTGCAAATATTCAATGTGGACATTTCTGCCGTACTTATAGACACTTTTGTTACCAGCAATCTGCAGAATGTCCGGCTTAATTTGTGATGGAACGCGCCAAACTGGCGAAACATAAAGCGGAGTGATGGTCAGGAGTGCTTTTCGGGACGGGTTTTTATCGCGCGTTTGATGATATGGACAATTGGTTTCCTTTCACAGCGCCAGGAGCGTTGAATTTATGGCTGAAACACAAAATGATCCCCTGCTGCCGGGCTACTCGTTTAATGCGCATCTGGTGGCGGGGCTGACCCCTATCGAGGCCGAGGGCTATCTCGATTTTTACGTCGACCGCCCGCTGGGCATGAAGGGCTACATCCTTAACATGACGGTGCGGGGAGAGGGGGTGATTAAAAACCAGGATCGGACGTTCGTCTGCCGTCCCGGCGATATCCTGCTGTTCCCGCCGGGGGAGATCCACCACTATGGCCGCCATCCGGACGCCAGCGAGTGGTATCACCAGTGGGTTTACTTCCGCCCGCGCGCCTACTGGCAGGAGTGGCTGAGCTGGCCGGCTATGTTTGCCCACACCGGCTATTACCGCCCGGACGAGGTACATCAGCCGCTGTTTCGCGAGCTGTTTAACCAGATCATCGAGGCGGGGCAGGCCGGCGGGCGCTACGCGGAGCTGCTGGCCATTAACCTGCTGGAACAGCTGCTGCTCAGGCGCATGGAGGCGATCAACGAATCGCTGAATCCGCCGCTTGATCACCGGGTGCGTGAGGCCTGTCAGTACATCAGCGATCGCCTGGCGGACAGCCAGTTCGATATCGCCAGCGTTGCCCAGCACGTCTGCCTGTCGCCGTCGCGCCTGTCGCACCTGTTCCGCCAGCAGCTGGGGGTGAGCGTGCTTAGCTGGCGCGAAGATCAGCGCATCAGCCAGGCCAAGCTGCTGCTGAGCACCACCCGCATGCCCATCGCCACCGTCGGGCGCAACGTGGGCTTTGAAGATCAGCTCTATTTTTCGCGCGTCTTTAAGAAATGTACCGGCGCCAGCCCCAGCGAATTCCGAGCCGGATGCGAGTAAAGCGTAAAAAAAGCTAAACGGATTGGCGGGAGTCCGATATCACCCGGTAAACTATTCAGACAATTGATGTCTTGACGCAGCGGGCCGGGCTTCGCAGAATCCCTGCTTCGTCATCCGACCGGAACCTTTATGCAGGCACTGCTGGAACACTTCATTACCCAGTCCGTTACTTATTCGCTCATTGCCGTCGCGCTGGTGGCTTTTCTGGAGTCGCTGGCGCTGGTCGGGCTGATCTTACCCGGCACGGTAATGATGGCCGGGCTCGGGGCGCTGATTGGCAGCGGCGAGGTCAACTTCTGGCAGGCCTGGCTGGCGGGCATCGTGGGCTGTCTGCTGGGGGACTGGATCTCCTTCTGGCTGGGCTGGCGCTTTAAAAAGCCGCTGCACCGCTGGTCGTTCATGAAAAAGAACAAGGCGCTGCTGGATAAAACCGAGCACGCCCTGCATCAGCACAGCATGTTTACTATTCTGGTGGGGCGCTTTGTCGGGCCTACCCGTCCGCTGGTGCCGATGGTGGCGGGAATGCTCGATCTGCCCGTCAGCAAATTCATCGTGCCCAATATTATCGGCTGTATTTTCTGGCCCCCTTTCTACTTCCTGCCCGGTATTTTGGCCGGGGCGGCCATCGACATTCCGGCGGGAAGCGACAGCGGAGGCTTCAAATGGCTGCTGCTGGCGACGGCGCTGCTGCTCTGGCTGGCGGCGTGGCTCTGCTGGCGGCTGTGGCGCAGCGGCAAGTCCTCCGCTGACAAGCTTACGGCCTGGCTGCCCCGTTCGCGCCTGCTGTGGCTGGCGCCGCTGATTCTGGGCGTGGCGGTGGTGGCGCTGGTGGTATTGATTCGCCACCCGCTGATGCCGGTCTACGGCGATATTCTGCTTAAGGTTGTGAGCCGCTAAGGGCTTAAATCCCCAGCAGGTGCGAGGCGCTGGCGTTTCCGCTGAGCAGCGCCTCTGTTTCCCCGTCCCAGGCGATGCGCCCGTCGGCGACCACGATAGAGCGTCGGGCGATACGCGCCGCATCCTCAACGCTGTGCGACACCATCAGCATAGTGAGCTGCTGGCGTTGGCAAACCTCTTTTACCAGCAACAGCATCTCCTGACGCAGGGCCGGATCGAGCGCGGAGAAGGGCTCATCCAGCAGCAGCACCGGCTGCTCGCGCACCAGGCAGCGTGCCAGCGCCACGCGCTGGCGCTGGCCACCGGAGAGCTCGCCCGGCAGCCTTTCCAGCAGATCGCCGATGCCCATTTGCCCGGCGATGGCGGCAAGCTTCCGTTGTTGGTCGACGTTCAGCTTTAGCCCCGGATGCATGCCCAGGCCGATATTTTGCCGTACGGTCAGATGGGTGAAGAGATTGTTTTCCTGGAACAGCATCGATACCGGGCGCCGGGAGGGGGGCGTGCGGGTATGCTCGCGATTCTCAATTAGCAGGGTGCCGCTGGCGGGCTGCAGAAAACCGGCGATCAGGTTGAGCAGCGTACTTTTCCCCGCGCCGCTTGGGCCAAGCACGGCGACCGACTCCCCCTTTGGCACGGCGAGGGTAAAGCGCATCGGCAGGTGCTGATAAAGCCAGGTTACATCAGTCAGTTTTAACATCGCGTCCCGGAAGTTTTTCGATAAGCGTGAAGAGAGCAAAGCAGAGCAGCAGCAGCAGCAGCGCGGTGACGGCCCCGTCCTGGCTGCGATAGGAGCCAATCTGCTGATAGAGCCAGAAGGGCAAGGTGCGGAAGTCTTCGTTGCCAAACAGCGCCACCACGCCAAAATCCCCGATCGACAGGACGCAGGCAAAGGCCAGCGCCTGCGCCAGCGGGCGCTTCAGGGCGCGCAGCTCGACGATTCTCAGCCGCTGCCAGCCCTGCATGCCGAGCGATTCGCACAGCAGGCTATAGCGGGCGGTGATGTCCCGCATTGGGTTTTCCAGCACCTTCAGGGCATAGGGAATAGCCATCAGGGCGTTAGTGAAAATAACAATGCCGTCCGCCGAGGCGGGCAGGCCAACGGTGCTGTTCAGCAGCAGGAAAAAGCCGGTGGCCAGCACGATGCCGGGCATCGCCAGAATCAACATGCCGCTCAGGTCCACCATCTGACCGGCCATTTTTGCCCCGCGGGCATACAGCTCGCGGCTGCTCCACAGCAGCATCATGGTCAGCACCACGCACAGCAGGCCGGCGCCCAGCGCAATGCGCAGGGAGGTGGCCAGGGCCTGCCAGAGCACTGGCTGTTGCAGCACGGCGAGCAGGTTGCCCTTCAGGCCATCCACCACCACCGCCAGCAGCGGAGGCAGCAACAGCAGCAGCGCCAGGGTAATCAGCAGGAGATCGCCAAGGCGGCTGCGCAGGCTATCCTGCGGATCGCGCCAGCCGGCGAGCTGGCTGCCGCCGACCGGGATCGCTTTGCCGAGCCGCTGGCTCAGAAGCACCAGCCCCAGGCAGCAGACCATCTGGATAATCGCCAGCAGCGCCGCCCGGCCCGGATCGTAGTCGTAGCTTAGCGCCTGGTAGATGGCCAGTTCGATGGTGGTCGCCTGCGGCCCGCCGCCCAGCGACAGCACGGTGGCGAAGCTGGCGAAACAGAGCATAAAGATCAGCGCGGCGGCGGGAGGGATCTGCCGGCGCAGCCAGGGCCACTCAACGAAGCGGAAAAAGTGCCAGCCGCGCATATTCAGCTGCGCCGCCAGCTGCCGCTGTTCGCCGGGGATATTCTCCAGGGCCTGTAACAGCAGGCGGGTCGCCATCGGCATATTGAAGAAGACGTGGGCCAGTAAAATGCCCTGCAGGCCATAGGGGGAGAAGGTCCACTCCAGGCCAAAGAGGTTAAAAAGCTGGGCCAGCCAGCCCTGGCGGCCATAAACGCTGAGAATGCCGAACACCGCCACCAGCACCGGCAGGATCAGGGTCATGGCGCACAGGCGCAGCAGGACCTGCCTGCCGGGAAAGCGGCGGCGATAGAGGGCGCGGGCCAGAAAAATGGCGGGCGTGACCGAGAGCAGGGCAGAGAGAAATGCCTGCCAGAACGAGAAGCGGATAACGTGCCACAAATAGCCGTCGTGCCACAGGGCCGCGATGTCGGTAACCGGCGCGTTTAGCCACAGCGCCAGAAAGGCGCCCAGAGCGACGGCCACCAGCAGCGCGGCGGCCGTCAGCCCTGGGAGAAGCCAGCCGGCAATTAGCGGCTGACGGCGCGTTGCCATTCACTTACCCAGCCGGCCCGTTTTTCCGCAACCTGCTGCGGGGTAAACTCCAGCGTATTTTGCGGTTTCACCAGGCCGTCGAAGCCTGCCGGCAGCGCGACGTCGGTAACAGGGTACATCCAGTTACCGGTGGGGATAGCGCTCTGGAACGCCGGGGAGACCATAAATTTCAGGAACTTTTCCGCCAGTTCCGGCTGTTTGCTGGCTCTAGTGCGGGCGGCGACCTCCACCTGCAGATAGTGGCCTTCGGCAAAGTCGGCGGCGGCGTAGTTCCCTTTTTTCTCTTCGATAATGTGATAGGCGGGCGAGGTGGTATAGCTCAGCACCAGGTCGCCTTCACCTTTCAGGAACAGGCCATAGGCCTCGCTCCAGCCTTTGGTCACGGTAACGGTTTTCGCCGCCAGCTTTTGCCAGGCTTCAGCGCTTTTATCGCCGTAGACTTTCTGCATCCACAGCAGCAGGCCGAGGCCCGGGGTGCTGGTGCGGGGATCCTGGTAGATCACGCGCCATTTCTGCTCGCTTTCAACCAGCTCTTTCAGGCTCTTTGGCGGATTTTTAAGTCGGTTTTTGTCATAGACAAAGGCGAAGTAGCCGTAATCGAAGGGCACAAAGGTGTCGTTTTTCCAGCCGCCCGGCACCTTCACCGCATCGGCGGGGACGCCGCTTTTCGCAAACAGCCCGGTTTTAGTGGCCGCCTCCAGCAGGTTGTTATCCAGTCCCAGCACCACGTCGGCTTTGCTGTTTTTACCTTCCATGCGCAGGCGGTTAAGCAGCGAGACGCCGTCTTCCAGCGCCACGAACTTCAGCTCGCAGCTGCAGTCGGCTTCAAAGGCTTTTTTCACCACCGGGCCAGGGCCCCAGTCGGCGGCGAAGGAGTCGTAGGTATAAACCGTAAGTACGGGTTTAGCGAAAGCAGGCAGCGCCAACAGCGCCAGCAGGGGAAGAACGTTTTTTAACACTTTGCACCTCAAAGTTGAGTGGCAAAGGATTTTGAGCGATAGCCTCAAATCCCTTCGCCGGCGTTATCCGGATCAGGTTCGACGGGTATTTTCTCAGCACACGCGTTGGCGCAGCACCCCGTTGAGAACGAGCGTATTGTAATGATTTGGTGAATATTACGAAAGAGTTATGGCTCCGGCGGGGCAAACCACGCCGATTTAAAGTCAAACCAGCCGAGGGTGTTCATCCGCAGGCCGCGCATACTGCGCTGGCCCTGAATCATCAGCCAGTGGTGGATCAGCGGCACCATCGCCTGCTGCGCCAGCAGCTGCTGGCACCAGACCGCGAGGTTCATCTCGCCGGCCCGCCATTCGGCGGCATCCTGCTGCCAGTCGCGCGGGATGCAGTTTTGCAGCAGCGGTACCTCATAGAGATGCGAAAAGAGCGAGAAATCGAGCGGCAGGGTAAAGTTGACGCTGTTGAGCCAGATGTCGCTGACCATCTCGCCCCGGTGCCACTCTTCGTAGTCCACCTCCTGGATCTCCAGCTTCACCTGATTTGCCGCCAGCAGTTCGCTCATCATCCTGGCGATGACCCGGTGTTCAATATGCTCGCGATAGAAGGTGAGGGTAAGCGTCTCCAGGCCGGCCGGTTTTTCGCCGCGTCCGGGCCGGGCGTGGTGCCAGCGCGGCAGCAGGCCATAGGCCGGGAACCAGTAGGTTTGATATTGCTCCTCGGCCTGATAGATAAGGTTGGCAGGGGAGAGGATCTGGCTTACCCACCGGCGCACCTCCGGGCTGGCGCCGCGGCGGGAGCGGGCGTCGAACAGCATGTAATAGCAGCCCTCCTCGAGGCGGCTCTCGACCGCCTTCTCCCCCTCGGTGGGCCCTTCCAGGGTCAGGCCGGGGCTGAGATCCTCACTGATATCCGGCAGCACCCAGACGTTTACTTCATCAATCAGGGCGCGGTAGCCAAAGTAATCATCAAAGGCCTGGATTTTAAGCTGATTACTGGTGTTGCGCACCACCGCGTAGGGGCCGGTACCCACCGGCTGGCTGGCAAATTTGGGCATCGATTCCCACTCCCGGGGCAGGATCATCGACGGCACGTAGCCCAGCAGCCACGGCAGCCAGCGGTCCGGCTGGGTCAGATGGATATCCAGCGTCCAGGCGGTAGGGGATTGCAGATCGGCGATGTGGGAATAGAGCGGCAGCGTTCGGGCGCGCCGCAGCGAGGCGATCACATCCTGCATCTCCAGCTCGCGGCCGTGGTGAAAATGGATGCCGGGACGCAGAAAAAAGCGCCAGTGGAGGGGCGAAATTTGCTGCCAGTGGTGGGCGATATCGGCTTCCAGTTCCCCGTTTTCCTCATTTATGCGCGTCAGCCCGCTGAAGATCTGCCGGGCCATATGGGTCTCGGAGCGGCGTAACGCGCTGCCGGGCAGCAGATTTTTCATCGGCCGGTAGTAGAGCACGCGCAGGATATGCTTACCCTGGCGGAAGCTGCGCCCAAGGTGGGAGACCAGCATCTGGCGCACCGCCGCCCGGTCACCCACCAGTTGCACCAGCTGTTCAATGCGATCCTGCTCAAGCAGGTCTTCGGCGCGCTGCTGCTGGAGCGCCAGTCCGGTATAGAGAAAGGTGAGGCGCGAGCGTTTGCCGCGCCCGGCTTCGGCCTCCCAGCTCAGCCAGCCCTGCTGCTGCATAGTGTTAAGTAAGGTACGCATATGGCGGCGCGAACAGCTAAGCAGCCCGGCGAGTTCGCTGAGGGTGGTATCCCGCGTCTGGCCTTCGCAGCACTGCCACAGGCGGATGAATTGTTGTTGCAGACGACCAGAGGGCATAAAAGGGGAACTCCTGACAAAAAATCAGCAATTTATTAATCCCTATATTAGGCCAATAATCATCTGCGATGAAGCGAGGAGGTAAATATGAGGAAGTCTACCGCACGTCAGTTTTTCAACCAGTACTTTACCGCGACAAAGGGAGCGTCCTGGCTGGCCCGCCGGTGCGAAGCGCAGCGGCTAAAAATGCTGGAGGAGTTGATGCAGTGGGATGTTACAAGCCGGACTTCCGATCGCTGACTTGCTTTCATCATGTGTGACTGAGTATTGGTGCTAATCACCACGCCAGCAGCTATTATCTGCTGGCTTTTTTCATTTCTGCGCTTAAGGACAGGTCATGCTCTGGTTAATGACGATGGGACGTCGCCTTAACGGCGTCTATGCCGCCTTTATGATTGTGGCGTTTATGATGGGGGTTGCCGGCGCGCTGCAGGCCCCGACCTTAAGCCTGTTTCTCAGCCGCGAGGTGGGCGCCCAGCCCTTCTGGGTGGGGCTGTTTTACACGGTCAACGCCATCGCCGGGATCCTCGTCAGCCTGTGGCTGGCAAAGCGCTCCGACAGCCAGGGCGATCGCCGCAGGCTGATCCTCTTCTGCTGCGCCATGGCCATCGCCAATGCGCTGCTGTTTGCTTTTAACCGCCACTACCTCACCCTGATCACCTGCGGCGTGCTGCTGGCCTCGCTGGCTAACACCGCCATGCCCCAGCTGTTTGCCCTGGCGCGGGAATATGCCGACAGCTCCGCGCGCGAAGTGGTGATGTTTAGCTCCATTATGCGCGCCCAGCTTTCTCTGGCCTGGGTAATCGGGCCGCCGCTGGCCTTTATGCTGGCCCTCAACTATGGCTTTACCGCCATGTTCTCTATTGCCGCGGTGATTTTTGCCATCAGCCTTGGGCTCATCGCCTTTGCGCTCCCCTCCGTCGCCAGGGTCGAGCAGACGATGGATACGCCCGTCACCGAGGTAAGCGGCTGGCAGAACAAAAACGTGCGCATGCTGTTTATCGCCTCCACGCTGATGTGGACCTGCAACACCATGTATATCATCGATATGCCCCTGTGGATCAGCAGCGACCTCGGGCTGCCGGACAATCTCGCCGGGATCCTGATGGGCACCGCCGCCGGCCTTGAGATCCCGGCGATGATCCTTGCCGGCTATTATGTGAAGCGCTTTGGCAAAAGGCGGATGATGGTGATTGCCGTTGCCGCCGGCGTGCTCTTTTACGCGGGTTTGATCCTGTTCCACACCCGCGAAGCGCTGCTGGGGCTACAGCTGTTTAACGCCATTTTTATCGGCATCGTGGCCGGGATCGGCATGCTCTGGTTCCAGGATCTGATGCCGGGACGGGCCGGATCGGCCACTACGCTGTTTACCAACAGTATCTCGACCGGGGTGATCCTCGCGGGGGTGATCCAGGGGGCGCTGGCCCAAAGCTACGGTCATCAGGCGGTTTACTGGGTCATTGCCTGCCTATCACTATTAACGTTACTGCTAACCTGTCGGGTAGAAGAGGTTTAATAACTGAATTAACGTGTCCAATATATTTACAACGACCTGTAACTAATAATATCGGGGATAGGAGTATATGCCCCGATATATCAGAGGATGCGCTTTTATGAAATTTGATACCGCTTGCGGATGATATTCAAATTAGGCTAATGGCCAGGGTTAATTATTATAAGCTCCGGTATTATTAATCAGCAGCGGCCTGCTTGCTTTGACAGCGCATCACATGTCTTACTGTTTGCCCCGGTACCGGTCCCCGCCCCTGAACAAATAGCATCAGATACGGTATCTTGCTGGCCTATAGGGATAATGCCATAAAGCTTGCCGGTTATTTTGGTCACGTAGCAACGATGTGTGGTGTTACCTACGGTAGCGATAAAATTGGTTTTACCTCCTTTTTTGTCTACATTTGAAATGGTTACCTTATTTGCATCAACGTTTAATGCAAATGAAGCTGCCTCTTTCATTTCGCTTTCTGTTGCGGGGGGCGTTAACCCGCAGCCGGTTAAAAGTACAGACATTAATCCGATAGCGAAAAGACTACGCTTATTCATTATATTGCTCCTTGCAGTTTATTAGGCGCGGCAAGTATAGATGTTGTTAATAATCGATGCGGTTGATTTTGATCATTACTTCGCCTGTTTAATCCTTGTGCTTTCTATATTTTGCGGAAATCATAATGTGAATTATGAATTCATGTTGTGAATTCACTTATCATTGCAATAAATAATCGTGCTGGTGTTGCTGAATTTCTATCTGGGAGAAAGAGGTAAGTCTCTGAGGGGAAACTGGCCCGCCGTAGGCGGGCCAGTTGCTTAGCCCATAAACGCTGGCTGTTTATTTTCGTACGCCGCAATGGCGTCTTCGTGCTGCAGGGTCAGGCCGATGCTGTCGAGGCCGTTGATCATGCAGTGACGGCGGAAGGCGTCGATGCTAAAGCTATAGGATTTACCGCCCGCCTTAACCTCCTGCGCTTCCAGATCCACTTCAAAGGTAATGCCCGGCTGGCTCTTCACCAGCGCAAAAAGCTCGTCTACCTGCTCGTCGCTCAGCGTCACCGGCAGCAGCTGGTTGTTGAAGCTGTTGCCGTAGAAGATATCGGCAAAGCTCGGAGCGATTACCACCTTAAAGCCGTAATCGGTCAGTGCCCAGGGGGCGTGCTCGCGCGAGGAGCCGCAGCCGAAGTTTTCCCGCGCCAGCAGGATCGAGGCGCCTTTAAACTCCGGGAAGTTCAGCACGAACTCCGGGTTCGGCACTTCCCCTTTATCATCCAGAAAGCGCCAGTCGTTAAACAGGTGCGCGCCAAAGCCGGTGCGGGTCACCTTCTGCAAAAACTGCTTTGGAATGATGGCGTCGGTATCGACGTTGGCCGCGTCCAGAGGCACAACCAGGCCCGTATGCTGGGTAAATTTCTCTGCCATGATTGTCTCTCCTTATTTCAGGTTGCGGATGTCGGCGAAGCGGCCGGTTACGGCGGCAGCGGCGGCCATCGCCGGGCTGACCAGGTGCGTGCGTCCGCCGCGGCCCTGACGACCTTCAAAGTTACGGTTGCTGGTAGAGGCGCAGCGCTCGCCCGGGTTCAGGCGATCGTTGTTCATCGCCAGGCACATGGAGCAGCCCGGCAGACGCCATTCAAAGCCCGCCTCAATGAAAATCTTGTCCAGACCTTCCTCTTCCGCCTGGGCTTTTACCGGGCCGGAGCCCGGCACCACCAGCGCCTGCACGCCCGGCGCCACTTTACGGCCTCTGGCGATTTCCGCCGCGGCGCGTAAATCTTCGATACGCGAGTTGGTGCAGGAGCCGATAAAGACCTTATCGATAGCGACGGCGGTCAGCGGCGCGCCCGGCTGCAGCCCCATATAGGCCAGCGCTTTTTCGGCGCTGGCGCGTTCCACCGGATCGGCGAAGGAGGCCGGATCCGGAATATTATCAGTGACGGAAATCACCTGGCCGGGGTTGGTGCCCCAGGTGACCTGCGGAGCGATCTCTTCGGCCTGCAGGGTAACCACGGTATCGAAAACGGCGCCATCGTCGGTTTTCAGCGTCTGCCAGTAGGCGACCGCGTCATCATAATCTTTGCCTTTAGGCGCGTGCAGACGGCCTTTTACATACTCGAAGGTGGTTTGATCCGGTGCGACCAGGCCCGCCTTGGCGCCCATTTCGATCGCCATATTACACAGGGTCATGCGGCCTTCCATGCTTAAGGCCCGGATCGCGTCGCCGCAGAACTCCACCACGTGGCCGGTGCCGCCGGCGCTGCCGGTTTTACCGATAATCGCCAGCACAATATCTTTTGCCGTGATGCCGGGGGCGGCCTGGCCTTTTACTTCGATCTTCATGGTTTTGGCGCGGCCCTGCTTCAGGGTCTGGGTCGCCAGAACGTGTTCCACTTCAGAGGTGCCGATACCGAAGGCCAGCGCCCCGAAGGCGCCGTGGGTCGCGGTGTGGGAGTCGCCGCAGACGATGGTCATGCCGGGCAGGGTGATGCCCTGCTCGGGCCCCATCACGTGCACAATGCCCTGGTAAGGGTGGTTCAGGTCATACAGCTCAACGCCAAATTCGTTGCAGTTCTTAATCAGCTCCTGCATCTGAATACGCGCCATCTCGCCGGAGGCGTTGATGTCTTTGGTCTGGGTGGAGACGTTATGATCCATGGTGGCGAAGGTTTTGCCCGGCTGGCGCACCGGACGGCGGTGCGCGCGCAGGCCGTCAAACGCCTGCGGGGAGGTGACTTCGTGCACCAGATGGCGGTCGATATAGAGCAGCGGGGTTTCGTTCTGCGCTTCATAGACCACGTGAGCATCATAAATTTTTTCGTACAACGTCTTCGCCATGATTACACCCCTTCTGCCACATAGCGGGCAATGATATCGCCCATTTCTTCGGTACTGACCGCCGCGTCGCCGCGGGCTAAATCGCCGGTGCGCACGCCATCTTCTAAGGCGCGGTTAATGGCTTTTTCGATGGCGGTGGCCGCCTCGTTTGCATCCAGACTGTAGCGCAGCAGCAGCGCCAGAGAGAGGATCTGCGCGATTGGGTTGGCGATATTTTTACCTGCGATATCCGGGGCGGAGCCGCCGGCCGGCTCATACAGGCCAAAGCCCTCTTCGTTCAGGCTGGCGGAAGGCAGCATCCCCATCGAACCGGTGATCATGGCGCACTCGTCGGAAAGGATGTCGCCAAACAGGTTAGAGCACAGCAGCACGTCGAACTGCGACGGGTCTTTGATCAGCTGCATGGTGGCGTTGTCGATATACATATGCGCCAGCTCAACGTCCGGGTACTCCTGGGCGATTTCGTTGACGATCTCGCGCCACAGAATAGAGGATTGCAGCACGTTTGCTTTGTCGATAGAGGTCACTTTACGGCGGCGTTTGCGCGCGGACTCAAAGGCGATGCGGGCGATACGCTCGATCTCGAAGCGATGATAGACCTCGGTATCAAAAGCCTTTTCGTGCTGACCGCTGCCTTCGCGGCCTTTTGGCTGGCCGAAGTAAATACCGCCGGTCAGTTCACGCACGCAGAGAATGTCGAAACCGTTGGCGGCGATGTCGGCGCGCAGCGGGCAAAACGCCTCCAGACCCTGGTACAGCTTCGCCGGACGCAGGTTGCTGAACAGTTTAAAGTGCTTACGCAGCGGCAGCAGGGCGCCGCGCTCCGGCTGTCCGGCCGGCGGCAGGTGTTCCCACTTCGGGCCGCCCACGGAGCCAAAAAGTACCGCATCGGCGTTTTCGCAGCCCGTCACCGTGGCCTGGGGCAGCGGGGTGCCGTGATTATCAATGGCGATACCGCCCACGTCGTAATGGCTGGTGGTGATTTTCATCGCAAAACGGGTGCGAATGGCTTCCAGAACTTTCAGCGCCTGTGCCATCACTTCGGGACCAATACCATCTCCCGGTAACACAGCAATATGGTAACTTTTCGACATTACACGGTTTCCTTGTTGTTCTCTTTATTCTGAGCTTTGCGTTGCAACTCTTTTTCGACTTCTGCGGCGCGCCAGATGTTATTCAGGACGTGAACCATCGCTTTGGCGGAGGATTCGACAATATCGGTCGCCAGGCCCACGCCGTGGAAGCGACGGCCGTTGTATTCCACCACGATATCTACCTGGCCCAGCGCGTCTTTACCGTGACCTTTGGCGCTCAAACCGTATTTCACCAGCTCAATGCCATACTCGGTGATGCGGTTAATCGCCTGATAGATGGCATCGACCGGGCCGTTGCCGTTTGCCGCCTCTGCCTTAATCTCTTCACCGCAGGCCAGCTTGACGGAGGCGGTGGCGATGTCGCTGGAGCCGGACTGGACGCTGAAGTACTCGAGGCGGAAATGCTCTGGCTCTTCCTGCTGCTTGTTAATGAACGCCAGCGCTTCCAAATCGTAGTCAAAGACCTGGCCTTTTTTATCCGCCAGCTTCAGGAAGGCGTCGTACAGCTGATCCATGTTGTAGTCGGTCTCTTTGTAGCCCATCTCTTCCATGCGGTGTTTTACCGCCGCACGGCCGGAGCGGGAGGTCAGGTTCAGCTGCACCTGGTTCAGACCGATGGATTCCGGAGTCATGATTTCGTAGTTTTCGCGGTTCTTCAGCACGCCGTCCTGGTGAATACCGGAGGAGTGGGCAAAGGCGCCGGTGCCGACGATGGCTTTGTTCGCCGGGATAGGCATGTTGCAAATCTGGCTTACGGTCTGGCTGGTGCGCCAGATTTCGTTGTGATTGATGCGGGTGTGCACATTCATAATGTCCTTGCGCACTTTGATCGCCATGATCACCTCCTCCAGCGAACAGTTGCCCGCGCGCTCGCCGATGCCGTTCATCGCGCCTTCTACCTGACGGGCGCCCGCATGCACGGCGGCAATGGCGTTGCCGACCGCCAAACCCAGATCGTCATGGGTATGAACGGAGATGATTGCTTTATCAATGTTGGGGACGCGCTCATACAGCCCGGTGATGATGTTGGAGAACTCGAACGGCATGGTATAGCCGACGGTGTCCGGAATATTAATAGTGGTGGCGCCCGCGCTGATGGCGGCTTCTACCACCCGCGCCAGATCGGCAATCGGGGTACGGCCCGCGTCTTCGCAGGAAAACTCTACGTCATCGGTGTAATTACGCGCGCGTTTAACCATATAGATGGCGCGCTCAATTACCTCATCCAGCGTGCTGCGCAGCTTGGTGGCAATGTGCATCGGTGAGGTGGCAATAAAGGTGTGAATGCGGAAAGCTTCCGCCACCTTCAGCGACTCGGCGGCAACGTCGATATCTTTCTCGACGCAGCGCGCCAGGGCGCAGACCCGGCTGTTTTTAATGGTGCGGGCAATGGTCTGTACGGATTCAAAATCGCCCGGGGAAGAGACCGGGAACCCCACTTCCATTACGTCGACGCCCATACGTTCGAGGGCCAGAGCGATCTGCAGTTTCTCTTTAACACTCAGGCTTGCCTGTAATGCCTGTTCACCATCGCGTAAGGTCGTATCAAAAATAATGACTTGCTGGCTCATGGGGTAGGTCCTTGTCTGTATTAGGGCGCCTTGCTACGAGCATAAAAAAACCCGCGCAATGGCGCGGGTTTTTTGTTTACCAGAAGACGATTCAACGCTGAATTTCGCCCGCCAGTCTACCGCGCACAGTGGATGCGTTTAGTAGTAGTAGACTGGTGAAACGAATGCTGCGGATCATGAATCAGGCCTCGGTTAAATGCGTTATGCTTTTAGTGGTACTGGATACGTGCTTTGATGTCAACCCCCGCTCCAGTAAAACGACTTTTAACAGCCGTGACGGGCGAAAACGAATTAGCTAATTGTGCTGATTTTTACGCTTTCGACAATTTCATTATTCTGTGTGCCTTAACTGCATTCATCATTTGTATTACTTAAAGATATTTTATTGCATTCAGATAAACTTTCACGTTCGGTAATGGTTTAGTTAATTACATTAGAAATCATAAAGTTACTCCTGTTGCACGTTTTCGTAAAACAGCGATATGATGGCTTTGATAAAAAATTGTTAAATATTATCTGCAGGCGGCTGTTAACAATTAATTCAGCCTAAAACAGGAGTTAATTATTCATCATATTGTATATTTATGGTGATTATGTTTTCATTGAAAAGATAAACTATACAATATGTTTTAAACGCCCTCTGGATACGTATTTGATTCAGACGCAATCCCTGTTATTAGCGGCGAGTCTTTATATATTCCTAATTTTATACTTTTCTCTTTTTCTTGTTTCATATGCGTGATAAATGATATTTTTAGAAGTTATTATTGCGCACAAGTAAAAGGAGCTTAGCGTGACAGTGGAGATGGATATGTGTGACGAAACAATAGAAAAGACGCCGCCCGGGGAGAATAACAAACCCCAACTACGTACAGTGGATCTGAATTTATTAACGGTATTTGATGCGGTGATGCAGGAACAGAATATTACCCGCGCGGCGCAATCACTCGGTATGTCTCAACCGGCGGTCAGTAACGCGGTAGCGCGGCTGAAAGTCATGTTTAATGATGAACTCTTTGTACGCTACGGCCGGGGTATTCAGCCTACCGCCCGTGCGTTTCAGCTGTTTGCCTCGGTAAGACAGGCGCTGCAGCTGGTGCAGAATGAGTTACCCGGTTCTGGCTTTGAGCCGGCAATTAGCGAACGCATTTTTCACCTCTGCGTCTGTAGCCCGCTGGATAATTATTTAACTTCACGTATTTATAATAAAGTGGAGCAGATTGCGCCGCATATTCAGCTGGTGTTCAAATCTTCGCTTAATCAAAATACCGAACATCAGCTGCGTTATCAGGAGACGGAATTTGTTATCGGCTATGAGGAATTCCGCCGTCCCGAGTTTTCCTGCATTCCTTTATTCAGAGATGAAATGGTTTTAGTGGCCAGCAAATCCCACCCGCGACTGCATGGCACCCTGCTTGAAAGCGATATTTATAATGAGCAGCACGCGGTAGTAGCGCTCGACAGATTCGCCTCTTTTAGCCAGCCATGGTATGACACCCCGGATAAGCAGGCCAGCGTTGCTTACCAGGGAATGGCAATGGTCAGTGTATTAAATGTTGTTTCGCAAACCCATCTGGTGGCTATTGCCCCGCGCTGGCTGGCAGAAGAGTTTGCGGACCTGCTTAATTTACGCATACAGCCGTTGCCGCTGCAGCTAAATTCCCGTACCTGTTATCTCTCCTGGCATGAGGCGGCCGGCCGCGATAAAGGCCATCAGTGGATGGAGGAGTTGCTGGTTAGCGTTTGCCACCGATAACCCGCTGCAGGATAAGTAGCATTGATTTGCTATTTATCCTGCCTTTCAATTTATTTATAAAATTTTCTTCTGCTGCCACTTTTTTCACACCGCTTTTTTCTGCACAAAAATGCATGATTTACTGTGACTATCACATTTTAAATGATGAATGGTCGATGCCATTCCCGCAGGCAGTATATTTATCCATAACTATTCTTTATACCTGTTGATTCTGCTTTCCGACTCCCTTCGCAGCTTAGGTTTGCTAATTGCCTGCTGTATGGCGAGCGGTTATGGTACTTGTCACACTCTGCACAATAAGAAACGACGGGGAAACCCTGGCGAATAATGACGGAACAGAAATGAACTCTGCTATCCGTTCGTAACGTGATGCCTGGAGGCAAAGCATGGAGATGTTGTCTGGCGCCGAGATGGTCGTTCGATCGCTAATCGATCAGGGCGTGAAGCAAGTGTTCGGTTATCCTGGAGGCGCGGTCCTCGATATTTATGATGCCCTACATACCGTTGGCGGTATTGACCACGTTCTGGTACGCCATGAACAGGCCGCGGTGCATATGGCTGACGGGCTGGCGCGCGCAACCGGTGAAGTGGGCGTGGTGCTGGTCACATCCGGCCCCGGGGCAACCAATGCTATTACCGGTATTGCCACCGCCTATATGGACTCTATTCCGCTGGTGGTGCTCTCCGGCCAGGTTGCCACATCGCTAATCGGTTACGATGCCTTCCAGGAGTGTGACATGGTGGGGATCTCCCGCCCGGTGGTAAAGCACAGCTTCCTGGTTAAGCAAACCGAAGATATTCCCGGCGTACTTAAAAAGGCCTTCTGGCTGGCGGCCAGCGGTCGCCCGGGCCCGGTGGTTGTCGACCTGCCGAAGGATATTCTTAACCCGGCGAATAAACTGCCTTACGTCTGGCCCGATTCCGTCAGCATGCGCTCTTATAACCCAACGACTCAGGGGCACAAAGGCCAGATTAAACGCGCGCTGCAAACCCTGCTGACCGCCAAAAAACCGGTGGTCTATGTGGGCGGCGGGGCGATCAATGCCAACTGTGAGCCCCAGCTGCGTGAGCTGGTTGAAAAGCTTAACCTGCCGGTTGCCTCTTCATTAATGGGGCTGGGGGCCTTCCCGGCCACACACCGTCAGGCGCTCGGCATGCTCGGTATGCACGGCACCTATGAAGCCAACATGACGATGCACAACTCTGATGTGATCTTCGCCGTTGGCGTGCGCTTCGACGACCGTACGACTAATAATCTGGCAAAATATTGCCCGAATGCCACCGTGCTGCATATTGATATCGATCCCACCTCCATCTCTAAAACGGTGGCGGCAGATGTACCGATCGTGGGCGATGCGCGTCAGGTGCTGGAGCAGATGCTCGAGCTGCTGGCGCAGGAGACCCTCACCCAGCCGCACGACGACATCCGCGACTGGTGGTTGCAAATTGAGCAGTGGCGCGCCCGCCAGTGCCTGAAATACGAGACCCGTAGCGAACAGATCAAACCGCAGGCGGTGATCGAGACTATCTGGCGTCTGACCAACGGCGATGCCTATGTCACCTCTGACGTGGGGCAGCATCAGATGTTTGCCGCGCTCTACTATCCGTTTGATAAACCCCGACGCTGGATCAACTCCGGTGGCCTCGGGACGATGGGCTTTGGCCTGCCCGCGGCGCTGGGGGTGAAAATGGCCCTGCCGAAAGAAACCGTGGTCTGCGTAACCGGTGACGGCAGCATCCAGATGAATATCCAGGAGCTGTCCACGGCGCTGCAGTACGATCTTCCGGTGCTGGTGCTCAACCTCAATAATGGCTATCTCGGCATGGTGAAGCAGTGGCAGGACATGATCTACTCCGGTCGCCACTCCCACTCTTATATGAAGTCGCTGCCTGACTTTGTGCGCCTGGCAGAAGCCTACGGCCACGTCGGTATTCGGATTTCTGAGCCGGCAGAGCTGGAAGCGAAGCTCGCCGAAGCGCTTGAACAGGTCAGGAACAATCGCCTGGTGTTTGTGGATGTGATCGTAGACGGCACCGAGCACGTCTATCCGATGCACATTCGCGGCGGTGGTATGGATGAAATGTGGTTAAGCAAAACGGAGAGAACCTGATGCGCCGGATATTATCAGTATTGCTGGAAAACGAGTCTGGCGCGTTATCGCGGGTGATCGGGCTTTTTGCGCAGCGCGGCTACAACATCGAGAGCCTGACCGTGGCCCCTACCGACGATCCGACGCTCTCCCGCATGACGATCCAGACCGTCGGCGATGCAAAAGTGCTTGAGCAGATCGAAAAGCAGCTGCATAAGCTGGTAGACGTGCTGCGCGTGAGCGAGCTGGGGCAGGGCGCCTACGTTGAACGTGAAATCATGCTGGTGAAAATTCAGGCCACCGGCTACGGCCGGGAAGAGGTGAAACGCAATGCGGAGATTTTCCGCGGGCAGATCATCGACGTGACGCCTTCTATTTATACCGTTCAGCTGGCGGGCACCAGCGATAAACTGGATGCCTTCCTCGCTTCGGTAAGAGATGTGGCAAAAATCGTAGAAGTGGCGCGCTCGGGCGTTGTGGGCTTGTCTCGCGGCGACAAAGTGATGCGCTAAACATAAAAAGGTACGCCTCAAACTTGCCCGGTCATCTTTACCGGGCTTTTTTTTGCGTACCAACGCGTAGAGCTGACAAAAGCGGTTGCCGCACACTCTATTCTGCGCTTAGATGTTAAAAGATTAAGCCATAACCCTGGCAAGGGAATGGACTCTTTTATTTTTTTGAGGGGCAATTGTGAAACTGGATGAAATCGCCCGGCTTGCCGGCGTGTCACGAACGACGGCAAGCTATGTGATCAATGGTAAAGCGAAGCAGTACCGCGTCAGCGATAAAACCGTAGAAAAAGTCATGGCCGTGGTTCGCGAACATAACTACCATCCGAATGCCGTAGCGGCAGGTTTGCGCGCCGGACGCACCCGATCTATCGGGCTGGTGATCCCGGATCTGGAAAACACCAGCTACACCCGTATTGCAAACTATCTCGAACGCCAGGCGCGTCAGCGCGGCTATCAGCTGCTTATTGCCTGTTCAGAAGATCAGCCGGATAACGAGATGCGCTGCATCGAGCATCTGTTGCAGCGTCAGGTTGACGCCATCATTGTTTCAACCTCGCTGCCGCCGGAACACCCCTTCTACCAGCGCTGGGCTAACGATCCCCTGCCGATCGTCGCCCTCGACCGGGCGTTAGATCGCGAACACTTCACCAGCGTGGTCGGTGCCGATCAGGATGATGCCGAAATGCTGGCCGCAGAGCTGCGCACCTTCCCGGCGGAAAAAGTGCTTTACCTGGGGGCGCTGCCGGAGCTGTCCGTGAGTTTCCTGCGTGAGCAGGGTTTTCGTACCGCCTGGAAAGACGATCCGCGTAAAGTGGATTTCCTGTATGCCAACAGCTATGAGCGCGAAGCCGCTGCCCAGCTTTTTGAGAAATGGCTGGAAACCCATACTATGCCTCAGGCGCTGTTCACTACCTCATTTGCGCTGCTGCAGGGGGTAATGGACGTGACGCTGCGCCGCGATGGTAAACTCCCCTCGGATCTCGCCATCGCCACCTTCGGCGACAACGAACTGCTCGATTTCCTGCAGTGCCCGGTGCTGGCCGTGGCCCAGCGCCATCGTGACGTGGCCGAGCGCGTGTTGGAAATTGTGCTGGCAAGCCTTGATGAACCGCGAAAACCCAAGCCTGGCTTAACGCGCATTCGTCGTAATCTCTATCGCCGTGGCGTCTTAAGCCGCGCGTAATCCTCTGTTGTCGGGGCAGAATACTGCCCTGATATTCTGGCTATATAGCCGATAAATTATTCCCCTAATCTTTTTAAGATAATTCTTTAAAACAATAATTTTTGTCAGCTTTCTTATTCTTATGTCATTTATAAGTGCACCTATTCAGCTTATTAAGACAGCGATGATTAATTATCTTGTATTATTTTGTAACATTCTCAGCGGTCAGCGCTGAATTCTCAGCCATTTCTTTCTCTTTGACCTCGCTTTTGCCTCTGGCCCGCGGCCAGCCAGCGGTATAAGGGGCATCCGGCGCTGTTCACCCTCTGCAATATGTCTTAAAATGCCGCCCGCGTCGCAAACTGACACTTTATATTTCCCTGCTACGGCGGGAGCGATCGCTAAAGAGCTTATGTATATTTGTTTATTTTCTTACAACTATTCATAACGTTAATTTGCCGCGCCGGTTGTTCAGTTATTAGCCGGGTCAGGTTACGTCCGTAAATATGGCGTATTTAGTCTGGTATGGCGGAAGTCCTGGCTTGACAAGCTTTTCCCTCGCTCCGTAAACTCCTTTCTGTGGGAATTTGTGGGGTAAAGTGGTAAGGAGGGGTGAGGCTGGCATGTTCCGTGGAGCGACGTTAGTCAATCTCGACAGCAAAGGGCGATTATCGGTACCAACCCGATATCGCGATGAGCTGAACGAGAGCGCTTCTGGTCAAATGGTATGCACCATTGACATCAACCACTCCTGCCTGTTGCTTTACCCCTTGCCTGAATGGGAAATCATCGAGCAAAAGTTGTCTCGACTGTCGAGCATGAATCCGCAGGAACGCCGTGTGCAACGGTTATTATTGGGCCATGCCAGTGAGTGTCAAATGGATAGCGCGGGCCGGTTATTGATAGCCCCGGTGCTGCGGCAACACGCTGGCCTGACAAAAGAAGTGATGCTGGTCGGGCAGTTCAACAAATTTGAACTGTGGGATGAAACGACCTGGTATCAACAGGTCAAGGAAGATATCGACGCTGAGCAGTC
>Ga0058691_1000234_pt1 | contig 45983 bp, 54 predicted proteins | sample AgamicAtPrz_FD_55051 | JGI IMG/M metagenome (GOLD analysis project Ga0058691, IMG submission 55051) | Agave microbial communities from Guanajuato, Mexico - At.P.rz | ecosystem: Host-associated > Plants > Phyllosphere > Phylloplane/Leaf | place: Guanajuato, Mexico | collected 2012-05-28
ATCAACGAAGAGCTGCGTTCCGCCACCGAAGAGCTGGAAACCAGCAAGGAAGAACTGCAGTCGATCAACGAAGAGCTGCTGACGGTCAACTACGAACTCAAGAGCAAGGTCGAGGAAACCGACAAGATCAACGATTACCTGGCCAACCTGATCGCCTCCACCGATATCGCCACGGTGTTCGTCGACCGCAACATGCACATCCGCTGGTTCACTCCGCGAGCCAAGGATATTTTCAGCATGCTGCCGGTGGACACCGGCCGTTCGCTGCTGGACATCACGCACCGGCTCGACTACCCGCAACTGGCTGACGATGCCACCGCCGTCTACGAGTCGCTGACCCTGATGGAACGCGAGGTCAGCAGCAGCGACCAGCGCTGGTACATTGCCCGGCTGCTGCCTTACCGCTCCAGCGAAGACCATATCGACGGCACGGTGTTGACCTTCATCGACATCACCAAGCGCCGTGAAGCGGAAGAAGACCTGCGCCTGGGCCAGGAACGCATGCGCCTGGTGGCAGAGAGCACGCAGGATTTCGCCATCATCATCCTCGATGGCAACGGCCTGATCACTGACTGGAACCGGGGCGCCGAGTACATTTTCGGCTACAGCGCCGAGGAGGTTGCCGGCAGCCACTTCAGCCTGCTGTTCACCGCCGAGGACCAGGCCGCCGACGTGCCCGAAGCAGAATTGCGCCGCGCCCAGGAGCATGGCCGGGCGGAGGATGAGCGCTGGCATGTGCACAAGGATGGCAGCCGCTTCTATTGCAGTGGCGAAACAGCCCGCTTGCGCGGCGAAACCGCAGGCTTCGTCAAGATTGCCCGCGACCTGACCGGGCACAAGCGCCTGCAGGACGAGCAAAGCAAACAGCTGGCCGAGACGCAGAGCGACAGCATGCTCAAGGACGAGTTCTTCGCAGTGATGTCGCATGAACTGAAGCATCCGCTCAACCTGATTCAGCTCAACGCCGAAATCCTTCGTCGGTTACCGGCGGTTCGCAACACCGTTCAGGCGAGCAAGGCCATCGCTACCATCAATGACGCGGTAACCAGCCAGGCGCGTATCATCGACGACCTGCTGGACACGGCCCGGCTGCGCACTGGCAAGCTGAAACTGAAAAAGCAGTTGCTGGACCTGGTCGGCCTGGTCAAGTCGATCCACGCCATCGCTGCGGAGGAGTACCCGGCGGCGCGTATCACCCTCGAGCTGCCCCAGCCGGGCACCTCGCTGGTGGTCGATGGTGACCCGACGCGGATCGAACAGGTGGTGTGGAACCTGCTCAACAATGCCTTGAAGTTCAGTGGCGAGAGAGCCCGGGTACGGGTGATGCTGAGCCGCACGGAAAACTGCGCGCGTCTGGACATCAGCGACAACGGGCCGGGGTTGTCCGCTGCCGATCTGTCCAGCATCTTCGACCTGTTCAAACAGGCCAAACATGCCAGCCACCGCCGCGACGGCCTGGGTATTGGCCTGGCCTTGGTCAGGCAGTTGGTCGAAGCCCATGGCGGTTCGGTGGTTGCCCGGTCGGCCGGGTTGGGGCATGGCTCGACGTTCAGCGTCGAGTTGCCGCTGTCGAACCGGGACAAGCCCGAGCTGCCACCGGCTGGCGCATCAGAGGAGGCTGACGGCCGATTGAAAGGGCTGAGAGTGCTGCTGGTGGATGATTCGCCGGAAGTGGTTGATGTGATGCGCATGTTGCTGGAAATGGAAGACGCACTGGTCAGCAGCTACCTCGACCCCCGCCAGGCGCTGCAGGAGGCCGGTGAAAAACGCTTCGATGTCATCCTGACGGATATCGGCATGCCGGAAATGGACGGGCATGAGTTCGTCAGCGCATTGCGCGAGAAAAAGCAGCACCGTCTCACGCCCACCATCGCCCTGAGCGGTTACGGCACCAACCAGGCCAAGCGGCCGAACGAGGCCGCGCTGTTCGATCGGCGGCTGACCAAACCCGTGCAGTACGACGAGCTGGTCGAAGCCATCGAAGCGGTTTGCCGTATCGGGCAGGCTTGAACCCTGGGCGGCCTTGTGCAACGCAAGGCCGCCTGCAAGCAATTGGCACCTCGGATGCAGACCCGCAGCAATACTTCGCAGGGGGTTTGTTAACCCGAATATCTTGTGTCCAAGTGCTTAAAGCATTTCGTCAGCGATAGCGAAAACACTTTCAGCCTGCAGCGTTTGCCTTCGGTCATTAGTGAACACAGACCAACCTGTGTTAACCACATGAGGTGAACCATCATGGCTAGCAACGACGACAAACGCAGCAACCAGGGCGGTAGCGCCAACACCAACCCTGGCAATTTCGCCAACGACCGCGAGAAGGCATCGGAAGCGGGTCACAAGGGCGGCCAGGCGTCGGGTGGCAATTTCAAGAACGACCCTGAACGCGCGGCTGAAGCCGGCCACAAAGGCGGGCAGGTGTCCGGTGGCAATTTCAAGAACGATCCTGAGCGCGCTTCGGAGGCCGGCCACAAAGGCGGGCAAATGTCCGGCGGCAATTTCAAGAACGATCCTGAACGTGCCTCCGAGGCCGGCCAGAAGGGCGGGCAAGCCTCCGGCGGCAATTTTGCCAATGACCGCGAGAAAGCCTCCGAAGCCGGTCGCAAAGGCGGCCAGCACAGCCATGGCGGTGGCCGCAACAGCGATGACAACCGCTGATCACCGTTGAACCGACCGGGGCGGCCATGGCCGCCCCGGCACGCTGATGAGGATTTGCCAATGTTCATGCACAACAAGCGACTGCAGTATACGGTGCGCGTCGCCGAGCCGAACCCCGGCCTGGCGAACCTGCTGCTGGAACAGTTCGGCGGCCCGCAGGGCGAACTGGCCGCAGCAATGCGCTACTTCACCCAGGCGGTGACCGAGGATGACCCGGGGCGCAAGGACATGCTGTTCGACATTGCCACCGAAGAGCTGAGCCACCTGGAGATCATCGGCTCGATCGTGGTGATGCTGAACAAGGGCGCCAAGGGGCGCCTGGCCGAAGGGGTAGAGGCCGAAGGCGAGTTGTACCGGTCGTTGACCGGGGCCGGCAACGATTCGCATGTCACCAGCCTGTTGTATGGCGGTGGTGCAGCGCTGGTCAATTCCGCTGGCATACCCTGGACCGCAGCCTATATCGACACCATCGGCGAGCCGACGGCGGACCTGCGTTCGAATATTGCCGCAGAGGCCAGGGCGAAGATCGTCTATGAACGCTTGATCAACGTCACCGACGACCCGGGTATCAAGGATGCGCTGGGGTTCCTGATGAGCCGTGAAATCGCTCACCAGCTGTCGTTCGAAAAAGCCTTGCACTCGATTCAGCCGAACTTCCCGCAAGGCAAGCTGCCGGGCGACCCGGAAGTCAACCGTACCTACTTCAACATGTCCCACGGCGGCGAGATGCGTGGCTCCTGGAACGAGGGCCAGGATTGGATCTATGTCGACCAGCCTGAACCAGCGGTAGACGGTGGTGACGGCATGGCGACGGTGCAGCTCGACGAGCAGTCGGCGGCTGCGGCCGAAGCGATGAAGGCCAGGACCCTGTCCAACCCCGAGTTGCAGCCCCTGACCGGGGCAGAATTGGGGAAGGTCAATGGCGACGAGCCGCTGTAAAAAAAAACCGCAACGGATCATGTGATCCGTTGCGGGTACTTCCTAGCGTTTGGCTTCGGCATCCGGGTCAGCGGAGCGAGCCAGGAACGCCCGGGTGATTTCCGGCAGGTGTTCCTTCAGCCACTGGGCCATGGCTTCCTCTTCCTTCAGAATTGACCTGCACGCCTCGGCCGTGGCGCTGTCGCCAGCCGCCTCGGCGGCTTCGATCAGTACCGTGTACGAGGCAATCTCCATGTTCTCGAACACGTAGCCAGACATGGCGCCCTTGACCACCTCATCACTCATGACCATGCCCCCGACAGCCTGGCCGAACGCCATGAGCTTGCCGGCCAGGTCCTTGAGGGTGGAGGTGCTGCCGCCCAGCCGTTCGATGCATTCCAGCAGCAGGCGTTGCTGGCCCTGGGTTTCTTCGATGTGCTGGACGATACGGCCCTTGAGCTGCGGGTAGTGCTCGAGGCGCTCGGCCTGGCCCTTGAGCATGCTTTCGGCCTGTTGCTCCATGGCATGGGCGTCGCGCAGCCAGTCCAGCAGGTTGTCTTGTACGGTTGCCATTTCAAGTACCTCTCCGTTCCAGTGATGGGTACTGTTGTGAGGCCCGTAAGGGCTGGAACGGTCGAACCACTCGACGGATGGCAGCAGGTGCCGTGGAGCTGAAGGCCTGGGCAATCCAGGTGGTAGCGGGCATGGCCGTGCTATTTACCGCGTCGCCTGCATCGCGGAAAAATCCGCTCCTGCAGGTGTGAGCCGTGTCGGCTTCGGGTTTGCGCGGTATCGGTAGGAGCGGCTTTCAGCCGCGATCACCGGCGCAGCCTTTCTCCACCACCATGGATGCTCTGCAGCCAGCCGTCATCGCTTTTGAACGGAATCGCCCGCACCCGGATCAACCCATTGCGTCGTCCGTTTCCATCCAGCAAAGTAGGAGCTTTTCGATGGCCAAATACCTGTACCTGATCAGCTACATTCTCGACAACCAACCGGGCACCTGCGAGTTGCGCAGTGACGAAGAAGACCTGAGCAGGGAGGCTGCGCGTGATTACCTGCAGGGCCTGCACCGCAACGAGGCGACTTCTTTCACCGATGTGCAGGTCCAGCGCCTGGAACACGAGCACCAGCCCGGCACCTCGCCGGGCCATTACCAGCAGCCCTGAACCTCAAACTGCAATGAACGGGGCAGGATGCCCCTTCATGCGCCACGAATACCCAGGCTGCCGCGGCCTTGCCCCTGGGCACGGGCTTCTTCCGGCAGGGCAGTGACCTTGATGGCGCGCACCGGTACGGCAAACTGGGCGCCGATCTTCGAGAAGCGCTCGAGCAGGCGGAAATTGATGGCCTGCTGGATGTCCATGTACAGGTTGTAGCCCGGGTCCTCGACGATGTACACGCACTCGAACTCCAGCGCTTCCTTGCCGAAACCGCGCAGGTGAGCGCGATCGAAGCGCACCTGGTCCTGCGCCTTGATAGCTTCCTCGACGATCGCCGGCGCTTTCTTCACCGCCTCGGTGGGCGTGTCGTACGACAGGCCGAACTCGAACACGATGCGTCGCTCCTGCAGGCGCTTGTAGTTCTGGATGGTGCTGCTGATCATGCTGGCGTTGGCCATCACGATCTGCTCGCCACCCAGGCTGCGAATGCGCGTGGTCTTCAGCCCGACGTGTTCCACCGTGCCGGCCAGCGGGCCGATGACGATGAAGTCGCCCACTTCGAAGGGCTTGTCCACGGCGATCGACAACGAGGCGAACAGGTCACCGAGGATGTTCTGTACCGCCAGCGCGACGGCGATGCCGCCGACACCCAGGCTGGCGACGAAGGCGGTGATGTTCACGCCCAGATTGGACAGCATTGCCAGCAGCACCACGGACCACAGCAATACTCGCGCGCCCCAGGCCGACAAGGTGGCCAGCGCGCTACCCTGGTTCAGCCCACTGCTGCTGTGTCGCGCGAAGTAGCGGCTCAGGCCCAGGCCAATGGCGCGGTTGGCCCACAACCCGATCTGCAACGCCGCGACCACGAACCACAGGCTACCGACCCGCGTCAGCCAACGCTCGGGCAGGTCGAGCATGCTCAGGCCGACCAGCAGCGAGGCCAGCAACAGGAGGAAATTGCTGGTGCCCGCGAGCACCTTGGCCAGCACCTGACTCAGCACGCCGTCATGTTCGGACCAGCGCCTGACACGGCGCAGCACGAAGCTGATGGCCGCCCGCGCGATCAGGAAGGTGACGATGGAAACGGTCAATGCCAGCAACAGGTTGAGGATGGAAATGCCGAACAGCGTGGTCTCGGCGAACAATGCGATGATGCGATCACTCATGAGGGCTTGCCTCCTTCCGTCAGGGTCGGGTGACAGGGGCCGGGCCTACAGGCCCAGCATGTTGGCGTGCACGTAGTACATGATCCACAACGACAGCCCCACCAGCAGCACGATGATCACCACCGTGAACACCAGCGCCACCAGGCTCCAGCGTTGTTCGCGTGCCGTGGTCAGGTGCAGGAAGAACAGCATGTGCACGAGGATCTGCACCACGGCGCAGACCAGCACCAGGAGAAAGGTGAGGTGGCGCGGCAGGCTCGGGTACATGGCCAGCCCGAAGGGCACGAGGGTGAGGATGGCGGCCAGCAGGAAACCCACGTTGTAGGATTGGTGGCTGCTCTGGCTGGCACCGGCACTGCTGTGGACCTGGCTTTCACTGGACATCAGATCACCCCGAACAGGTAGACGACGGTAAACACGCACACCCACACGATGTCGAGGAAGTGCCAGAACAGGCTCAGGCAGCTCAGGCGTGTGGAATTGACGCAGCACAGGCCGCGTTGCTGCACCTGGATCATCAGCAAGGCCATCCACACCAGGCCGACCAGCACATGCAGGCCATGGGTGCCAACCAAGGTGAAGAAGCCGGTCAGGAATGCACTACGCTGCGGACCGGCGCCTTCGCCGATCAGGTGGTGGAACTCGTTGAACTCCATGGCGATGAAGCCCAGGCCGAGCAGGAAGGTCACTCCCAGCCACTGCAGCACCCGGCGTTTGTCCTTGCGGTGGTTGGCCAGCATGGCGTAGCCGTAGCTGATGCTGCTGAACAGCAGCAGGAAGGTTTCGACCAGTACATAGGGCAGCTCGAAGATGTCCGCTGCGCTCGGTCCCCCGGCCACCGCCTGGCCCAGCACGGCGTAGGTGGCGAACAGCGTGGCGAAGAGGATGCAGTCGGTCATCAGGTACACCCAGAAGCCGAACAGGCTCAGGGAACCGGCATCCTCGTAGCCTTGCTCTTGCTGATGGGCGGTTTCGTTCAGCACGATATGGGACATGGCTCAGGCCTCCGCCAGCAGTTGGCGCCGTTCGGTTTCCACGCGCTCGACTTCCTCGGCCGACACGTAGTACTCGGTGTGCTGGTCATAGCTGCGCACCACCAGCGTGGCCAGCGTGGCCAGCAGGCTGGCAATGACCAGCCACCAGATGTGCCAGACCAGGGCAAAGCCCAGCACCGTGGAGAGTGCCCCGAGCACTACGCCGAGGCTGGTGTTGCAAGGCATGTGGATCTTGCGGAAGTCTGCCTCCACCAGGGTCTTCACGCCTTTTTCCTTCATCCCCCAGTAGGCATCGATGCCATGTACCACGGGCTGCTCGGCGAAGTTGTAGAACGGCGGCGGCGAGGCGGTGGCCCATTCCAGGGTGCGGCCGTCCCAGGGGTCGCCGGTGTGGTCGCGGTTTTCGTGGCGTTTGCGGATGCTCACCACCAGCTGCATCACCTGGCAGGCCACGCCGCACAGGATGATCAGCACGCCGAGCATCTCCAGCAGCAGCAACGGCCGCCACTCCGGCACGTCGAAATGGTTCAGGCGCCGGGTCATGCCCATGAAGCCAAGGAAGTAGGACGGCATGAAGGCGCAGTAGAAGCCGACCAGCCAGCACCAGAACGCAGCGCGGCCCAGCGGGTCGTAGAGCTTGAAGCCGAAGGCCTTGGGGAACCAGTAGGTGAGGCCGCACAGGTAGCCGAACACCGCGCCACCAATGATCACGTTATGGAAGTGCGCGATCAGGAACAGGCTGTTGTGCAGCAGGAAGTCGGCACCCGGCACGGCGAGCAGTACGCCGGTCATGCCGCCGATGCTGAAGGTGACGATGAAACCCACGGTCCACAGCATCGGCGTTTCGAAGCGCACCCGTCCCCGGTACATGGTGAACAGCCAGGTGAAGATCTTCACCCCGGTCGGCACGGCGATGATCATGGTCATGATGCCGAAGAACGCGTTGACATTGGGCCCGGCGCCCATGGTGAAGAAGTGGTGCACCCAGACGATGAACGACAGCACGGTGATGACGATGGTCGCCCATACCAGCGAGTAGTAGCCGAACAGGCGCTTGCGCGAAAAGGTCGATGCCACTTCCGAGAAGATGCCGAACGCCGGCAGGATCAGGATGTACACCTCCGGGTGGCCCCAGGCCCAGATGAGGTTGATGTACATCATCGGGTTGCCGCCCAGTTCGTTGGTGAAAAAGTGCATGCCCAGGTAGCGGTCCAGGGTGAGCATGAACAACGTCGCGGTGAGGATGGGGAAGGCCGCCAGGATCAGGATCGAGGTGCACAGCACGGTCCAGGTGAACACCGGCATGCGGAACAGGGTCATGCCGGTGGTGCGCATCTTGAGGATGGTGACGAAGAAGTTCAGGCCCGTGAGCAAGGTGCCGACGCCGGATATCTGCAGCGACCAGATGTAGTAGTCCACGCCAACCCCTGGGCTGTAGCCGATGCCGGACAACGGCGGGTAGGCGACCCAGCCGGTGCGGGCGAACTCGCCGACACCGAGGGAAATGTTGACCAGCAGGGCACCGGCAACGAACAGCCAGAAGCTGACCGCGTTGAGGAACGGATAGGCCACGTCGCGGGCGCCGATCTGCAACGGCACCACGATGTTCATCAGGCCGACCACGAACGGCATGGCCATGAAGAAGATCATGATCACCCCGTGGGCGGTGAAGATCTGGTCGTAATGCTCCGGTGGCAGGTAGCCCGGCGAGCCATCGGCGGCCATGGCCTGCTGGGTGCGCATCATCAGCGCATCGGCGAAACCGCGCAGCAGCATTACCAGGGCGACCACGATGTACATCACACCGATGCGCTTGTGGTCGACCGAGGTGAACCACTCCTGCCACAGGTACGTCCACTTGCGCTTGTAGCTGATCGCGCCTACGCCGCCGATGCCGATCAGCCCGACCACCGCCAGCGTGTACATGATGATGGGCTCGCCGAGGGGGATGGCATCCCAGGTCAGTTTTCCGAACATGTGCGTTACTCCTTGCCGGGTTGCGCTGCATCAGCTTGTGGGTCGCTCAGGCGCCGCTCGACCTCGCGCGAGCGCTTGATACCCTGGTACTTGTCGATCAGTGACTGGAACAGGTGTGTGTCGACCGCGGCGTAGTGCTCCACCGGGTGGGCGACGCTGGGCTTGGCCAGCTGCGTGTAGCTGGCCTGGTCGAGGCGCCGCTGCGAACCACGGACCTTGGCCACCCAGGCGTCGAAGCCGGCCGGGTCGAGGGCAAGGGCCTTGAAGTGCATGTCGGAAAAACCGGGGCCGTTGTAGTTGGCGGCGATGCCGGTATAGCTGCCGGCATGGTTGGCGATCAGGTGCAGCTGCGTCTGCATGCCGGCCATGGCGTAGATCTGCCCGCCCAGGGCGGGGATGAAGAACGAGGTGATGGCCCCGTCCGAAGTCACCCGGAAGTCCACTGGCGTGTCCACCGGCATGGCCAGCTCGTTGACCGAGGCAATGCCCAGCTCGGGGTAGACGAACAGCCACTTCCAGTCGGTGGCAATCACCTGCACCTTGATCGGGCGGGCGTCGGATTGCAGCGGGCGGTAGGGGTCCAGCGCATGGGTGGAGCGCCAGGTGACGATGCCGAGGACGATGATGATGACCAGCGGCACGCCCCAGACCACCAGCTCGATGGCCCGTGAGTGGCTCCACTCCGGTGTGTACCGCGCCTTGACGTTGGAGGCCCGGTAATGCACCGAGAACACCAGCGCCATGACCATCACCGGCAGCACCACGATCAGCATCAGCAGCGTGGCGAGGAAGATCAGGTTGCGCTGCTCCAGGCCGACCTGGCCCTTGGGGTTGAACAGCACCATGTCGCACCCGGACAACTGCAGCGCGATGCCCCCCAGCACCAGCAGGCCGAGCAGCCTGGCGGCTTCCGTATATGCCTTTGCCATGTTCTAGTCCCGTATTGTGTTACTGAATGTTCAGGCTTGTTGAGTTAGAAGAAGGGCGAGTGGGGGAAGGTTGTATGGAATCTGCGCATTGGCGACGAGTGGTGATGTGCAGGGGTTGTCGCGCGTCCAGCCTGGCCGGCTGTCCGATGGTTCGGATTGTTTTGCAGCGGGCGGTTCAACCCGACGATCTATGGAGGACAACATCAACGAGGGCTGCCCCATGAAAAAGAGAGGCGAGACGTATCGCAACTGGTGCGATCCGATCCTGCACCATCAGGTCCACGAGGAAACCCTCGACGACGGCACCAGCCTGGAGGTGCAGACGCGCCTGTCACGCACGGGGGCAACCCAGCTGTTCATCGGGGTGTATCTGGCCGATGGCACGGCCTTGTACGAACGGGCCTATGCCCGGCGACCCGGCGAAACCATGAGCCGGGCGCTTGTGTGGGGGGTGGGGCGCGCCCGGCGGATGGCGGCCGAGCGCCGGGCGCCCAGTGTCGAGTCACTTGGCGGCTAAAGCTCAACCGTCGGACTGTTCCTCGGGCGGCACCTGGCCTTCCGGCCAGTCGGGGGCTTCCTGTTCAGGTTCAGGCTTGGGAACAGGCTCGCCGGGATTGTGCGGCACCTCGTCGACATACGGGTCGGGGTGGTTGGGGTCGATCATGGCGTGTCTCCTTGCAGGTTGGTTACCTGGCTTAGGTCGCCCTGGTTCGCCAGCTGTTCAACTGGATGTCGCCAATGGAACGTCGCGCCTCAGGGGTGTTCCATTGAGCAAGCCCGCACCGGGAAACGATCAGGGAGTGATAGGTAATGATTCATCTGGGTTGCGCAGGTTGGAGCCTGCCTCGCCAGTACGCCGATGCGTTTCCAGCGCCCGGCAGCCACCTGCAGCGCTACGCCACGGGGTTGAACGCGGTCGAGATCAACAGTTCGTTCTACCGGCCGCATCGGCCCGAAACCTATGCCCGCTGGGCAGCGTCGGTTACGGCGGATTTCCGCTTTGCCGTGAAGCTGCCGAAGCACATCACCCACGAGCTGCGCCTGCGTGGCGCCATGCCAGCGTTGGAAACGTTCCTTGCCCAGTGCGGCCAGTTGGGCGAGCACCTGGGCTGCCTGCTGGTGCAATTGCCCCCTTCGCTGGATTACGACCGAGAGACCGCCTGGCCATTCTTTGCCGACTTGCGTGCCCGCTATACCGGGCCGGTAGCGTTGGAGCCCAGGCATGTCAGCTGGCAGGCCGCACAGTCGATGCTGAACGACCTGCAGATCGCCCAGGTGGCAGCCAGCCCGTCGCGCTTCGACACCGATGCCCAGCCAGGCGGCTGGCCCGGCCTGGTCTACTGGCGCCTGCATGGCGAACCGCGCATCTATCACAGCGCCTACGCCGACGCCTATCTTCGACGCCTGGCCGAGCAGTTGCAGCGCAGCCGCGCCGCTGGCGTGCCGAGCTGGTGCGTCTTCGACAACACGGCTTCCGGTGCTGCAGTGGGGGACGCCTTGCGGTTGCAGCGCTACCTGCGCTGAATCGGGCAAGGCGGGCGTTCAGCCCGCTTCCATGGCGGTGTTCTTTTTCCAGCCACGCAGGTTCATCGCGCACAGGCAAACCTGCAGCATGATCAGGGCCCAGGCCTGGACTTGCCAGCCCCAGATCGCCCACAGCAGGTTGCTGGCAATGAAACAGCAGAAACCCAGCTTGCGCCGGCCAGGGCGGCGCGAGCCTATGCACCAGGCGGCCAGCACGGTCAGGGCCATGGCGGGCCATTGCAACAAGTCGATCCAGTATTCCATCCACACCCTTCCACGGTGCGCCTGCGCGCCCGGCGGGGCGCGCAGGCCGTTATCAGGCGGCGTTCTGCTCGCCCTTGAGCAGTTTCTTCTGGGCTTGCATGGCCTGGCCCATCTCTTCCAGCGCCTGGTTGCCCAACAGCTTGCGCGCGGTCGGGAACAGCTCGCTTTCCTCTTCTTCGATATGGTGCTCCAGCAGCTCTTTCATGACCTTGACCCGGCCGGCGAACTCGAGGGTGCCGGTGTCGGTCTGCAGCAGGTCCGGCAGCACCAGGGAGTCGACGGCACGGTGCTCTTCCTTGGCCTCGTAGTACATCTTCGCCTCTTCCTTGCCGCCGGCCTGCTTGATCGCCGGGTAGAGAATTTCCTCTTCAAGGGCAGTATGGATGGTCACCTCCTGCTTGATGCGTTCGAGCAGCTCGCTGCGTTTTTTCACCGCACGCTCGGTGGTGGAGGACAGCTCCTCCAGCAGCTTCTTCACCAGCTCATGGTCCTGGACCAGCAGATCGATTGCGTTCATGAATCACCTCTTCGGGCTCGGAAAAAATCACGGTTGCCTTCGATGGAGTGAAACGCTGGGCGCAAGGTTCAAAGCGGTTGATCAACGCACCGTGGCGCAGCGGCACGGGGGGCGATGACCAGCGAGTCAGAATAAATGAATCTTTTTGTCATTCGCGGGCTCAATTAGCCTGAATCAACGGAGGAGAGCCCAATGGCAGGACAGCAGTTGTTTGTGATCGAGTACGAGCTTCATGGGGAATTTCGGACGTTCATCATCCGTCAGGAACGCATGGACAATGCCGAAGCCTGGCACTGGGCAAGTTGCGATGCCGGCGTGGGGATCATCCCCAGGTTTGGCCAGCACAAGATCAAGAAGGTCAGCCGGCCGATGGCCGAACGTTACGGGTTGGCCAATGTGCGTTGGCGGGCGTCGGGCCAGGGGCCTGAGTTCGTTGCACCGCCCATCGATGTGAAGAAGTTCTCGAACGGGTCTTCCGGCGGGGCGTGAAGGGCTTTGCTGGCCATTGCGTGGTAGATCAGGGCCGCAGTTGCGGCCCTTGATCGGAGAGGAAAGTTTGTGGAGATTCTGCCGTTACTCAATAGCTTGTTGCTGGCGCGTGGCCCGGGCGGCCAGGAAGATGAGGTCCGGGCCGTAGCCCGGCAAGCGCTGGCCGCCCGTTGCGAGGAGGTGCATGACGACAGCGCCGGCAACGTTATCGGTGTCATCCGCTCGGCGGTCCCCGCCGACCCCGCAGCGGCGATACGGGTCATGGCCCACCTCGATGAAATCGCCATGATCGTCAAGAAAGTCAGGCCGGACGGCAACCTCGAGGTGCTGGCGCTGGGTGGCGCGCAGCCCATCAGTTTCGGCGTGTGCCCGGTCGACATCATGGCCGATCAGCAGCTGCTTCCCGGTGTCCTGTCCTACGGTTCGATGCACAACAGCGGGCAGTCGGGGAGCGGGCGCGACGTGTTGTCCGGCGCCGTGCAATGGAAGGATGTCTACGTGGTCACCCGCATGACCCCACAGGCGCTCGAGCAGGCCGGTGTGCGTCCGGGCACGCGCGTGGTGCTGAGCCAGCATTGGCGGCAGCCGTTCCAGGTCGAGGACTGTATTGCCGCGCATTTTCTCGATGACCGCGCACCGCTGGCGGCGGTGATTCATTGCGCGCACTTGCTGCAACAGCGGCGCAGCGAACTGCGCCAGGATGTCTGGTTCGTGCTGACCACCCATGAAGAAGAGTCCAACGCCGGCGCCATGTATGCCGCCTCCAGGCTGCCGGGCGACACGACGATTGCGGTGGAGGTCGGGCCGGTGCTGGAGGAATACGGCACCCGCCTGTCAGCCGACCCGATCATCAATACCGGCGACCAGAAAGGCTATTACAGCCGCAGCGTGGTGCAGGCCCTGATGGCCGCCACGCGCAGGGCAGGGTACACGCCGCAGCCGGCCCTGCTGGTGGATTTCGCCTCGGACGCGAGCGCAGTGCTCAGCACCGGGACCGATGCCCGCGCCGGGTGCATTGCCATCCCGACCGAGAACACCCACGGTTTCGAGATGGTACTGCGCGAGGGCATCAGTGCCTGTGCTGCCAGCCTGCTGGAATATGTGCTGCAACCGGACGGCGCCGTCACTCCTGCGCAATGATCGAGATCTTGCCGTTGCGTTCGACGATGGCGAACTTGATCTGCTCGACGCGTTCGAGGCCCTGGCTGTCGCGGGCCGACTCGAGGATGTCGTCTTCGGTCAGCCGTGCCCGCCGCATGCGCTGGTGGAGGAAACGCCCCTGTTCCACCACCAGGGTGGCGTGGCCGTCGAGCAGGCGTGCCAGGCGCCGGGAATTGAGCTTGGCCAGTGACAGGCCGACATCCAGCACGATCAGCGTGGCGATCACCAGGATGGCGTTGAGAAAGGAGAAATCCTCGCCGAGCAAGGCCTGCTGGGTTGCCTCGCCGATGATCAGCAGGAGGACGAAGTCGAAGGTGGTCAGGTCGGCCAGCGAGCGCCTGCCGGCCACGCGAAACAGCAACATCAGGGCGATGTACATGGCGGCGGCGCGCAGGATCGAATCCATGTCGTCGAGCTCCTAGGGGTAGAGGAAGGTGGCGAAATGCACGGCGCTGCTCGGCCCGGCCCTGATCACACCTTCGAGCCTGCCGACATGTTCGCTGCGCAAGGTCAGGTACAGGGTGGCGACGCCGTCTGCGCTGGTGCCAAGCTGCAACTGCAGCGACTGGCCATGGGAGCGTGACACTTGCGGCTCGGGCTGCATGGTTTCGATGCTGGCTTCGCGCAGCAGGCTGCCGCCGAGCACCACCACCACCGGCTCGCCTGGCTTGCCGCGTACCGTGATGCGCAGGTTGTCGGTGGTGCCGCTGCGGCTGAGCCGCTGATATTCGACCTGCACGCGACCATCGTCACTGGCCACCTGGGCGTCACTCAGCGGGCCGTTGCCAAACAGCCCGGCCAGGGCCAGCAGCACGATCACTACCAGCACGTACCAGCCCACCCGTTCGAAGCGCCACACGCGCTGCTGCATGCGCATGTCTTCCTCGACCGGGTGATGCCTTGAAACCAGCTCGTCGTCGCTCATGTACGTAGCCCTCAGGCGCGCTCGCCGCGCAACCAGCGCTGGTGGTAATGGGCCAGGTGCGACAAGCCATACAGCGCACCCTGGCGCATGACATCTGCCCGCTCGCCAAAAAAGCGCTGGGTACGCGTGAACACGGCCAGCGGTTCACCGGTGAATGCCCAGGCGAAACACAGGGTGCCAGGGGCGATGGCGTCCTGCGGCTCTGGCCCGGCGACACCGGTGCAGGCGATGGCCACCGTGGCATCGCTGTCTTTGAGGGCGCCCAGTGCCATCTCCCAGGCCACTGCTTCACTGGTCAGGCCGTAGCGTTCGATGGTCTGTGGGTTGACGCCGAGCAGGCGCTTCTTGGCGCTGGGCGCGTAGACCACGTAGCCGCTTTCCAGCACCTCACCGGTGCCGGGCAGCGCCGCCAGCAGCGCAACCATGGCGCCGGCGGTGCAGGATTCTGCAGTGGTCAGCATCAGCTTGTGGGTTTTCAGGTAATCGATGGCCTCGAGTACGGGGTCGGTCGCCATGGCAGGTCACTCATGCGTTGTTTTGTGGTGGACGTGTTTCCTGCACGGTTGGTTCAGTGCAGGTGAGCCGTCCATCAACGCGAGGTAAAGCCTGCTGAACTTTGCCCGGCCTGGTGGCTTCCTCTTTATAGGAGGGTGGTGGTGCGCAGCATGGCACCGCTGCCGGTCTAACCAGAGGAGAGGCGATCATGACCGAGCCTGTAACGTATTTCTGGATCGCCGTGGCGGCGATCATTCTGTTGGTCGACCTGTGGGCCATCGTCAGCGTGTTCCGTAGCGACAAGCGCGACGTAACCAAGGCCATGTGGGCACTGCTGTTGCTGGCCCTGCCGGTTGTCGGCCTGGCCATCTGGGGTGTGCTCGGGCCACGCGGCATCAAGCGCGGCAGCGGGCCCTCTTCACCTGAACACAGCAAGGGCTAGCACGGCGGGGCGGCAGTACGGTCGCAGTGGGGAGGTGCTGCATGGCACCGGCTGTGCCGGTGTTCGCGGGTCAACCTGCCCCCACACGTACCCGATCAATGAATCCTGTGCAGTCCACATCACTCCCACCTTCCAGGAGCCATCGTGCCACGCATCATCACTCCCGCTACCCCCGAGCACGAAATCGACGAACACAACGCTCGCATGTTCGGCTCGCCAAAGGAGCGGCTGGATTTCTACCGCCATGAGATCCAGTACGAAACCAGCATCCTTGCCAATCGCACCGACGCCTACCTCACGGCACAGTCCTTTCTGGTCATTGCATTCGTATCGTCGATGGGTAACCTGAACCAGAGCTGGGGCGAGATGTTCACCCTGATCGTGCCGCCGTTTCTCGCCTTGCTCGGGGTGCTCAGTACACTCAATGCCTGGCCGGGCATCCGGGCCGCCTACAAGATCATCGAGCACTGGCAACTGAAACAGAGCCACCTGCTGCGCAGCGAGCCGTTGATGGGCCTGGCCTATGATGAGTCGCCGCTGTTCAGCGAGGCCGAAACCTCGCAGGCGGGGCACCGCAAGTCGTTGCTGTTTTCGCTGCGCACACCGTGGATATTCCTGGTGTTCTGGATCGTGCTGGGTGGGTACGCGGTGTTCATTCAGCTGGCTTGAGGTTGGGCGCAGGGGCCTTGGGCGACAAGGCCCCGTACGGGCTCAGCGTCGGCTACGGCGCAGTGCGGCCAGTGCGCAGCCTGCCAACAGCAGCATGGCCGTAACAGCCAGCAAGCCAGGTTTGTCGGGCCGCTTGGGGCGCCCGCCCGGCAGACTGCGCCGATCGCCCTCGGTTGCCCAGGCATCGATGGGGGTCAACTGCAGACGCGTGCCGTCGACCAGGGTCAAGGTCAGGTCCTTGATATCGCCAGCCGCACGCCCCGGGAACACCGGTTCGCCGGTGGCATCGAGTGCGTCGTAGATGAACCGTTGCCCTTCGAGCCAGCCGACCGCGGTCAGCAGTTCGGGCCCCAGGTAGTATTTGCCGTCAAGGAAGAACCCGGGAAACTGATGCGCCCGCTCCAGGCTCTCCACGCTGTACCGCTCGCCCGGCCGCATGCCGGTTACCGGATCGATCATGGCTGGCTCCCGGCGAATGCGTGGTCAGGCCCCAAGGTGCCGGCAGCAGCGCCTGGCACGAGGATGACCTTGCGGCAGTCGTCCTGCTTCTGGTCGAACATCCGATAGCCCAGGGCCGCTTCTTCCAGGGCCAGGCGGTGGGTGACGATCAGCTCAGGCGACAGGCGCCCGGCCTCGATATGTTCGAGCAGTTCGGGTAGAAACTTCTGCACATGGGTCTGGCCCATCTTGAAGGTCAGGCCCTTGTCGAAGGCATCGCCAAACATGAAGGCGTGGATGAAACCGGCGTACACCCCCGGCACGCTGACCACACCGCCACGGCGTACGGCGGCGATGCTCTGGCGCAGCGCCTTGCCACTGCTGCCTTCGAGCTTCAGCGTGGTCAGCACCGTTTCGGTGGTGCTGCCCTTGGCTTCGAAGCCGACCGCATCGATCACTGCATCCACGCCGCGCATGCCTGGGGTCAGGCGGATGATGCTGTCGGCCGGGTCGTCATCCTGCTCGAAGTTGATCGGTACCACACCGTAGGCGTCGCGGGCGAATGCCAGGCGGTAGTCGTTGTCATCGACCATGAAGATCGTCTGGGCGCCGAGCATGCGTGCGCAGGCCGCGCTCAGCAGGCCGACCGGCCCGGCGCCATAAATCGCCACGGTCGAACCTTGGCCGACCTGGGCATTGGTCACGGCCTGCCACGCCGTCGGCAGGATGTCCGAGAGGAACAGCACCTTGTCGTCGGGCAGGGCGGTGGGCACCTTGAACGGGCCGACGTTGGCCTTGGGCACCCGCACGAAATCGGCCTGGCCACCGGGTACGCCGCCGTACAGGTGGCTGTAGCCGAACAGCGCCGCACCTGGCGGGATGCTCTTCTTGTTGAGGATCGCGCCACGCCCGGTGTTGGTGGTTTCGCAAGCGGCGAACTGCTCGAGCTGGCAGAAAAAGCAACTGCCACAGGCAATCACGAAGGGGATCACTACACGGTCGCCAACCTGCAGGTTGGTGACGCCGCGGCCGGTCTCCTCGACGATGCCCATGAACTCGTGACCGAAGATATCGCCGGGCTCGGTCTGCGGAATCTTGCCGTGGTACAGGTGCAGGTCGGAGCCGCAGATGGCGGTGGCGGTGACCCGCAGGATGATGTCGTCCTCGTCCTGGATGGCCGGGTCAGGGACATTGTCGACCCGGACGTCCTGGGCCCCGTGGTATGTCAATGCTCTCATGGGTTCAGCTCCTGCAATGGCGGGTGGTGTTGAGGCTGCTCTATGCAGGGGAAGCCAGGGGGAGAGGGAAAGTTCAGGTGGAAGCATTCAGTGGCGAACCCAGCGCCCCAGTGAACGCGTTCGAGTGAACCTTGTTTCGTCGTCAGGGCTCGACTGACAAACAGTGGAGGGCGGCCAACATGAATGCGCTTAGCGGGCAGATCAGCGTGGAGCAGCGCCGGCTCGAGGCGATCAACCGCTGGTTCTGCCTGTTCGACGATGTCGAACGACGGCGGGACTGCCCGAGCAGCCATCACGAGGAGCTGCTGCGTCAGGCCGAAGAGTTGGACCGCCTCGGCCTGGTGTCCTGGGAGCAGTGCCGTGACCTGCGGCGGCTGGCGGACCGCGCCTTCCTCAAGGCTATTGCCGGCGCTGATTACCACGGCCAATGAAGCGCTTGCACCAATGCATGGACCCCGCATTACCGCCGCGCGGTTCATTGGCCCGCTGGGTAAATGTCACAGATCATCACGAGTGAACTCATCGACACATGGCTACGTCCCTCGAAGGGAATGCCTGCAGAAAACCGGCATTTGTCCAACAATCCGCTTCGAGGACGTAATGATGGAAAAGACCGATCAAAGCTCGACCTCTCCGCCCGACCGCAACGCGGACCATGTACATGCCATTGGCGAAGAAGCCGGGGCCTTGCTGGGTGAGGCCAGGCAGAAAGGCAGCGAGCAGCTGGAGCACTACCGCGACAGTGCCGCCGACCAGCTCGACTCCCTGCAGGAAGGCGCACGGTCGGCCGCAGCGGCCCTGGAAGGCAATGACAGCCTTGGCCTGTCGCGGTACCTGACCCAGGCGGCGGAGTGCATGGGCGATTTTGCCGAACAGGTGCGCCACGAAAGCGCCGAAAGCCTGTTGCAACGTGGTGCGCAGCTGGCGCGGAGCAACCCGGCCTTGTTCCTCGCCGGCAGCGTGGCCGTCGGCTTTGCCATTTCACGCTTCATGCGTGCCAGCGATACCCATGCGGGTAGCTCTTCGGTAGCAGCGCATGGCTTCACCGAGCCGCGGCCGGCGCAGCCAGTCATGCCCGACCGGGGCAGTGACGTATCCACCCGTGAACCCTATACCCCGGTCGACCCGATCGGGCCCGGTGCCGGCACGCCGGTCAGTGGCAGCCCGTTCGAACGTGACCCGCTCAAAGGAGGCGAATGATGAACAAGGATCCTTTACACACTACCTCTGGGTTGCATGCAGCGGCTGACGACCCTGTCGGCATCGGTGGCTTGCTGCGTCAGCTGATGCGTGAGGTGCCTGAGCTGTTCACCAAGGAACTGGCCCTGGCCAAGGCCGAGCTGCAGCACAACCTGGCCACCCTGAAGGCTGGCACTGCAGCCGTGGCGGCCGGGGCGATCGTGATCCTGGCGGGGTTCATCATGCTGTTGCTGGCCGCGGTCTACGCGCTGGCCCTGGTGGTCCAGCCATGGCTGGCGGCGCTGATCGTGGGTGCGGTCACGCTGGTGATCGGCTTCATCATGCTGCAGTCGGGCAAGAAGCAGTTCGAGCCTGGCCACCTGGCCCCTGACCGTACCTTGCATGCCATGCAACAGGACAAGGACACGCTGACGAGGAAACTGCCATGACCACTTCCTTCGAACACGAGGCGCACAAGGACCCGGAGCAACTCGAGCAGGAAATCAATGCCAAGCGCGAGCATATCAGCGACCTGGTCGATGCCCTGGAACAGCGGCTGAGCCCGGGGCAGATGGTCGACCGGGTGCTGGCCTACGCCAAGGGCAATGGCGGTGAGTTCTTCACCAACCTGGGCACCACCCTGAAGAACAACCCCGTACCGGCCACCCTGACCGTGCTGGGCCTGGCGTGGCTCGGGCTCAACCAGAACCGGCCGTTCAACCCAGGGCCGGCGCACCATGGGCCAGGGCTTGGCGAAAAGCTTGGCGAGGCGGTGGACACCGTGAAGGGGGCCTTCGCCTCGGCAGGCGAAACCATGCATGACGCCAGCCAGAAAGTCCGCATGAAAGCCCACGACATGCGCGACCGCGCCAGTGAGCTGGGCAGCGGTGCGCGTGAATCGATGGGGGCATCTGCCGATACCCTGCGCGGTTCCGCACACAAGGTTGGCGACCAGGCAACGGCACTGAAAGGCCAGTTCGACCATCTGTTGCAGGAGCAGCCGCTGGTGTTGGCCGCGCTGGGCATTGCCCTGGGGGCTGCGTTGGGCGCGGCGCTACCCGGTACCCACAAGGAGGATCAGCTCATGGGCGCCAGTAGTGATCGGCTGGCGGACACGCTCAAGAGCAAAGGCAGCGAGGTGAAGGCCACAGTCGCGCAGACCCTGGCCCAGGGCGCCGACACACCGCCGGTGCAGCCAGGGCGCAACGCGGACGGCTCCGACCTGTCATCAGGCCTGGGCTTCAATTCCTGAACCTGCAGTGTTTCCAGCACCACCCCTTCGGCATGCGCTGGAGGGGCAGCTGCCGGGGTCAGGCCGCAGGCCTGACGACCGGCGGTTTGATCTCCCCCAACTGCTCGCCAATGACCGCGAGCAACTGGTCAAGCGCCCAGGGCTTGGGCAGAAACACCGCACCCGCCGGTAACCGGGTGCTGGCCGCGTCGTGGTAACCACTCATGACGATGATCCGGGTCGCCGGTTGACGGTCATGAATTTCCTGCGCAAGCGCCAGCCCGTTCAACGGGCCGGGTGTTCTGACGTCGGTGAGCAACAACGAAAATGCCTGCTGCAACGACAGGCGCCGGCCTTCTTCGGCGGTACCCACCGGAAAGACCGAGGCGCCGAGGTCTTGCAGGGCGCAGGTCAGCAGTTCACGCAGGATCGGCTCGTCCTCCACCAGCAGGATGGTCGGGTGCACAGCGGATGACTCGTAGGTGTTCATGGCAATACTCAAACAGCGCGCACGGGTGGAAAGAAGGGACGTCCGGGTCAGCTTGCGTCTATCAATGCAGGCGGTGGCAGTGCGCTATCATGCGACAGCGACTGCTGGCCGAAAATTCATTTTTTACTGACAGGCTGTGTGCAGCGACCGGGCAAAGCCACGCGTTGGCATTGCCCGGGGGGGAACCGGCCAGGTCAGGCACCGGGCTCCTGACCCAGGCGCTTGAGCAGTGCCCTGGCTGCGGCTTCGGACGACGCAGGGTTCTGGCCGGTGATCAGGTGGCCATCCTCGACTACATGGCTGGCCCAGTCGGCAGCCTTGGAGTACTCCCCACCGTTGGCCTTGAGCATGTCTTCGATCAGGAACGGCACCACCTCGCTCAACCCGACCGCCTGTTCTTCGCTGTTGGCGAAGCCGGTCACCCGCTTGCCCTTGACCACCGGGTGCCCGTCGGGGGCCTTCACGTCCTTCAGCACACCGGGTGCATGGCACACCGCTGCAATCGGTTTGTTCGAGGCATAGAACGCTTCGAGCAAGGTCCGTGAGCTGGCGTCCTCGGCCAGGTCCCACAACGGCCCGTGCCCGCCGGGGTAGAACACCGCATCGAAATGGTAGGGGTCTATTTCCGCGAGCGGTACGCTGTCGGCCAGGGCCATCTGCCCTTCGGTGTCGTGGGCGAAGCGCCGGGTTGCCTCGGTCTGGGCGTCGGCCTCATCGCTTTTCGGATCCAGCGGCGGCTGGCCGCCCTTGGGCGAGGCGAGGGTGACATCGACACCGGCATCGATGAACACGTAGTAGGGCGCGGCGAATTCCTCCAGCCAGAAACCGGTTTTCTTGCCGGTGTTGCCCAACTGGTCATGCGAGGTCAAGACCATCAAAATGTTTTTCATGCAAGCATGTCCTCCGAACGTCAATGGGCAGTGCGCGGCTCGCCCTGCATTACTGTGGGAGGGTTGGCGCAGCAAAGCGTTCCATGACTTTCCCGGAACCGCAGCGCCCACGGCATTGCCGAATGTACCGTGAACGTCTGCCGGGGGGTTGCAATGTCACGTCTTCCGATCATTGGGGTAACGGCCTGTTCCTACACGGTAGGCCCGCATGCGGTGCAACTGAATGACGACAAGAACGCGCGGGCGGTGGCCTCTGCGGCCAAGGGGTTACCCGTGATCGTGCCGATGTTCCCGGAACTGCTCGACCCCGCCGACATCATCGCTAGCCTGGACGGGTTGTTGTTCACCGGCTCGCCTTCGAACATCGAACCGCACCACTACGATGGGCCGCCCAGCCCACCCGGAACCCAGCACGACGCCGCACGTGACCACCTTGCGCTGCCCCTGTGGCGGGCAGCCGTCGCGGCGGGCTTGCCGGTGCTGGGCATCTGCCGAGGTTTTCAGGAAATGAACGTGGCCTTTGGCGGTAGCCTGGTGCAACAGCTTCATCAACCCGGTGCTGAACACGAGCCGCCCGCCAATGAGCCGGTCGAAGACCAGTACGCACCGGCCCATCGGCTGGCGGTCCGGCCTGGCGGCATGCTGCAACGGCTGGGCTTCCCTGAGCATATCGAAGTGAATTCGGTGCACGGCCAAGGGATCGAGCGGGTTGGCCAAGGCCTGCGTATCGAAGCCGTGGCCGAGGACGGGCTGGTCGAGGCGCTTTCCGTGGAAGGCAGCCGGGCGTTTGCCCTGGGCGTGCAATGGCACCCGGAATGGCAGGTGCTGTTCTACCCGCAGTACCTGGCGATTTTCCAGGCATTCGGCGCAGCGTGCCGGGCGCGGGCGGCACAGCGGCCGAGGTGAAGCGGGTAAAACTGAACATTGCCGCGCGTGCACCCTCCAATGGCAGGTGACCTGGAGGATTCTCAATGCAGCCAGAAACCGAAGGACTTGAACAGCAGGGGCCGGGCAAGGTCCCGTTCATCAACGACCCACTCAAGCCTACCTCCCTACCGCTGAACGATGCCGATGCCACGGACGCAGCCGAGTCCGAGCAGGACATCGACGACGACGGCGAGGCGCTTTGAACAGGAGCAGCGCGATGGACACTTACCATGTGAGCCCGGCGGGTGACGGCTGGGAGCTCCGGAAGACCGGGGCCGACCGGGCTTCCCGGCGCAGTGTTAGCAAAGCCGAGATGCTCGGCCTGCTGCCTGATTTCTTTGCCGGCAAGACCGCCTCGGTAAAGATCCACAAGGCCGACGGCAGCATCGAAGAAGAGCGTACCTATCCGCGCGCCGCCGACCCGAGGCGCACCAAGGGCTGACCTCGCGATGGTCGTGGTGCACGGGTGATCGGCATGCACGAGAAGGTGAGCACACCCCGGCAGACCGCAGCTTTTCTGGCCCTGGCCACGGTGATGGTGCTGGCCTCCGGGCTGGCGCCGCTGGACCGGACAGACTGGCTGGTGGAAAACGTCCTACCGGTAGCGTTGTTACTGACACTGGCGTTGACCGGTCGCCGCTGGCGGTTTTCGCCACTGGCCTATCTGGCCATCGTCATGCTGTTGGCGATTCATGAACTGGGGGCGCATTTCACTTACGCCAAGGTGCCTTACGATGCCTGGCTGGGTGCGCTTACCGGCCATTCGCTGAATACCGCGATGGGCTGGCAACGCAATCAGTTCGATCGCCTGGTTCATCTGAGTTATGGCCTGCTGTTCGTCTGGCCGATCAGGGAACTGCTGCAACGCCACGCACGCCTGAACGGCGCCTGGCTGGCGCTGTGCGCGGTGGCGATGGTGCTGGCGACGTCGGCCCTGTATGAACTGTTCGAATGGGTAGGGGGCCAGTACTTGGGCGACGACCGCGCACAAGCATTCCTGGCAACCCAGAAAGACCCTTGGGACGCGCAAAAGGACATGGCCCTGGCGTTGGCCGGCGCTTGCGCGTGCCTGCTCATCCAGCAGCTGGCCGCGCGCAATCGGCCTGGGCCGCCTGCCTAGGTTGGCAAAAGCGCGGCAGGTGTTTATTCGCGATTATTTCTCATTTACACTTGGCGCCTCTCTTCGCAGCCTAGCGCTCATGCAGGATGTATCGTGTCGTTCGAGCCCGCCAAACCGACGCTGCTATCTACCTTGGTGCGTCACTATGACGAGCTGGTGGACCACATTCGCCGACGCTTCGGCGACCGAGGCATGGCACGCGACGTGGTGCACGACGTGTGCGTGCAGCTGCTCGAGCGCGGCGAAAAAGACCACGTGCGGGCGCCACTGGCGCTGCTGCGCAAGATCTCCAGCGACACCGCTGTCAGTCGCTACCGCAGCGAGCGGCGCCGCGGCGCCTGGGTACAGGCGTTCGCCGAGTTGCCAGAGGCGGCTTGCCCGGCGCCGACGCCAGCCAGCCGGTATGATGCCGAGCGCGAATTGCAGCTGCTGGCCACTGCCATCGCAAGCCTTCCGCCTCGCTGCCAGGCCGTTTTCATCATGCACAAGGTTCACCAGATGCCCCAGGCCGAAGTCGCCGAACACCTTGGTATTTCCATCAAGACCGTAGAGAAGCACCTGCGCCTGGGCGTGGCGGCCTGCAGGGAGCGGCTTGGGCGGGACGAGGTGCCTGCATGAGCAACAGGCCCGAACCGGCGCCACTGGACGATGCCCTGGGGCGACATCGTGATCAGCTCAAGCAGCTGTTCCCGGTGCCGCCTCGCAGGCCCGCGCCTTCGAAACCGGCAAGGTCGGCAGGTATAGCGTTAGTTATGGCACTTGCCTTCGCGGCCCTGGCCTGGTGGAACCCCGTGTACAAGACCGAGCGGTTCGCCACCGCCATTGGCGAGCGACGCACTGTGCTGCTGGGCGACGGCAGCCAGCTGCTGCTCGACAGCGGCACCCGTGTCGATGTCCGCTGGCGGCTGCGCAGCCGCGAAGCCGGCCTGCACGCCGGGCAGGTCCTGTTCGATGTGTCCCCGGCGCTGTACCGCCCGTTCGTGGTATCGGCGGGGCCGGCGCAAGTCGAGGTGCTTGGCACGCTGTTCAATGTGCGCCGTCTGGATGACGACAAGGTGCGTGTGACCCTGGCGCGCGGGCGCGTGCAGGTCGCCGCTGCGGGGCATGCGCCTGTCAGCCTCAGGCCAGGGCAGCAGGTCGATGCGATTGGCGGGCAACTGCAGCCGGTGGCCAAGGTCGACGCCGCCAGGGCGATGGCCTGGAAGGAGGACCGCATCGTGTTCGAGCAGACGCCGCTGGATGAAGCGGTTTCCCTGTTGCGCCACTATCGCAAGGCAGCCATCCGCCTGGACGACCCAAGCCTGGCCGCGCTCAAGCTCAGCGGGGTGTTCGACGCGCAGAATGTCGACCGGCTGCTGGCGCTGTTACCCAGCATCCTGCCCGTTGCCGTGCAACAGCAGGCGGATGGCAGCGTGCAGATCCGGCGCAAACCGCTGCGAAAATAATGCTCAGGCGCAGGTAGGGTTTCTCGATGCCCGTGGCGGCTACTGAAAAAAGCCCAGCCACAAAGGAATTCGAGAAGTGCATTTTCCGCTCCGCAGTCGTCAACTCCGCCTGTCACTGCTGGCCAGCAGCCTGCTTGTCGCCATCTCGGCCGAAGGCCGCGAAAGGCTCAACGTCGATCTGCCTGCTGCCCCGTTGGGTGAGGCCATCAACGCCCTGGCGCAGCAGTCTTCGGTACAGATCCTGTTCGCCAGCGACCTCGGCGCAGGTCGCCAGGCCCCTGCGCTGAAGGGCCGCTTCAGCGCCGAGGAAGCACTTCAGACCCTCCTCGAGGGCAGCGGCTTGCAAGCCCAGGCCAGGGATGAGCGCACCTTCGTCGTCGTTGCGCAAGGGGCACCCACAGCTGTGCCGGCAGCCCCGAGTGCGCCGGTGGAAATGGCCCAGATGGAGATCACGGCATCGCGTACCAGCAGCAGCCTGGTCTCGGCGACGCGGCAATCTACCGTTATCGAGCACGAACAACTGCAGGCGCTGCGCCAGGGCTCGGAGAGCCTGGCCACGGTACTGGCCAAGGCGGTGCCGGGCATGTCCGACTCCAGCCGCACCGTCACCGAATACGGGCAAACCCTGCGCGGGCGCAGCCTGTTGGTCATGGTCGACGGAGTGCCGCTCAATACCAACCGCGACTCGTCGCGCAACCTGGCCAACATCGACCCGGCACTGATCGAACGGGTCGAAGTCATCCGTGGCAGCAGCGCCATCTATGGCAGCGGCGCCACTGGCGGGATCATTGCCATCACCACCCGGCCTGCCGGTGGCGACAACCGCGCCGAAACCAGCCTCAGCGCCACCTCGCCGTTGACCCGCCTGGGCAGTGATGGACTGGGCGGGCAATTCCAGCAGTACTTCGCAGGCTCGCAGGGCGCGCTGGACTATGCCTTCGATTTCGGTACCCGGCATATCGGTGCTTCGTACGACGCACACGGCGAGCGCATCGCCCCGGAGCCCAGCCAGGGCGACCTGTTCGATTCGAATATCTACAACGTTGGCGGCAAGCTGGGGCTGCACCTCGACGAGAACCAGCGTATCCAGCTGGCGGCCAGCCACTACGAGGCACGCCAGGATACCGATTACGCCACCGACCCCAGCGTCGCCAGGTATCCGGCCGGTTCGCTGCCGGCCAACGCGATCAAGGGCCTGGACCTGGACGAGCAGAACCATATCCGCAACACCCTGTTGAATCTGGAGTACGAGCACCTCGACATTTTCGGCAGCAAGCTGTCTGCCCAGCTCTACTACCGCGACTACTTCACCCGCTTCACGCCCTTCGATGCGCGCGCCGTTGCCACGCGCGGCGGCAACGTCGACCAGATCATGCAGAACAGCGAAGTGTTCGGCAGCCGCCTGACCTTGCGCACACCGCTCGGCGACAGCGGCAATACCGAACTGGTGTGGGGCGGCGACTACAACCAGGAGCGCAGCGACATGCCGATCGATGTGTTCGACCCGGCAGCCTACGATGCCAGTGGCGGCCTGGTCTTCGACAAGACCGGCCGGCTCACCTACATGCCACCGCTCAAGACCCGCAGCGCCGGTGCGTTCGCCCAGTTGCAGCATCGCTTCGACGAGCACTGGTCGGTGGACGGCGGCTTGCGCTACGAGTACTCCACTGCCGAATTCGATGATTTCGTGCCGTTGTCCGAATCCAGGGCGGCTTCGCCGGTGGCGGTGGAGGGTGGAAAGATTCATTACGATGCGCTGCTGTCGAACCTCGGCATCGTCTATTCACCGGTGCTTGGCCAGGAAATCTATGCCTCCTTCAGCCAAGGCTTCCAGCTGCCTGACGTGGGCATCCAGTTGCGCAATGCACGGCGTGGCTTCGACCTTGGCGCCTCGAACCTGGAGCCGGTCAAGACCAACAACTATGAACTCGGCTGGCGCGGTGAGCTGGGCGCCAACACGCTCGGTACCCTGGCGCTGTTCTACACCACCTCCAAGCTGGGCGACGTGCAGAGCTTCAACAATGGCCTGATTCTCACCCGCACCCAGGAGCGCATCTACGGTGTCGAAGTCAGCGCCGACTGGCTGTCGGACGATGCCGTGTGGGGGGCCGGCGGCAGTGCCAACTGGATGCGCGGGCGCGAGAAGCCGGACGGCAACGGCTGGCAGGACATGACCGGCTACCGGGTGCCGCCGCTGAAACTGACCGCCTATGTGCAGTACAAGCCGACCCTGGACTGGAGCAACCGCCTGCAAGCCACGTTGTTCGACGGCAAGGACTACAGGCTCGATGGCCTGGACAGCTTTGGCCGACACCAGGTGAGCAGCTATACGACCGTCGACCTGATCAGCCAGTACCAGGTGTCCGCTGACGACGAGGTGAGCGTCGGCATCCAGAACCTGTTCAACCGGGACTACTACCCGCTCTACAGCCAGTTGTTGCGCAACAACAACAATACCAGCCACTTGCCAGCCCCAGGCGCGGTGGTGACCGCCAGCTATACGCACAACTGGTGACGCTACCCGTCGAGCACTGGCGGCGGGGGACCGATGGCAGTCGCGCTGTATAGTTTTTCGACTATAACTGTACAATAAATATATTTTGTATAGTATTTGAGTCGAAGCGATGGCGACGTCCACCACAGCGCGTTGGGCCTGGCTGGCCCTGTTGCTCCTGCTCGCCGGGCCGGCCCCCGCCGACTGGCGTTCGGCAATTCCCGCTGCGCAGTTGTCCGGCAGCGGTGAGTTCACCTGGTTCGGGCTGCGCCTGTACACGGCCCGGCTCTGGTCCGGCGGGCCTGTACAGGGTTGGCAGCAGCCGTTCGCGCTGGAACTGCGCTACCACGTCGAATTGTCCCGTGACACCTTGGTGCAGGCCAGCCTCAAGGAAATGCGCAGGCTTGGCGCTGCCCCGCAGCAGCTGGATGCCTGGCGTGGTTGGCTGGAGGCGGCGTTTGTCGATGTTCGCCCAGGCCAGCGTATCACTGGCGTGTACCTGCCAGGCCTGGGCTGTCGCTTCTACGTGGATGACAGGTTGCGCCGCGAAATCGGCGACAGCGCCTTCGCCAAGGCATTTTTCGCCATCTGGCTGGGCGAGGGTGCCAGGGACCAGCAATTACGCGCCCGCCTGCTGGGCCGTTAACCATGGGGGTGAACATGTACAAGGTGCTGCTGATGACCGCCTGCCTGCTGCTGGCCAGCTGCGGCAATGTCGACGTGGATCACTACGCCCGGGAAACGCCGGCCCTCGACCTGGCGGCCTTCTTCTCGCGGCCGGTACAAGCCTGGGGCATGTTCCAAAAGCGTTCCGGCGAAGTGGTGAAACGTTTTCATGTGCGCATCGACAGCCGACGCGACGGTGAGCGGCTCATACTCGACGAGCACTTCACCTACAGCGATGGCAGCCGACAACAGCGCACCTGGACCTTGGTGCCGGACGGCCGCGGCCAGTGGAAGGGCACGGCGGGCGATGTGATCGGCGAGGCTCGCGGGCAGCTGGCGGGCAACGCGTTGCGCTGGCGCTACCGCCTGGACCTGCCGGTTGACGGCAGGCACTGGGAAGTGGAACTGGACGACTGGATGTACCTGATGGATGAAGACACGCTGATCAACCGCTCCAGCATGAGCAAGCTGGGCGTGGAAATTGGCCAGGTTACCTTGTTCTTTCGCCGCATGCCGGAGGTCACACCATGAACCTGCACCGCCTTACCGAGCTGGCCGCCGCTGGCGCCGTCAACGAACTCGAACTGCTGTCGCTGGAGGGCGGTTTCTACGTGCTGCTCGCCCTGACTGGCGCCGGCCCGGTGACCTTGAGCGACGAGCACGGGCAGGCCACGCGCCTGCGTTCGACAACCGAGGTACGCCAGCTGCTGGCTGGCTGGCCGGCAGTGCCCTGCATGCTGGTGCAGCAAGTGGTGCATGACGAAATGTGTGGCCAGCGCGACGGCCCCATCGCGCCGCTGCGGGTGCCCGTGTCGCTGGGTACGCAATGGTAGCGCGCCCGCCACGCCTGGGCCTGGTGCTGGGCGACCAGCTATCGTTCGACCTGGCCAGCCTGGCAGCGCTGGACCCGGCCCGCGACACGCTGCTGATGGCCGAGGTGCACGACGAGGCTACCTACGTGCCGCACCATCCGCAGAAGATCGTGCTGATCTTCAGTGCCATGCGCCACTTTGCCCAGGCCCTGCGCGAGCAGGGCTGGCGGGTGCAGTACGTCGAGCTGGAGACGCCCGGCAACAGCGGCTCTATCGTCGGCGAACTGCGCCGCTGGCAGCAGGCGCTGGGCTGCGCCGAGATCCACCTGACCGAATGTGGCGAGTGGCGGCTGGAACAGGCCTTGCGCGAGGCCGGGCTGCCGCTGGTATGGCACCCGGACACGCGCTTCCTGTGCTCGCGTGCGGCCTTTGCCCGCTGGGCGCAGGGGCGCAGGCGGCTGCGCATGGAGCATTTCTACCGCGGCATGCGCAAACGCTGCGGGCTGTTGCTGGCAGCCGATGGCGGCCCTGCCGGTGGTGCCTGGAACTTCGACAGTGACAACCGCAAGGCGCTGCCACGCGGGCTGCTTGGGCCCTTTGCGCTGCAGTTTGCCGTGGATGACATCACGGCGACGGTGATCAGCCTGGTAAGCCGGCGCTTCACTGACCACTACGGTGTGCTTGGAGGCTTTTCCTACCCCGTCACCCATGCCGAGGCGGAACAGCTGTGGCAACACTTCCTGGACTTTGGCCTGGCAGCGTTCGGTGACTATCAGGACGCCATGGCCGAAGACGAACCGTACCTGTTTCATGCGCGTATCAGCGCCGCCCTGAACATCGGCCTGCTGGACGTGCGCCGCCTGTGCCAGGACGTGGAGCAGGCCTGGCGCGACGGCCGGGTGCCGCTCAATGCCGCCGAGGGGTTCATCCGCCAGCTGATCGGCTGGCGCGAGTACGTCCACGGTATCTACTGGCTGCGCATGCCTGAGTATGCCGCGCTCAACCACCTGGGCAACCAGCGCGCGCTGCCCGAGTTCTACTGGACCGGACGCACGCGCATGCGCTGCATGGCGCAAGCCATCGGCCAGACCCTGCGCCTGGGATACGCCCACCATATCCAGCGGCTGATGGTGACCGGCAACTTCGCCTTGCTCGCCGGGGTACTGCCCGCAGCCATCTGCGAATGGTACCTGGCGGTGTACCTGGATGCGTTCGACTGGGTGGAGCTGCCCAATACCCTGGGCATGGTCATGCATGCCGACGGGGGATTTCTCGGCTCCAAACCGTACTGCGCCAGTGGCCGCTATATCCAGCGCATGTCCGATCATTGCAAGGCCTGCGCCTACAACGTCAAGCAGGTGACGGAAGCGCAGGCATGCCCGTTCAACGCGCTGTACTGGCACTTCCTGATCCGCCATCGCCGGCAATTGGCCGGCAACCCGCGGCTGCAGCTGGTGTACCGCAGCCTCGACGGTATGCCGGCGGCGCGCCGGGAAGCGGTGTGGGCGCGTGGCGAGCAGTTGCTGGCGCAGCTCGATGCAGGGGCGACGCTGTGAAGAAGCAGCACCTGCCAAGCAAGCTCTGCGTGGTGTGCAACCGGCCATTCAGCTGGCGCAAGCGCTGGGCGCGTTGCTGGGAGCAGGTGCGCTACTGTTCGGAGCGCTGCCGGCGTTCAGCGCCACGTGGCAAGGCGCAATAGCAAGGGCAGGGCCAATGCCCAGACTGCCGCCAGCAGCGTAGCGGTGGCCAGCGTACCCAGCGGTAGTTCGACCTGGGCCAGCCTGGCCCCGGCCACATAAGCCAGCGGGCCACCTGCCGCGCCGAACAGGGCAGCGCGCCAAGTGTGTCGGCCCAGCCATGCCAGGCTGTGGCGCAGGCCACAGCACAGCACGGTCCACAGCAATGCCAGCCATACAGGCAGCGGCCAGCTGTCGAAGCGAAACACCCCCAACATACCCAGCAGGCTGTCGAGCACGCAGCCGGCGAGGGTGCAGCGCAACACCGCGTGCAACTCGCCCTGGCGGTCCGGGCAGCAGCCGAAGTGCCAGGCCAGGCCGATGGGGATCAGCCAAAGCAACCAGGGCTGATGGGCCCCGTACACACATAGCCACCAGCCTGCCTGCAGCCACAGGGCGTTGGCCAGCAGCCCGCGGCGGGTCATGCTCAACGCTCGGGCAGCGGGGCACGCAGGGCTTTCGGCGCGGCCAGCAACAGTTGCGCCACGCCGATCGCACGCTCCTCGAAACCGCCCTGGCAATAACACAGGTAGAACGCCCAGAGGCGCTGGAACGCGTCGTCATAGCCCAGCGCACTCAGGGCGTTGCGGGACTGGCGCAGGTTGTCGTGCCAGTGCCGTAGCGTGCGTGCGTAGTCCAGGCCGAAATCCTGCAGGTGCACCAGGTTCAGCGGCGTGTGCCGGGTGGCGTTGTGCAGCAACACGGTCAACGAGGGCAAGGCACCGCCGGGGAAAATGTAGCGCTGGATGAAGTCCACCGAGCGGCGGGCCTGGTGGTAGCGTTGATCGCGGATGGTGATGGCCTGCAGCAGCATCAGGCCGTCCGGCTTGAGCAGCCGGGCACATTGGTTGAAGTAGTCGGGCAGGTAGCGGTGGCCGACGGCCTCGATCATTTCGATCGACACCAGTTTGTCGAACGTGCCGCGCAGGTCGCGGTAGTCTTCGCGCAGCACGGTCACGCGCTGCGCCAGGCCCAGCGCCTCCACGCGCTGGCAGGTATGTGCATACTGGGCTTCCGACAGCGTCGTGGTGGTCACCCGGCAGCCATGCCGGGTGGCGGCATGAATGGCCAGGCTGCCCCAGCCACTACCGATCTCGAGCAGGTGGTCGCCGGGGTGCAGGCGGAGCTTCTGGCAGATGTGCTCCAGCTTGTTCAGCTGGGCCTGTTCGAGGCTTTGCCCGTCGTGCTCGAACATCGCTGCCGAGTACATCATGGTCGGGTCGAGCAGCTGTTCGAACAGGGCGTTGCCCAGGTCGTAATGCGCCAGGATATTGCGCCTGGCCCCGCGTCGGCTGTTGCGGTTCAACCAATGCAGCAGCCGCAGCGCCGGCCGCCCCAAGCGGGCCAGCCCGCTTTCCATGGCGTCGAGGACCTCAAGGTTGGCCACGAACAGGCGCGTCACGGCGGCCAGGTCAGGGCTGCGCCAGTAGCCGTGGATGTAGGCCTCGCCGGCACCGATCGAGCCGTTGCAGGCGATCAGGCGCCAGGCTTTGTCGTCGACAATTTCCAGTTCGGCCCGCAGGGGGCTGTCGGCGTTGCCGAAACACCACTGCTGGCCACCGTGGCTCACCCGCAGGTAGCCGTGGCGCAGCTTGCCGAGCTGAGCGAGCACCAGGCCGCCCAGCCACGGGACCTGTCCGGCGGACTTGCTAACGCTCACGCTGGGATTGTGCATGCTCAGTATCCTCACAAGGTTGGCCGACCGCCAGGTTGCCCTGGCTGGCAGCGTGGTCATGGACAGGGGTCCGCTTGAACAGCAGGCGCAATGCCTGCCAGTAGATGGCCGACAAGGTACGCAGGCTCATCCACGGGAATGCCAGGATGTGCCGGTGCAACGCCCGGCGATCGAGTGGCTGCCGTTGCAGCGCCAGGTCGGCCTCGAACACCTTGTGCCCGGCGTGCCAGTTCTCCATGTGCAGGCGTACCCGTTCGGCATCCAGGTGGAAGCGCAGGCGGTAGTCCATGGCCAGCGGCATGAACGGTGACACATGGAAGGCCTTGGCCAGGCGGTAGGGCCGGTCGAGGCCAGCCTGCACCGGCAGTACGTAATGGAAGCGTTCGCGCCAGGGCGTGTTGCGCACTTCCAGCAGGATGGCCACCAGGTGTGCCTCGGCATCGTGGCAGAAGTAGAAACTCACCGGGTTGAACGACAGCCCCCAGCAGCGCAGCTGGGTCAGCAGGCGCACCGGGCCGGTCGGTGCCTGCCCGGTGGCCTGGCCGACCAGGTAGCGGGCGGCATCGGCCAGGCTCAGCCCCTGGCGGGTCAGGCCTGGCAGGTAATCGCTCTCGCGCCAGCACAGCGGGGCCAGGCGCCAGCGCCCGAGCCAGGGCGAGAGGGCCGGCAGCCTGGCGCTGTCGTCGAGGTCGAGGTCGAACATGCCGATGCGGTAGCGAAACGCATGCGCGCGTGGCAGCAGCCGGCGATGGCTGACCCAGCCTTGGCAAAGCCTGCTGTTCACAGTGTTTCTCCGAACCGTTCGGCGACGTTCAAGGCGCTTGCCACGCCATCCTCGTGGAAGCCGTTGCCCCAGTAGGCGCCACAGTAGTAACTGTGCCGATGGCCCTGCAGCTCGGCGTGGCGGGCTTGTGCCGCGGACGCCGCCAGGCTGTATTGCGGGTGGGCATACTGGAAGCGGGCAAGGATCTGCATGGGGTCGATCAGCGCGGTCTGGTTGAGGCTGACGCAGAAGGTTTGCGGCGCCTGCAGGCCTTGCAGGATGTTCATGTTGTAGGTCAGCGCCGCCGGTGCCTGGGCGGGCCCGCCCAGGCGATAGTTCCAGCTGGCCCAGGCGGCCTTGACCGGTGGCAGCAGGCGAGTGTCGGTATGCAGCACCACGTCGTTGCTGGCATAGCGGATAGCCGACAGCACCTTGCGCTCGAGGATGCTCGGCGCTTCCAGCAAGGCCAGCGCCTGGTCGCTGTGGCAGGCGAACACGACACTGTCGAAGCGTTCGGTACCGGCGGCACTGTGCAGGGTGACCCCGCCGTCGTCGCGTACCACCCGGTAGACCTTGCACGCCAGGCGTAGCCGGTCGGCGAAGGGCTTGCACAGCGGTTCCAGGTAACTGCGCGAGCCGCCCTGGATGACCCGCCACTGCGGGCGCTGGTTGACCGACAGCAAACCGTGGTTGCGGCAGAAGCGCACGAAAAACGCCAGCGGAAAAGCGAGCATGTCGGCGCGCGACATCGACCAGATTGCCGAGCCCATGGGGATGATGTAGTGGTCGATGAAGCGTTGGCCGTAGCCCCCGGCGCGCAGGTACTCACCGAGGGTGGTGCAGGCCTGCTGGCGCTGGCTGTCGAGGTCGGCCAGTGCTTCGCGGTTGAAGCGCAGGATATCCCTCAGCATGCCCCAGAAGCCCACCGACAGCAGGTTGCGCCGTTGCGCGAACAAGGTGTTCAGGTTGTGCCCGTTGTAGGCCAGGCCGCTCGCCGGGTCGTGCACCGAGAAGCTCATTTCGGTTGGCTGCGAGGCGACCCCGAGCCGGTCGAGCAGGCGGATGAACTGCGGGTAGGTCCAGTCATTGAAGACGATGAAACCGGTGTCGATGGCATAGGTTCTGCCGCCACAGCTGACATCGACCGTGTGGGTATGCCCGCCGATCCAGCTGTCGGCCTCGAACACCGTGACCTGATGCCGGCGCGACAGCAGGTAGGCGCAGGTCAGGCCGGAAATGCCGCTGCCAATGATCGCGATACGCATGGGCTTCACCCTTCCTGCCTGCGTGCCAGGCGCAGCCCGATGGCCAGGCGCAGGCGCGCCGGCAGCCCGCCGAGCAGCCGCAGCACCAGGATGAAACCGCGCGGGAAGCTGATTTCCAGTGGTCGCTGCGGCAGGCGGCTGACGATGTAGCGTGCGGCGCGGGCGGCCGTCCACATTTGCGGCATCGGAAAATCGTTGCGCCGGGTCAGCGGCGTATCGACGAACCCCGGGCTGACCAGGGTGACGTCGATGCCTTCACTGCGCAGGTCGATACGCAGGGACTCCACCAGGTAGCGCAAGGCCGCCTTGGACGCACCGTAGGCGCCGGCCCGGGGCAGGGCCAGCCAGGTGACCGAGCTGCCCACCACCACCAGGTGAGGGCGACGGCCGGTGCGTAGCAGGGGCAGGGCGGCCGCCAGGCAGTGGCTGGTACCCAGCAGGTTGGTGCGCAGCACCCGCTCGACCAGCGCCGGGTCGAAGTGGCCCGGCTCCAGGTATTCGCAGGTGCCGGCATTGAGGATGGCGATGTCGAGGCCGCCCCAGGCCTGCCTGATGCGGGCGGCGATCTGCTCGACCTGGTGCGGGTCGTCGAGGTCGCCGACGGCCAGCAGTACCTGGTCGGGGAAGCGTTGCGCCAAGGGCGACAGGCGCTCGGCCTGGCGTCCGCCCACGGCCACCTGATGGCCCTGTTCGAGCAGTTGCTCGGCAAGCGCGGCGCCGATGCCGCTGCTTGCGCCGGTCAACCAGCAGCGGCTCACGCCAGCCGCCCCTTGAGCCAGCGAACCGCGCCGCCGAGGACCGGAACGTGTTCATACAACAGCGCGCCGGCGTCGAAGTAGTCCTGGTGGCTGAACACCCGTTCGCGCCATTGCAGGAAGCTGCAACCTTGCAGGCTGACCGGCTCGCCGCCTTTCAGCCGCGGGTGGCAGAAGCGCAAGTGCCAGCGCAGGTAGCCCTGGCCTGGGCGCACCTCGTCGTAGCCGGCGAAGCTGTAGCTGATATCGCCGACGTTGGCGTACAACTGGCTGAAATAGCTGTGCAACGCTTCGAGCCCCTCGATATGGTGCAGGGGATCGCGAAACGTGACCGAATCGTCATATAACTCGCCGAGAACGTACAGGTTGTCGCGCTGAAGGCAGGCAAACCGCTCGGCGAACTGCTGAAGGTAGACGGACATGTGCAGCTCCAGTTAAATCTGTACAAGTCACATAGCTTGTACAGGTATGACTGAAGCCTATGGCGAAAATTGTACAAGCGCAACGGTCTTGTACAATTATTTCTTCAGGATTTCTGTACGGCGAGCTGCCGACGCAACTCCGCGACTTCCGCCTCCAGCTCGCGCACCCGCTGTTCGGCATGCACCTGCGCCGTGACATCACGCTGGATGCCGATGTAATACGTGAGTTCGTCGGCGTCGTTGTGCACCGGTGTGATGGACAGCTCGTTCCAGAACAGGCTGCCGTCCTTGCGATAATTGCGCAGCACCTGGCAGCAAGGGCGGCCCTCACGGATCGCTTCGCGGATGCGTTCCAGCGCCACCTGATCGTGGTCATCGCCCTGTAGAAAGCGGCAATCCTGGTACAGGATGTCATCGCTGCGATAACCGGTCAGGCGTTCGAACGCGGGGTTGGCATAGATGAGAATACTGTCGGTGCCTTCCTGTTCGGCGACGACGATGCCGTCGTTGGAGTTGTCGACCATCAGTTGCAGGAGCTTTGCGTTGATCATTCAAGCCCACCCGGGAGTCTGTCTGTCGTATGCGCAGCCTGGCCGAGCAGGCCAGGCGACGCGGTTTGCCCATGATGGCCCATACTGGCTCGCCGCAGAAGGGGTGGATGGGGCTAGAATGAGCGCACCTAGCGGACGAATCCCGGTATGACTGAAACGACCCCCACCGATTTGCTGCCCATGCGTGACGTGGTCAGCCTCACCGGCATCAACCCGGTTACCCTGCGTGCCTGGGAGCGCCGCCATGGGCTGATCCAGCCGCATCGCACCGAAGGCGGGCATCGCCTGTACACGGCCAGCGACGTACAGCGTATCCGCGACATCCTGCGTTGGACCGCCAATGGCCTGCCGATCAGTAAGGTCGGCCCGTTGCTGAACCGGCAGCCTGTCGAGCAACGGCAGGGCGACGCACACCTTGCCGATTGGCGGGCATCGCTGGCCCGGGCGACTGCAACCTACGATGTGCAGGCGCTGGAGGCGTTGCACGGGCAGCTGTTCACCCTGTTGCCGAAAGCGGTGGTGTTCTGGCAAGTGTTGCTGCCGGTGTGGCAGGAACTGCGCGGCAGCGACGCGCTGGGAGCGCGCAGCCAATGGCTGTTTCTCGATTATTTCCTGCGCGCGCGGCTACTGCTGCGCCTGCAGCTGAACCAGGCCGATGCCCCGCGGGTGCTGCTGGTGGCTGGCGATGAACAGCCGGAGCTGGCATTGCTGGGCACTGCGCTGCTGCTCAGTGGCGAGCAGCAACGCATCGAGGTCCTGGGTGGGCCGCTGCCGTTGGAGGAGGTGGCGCTGGTGTGTGCGGCGGTGCAACCTGCGGCGCTCGTGATGGCGATGCAAGGGCCGGTGAATGCCGCGCTGGCCAAGCGCCTGCGCTGGCTGCAGATGGAGATCGCCTGCCCGCTGGCCCTGGCCGGCGAGGGGCCGGTGCTGTCGCAGGCGCTACTCGACGGCGCGCCCGTGTGCCTGCTCGATACCCAGGGCGGTGACGTGGCAGCGGTGCTCAACGCCTTGCTCAGAGGCGCTCTGGATGTGTAAGCGCTAGCGCGGCTGCAGCCTGGCTGCCATGAAGCCGCCGATCACACCTGCAATGCCAGCAGCGCCGCCACCAGGGCCGGGGGCATCACCAGCAGACCCAGGCGCAGGAACTGCCAGGCACTGACATGCTCGCCTTCGCGACGGATCGCGACCAGCCACAGCAGCGTCGCCAGCGAGCCGGTAATCGACAGGTTCGGCCCCAGGTCGACACCGATCAGCAGCGCAGCCGTGGTCTGTTGCGGCAGTTGCACCAGCGACCCCATGGAACCCGCCATCAACCCGGTGGGCAGGTTGTTCATCAGGTTGCTGGCAATGGCGACAGCCACGCCCGCCAGCCAGCTGGCCTGGCCCGGCGCAGCCTCTGCCAGGGTGGCCAGCGCCTGGGCCAGGCGCACGACCAGGCCGGTCTGGGCAACCGCTTCGACCAGCACGAACAAGCCCGCCACCAGCGGCAGCACGCCCCATGCGACATGGCGCAGTACCGGCATCGGGCTGCGCCGCTGGCGCAGGTGGATCAACGCCGTGATCGCCACGCCGGCGCCGAACGTCGGCAGGCCCAGCGCCATGTCCAGTGCCGAGGCGCCCAGCAGCAAGGCGGCGGTCAGCGCGATGCCCAGCGCGCACAGGCGGGCGCCAGCCGACAGCGGCTGGGTGTGCACGCTCAAGGCCAGCGGCTGATTGATCTGCCGGCGCTGGGCCAGGCGCAGCGTCAGGTAGGTCAGGGCGATGGCTGCCAGCGATGGCAGGGTGAACTGCCGGAGCCAGTCTGGCAGCGGTGGCATGTGGCTGCCGAACACCACCAGGTTGGCCGGGTTGGAAATCGGCAGCACGAAGCTGGCCGCGTTGGCGATGAACGCGCAGATGAACAGGTACGGCAAAGGCTCGGCTTTGGCCGCCTTGCACGCCGCATACACTGCCGGCGTGAGCACCACCGCCGTGGCATCGTTGGAGAGGAACACGGTGACCAGCGTACCGACCAGGAACACCAGGTCGAACAGCCGTTGCCCTGAGCCTTGCGCGTGCTGCACGGCGTAGCGCGCCAGCCAGTCGAACAGCCCCTCTTGGCGGGCCAGCTCGGCCAGTACCATCATGCCGACCAGGAACAGGTAGACGTCGCTGCCCTCGGCCACCGCGGCCATGGCGCTGTGCGCTTTGATCAGGCCCAGGCCGACCAGCAGCAAGGCGCCGCCCATGGCCCAGACGTATTCAGGGATGCGCCACGGGCGCAGAATCACGCCAGCGGTGGCCAGGGCGGCTATCGCCCAGATGATCGATGGGTGTTCGCTGACGGGCATGGGCTGTTCAGTTTCCGGCAAGGGTAGTCAGGGAGGGTGATGGCGAAGCGTCGGGCTGGGTCTCGGGCAGCGCGACCAGCACCAGCACGAAGGCGGCGAGGGCAATCGCGGCCAGGGTCAGGAATGCCGCATCATAGCCAGCGGCCTGCAGCACCAGCCCGGCGATGCCCGGGCTGAGCGCGGCACCCAGGCCGAATACCGCCACCAGCGCACCGAGGCTGACATTGAAGCGCCCGGTGCCGTCGGTCAAGTCCTTGACCACGATCGGGAACAGCGCGCCGAAGATACCCGCGCCGACACCGTCGAGCAGTTGCACGCCGACCAGCCAGAACGGGTTGTCGGACACCACGTACAAGGCCCCGCGCAGCGGCAGGATGAGAAAACCGGCCAGCAGGAACGGCTTGCGCCCCCAGTGCTCGGCCTTGGCCCCCACCAGCAGCGCCATGGGGACCATCACCAGTTGCGCCGCGACGATGCAGGCGGAGGTCAGCGGGGTGGCCAGGCGCAGGTCGACCTGCGACAGCTTCTGGCTCACCAGCGGCAGCATCGCCGCATTGGCCAGGTGGAACAACGCGCAGCACACCGCGAAAACCAGCAGGGTGCGGTTGTGCAGCAGCAGCTTGAACCCGGCAGGGTGGTCATCACCGCCTGGGCCATGGGCCAGGCCGCGCGCCAGCTGGTGGTCGATCGCTGCGGCGGGCACGCGCGCGACGGCGACGATGCTGGCCACGGTCATGACCGCCATCAGGTAGAACACCACCACCGGGCCGAACAGGTAGGCCAGGCCGCCGGCCAGCAGCGCCGAGCAGGCATTGCCGGCGTGGTTGAAGGTTTCGTTGCGCCCGACCCGCCGGGTGAACGCCCGGGGGCCGGTGATACCCAGCGAAATCGCGGCAATCGCCGGGGCGAACACTGCGCCTGCCAGGGCACTGATCGTCTGGGTCAAGGCCACCCAGCCGAACGACGATAGCAGCGGCAGCAACAGGCAACTGCCGGTCACCAGCACGGCAGCAAGCACCAGCACCGCGCGCTTGGCCGGGGTACGGTCGATCAAGGCCCCGGCCGGCGTCTGCGCCAGCAGCGCGACGATGCCGGCCAGGCTCATCAGCAGGCCGATGTTGGCCGGCTGCCACTGGTGCACGGCGAGCAGGTAGATGGCCAGGTAGGGGCCGAGGCCATCGCGTACGTCGGCGAGGAAGAAGTTCAGCCAGTCGAGGGCGCGGTGATGGGAAGCGAGGGGCCTTGAATTTGCCAAGGAGGTGGTCTCGTGAAAGCCATGGGGGAGCGCTAGCGGTAGCTGCGTGTGCCGGATTCAGCCGAACGGCAGCGGCGCTTCGCGATGGGGTAGCGAAGCGGGTGAGCGATGGATGGCCGAGGGCAGTGGAACAACGAGGAGAATGTCACGTTTCACGATAGCACTTGATGAAAATCCGATTTTCCGCGCTGGCGATCCTGCTGAAGGCCATGGCACATCGCCAATCCTGGCGTGGGCCAATCATACCGTGGGGGAGTTTGAAATGCAGTAGCTGCGCCGAGGTGCAAGATCGGACTCGTCCGCATCTTTGCGCGACGCGGGCTGGGCCGATGTGCGCATGCCATTGGTCACAGTGGGCCAGGCATTTCATGTCGAGGCGCCTTTTCTGCCTGCTGTTGCTACTGCGGTGATCGACGAAGCCTTGCGCGGCACGGATGCGCTCAAGGCCACTGTCGACCCTGTCCTCAGGTACAACTCGTCGCCCAGGTGTGGCTTACTTGACGCTGATGGCGCTGGCTGCCTCGGCTTGTTCGCGCTGGCGCTTGCGGCCGATGACCAGCACCGCGATACCGGCCACGGTGCACAGCGCGGCCAACGGCATCAGGGCCAGTGAGTAGCTGCCGGTGGCATCGTGGATGGCGCCGTAGGCATTGACCATCAGGCCTCCGCCGATCAGGTTGGCCATGGCGCCCACGGCTGCCAGCCCCGCCGCAGCGGTCGACGAGGACAACCAGCCCGAGACCAGTGCCCAGAACGGCCCCTTCATCGAGTAGGCACCCACCAGGACCATGGTCAGCATCACCACGGTCGCCGGCAGGGACGAGGTGAACAGCGTCATCAGCAGGCCCGCCGCGATCAGCAGCATGGTCATCGCGGTATGCCAGCGGCGCTCGCCGGTGCGGTCGGAGCTGCGCCCCCAGATGATCATCAGCACCGAGGCAATGCCATAAGGGATGGCATTGACCAGGCCGATTTCCATGGCGCTGAGGCCGAAGGTTTTCAGCAGCTGCGGGGCCCACACACTCATGGTGCTGCCCGCGGCGGAGGCGCCCGAGTAGATCAGCGCCAGCAGCCAGATGTCTTTGTGGCGCAGCAGCTTCCACAACGAGATATGGCCGATGGCAGTCTTTTTCGCGGCTTCTGCAGCCAGGCGGCCGGTGAGCCAGCCACGCTGCTCGTCATTGAGCCACGAGGCCTGTTCGGGGCGGTCGGTCAGCACGAACAGGCAGGCAATGCCCAGCAGTACGGCGGGGATGCCCTCGAGAATGAACAGCCAGTGCCAGCCACGCATGCCCAGCCAGCCATCCAGGCTCAACAGCAGGCCCGACAGCGGCGAACCGATGAAATTGGCGGCAGGGATCGCCACCATGAACAGCGCTACCATGCGCGCACGGTAGGCCGAGGGCAGCCAGTAGGTGAGGTACAGCAACACGCCCGGGAAGAACCCGGCCTCGGCAGCACCGAGCAGGAAACGCATCACGTACAGCGAGTTGGCGCCCTGGACGAACGCCGTGCCAGCCGAGATCAGGCCCCAGGTGATCATGATGCGGGCGATCCAGATGCGTGCGCCGTAGCGTTGCATGGCCAGGTTGCTGGGCACTTCGACCAGGAAGTAGGCAAAGAAGAACAGGCTGCTGGCGAAGCCGAACACCTTGGCCGTGAGCTGCAGGTCCTCGTTCATCTGCAGGGAAGCCATGCCGATGTTGCCCCGATCGATGATTGCGATCAGGTAGCAGACGATCAGGAAGGGCAGCAGGCGCCAGGCGACACGCCGCATGGTGCTGCGTTCGAGTTCATCCGGGCGGGATGGTGCTGAAGTCATGGTGCTCTCCGATTGTTTTTTTTCTGGAGTGATGCGTGGTGAGCGCGCCCCTTCCTGCGAAGCAGCGCGCGGGGCGCGCGATCAGCTGGCGAACAGGTGACGGTTGACCACGCAGCGCGGATCCAGCGCCTTGCCCGCCCAGACATCGAGAACCTGTTGCAGCGCTACCTGGCCTACGCGGTCACGGGCTTCGGCGGTGTTGGCGCCGACATGCGGCGTGGCGACAAGCGTCGGCAGACCCCACAGCGGGCTGTCGGCGGGCGGCGGCTCGGGGCTGAAGGTGTCCAGGCCGGCACCGGCGATGCGCCTTTCGCTGAGCGCCGCGACCAGTGCCTGGGTGTCGATCAGCTCGCCCCGGGCGGTGTTGATCAGGATCGCGCCGGGGCGCATGCGCGCGAACTGCGCAGCGCCGATCAGGTTGCGGTTGGTCTCGGTCAGTGGGCAATGCAGGCTGATGATATCGCTTTCCGCCAGCAGGCGATCGAAGTCTTCTTCACGTTCGACGTGCGGGCGCGTCGGCAACTGCTTGAGATAGGGGTCATACACCTTGACCTGCATGCGCAACGGCGCCACCAGGTCCATCAGGATACCGCCGATCGAGCCCAGGCCAACCAGGCCCAGGGTCTTGCCCGCCAGCTCGATGCCGTTGGCCGAGGCCTTGTCCCAATGCCCGTCACGCATGCGCGCATCCAGCAAGGCCGTTTGCCGAGCCACGCTGAACATCAGGGCGAAGGCCAGCTCGGCCACTGACTGGGCATTTGCGCCCACGGCGATCGATACCGGGATGCCGCGGTCCGCGGCGGCCTGGATATCGATGGTGTTGTAGCCCACGCCGTGCTTGGCGATCACTTTCAGCTTGGGCGATGCCTCGATCATGGCGCGGGTCAGGTTGCCCTGGCGCACCACGATGGCGTCGGGCTGTTCCTTGCGAATGATGGCTTCCAGCTCTTCGGCCGGCAGGTAAGGCGTGGTGGGGACGACTCTGACGCCCTGTTCGGCGGCAAGGTGCATGGCCTCGGCGGCAAGCTCGGGGCCGGTCAGCAGGAGGGTTCGGGACATCATGGATACCTTGTTCTTGTCGGATGCGTTTCAGGGCAGTCTGCCGCTCATCTGCGGTACAGGTCTAAACCCTATCATAATGAAACGACGTTGCAAGAAAATAAAAACAGTGGCGATTTAAGCGTATTCGAAGCCTGTAAATAGGGATTGAATCATCTCAAATGAAATGACATTCTAAAAATAGATTCGGCTACAACCGATGACATCGAATAACACCAAGAGAGGTATGTCACATGAGTATTGGCTTCCAAGTGCTTGAGCGCGCACGTAAAGTCGGGGATGAGTGGGTTGCACGTTACCGTGAGGTTCCGGTGGCCAATGTCAGTGACTCGATGAACCGCATGACTGCGGGTGGTGCCCGCCTGCGCCCCATGCACCGCGAAGGCGGGCTGTGCGGCCCGGCCCTGACGGTCAAGGCCCGCCCAGGTGACAACCTCATGCTGCACTACGCGATCGACATCGCTCAGCCGGGCGATGTGATCGTGGTCGACGCCGGCGGCGACCTGACCAACGCCCTGATTGGCGAAATGATGGTGGCCTACGCGGTCAAGCGCGGCGTGGCCGGTATCGTCATCAACGGCGCGATTCGCGATGCGGCCAACATCGGCTCGGGCGACTTCCCGCTGTTCGCTGCCGGTGTTTCGCACCGTGGCCCATACAAGGACGGCCCGGGCGAGATCAACGTGCCGATCGCCATCGATGGTATGGTGATCGAGCCAGGTGACCTGGTGATGGGTGATGACGATGGTCTGTTGTGCGTGCCTTACGAGCACGTCGCCGAGGTCTATGCGCGCGCGACGGCCAAGCACGCTGCCGAAACCGCGCAGATGGAAAAAATTGCCCAAGGCACCAATGACCGCTCCTGGGTCCTGGAGTCCTTGAAGAACAAAGGCTGCCTGCTGCCAGCCTGATCCAGCACCAGCTGCGCACCTTGCGATGGGGTGCGCAGCGGCTGATGGATCGGTGTCGGCCGTAGGCCCATAGAGAGTTTACAGACTTGTCCGATTCGTCATCACCCCATCGCAGGCGCTGGCCAACCGCCGTGCGCGCACTTGCCCACCGCAATTTCCAGATCTATTTCGCTGGCCAGGGCGTCTCCACGCTAGGCAAATGGGTACAGCAGGTTGCACTGGCCTGGCTGGCCTACCACTTGACCGGCTCCGCCGTGCTGCTGGGGCTGATCACCTTTCTTTCACTGGCGCCGCAACTGTTCATCGGTCCATTGGCAGGCGCCTGGATCGACCGGCACGACAAGCGCCGCTTGCTGATCAACGTGCAACTGCTGCTGATCGTGCAGTCGCTGGTGCTGGCGCTGGCGACCTGGCAGGACTGGGTCGATGGCCCGTTCATCGCCGTGATGGCGTTGCTGCTTGGCTTGCTCAATGCCTTGGAGACGCCTCTGCGCCAAGCGCTGATCGGCAGTTTCGTCGACGACCCGGCAGACCTGCCGAATGCGCTGGCGCTCAATGCCATGTTGATCAATGCCGCCAGGTTCGTCGGCCCGCCGTTGGCCGGTGGGCTGATTGCCCTGGCCGGCGAGGCAGCCTGTTTCGCCCTGACTGCGGTGGCCTTCCTGGCCTTGCTCGGTGGCCTGCTGAAGGTGCCTGGCAGCGCTGGGCCAAAGGCCAGTGGCTCAACCGCCCAGGTGTTCCGCGAGGGCCTGGCGTACATGTGGCAGACGCGCAATGTGCGCCAGTTGCTGGTCAACGTGATCATGGTCAACCTGCTGGCATCCTGTTATGCAGCACTGCTGCCGATCCTCGCCAAGTCGGTGTTCGCCGGCGACGCGCGCCTGCTTGGCTGGTTGTGGGGGGCGGCGGGCGCGGGCGCGTTCGTGGCAACCCTGGCGCTGGCAGTGGGCGGTGCATTACCACGGCTGCGCCAGTTCACCGATGCCGGTGCACTGCTGTGCGCGGCTGCCCTGGTCGGCCTGTGGGGGGCGGGGGCACTGCCACTGGCGCTCGTGGCGCTGGGGGTTCTCGGTTTCGGCATCACGCTCAGCAATGTGAGCACCAACATGCAGCTGCAAAGCGCTGCACCCAGCCATTTGCGTGGCCGGGTGATTGCCTTCTATATCGCCATGCGCTTCGGTTTCGAGGCACTGGGCGGTATGGCGGCTGGGCTGATCGCGGCCCGCTGGGGGGCGCCGGCGACCTTGGGGATCGCCGGCGTGATCCTGGTGATCGGGCTGCTGGGTCAACACGGCATGCGCCGCTGCGGCTGATCTGTCAGGCAGTTTGGCCTTGATGGCCAGGCGCCTGCTGTTTGGCTGGGTCACCAAGCCACAGCATCAGGCAGGTGCCGATCAGCAGGACCGACGCAACGGCAAAGAACGGCATGCTGAAGCTCTGCGTAGCATCCTTGATCAGGCCGATCAGGAACGGGCCGGTGAACCCGCCCAGGTTGCCGATCGAGACGATCATCGCCAGGCCACCTGCGGCGGCGCGCCCTGTCAGGAAGGTTGACGGGATCGCCCAGAAGGTGGCCTGGAATGACAGAATGCTCGCCACCGCCACGCACAGGCTGGCGATCTTCAGCATTGGCTGGTCTGTCAGGGCAGCCGCCACCAGCGCCATTGCAGCCAATGCCAGCGCGCTGATCACATAGGGCAGGCGCTGGCGGCTGCGGTTGGCCAGGCGTGCCCACAGCGTCATGGCAAGCGCGCCCAGCAGGTACGGCATGGCTACCACGAACCCGACCACGCCACTGTCGATGCCCAGGTCCTTGATGATCTGCGGCAGCCACAAGCCAATGCCGATCGAGCCGACGATGCAGCAGAAGTTGATGGCGGCCAGGGTGAACACCTTGGGGTTGGTCAATGCGGCGCGCAGGGTATTGCCGTGGGAGGCACCAATGGCTTGTTGGCCGCATTGGCCAGGTGGAACAACGCGCAGCACACCGCGAAAACCAGCAGGGTGCGGTTGTGCAGCAGCAGCTTGAACCCGGCAGGGTGGTCATCACCGCTTGGGCCGTGGGCCAGCCCGCGCGCCAGCTGGTGGTCGATCGCTGCGGCGGGCACGCGCGCGACGGCGACGATGCTGGCCACGGTCATGACCGCCATCAGGTAGAACACCACCAGCGGGCCGAACAGGTAGGCCAGGCCGCCGGCCAGCAGTGCCGAGGAGGCATTG